>Ga0307376_10002627_pt1 | contig 17423 bp, 16 predicted proteins | sample TR2MG_FD_202536 | JGI IMG/M metagenome (GOLD analysis project Ga0307376, IMG submission 202536) | Soil microbial communities from Risofladan, Vaasa, Finland - TR-2 | ecosystem: Environmental > Terrestrial > Soil > Coastal area > Acid sulfate soil | place: Finland: Risofladan, Vaasa | collected...
TGAGCTGATTTTGCGAAAGGCGTCCCCCGGTTGGGCTTTGGTTTTGGGTCTAGTTTTGTATGAAGTTATTACCCTGATTCCCTTTTTGGGCCCCATTGTGGTCTTTTTTGTCCTCCTCTTTGGTTTGGGGGCGATTGTTTTGGGAGAAAACAATGTTTACCGGCAGCTTCGAGGCAAGAATTTAGCCTAATTTCCTTCTTCCCAAATAAACAAAAATTGTGCTAGGATGGAAAAGTAAGATTTCTTGAAAATTTCTTCTTGTATGAAAAAAAGGCTAAGCCGCTGTTTCCGCCTCTTGCTTACCTTCCTGCTAGTTTTTTCCTGGCTTTTTGCCTCCTGGCCAGTGGTTTGGGAAAACCCCAGGATCCCTCCCCAACTAAACCAGGCCGAGGCCTTAAATAAATTAGACAATTCTGGTTTTGCCAGCGCTCTTGGAGCAGAATGGCACGTTGATGCCGGGAGCAATAGTGCGGCGGAGAATACTTATGGTCGAGTATCTGACGGCTCGTCTCAAGACGGTGATGGTTATGACTTTAAAGGTCAGTGGACTGGAGGCAAAAACAATCAGAACTGGACAAAGTGTATTTGGCAAACATTTACCCCGGCGGTGAATGTTAAGGCGAAGTTGCGTGGTTACTATAAAAGGATAGTAGTTGGGGCTCTCGACAGCAATGAGGTTAAACTGGAATTACTAACCGGTGTTTCTTCTTGCACTGATGGCTCAGTGGTAGCAACTGCGTTTGATGATACGGGATTAGTGAATGATGCCAGCTGGCAGGGCGGAAGTTGGACTTCCACAGCTAGTTTAACCGGCGGAACAACTTATTATGTGAGGATTTATTGGAAAGGGGTAGCTGATAGCGGTGAGAGTGGGGGGGGAATTGTAGATGCGATACAGCTTAATGTTTCTCCCGCTAGTCTTTCCGCCTCCACTCCGGTAGAAACGACTAATATCTCGCTCTCCTGGACCGCCAGCACGGCGGGGACCGGCGCACCCGGATTGAACGCGACCACGCCTTACAAAGTTTACCGTGATGGTAGCTCGCCGGTTTCCACTTTTTTGGCTAACGCGAGTACGAATTCTTATGCTGACTCTTTGACCACTGGCAATACGACTTACTATTATGCTGTTTCCGACTTGGATACTAATAGCTTGGAATCGCCACTTTCAGCTGAGGCAACAATTCTGACTTTACCTGGTATACCTGGAACGCCCACTTTCTCTGATGTGACAGGTACTAGTATTACTGTCAGCTGGAGCGCTCCTATGGGTGGAGCAGGTAGCTATAAAGTGGACCGGGCGCCAGATTCCGGTGGTTCACCCGGAAGTTGGTCAGAAGTGGGCAGCGGGGTAACCTCTCCTTGGACCAATAATACCGGCCTTTCCTGTAATATCACTTATTGGTACCGGGTTCGAGGGACCAACGCTACTGGTGATGGGGCTTACTCCGGTCAAGCGAGCCAAACGACGGGGGCTTGCGGGGTTTCCATTAGTCTTGATAGTGACGGGACAGTGACTTTTGGCCTGTTGGGAGTGGGCAGTTCGGCAGATACTACTCCGAGTGGCAAAAATGATGTTGAGGTAATCAGTGTTGATTCTGGGCCGGCAAATTTGGATGTTAAAAGCACCGCTTTTACCGCTACCGGCAATACTTGGAATTTGGGAGTCGGTAATTCGACCGACCAGGTAAAATGGGAATTTTCCAAAGATACCAGCTCCTGGACTACTTTTGAGGTGGTAGATAATTTGTATTCTTTAGCGACAAATATTGGCACCGGGGTAACCACCCCCCTTTACTTGCGCCTGACAATGCCAACGAGCACTGATTCTTATGATGAGCACAGCGCCGCAGTGACGGTGGTTGCCTCGACGCCATAATGAAAAGATATTTTGAGCTGATGGGTTTGTTTTGACCCTTGACAAGAAATCTTAGGAATAGTTAAGTACTATCAGTAGTATTTTCAAAACTTCATGAGAAAAGAAAAGTTTTTCTTTGTAATTGTTCTTACTGTTGTTTCCTTGTTTGTCTTAATCTCGCTGGTGGGAGTCAGGGCAGCCGATACAGGAACAGTGACCGCCACGGTAACTGCCCAAAATATAGCCTTAACCGTTAGTGATGGCACTATTACTTATGGGACGATGGGTATTGGCAGCAGTGCGGCGACAATTGCCAGCGGACTTAATGATTCCCAGGATGCAGTCAATACGGGCAATGTTACCTCGAAATTCAATATTAAGGGTCAGAATTCGACGAATTGGACCTTAGGTGCTAATCCAGGGAGCGAAACTTATAGCCATAAGTTTTGTACGAGTAGCTGTGATGCATCGCCTTCTTGGACTGCCTTAACTACGAGCTATGCCACCTTGGTTGCCAGTATTGGGGTAGGCGCGACGCAAAATTTTGACTTGATAGTTTATACGCCCTCCTCAACCGCCAACTATACTCAACAGTCGGTTGATGTGACGGTCCAGGTCACTACTCCCTGAGGGATTGTGGTAGGATGAGTTAATGAAGAGGATAATCCTTTCCTTTTTCTTTTTATGGCTCCTTGTACCCCCTTCTGTCTTTGCTCGAGTCGGCGTTGGTATTGGCACGGGCAAAATTGAGGTTCAAGGCACCCTTAAACCAGGGATGATTTATTCTCTTCCTCCGTTGACAGTTCTTAATACCGGTGATGAGGCGGCAGACTATGAGGTTTCCCTTTCTTATCATCAAGACCAGCCCCAGCTTGCTCCACCCAAAGAATGGTTTTCTTTCTCTCCCGCCACTTTTCGTCTTGAACCAGGAAAAGTGCAGGTAGTCAACGTCCGCTTAAATTTGCCTTTAAAAGTGTCACCAGGAGAATATTTTGCTTACTTGGAAGGCTATCCAGTGAAGAAAAATGACCCCGGTAACACGACTATCGGGATTGCTGCTGCGGCCAAGCTATATTTTACGGTCGCCCCGGCTAACTTGGTCTTAGGAATTTATTATCGTGCTCTTTCTTTTTGGAAGCTCTACCATCGGATATTAACAATAGTGGCAGCTATTTTAGTTATTGCCGCTGCTATTATATTTTTCCGGCGGTTCTTTCACATTCAAATTAATCTTAAGAGAAATCAGGGAGGAACGAATGAATGAAGGGGAAAGTATTTTTTTTACTTATTCTTACCTTCATCCTTTTAAGCAGATTTTTGATTTCTCCGAGGGTGTCTCTTTGGGCAACGACTGAGGCTTCCGAGCCTGTAAATGCGACAGTTAAAATCAGTGTTTGTGGTAATAATACTAAAGAAGGGGGCGAGGACTGTGATAATGATGACCTTAATAACAAAACCTGTCTTACGATTGGTTATGGTCCGGGTAGTCTAAGTTGTCAGGCTGATTGTAGTTTTAATGTTTCCCAATGCGGGCCTGCGCCCACAGCAACGCCTACGCCGACAGTAACACCGATGCCTGCGCCCACCGCGACACCGACAGCTGGTAAAAAGGAAACTGAGGAGACTACCACCACTAGCACAACAGCAGCATCGCCCACGGCCACGCCCACGCCAATAGTGGTTACCTTGGAGGTGTTATTGCCGCTACCGGTAAAGGTGGCCACTTTTGATATTGATGGTGACGGTCGGATTGCCGTCCAAGAAGTGGTAAAGGCAGTTCAGCTTTGGGTAGAAGAATGGCGCAAAGAACTAGAAAAAGTTGAAATAAAGATAACTTTCCCGGAGGAGAAAGAAACAAAGAAAGAAGCAGAGAAGGGAACTTTGGAAACGGTTCGTCTTTGGGTAATCAGCCGATTGAGAGGAGAAACACCAAAACCAGTGCCTGGTCCGCCGGCAGCAGAAGCTCTTAAAACAAAGCTAGAAAGGGCTCTGAAAATAGAAGAGGAAAAGGCAGCTCTGGTGGAAGAAAGAAAATGTGATGTAAACAAAGACCGGGAATGTGACTTGGTTGATTTCTCAGTTTTGTTGTATTATATTAATAAGTAATGAGTCCTGTAATAAAATGCACAAATCTTCTTTCCTGATCATTCTTGGCAAGTTAACTTTCTTCTTAGTCTTTTCCTTTGTTTTAATTCACTTGCTATCTTTTTTAGGCCTTTTCTTGGCGATTGCCTATTCTATTTTATGGTTGGCCTATCCGAAGGGTTTGCCCTGTCTTTTTTGCCGGGTCCAAAAGGAGGGGAAGCGCTGCCCCTTTTGCCGCCAATCAGTCAGCAAGGCGGCCGGAATTAGCCCTAAGTCTTTTCTTTCTGCCATTTACAATGGCGCAACCATTCTTGCCATTTCCCTGGTTTGCTTTTTGGTGGTTTTGGGGGAATATAAATTACTTTTCCAACAGATTATCTTAGTGCCAAGGACAGCTTCTTTTGTCATCCCTTCCAAAGCCAGTTACCGACTGGAGGAAATTTTCCCGATGAAAATGGGAATCGCCAATCTTAAAGTTCCTATTAATGCCGTTCAGGCAGATATTGGTTTTGATAGCCAGCGGCTAGAGTTGGTGGATATCAGCACCGAAGGTTCTTTTGCGACCATCTTTATTCAAAAGGAGATTAATAACAGAATTGGTTATGCCCGACTTTCTGGGGGATTGCCTAATCCTGGTTTTTCTGACAAGAGCGGGATTTTCGGGACAATTTATTTTAAGGGGAAGAGTCCGGGTTTGGCGAGAGTCGAATTTTTACCCTCTAGCCTAGTTTTGGCTAATAATGGTCGTGGAAGCAATGTTTTGAGCGAGTTTGGAGCAGTCCATTATTTAATTTTACCCGAAAGAATTTCTGAACAAGAGAAAAAACAGCAAAAAGCCATGGTTACCCCAAATGTTTTAGGAGAGGAAACAGAAGCAACCCAGCTTAAGTTTTACGATGAAAAAAAAGTTTTGGCTGATGGCGCCGCTCTGCCGGCTGATATGCCGGTTAAAAGAAAGCTTAATTTGGGTCAAGCTTTTCTGCTTTTCTTAGAGCAGATTGACAGGTTTATTTTAAATTTTTGGGGAGTGAACTTGGTGAATCGCTAAAACTAATTCTTCTTGCCCTTTTCTTACCTTCTTCTTAAGTTCTTCTTACTTCAGCTTAAGAAAATTAAAAAATGACCAATTTTAAAATTTTGCTGGCTATGGGAGCGTTGGTGATTTTGGCAGCGTTGGTTGCCAAAATTACTTTTTCGCGCAACAGAGTTTTTCCTTTACCCATCTCGTCGTTGACAAGGGTTGGAGCGACTCCCCTTCCATCGCCCACCATCGCCCCGGCGAACCAAAAGGAAGAAGGGCCAACTCTGGTTGATTTCCGCTATCCGGGGGCGGAAATCGTTTCTCTGGGCGGCCACAGCCTTTCTCTTAAAAGCGCGGATACGGTGGAGGCAATTACCGCTTGGTACAAGCAAAAACTGACCGGCCTAAATTTAAATATTCGCAATTTTATTCAGACCAATACTAACGATAGTATTGCCAACCGTCTTTCGGGAGTGAATGAGAAGAGACAGATTACGGTGCAAATCGATAAGGAAGAAACCGCGGCCAGCGTTAAAATTATCGTTACCATTAGGGAGCTAAATGAATAAATTTTGGCTGAAAATGCCGTCCAAGCCTTTATTCTTGATTTTGGGGGGAGCTTTGCTTTCGCTGACGGCTTTCTTGGTGGGAAGGGAGGGAGCCGAAGGTAAAAAAAGTGAACGCCTTTCCTCCCCCCTGCCGGCGATTTCTTTGGCCAAAAAGGAAATTAATCGGGAGTTTTCCCTCGAGTTAGAAGACAAAGAACGAACGAAAATTGCCTATTTAGTCGAGTCGGCTGAATTAGTGGGGGAAATTTCGGTGAGAGGGGAAAGAGTGAAGGCTACGCCGGAGAAAACCTTTTTGATTTTCAATTTAAAAATTAATAATAACGGTAAACAGGGGATACAAATAAATAGCCGTAACTTTGTTCGTCTCTCCCTCCCCGGGAAGGAGGAGTGGTTGGCCCCGGAAATTCATAATGACCCAGTAGAAGTTCAGGCAATTGCCACGAAATATACTCGAATTGGTTTTTCCGTCAATCGTTCGGAAAAACAATTTAAAGTTCGGTTAGGCGAAATTGGCGGCGATAAAGTCAGCTTTGACCTGTTTTTTTAATTACTTTTACTTAATTCTTACTTTCTCCTCACTTCTTTTTCAATTTTTGGTCTTACTCTATTTTTGTAGAAGTGCCTCCTCTTGAAAAAGAGGAAACCAGAAACGGTCGCCTGAAATTTAAGCCAGGCGACCAGCGGAAGGAGGTGAAAAAAATGAAAGAAAAAACACTCAAGAAGTTATTGGCAGCGATAGCAGTGGGAACACTTTTTTTAAGCACCCTGACGCCGGTACTTGCCAGTACGGCGGCCGAAATCTCCGGCAATGGAGCCGAGAGTGAAAATGAAGTTGAGGTTGAAACCAAACAAGAGCAAGTTGTCGTCCAGCAAAACAAGGCGTTCGTGAAAAATTATATTAACGTCGATGTTTCTTCGGGTGATAACAAAGCCGGCAATAATACTAACGGCGATGTAGCGATTCATACCGGCGCGGCGACAGCTAACACTAATGTTAACAATAAGGTGAATGCCAACATTGCCGTGATTGAAGACTGTACTGGTTGTGGGAAAGATATCGGGGCGAAAATTTCCGGTAATGGAGCTGAGTCAAAGAATGAAATTGAGATTGGCTCTTGGATTCAAACCGAGATTTTCCAGGAAAATAAGGCGGAAATTGACAATAAAGTCGAGGTAGAGGTAGAAAGTGGCGATAACGAAGCCAGCGATAATACTGGCGGCGGCGTTGTCATTACTACTGGCCCAGCGACAGCGAATACTAATGTCAGTAATTTGGCTAATGCCAATTGGGCAGCCGTGGTCCCAGGCTTTGACAATGATCTAGGCTGGGAAGGAGCCGAAATCTCCGGCAACGGAGCCGAGAGCGAAAATGAAATTGAGATCGGACAGAAGCACTTTACTACGATTGTTCAAAATAATTGGGCCAAAATTTTGAATTATATTGAGGCCGATGTTTCTTCAGGCGATAACGAAGCCAGCAATAATACTAACGGTGATGTTGCTATCCATACTGGTCTGGCAACGGCCAACATTAACCTTAACAATGAGGCGAATTTCAATTTCGCTAAAGTTGAATGCTGTCTTTTTGATAAGACGGTGAAGGTTTCTGGCAATGGAGCCGAGAGTGAAAACGAAGTCGAGTTTAAACACGATGATCGTCTTTTAGTTTTCCAAAATGGAGACAACGAAGATGGTCAAGAAGATAACAATAACGACCACGACGAATGGGCCCGGTTGACTTTTGAAAATTGGCTCCAGGTCGACCCCAGTTCGGGCGATAACGAAGCCGAAGATAACACTGGACCAAAGGAAGACCCGGCGACTATCACTACCGGGGCAGCGACTGCCAATGTCAATGTTAATAATAAGGGGGGTTTGAATGTTTTTGCCCGCGGAGGAGACCTCTGTTGGCTGGAACTACTCCCTTTTAGTTTTGACTTTGATTTAGGGGAAATTTTCGGCAGTTTCTTTTGGTAACTTAAGAATTCTTGAGAGGATAGGGGTTTTGCTCGCACTTCGGTAAAACCCCTTCCTCAAGAGAAAAAGGAAAGAGAGTAAAAATGGAAAGTAAAAAATCCGAAAAACTTAAAAAAACCTTAATTCTATTTTTAGTTTGTCTTTGGGTGTTTATGCCGGCAAGGTTGAGCTGGGCGGAAGAAATTATTCTTTTGCCAACGGCTCCACCCCTACCGGAAGCGCCCACTTTGGCCGAGGCGCAAAACCCGACGCCAACGCCGCCAGAAGTTCTTTCGGTTGAGGAAACAATTGAGGAAACCGTGGCGGAAGAGGCCCCGAGTGAGGCTGCTCCTTCGCCAACGCCCCTACCGGCCGGGATAACCGCCGACGGCAATGTCGGCGACACCTTAATCGAGACGGAAACGGCCACGAATAGCGTGGTTTTATTGACTACGGGCAATAGTAACCTTCTTGAGGAGAGTGTGGTTGCGACTGAGAGCGGTTCGGCAAGCGTTATCGAGGAGAGTCAAACTCAGCAAGACAATCAGGCGGAAGTCGGTAACCGTTTGGAGCAAGTGACTGTCACTGGTGGGAATAGCGCTTCAAGCAATGTTGGTGACTCCCAAATTGTCAGCGGAGATGCGAATACTTCAGGGACAGTGATTACCGCTTTTAATACGAACCTTGGAGGAGTATCTTTCAGCGAATTTAATGTTTCCGGTGAACAGGAGGGGGATTTAATTTTGGATTTTAGCAATTGTTTGACCGAAGAAGCCGGCTCACCGGCCGTCACCAAGTCTGAGGCAAGCGGTAGTTTTCAGAACAACGAAGCGGTTTTGGAAAACACGCTTATCCTTTCCTCCGATTCCGGCCAGAACCAGACCAATTTGAATACTCAGGGAGACTCAACCATTCAAACCGGCAACGCTAATGTGGCGGCATTGGGGTTAACTTTTTTGAATAATAATTTGGCGGGTAATGTCGTTTTGGGAATAGTCAATATTTTCGGCAGTTTAGTGGGAGACATTATTATTCCCGAAGAGGTTCTTAAGCAAACCACGGCGACTGAGGCAGCTGAGGCGACGGTTTTTGAGTTTCAGAACAACGAAGCCACGATTGAGAATAATCTTCTTTTAACCGCCGAAAGTGGTGAGAATGAAGGTCGGGACAATACTGACGGCCGGACCGTAATTGAAACCGGAGAAGCGACGGCCGAGGTCAAAACGGTCAATATTGTTAATAATAATTTAAGCGGGGGAAGCTGGTGGATAGTTTTGATTAATCAGGCTGGTGAATGGATAGGAAAAATTTTTGGGGCTTCGGAAGGGGCGAATTTTGCTGCGGGGGGGGGAGTGGTCTTTGAGGAGGATGAAAACGGGGAGATTGTGGTGGGCCATAATGAAAGCGGGCCGTCAACGGCAATGACCGAACAGGGGCAGACGAATGAAGCACGGGTAGTTAATAATTTGGAGCTTTCGGCTCAGAGCGGTCGGAACCAGGCGAATAAAAATACCGGGGGCGACTCGATGATTAAAACGGGTAATGCTCGGGTGGTGGCTAGCCTTTTGAATTTTGTCAATAACAATATTAGCTCTCAAAGCAAGATTTTAATCACGGTAGTTAACGTTTTTGGCCGTTGGGTAGGCAATTTTTTGCCACCGGGAAGCGAGAAAGAAATTGTCCCTCCACCCGACAATCCCGCTGATAATCCGACTGATGAGCCGTCAGGGTCGGAAGGTGAGGACGAGGTGATAGAGGATTTTGTCTTTGATGATGAGGAAATAGAAATGCCTACCCCCATCTTAGCTCAGGGAAGGCGAGTTGCGAGCCGGTTATTACCGGTGGAGCCGCTGGAAGATCAAGTACTTTCGGTTCAGACCGAAGAAAAATCATCGTCCCCGAAACCGATGAGGATTAATCTGGCTTGGCTGATAGTGATGATTCCCCTCTTTCTCCTTACCAGTCGGATAAAGAAATGGCTTTTTTAACTAAAGATTAGCCATTGTCACGCCGCCGGCGGCGGGCTCGTTCCGCCTGGTCCAGTTGTTTTTGAAGGTCCATTTCTTCCCCCTCGGGAGTGTCAATTTCCGTATAAAAACCATATTCCTGGATACTTTTTAAAGTATCATCATCAGCTTCGGGGTGAGGCATTCTTCCACTGAAAGATTCTTCGCCGTAATATTGAGGGGTATTCATGAGAGCTTCAAATTCGCGCTCGGAGATAACAGATTTTTCAATTCGGGTCCGCCGGGGAGACCGGCTTTTTTGTTTCATAAGCTTACTCGGACAAACAAGTGCGGCTGACGAATTTATTAAAACGGCTCACTTCGCCGGTAGCCGTTTTTTCTTGATAAAGGAAGGCTAAGTCCTTGTCTTTAAAAATTTTGAAGAATTCTTCCCAATTGATGTGTTGCAAATTAGGCTTAGCGCCGATAGGGGGAAAGTCAATCCTTAAGATGCCTCCTCCTTCAGCGCCAGTGCCCTTAACCACGGAAGGGAGGCCACCCCTGGCCTCTATCCACTGGCGAATAATTTCGTGATCGGCAGTAATTTGGCTAACGCTTTGGTCTTTCATTGGTATTTCCTTTCAGAGAATTATTCTCTCAAGATAGATTTTGGTAATTAAAAAATAGTCAAAGGCCAGTAATAATCGAGTAAGAGAGTCGGCTTTGACTTAGGGATTTGTCTTCCAGAGATTAGTTAAATCGCCGGAATAGAGACCGCTGCCAAACCAACCCCAGTTTTGGTCATAATAATCTTTGGCGTTGCTCCAGTAACCCTCATCATGGTTAAATTTTTGATCGAAAAACTTTTCGTAGATTTGTTTGGCTAGCTTTTGGTCAGTGATAGTGAAAATGGAAAGCGCTCCAACATCAGTGGAGAGGCTGTTATAGGGGGCTTTCTCTTGGCCTTTTAGGTCATATAACGCGGAGAATTGACCTTTCTCCTTCCACTCCTTATCAAAGAAGGGTTTGGCTTTTTTGAGGTAGGCCGTTGCCCGGCGCTCCTTAAACCAAAGGGCGTCAACCGCCACTCTCCAGAAAGTGCGGAAGGCATCATAGCCGTATAAATCGGGATCTTTAGGCACATACTTAGCGGCTGATTTTAGGTTCCCGTTGCTATCGATGATTACCCAGTTGGGCGGTAAGTAAGTTTGGTCTCCTTCGTACTGCCCTAAAGTCTCCAAAAAGCGGTAGCCGTCATCAACCAGCTTTTTCCAAGGGTGAGACTTATCAACCTCAGCGAAAATTTTGTAGGTGGCGGGAGAAAAATAGGAAGGATTAATCAGAAAGCCTTCCCGCTTCTCCTTATCCGTCCCGGAGATAATGAAATAACGGCCATTGATTTCCCTTACTTCTTGCCGCCAGATATCTTTGATAATTTCTTTGGCCTCATCTTGATAAGCCTGATTTTGCCATTGCTTGGAGGCGAACAAAAGGGCGAGAGCGATATCTTCATCAGCGTCGGCGGCAGAAGCCCAATCGCCTAACTTATATTCGTCCCCTTCTTTCTGCCAGTTCCAGGAAAGAAGTTTGTCTTGGAGCCGGTGTTGGAGATGGTCTTTAGTCCATTGCCAGATTTCCCTAAAGGTTGTTTGGTCGTTTTCCCAAACTGCTCGCAGCATCGTGTAAGCTTGGCCTTCGGAAGTGGTCAGGTCATTGTTCGTTGGGTCAATCACTTGGCCGTAATTGACGATGAAATTTTTCTTGAAAAACTCCCAAGATTGATTGAGGGCGACATTTGGCTTTTCGTTTAACTTGAAAATGGCCATCCAATCTCCATTAGTACTGATGTACTTGTCAAAGTCGACATAGGCGATACTTTGGTCGCGCCAGAGAATGATAGGGCGGGAATTGTCAAAGGCTTTTTTGAGAGTTTTTTGCGTGCCAAAGCGCATTTGCCTTATCATTTCGTGACTTAAAATAATGTATTCAATTTTGCCCCAATCGCGGCCATATTTTTGGTCACGAACAGCGGGGTCATAATCTAGCTTCCAGAACCAGTCGGCGTTGGGAAAAGCTTTGTCGCCAGGGGACTTTGACTCGCGTAAATCAATGAAAGCGTAATTGTCAATCACAATATAAGCTTGGGCAGGAAGGTTAGCTTTTACCCAATCAATGGCGGCAATTTGCGCTTGAGTTTCGTTGCGCGTGTAGGGATTAAGGGGACTAAGATAAAACATTCCGGCCAGAATGATGGCCAGAGAAGTCAGCTGAAGCAAGTTTCTGGTTAACTTCCCGAATTGTTTGAAAAGGAAGTCCAGCAAAACCCCCAAATTTAAGGAAAGCAAGGGAATAGCGGGAATAACATAAAAATCAATAATTAACCGTGCCCGGATGAGGAAAATCCAAAAAACCGCGGCCAGGAGAGCAGGAATCCTTAACTGTTTGACTTTAACCATTAGAAGAAAGCTAATGATAGTGGCGGCTGCTCCGAGGGTGACGGTAAAAGGGTCTTTTCCAAGCCAGCCTTGGAGGTTAATGTAAAAATCACTGTGCGGATTCCAGAAAGGATAACCACCCCCCCGGGTGAACTGAAATAAAAGTGAGGAGAGTAGGCTAACATGGGGTTGGCTACTGCCCAAAAAACCCATCGGGAAAAGTTCACCGCGCAAGAGGGCGTAAAGAAAGTAAGTGGAAATAATAAGGGCGCTGGCGGTTGACCACTGAGCGAGAGTGAAGAATTTATGAGTAATCGCCTCTCGGGAGAGAAGGACGTAAATAAAAGCCGGCAGGAAATAAATCGCAATTTCTTTAGTAAGGACGGCGATGCCAAAAGTAACGGCACTTAAGATGAGAGCACTTAACCGAAAATCTTTCACTAAGAGCAGCGAGAAAGAAAGTGCGACCCAAAATATCATAATGTTGTCTAAAAGAACCCGCCGCTGGAAATAAATTGCCAAGGGTGAGAGGGAAAAAATTAAAACGGCAATAATACCGGGGAAAAGGCTGCCGCTTAACTTTTTGCCGATGAAAAAGAGTAGCAACGCGGTAATCAGATGTAAAACCAGCATAAATGCCCGGCCGCTATTGATAGCGTTGCCAAAAGTGAAAAAGCCGCCGGTAAGCTTAATCCAGAAGCTCAAAAAAATCCAGCCAGCCGGAGCGTGGTCATACCAGTAGGTATAAGGAGCGAGTTGTCCTTGGTTGATAAGCGACCAAGCTTGGGAAAGGTAAACCCCTTCATCATTCTCGTAATAAGGAAAGTTAAACATATTATAGCCGTGAGCAAAGGCGCTAATTAAGACCAGGCCGAGAATAACCAGCCATTCTTTCGCTCTGGCGCTTCGAAAAAAGTTCCTTAGGCTTCCCTCGAGATGAAAATTAAAAAATTTCATAGTTTTATTTTTGGCGATGAATATTAGTGTGACTGGTTTTTTCCCAGCCGATTTGATTAACTAGCATTCGATAGCCGGCTCGAAAAGAAGAAAACATCAAAAGTAGCTGATAAGGATAGAAAGAGAGCATTACTTTAAGCGGCATCCAAGGAGGGCTTTTTAACTGATAAGTCTTGCTGAATTCATAAATACCAATACCAAAGACAATTAACTGGAAAATAAAGAGGTAAAAGGGAATATAGGAGAGGAAAGAGACGAAGATAGGCAACTTTTGGGTAAAAGCGATAAGCAAGGCAAGCGGAATGTAGAAGAATAAAAAGGCGCTAATTTCCGGAGACAAAAGAACATAAATGGCCATTAATTTTTGACGGAAGGTGGGTAGTCGCCACCAGTCTCTTTTGCGTAAAATCTGTAGAAACCCCTGATTCCAACGAGTTCTTTGTCTGACGAAACTTTTAACATTATGAGGGGTTTCTTCCTGCGTCACGTGGTTTTCGTCGTAAACGACCTTGATTTTTGCCCCTGCCAGGGTTAGCCGAATACCGATATCGGCGTCCTCAGTTAAACAGGTTTCGTCCCACCCGTTGATTTTCTCAAGCCAGTCTCTTTTAAAGAAGACGGTATTGCCGCCCAGAGGACAGACTTTGCCTACATTCGTAAAGAAATGTAAACCGGACTTAAACCAAAAAAAGTATTCTAAAACATTGAGAGAAGAAAACCAATAGGAACGGAAGTTCATCAACTGAACGCCAGACTGGACGACATCCACCTTATCTCTGACCAAAACGGTATTGATAATTTGATAAATTTCGGGATGGGGTTCGTCCTCGGCATCGAAAATGGCAACAATATCGTTTCGGGCCTCTTTCAGTCCTTTGTTCAAGCCATGGGGTTTATTAATGGGCAAATCATTGAAGGTAACCAAGCGGATGCGATTATTTCTTAGCTTGTCAATGGTTTCTTTTGCCTTGGCAATCGTGCCGACATCGTCATTTCGACAGATGATCAAAATTTCTTTAAGTTCATGGGGATAGTCAATGCGGTTAACGGCTTCTATTGTGTCCCGAATTACTTTTTCTTCATGACGAGCGGGGAGAAAAGCGGTGAAAGAATAATAAGGGCGGGCGAAATCTTTCGGTGAACGATGCCATTGAACTTTGGCCGGGTCTTCCCAAGTGTAGAGCATCCAAAGTAAGGTAACCAGGCTTTGAGCAGTAAAGAGAAGGGAGAAAAAGATAGTGACGGCGCTAAAAAAAACTGTTGGTGATAAAGGAAAGCGGTTTTCTAGAACCAACCAGACGACAATGGCCAAGCCAATGGCTAAAATTATTCCCCCGATCACTGATGCTCTCATAGAAACAACCATTTTCCGAAATGAAGCTATTTTATTAGTTAGCCCCTACCACCAGTAGCTAAACTCTAAGGAGTGGCGGTCAATGTTTGTCGGGGAGACAGTAAGTATCGGGTAAGGGTTCCCTAAACCCGCTCTACATATTGACCGGTTTCGACATTAATAGCGAGAGTGTTGCCTTCTTTGATGAAGAGGGGAACTGAGAGCCGATAGCCGGTTTCCGTTTCTACCTCCTTGGTTGCTCCGGTCACCGTGTTGCCCCGCGCGGCCGCTTCGGCGTGAGTTACTCTAAGAAAGACCTTTAGAGGTGGACGCAAGGCCACCGCTTGGTTATTGAGGACATAAACTTGGTAGGTTTCCCCCTCTTTCATTAGAAGGGAAAAATTACCGACCATATCTTTGGCCAAGGTCACTTGTTCGTAAGTACGGGGATTGATAAAAATCAGCTTATCATTATCGCGATAGAGATACTGCATTTCCTTGACTTCCACCGGCGCCTCGGTCAGTTTTTCACCCGACTTAAAGGTAAAATCAATCGTGTTGCCGGTTTTTAAATTTTTCAATTTTGTCCGATAGAAAGCGGAACCTTTGCCGGGAGAAACAAAAGTTTTGTCCACCACGACGTGGGGGGTGTCCCGAAACATAATGCATAAGCCCTTTTTTAAATCGGAAGTAGAAATTGTTGCCATACTTGGCTAATTTTAGGATGGAAAGCTATTTTTGTAAAGAATGAAAAGAAACGCCTGAAACTTTTTTGGTTGCATTCCGGACGCGATTTTCGCAAAAAGCTCTCTCCACCTTATTGAAAACTGGTAACAATCATGTTATTCTTGCGTCAGTTTTGTCAATTACATTATGGCGAGACCACAAAAAGAATTTAAGCATGATTCCCTAAAATTCAGAGAAAAAAATAAAATAGTCTTTACCTCCTTTTCCAAAAGAAATTTTTTTCTTCGGTTTCAGGTCAGCGCTTTTGTCTTAACAAACAACGGTGTCCCGATTAGTCCCTTTATGAACTTTGATTACAATTTGTCCGGTTTGGTGGATAAGACTTTAATTAGAATTGCTAATAACACCATGATTAAAAAAGCGGATGAGCTTTGGGTTTTTGGGGAAGTAAGCGACGGGGTGCTGGTGGAGATTTTTATGGCTAAAAGATTGAGGAAGCCCGTTCGCTATTTCCTGTTATCTGAAGAGGCATCACAAATAAAGGAGATAAGTGAACCGGAGGTTAGACTGGAGGAGATCTCCCCTTGGATGTGGGAGTGGGTGATGTTAGGCAAGAATTTGGGCCGCTGGCACCCCCGTCTTCAGTCGAGAAAAACCTACCCTTTGGTTTACGCAGTTTATTCGAAGAGAAATTTCTTTTGGCATATGCAGATAAGCAAATTTTGTCTTGAAAAGAGAGTCATTCCCCTAAACCCCTTTATGCTTTTTAAATATTTTTTGGGGGATTTAGTGCCGCGGGATATGGTTAGGAAGGCCAACAACAATATTATCCGGATAGTGGATCAACTGTGGGTTTTTGGCGAAATCAGCGACGGAGTTTTAGCCGAAATAAAGATGGCCAAAGAAAGAGGCAGTCGGGTTTTAATATTTAAAATTGTCGATGGCAATCCGGTAAAGTTCCGCAAGATTTCTCCCAAAGGAGCGGTATTTGAAGGGGACTGGGGAAAGTATCGTCAGATAATCAGTTAATCGGAGAAAAGTACTGGAGGTGTAAACCTATTACACCTTCCAGGTCTAAAGCTAAAACTAGAGAGTAAAGGGGGCAACTTCGCGGATATCGGTGGCATCAGCGAAAAGCATCGCCAGCCGGTCAATGCCGACGGCAATACCCGCCGTTTTGGGCAAACCCTCTTTGAGGGCTTCAACAAAATCATAATCATAGTCAAAAACTTTCATTTTTTTGGTTTTCCGAGTTTGGATGTCCGCTTGTAATCTCTTTTCTTGTTCTCGGGGGTCAGTTAGTTCGGAGTAGCCATTGCCCATTTCCAGCCCTCCCAAATAAAATTCAAACCTTTCCGCGTAGAGCGGATTATCAGTTTTAATTTGCGATAAAGCGGCGAGCGGAGCCGGGTAGTCGTAAAGAATCACCGCCGGCAGCGCCAAGAGAGATGGTTCGACTTCATTCAAAAAAACTTGGTGGTAAAGCTCCTCCCAAGTGGTCTTTTTATCTACTTGATAGCCTTTATCCCGGCAGATTTTGACGGCTTTTTTCTCGTCAAGAAACTCATCCAGGTTAACCCCGGCATATTTGGCCAGGGCCTCTTTGCAGGAAATCCGGGGCCAAGGCGGAGTTAAATCAATTTTTCTTCCCTGGTAATTGAGGGTTTTAAGCTTTGACGAAATAAAGGAAATTATTTTTTCGCAATCCGTCATTAAGTCGGTATAGTCTGCCTTTGTCCGGTACCATTCCAAAATAGTGAATTCGCGTCGGTGAAGACCGTCTTTTTCCTGTTGGTCCCGATAAGCCTTAGTTATCTGATAAATATTCTCCAAGCCGGCGACCAAGAGCTTTTTTAGAAAGAATTCTGGTGAAGGAGTAAGGAAAAACCTTTCTTCATTAATAGTTTGTAGCTCAAAAACTTCATTAAAAGGGCTCGGATCGGGAGCGGTAACCAGCGTCGGTGTTTCCATCTCTAAAAACCCTTCATTCTGGAAGAACTCTCTAATCGCCGCTAAAACTTGGGCTCTAATCACCAGATTTTCCCGTAACTTTTGGTCCTCTTTAATCTTTTGCCAGATAGCAGATATTTGGTTGAAATCGCTCATTCTTATTGTTATTCTGAAAGTATGCGCCGGTTTAGAAAAAGATTTTGGCTTATTTTACCACTTCTAGTCCTGGTTGCCACCGGAATATTAGGGCTGAGTCTGGCGGGAGCGCTGAGGAAAACCAGCCCCGGTGGCTGCGGTTGTGACTTTCAGCAGGCGACTGGTGATTTTGACCCGACGGAAAAGACCGCCTTCTTTTTGAACAATCCACTGCTACCGCCCTTGGCCGCTCTATCGCCCTCCAAAGAAGTGACGGTTCTTGGGGAGACAAGTGGAGCGGAAAAACGGATAGAGATTGATTTGTCCGAGCAGAAGCTTATTGCTTGGGAAGGGGAAAATAAATTTTTAGAGACACTCATTTCCAGTGGCAAATGGGGGAGAACGCCCACGGGCGAATTTAATATTTGGGGCAAATTCAAATACACCAAGATGGCCGGCGGCCGCAAGGAAAATAATACTTACTACTACCT
>Ga0307376_10002628_pt1 | contig 17420 bp, 27 predicted proteins | sample TR2MG_FD_202536 | JGI IMG/M metagenome (GOLD analysis project Ga0307376, IMG submission 202536) | Soil microbial communities from Risofladan, Vaasa, Finland - TR-2 | ecosystem: Environmental > Terrestrial > Soil > Coastal area > Acid sulfate soil | place: Finland: Risofladan, Vaasa | collected...
AAACGGCATTGAAGCCAACGAGCCAGCGAACCCGTTCAAAGATGCCGTGTCAATATTCACACCCTTGGACATCTCAGTAAGACTTTGGGTCATTGATTGAAGGAACTCACCGACGCGGCCTCCTTCTAATCCAGAGGCAACCGCGACTCCAATCGCATTAGAGAAGAACTCTTCTCCTTGTCCCCCGGCCCTCCTGGCCGCCGCCATTGCTCCAACCTGGTCTCCAGAGGTTATCCCGAAAGCCCTCTCAGCTTTCTCCCCCATGTCAGTGACCTTGTTAAGCTCTTCTGCATTTATATCTCTACCGATAGACTTCGCAATCTCAGCAGCCCTTTGCCGTCTTTCCTGAGTGGTGAACCCGAATTGAGATTCGCCGGAAACCGTTGCCCCGCCGGTCAATGCCCTGATACGAAGATTTTCCTGAGAGACTCCGAATTGTCTCTGCGTTAAAGCAGCGGCTCCCACACCCACCCCAAGTATCCCCGCCACCATCCCCAGACCACCCTTAGCCATTCTTAAAGCTCCGCCGACACCCATCCCACCACCACCACCGGCTCCGCCCGCGCCACCGCTCATTCCGGCCTGCGCACTCTTAATATCCTTCAATCGCACCTGCATCTCGGAGAGAGCCCCCAACATGCTTTTTACTTTCCCAGAATCAAAAGCAGCCTCTCCAGCCCTACCCATTTTTTTTAGAGAATCTCTAACACCATCGATGTCTTCTTCAATCCTTTTGGCCCCTTTTTCTAATTCATCAAAAATATTCTTTTTTACTTTTTTAGAAAAAGAATCATCTAGCCCGGCAGATCCAAGTCCGTGTAAGACCTTTTTGCCCTCCTCGACCTTTTGCTTGAGCCCTTCTACATCTGCGGAGAGTATTATTTTCGCTGGAGGTGCCATTTAGAAATTATCCTCAAATTCATCAGGCTCTTCAATAGATTGGATAGAGTTGACGACTTTAGATCCTGGCAATTTTCTTCCTAAATTATTTATGATGTCATCCTCTTCTTTTTTAGAAACGACCACATCTGTTTGATATTTGGAAAGATCGACTTTGTTGCGATCAAAGAATTTCTTATATTTCCTCTTTATATCCTTCTCGTAATAGTCCGGCATCTCACCGTCCCATATTTCTGGCTTTATGATATTGGCGAGGGTCTTATCCGCTTCCGCTGGGTTTTCGTAATAGTAATCTTCCAGCCTTTCTAGGATTAATTCCTCCCAAGTGTATTCTTCGAATGGCTTTGGCGGGACTCTGTATTTTTTTCTCCACCATATAGAAATCTTTTTTTCACCACTTCTGGCGTTTGTGATAGCTATCAGATGCAGGTTGTCATACTTGAGCGGCTTGATGCCCAACTGGATCAATTCGTTCATTATTGACCTCCACCGCCGTTGCGTCGCCAGTAACCTTCTCTTTCCACTCTTTCTCGAACTCCATACATTTTGAATAAATTTCAGTAATCACATTCGAATCAAAAAGAGATCCGCCGTAATTGGCTGCCTCCCACCATGATGGGAATTTTTTCAAAGTGTATCTGAGATGGGCCAGAACTGCGTTGTTGTAATCAATAACCGGATCGATAGTACGCATGTCCCCGTTAAGTCTTGCGCGGAATGCGTCAATGAGACTTCTCTCTCCGATATTTGGTCTTTGGTAGGTGAAATCTCCAACCCAATTTAGTTTGCTTTCAATTCCAGTGGATTGGATGTGGAAGGTAAACTCCATCTTCGGGAGTTTATACTGCGTGTCCATATTTTACCTCTTTCAAGCTAATTAATCGTTTCTATGTAGAAACTAAAGTTTTTAATTTTCTGATTCGTCTGAAGATTTCCGTCCTTTGAAGCTCCATGTTTCTGTCATTAAGCCCCTGGCGTCTACTGTGGTTTGCCGTGTCTCCAACTTCACGCCCTCCATCAAAAGCAGAACGGTGTTGGTCGTCCTATCCACCACCTCTGCCGTGATCTCTCCGTTGGTCAGGATGTCTTCGAGTCGTGGCATAATCCCAAGCTGCTTCACGGATTGGTTTTGAATCCTAAAAGTTTGAGTGGTCATATCAACCCGATACCCGACTTCTGCGTGTTCTTTCGTGGCGATCTCATCGAGGACATTCACTTCTTCAAGTTGGATATTTTCGTTGTAACTGACGTTTGAGGCGTTAGCGACCTGCACTCCATTGAGCCTAAAGATCGCCTTTGGCCCCGTCATTGCTTGAGAACCCATAATTTATCTCCCTTATTACGCGCTTTGTCGGATATCTTCTAAATAGATTGTCGGCAGAGTGAAATCCACCCCTTGGACTGGGGTCACAGCTAAATTAATTGCCGCCCTACTCCCAGTGAGTTCTACTCGCAATTTCCTGTATCCCAATTGATCGTTTCTATCATCGCCAACAGTAATATCGTTTTCCAGATACACGGACATTCGATTTCGAATAAAATTCGCGATGGCCTCTGCCGTTCCAGTACGCGCCTTCGTTCCAGTGAATACAAGATCTAGATTATATCGAAGATCATAAACGATGAATCCAGCCGCCTCCACAACCGAGATCCTATTCCAAACGAAACTACCATCTCGACTCCAAGTCGTATTCCCCACGACCCATCTATGCCCGCCCGTGTCGAGTGGCTGAGAGAATAAAATCCCTGCCGCTATCATTTCGTTTTTATTGATAGTCGGATCCCAAGAACTATCCAGGACTCGCACATCATTCACATTCAAAATCTTTTTGGTGATGGGCTCTCCGACCTCAGACCCTTGCTGCATTCCAGCGGCGATACAACATTTTGCCCATGGGTCCTGCCAGACCAAAGTGCTAGTTCGATCCAGGACCCTGACTTGCTGTCCGCATATGGAGATCGGGAAATCGTTCAAACTCTTTGCCGCAGCGAGGAGTTCGTCCTTCGTCCCCAATTTGGAGACGTATGCATTTCTCTCAGAACCACCATCTGTGGCCCACATCGCCTTCACATGACCCTTCGCCAAGGCATTGATGGAATCAATCGTCACAGCCCCAATGTCTTTCGAAATTAGGGGGACTACGGAGTTGATTCGTATTTGTTTGAATGCATTGAATCCATCGGCCCAGTCGCCGTTCGCAGATGTCCCGTCACCGGCTCCGGTGAATAAGGTATCCAATCCGTCTGCGACATAAGCACGGTAGATGTTGTCTATCCTTGTCGCCACGGCAGCGGTGAGGAAGGTATTCATGTAATCAACTGCGTCAAACACATCTCTTCTGAGAACCCCAGCGACATCAATAATTTCTAGATCGTCGTAATAATCCAATTCATTTGCATTTTGATTCCCGTTGGGGAACAAGTTGCTCGCGGTGTAAGAGGCGTTTGAGTTTATCAGGACCGCCAGTTCGGACACAGTTAGCTTATTACGCCCTTCGGAATCCTCTAATAGGATATCCAAATTGTCTGCTGCGGCTCCGGCACATGTTGTCTTAAGTCGCAGTTCCCCGCCGACCCGGAGCACATCAAGGAGGCAAGATGTGCCAGCCCCGGTATAGAGGATGCTGGAGACATTCACTCCGCCCATTTCCAACGTAGTTTCTTCATTCCCACCCTTCGAGAATACAATAATTCTAGATCCCTTCACTCCTCGGTTTGAACCTATAACCCCAATCACAGTGTCTATTGTCGAAGTCGGGTCTACTTCGAGATACCCGTAATCCAACTCTCCACCAATCACCACCGATGGGTCGAGTCGCACACGGATTTTTAAAACGGATGCAGGGTTCACATCGACCAGGACCGGCTTCGCAGGAGCCCAGTTACCTCCAGAATCCATATCCGCAGCCAACGCTGCCGCAGTGTGTACGCCTACACCAAGACTCTCTGTGTAGGTGTAAGTAACCCCATTCGCTCGTAGAATCAGAGTTTCCCCACCTGCCAATGTGAAAGGACCGTCAATGGAACCATCGATCTCTGCGTCTGCATCGACGACTTCCCCCTGACTAACATTGCGAATCAAATTGTTTTCGTCAGATCCATAATTTTTCGAATCGAGCTTGATAACTTCTTGAGCATTTGGGTTGTTTAATGGAGAAGTAGACTGAGTGCTATTGTTCACTTTATAGACTACGACTTTGCTCGCGCCATTCACGATTCTTGGATCACCAGACGGACTCACCAGAAGCTCCAAGGCATCTGCGATTTCGCCCTCTTTGTAGCGTTCTTTCGCGCTCTGTATCGAAGTCTTTTCGAGGACATCCAGGACTCTAGGTTGCCCACCCAAAGCATTCCCGATGATCCCGACTGTCCCAGTGGGCTGGAGGGGGAATCCAGAAAGATTCTCCGCCAAAATTCGGCTGTAAGAGCCTGGATCAAGCAGTGGAACCCCATTAAAAGTTACGATAATCGCCATTGAATCACTCCCTTAGAAGTCTTTAAAAATTTCATCCCACTGTTTTAAATCTGCCAGGCTAATGCCGACAGCTTTTGGCCAAAGCCGCATCGCTTCATGCATATCCCTTGGAATCTTTCTAATCACTGTATAGGCAGAAAAAGTAATCCCACTTTGCGGCTCACTATCTTTTTCCAGCCCAAGACGGATCATGTAGGCCGTTTTTTCCTCATCTGAGAGGTTAGACTCCATGATTCTTTTACCCTTCGACTCTAGGTCAGAGACTATGGCTGGGACGGTTAGCTCTTCTATCTCCGTCTCAACCTCAAGATATTCATTTTCATCGTAGTCGTTCATATTATTCCACATCGGAAGGACTGATATTTTCCAGAGTGATACCCCCTGCATCAGCAATCTCGTAATTTTCCTTCTCGGAGTCTGAAGTGTCATCAATATTAAGACCCAAAAATTTATCAATGATTGGGAGGTCATCCTTTTTATACTCTGCGTTCGTATAAACTTGGAAATTGATGAATCTAGAAAATACGTTCTCAGGGAGGTATTCATTTATTCTTGAGATGTCAGTGGCCCTGAAAGTCGTTAACTTAAGGCCCCTATCCTGAAGATCAGTTTTGAATGCGCTCAAAATGTAAACTATCAGATAGTAAATATATTTGGCCAGATCCGGTGTCTCCGAAGCGTGAATCCCTATTTGAATATTATCAATTACCGGGATGTATCCATAGCTTTCTCTCCCGAGCACCGCGTTGTCGTCTCCCAGATTATCCAAGACTCTCGAATGGTCCTCTAACCCCGCCCGAGATTCTTCCTCGTTGGCTTCGAGTAACTGGATTGAGATACAAGGAGTCACTTTCGCTATCAAAGACCAATGCTGCACCACTCTCACTTCATATTTTTTGATGTAAGCCTCTATCTCGGCTATTTTTTTCTCCCCATAACGATCACGGAGCCATGGCCTATTCAATTGACCGAAAACGGCAAGAGGCGCGTTAGGATCCGTTCGAAACCATTTTAGCCCTGCGTCAATGATGGTTTCTAAAACGAAATCTACTGGGTAAATCCCAGTGAAACACTCCTCCGCCTGCTTTACAGGGGGATAAACAGTTTTCACTGGAGAAATCCTGTCTGGATCTAGTTCTAAGTTCAACGCGATGACTCCAAAATAGTTTTAATTACTCGACCCAATTCAGTATCCACCCATCTTTCCACGATTGGTAATATTTTCGCACCAACTATTCCAGGATGGACCCAACTACTTGGCGAACTGTTTTCGGACATAGTTCTAAATGTCATCATAGTAGAAGAACCCTTGCCGCTACTTGTTGGTTTTTGAATCCTAGTGAGGCCTCTGAGGAACGGGTGAACGCTGGAGACATTCGGAACTCTAGCGACTGGTCCGGGGATGACTCGCCCGCTGGTGCTCCTAATCATTTTGTCCAATCCATATCTTTTAGCAGTAGATTTTAATTTACTTTGAAGACCCATTTTTGCAGCGCGTCCAGAATAAGCCACTCGCGCACTGGAAGACATGGAGTGTCGGAATGGGATGCTGATATATTTTTTCCCCTCTTTGTTCGTCTTCGCTTTAGACCCCCCGAGCCATCCCGGTCTGACGGATTTCATATCAAAACCGGCCATCCCAAATTCAAAGTTGTTCGGCATTCTCCCTACAAGTTGGACTTCATAAACCTGCTTCGTGCCGACTGAATATGCTTTGAAGCTCTGAGCTTTTGAAAGGCCGTCGATATAGTCAGCCCTGGAGCTTTTAAGCCTCTCCTGAGCCAACCTGATCCACTCTGCCTGTGCTCCTCTGGCAATCCCAGCAATCGCATGTTTGAACTGTTCTCGCATCGCACCGCTAATAGATTCGATGTTCTCGCCCAATTCAGCTAATTTTGCCTCTACTGATATTTTCATGTGGGCTCTTCGTTAATGATTTGCCGGTTCCCAGATCTATTTGCCAAATAGTCCCATCTGATCACGGCCTGCTGCGGGAGGTTCACCGGGACTCTTTCCTTCTCTTTGGATGTCACATTGTAAAATCGATTTTCGTGCAAAGTCTCTAGAACTCTGAACGTGGGGAAAACCGGGTAACAAATGGAATACAAGGTTCCGACTTTAGGTCTGTTACTAGTCAGCCATTTTAAGAATGTTTCATTAATTATTCTGTAATCCACCCCTTTTCTGTATGACTTATTCTCAGAATCAATTAAGTGATATGGAGTGTCACAAGACCTATTCGGTGGGTATCTCAACTTGTCGGTATCGTCGTCGTCCTTCTTAATGAGTTCGTTATAAATAGAAGCAAAATCCAGGACAATGACCTTGTACCAGAAATAGATTCTATCTTTGGATTGCAGGGTCAGAGTCGCGTCCTTCTCGTCCCAAATCCCCTGGACCTCTAACTTTTTTTCATGTCGGATACTCTGGATTGCCCCGAAAGTTTCGAAACATTCATCCACTACGTCCACCGCCTCATCCCCGTTGCAAACGGTGCAATCCAGATGATGGTTCGTCCCCTCCAGCGTATCTCGGTTGGGGCACAGGATGGACGGCACAATTCGGAGCCTGATACCTTGGTCGTCAATTAGGTTATCCAGCTCCGAAACGTCCAAATCGACTCGTCCAGGCTTCCCTTTCCGCTTGGGGTATCTGTTCGGGCTCGCAGGCTGAAATTCGCTCATACCACCCTATCGGAAGGCCCTCTCTGGAGCCTCCCCAGCAGTAGAATCCCGCCGGAAACCCGGATGTAGGCACGAAATAAACTCAATATTTTAAGCAAGTTACGTTTTTATGCGTACAAATTTATTTGTTGCAATGTACCACGCTATGTGGTACATTATAAGTGTAGGAGGAACGATGAAAGTCTGGAAAGTAAAAATTGAATTTGTCGGGTTGGCAGGGACTTACATGAGTGAGTTTGAAACTAGGGCACGAACCAGAAAGTCGGCTGAGAAGAAAGCCTTCGCAGTCGTTGGAGACCGCTCTTACAACTACATAGTTGTCTATCCCTTTGGTTGGATGGGTTGCGAAAAAGATGACTCCGGCAAGAGATTTTAGAAAGAAAAGAGAGCCTGAAAGGCCCTACGCACAAAGAAGAGGAAATAATGAGTGATGAAAAATCAAAATTTAAATATTTCCTGCCAGACGGAGAATTCATTGAAGAAGTCAATGAGGATAGCGGGAGATGGCAGGCCCTTCACAACGGCGACACGATTCGAGCGAACACCATCGCCGAGTTTGTTTCCCAGGCTACCGGAGCCATCATCGATCAAGACGGTGGAACCTTGAACGATTTCGCAGTCGAGGATGGGGATTGCGACTACCTAGAAGCTCTTTGCAAGGCCGCCGGTGCCTCCTACGACGAAGTCTGCGAATACCTAGAGAAAGGGAACGATGAGAAAAATTAAATTCACAGAGCGCAGACACGGTGAATTGGGAACCGATTTCAAATTCTCATTCCATTTCACTAAATCTCACATGCTAGACCTGTTTACCGAATACCTGAGTTCGCTAGACACTTACAGTTTTGAAAAATGGAGTATGAGAGAGAAGGCAGAAACATTTATGGACGAATTTAAAAGTAGATTGAGGGACGACGGAGGGAATGCATTTTATGACGGATGGAACGGGGACGACGAAGGATGCCAGAAGCCTCAATTGAAACACCGCATAGAAGCCGAGTCAGCGTTCAATCTTTGTATTATTAAGGAGTGAATAATGAGAAACGATAGATGGGAATTTGAAACGACCATGAGCACCGAGGGATGTCCCGCTCTCGATAAGTTTGTAGACGAACCTGGAGACGATCTTGATGTGGTAGTCACTGGCGTTATACAACCAGCCGAACCAGATGTTGGGATCTCTATGCCATATGTAGAAGATCTGGAAGTAGAAACCAAGTCCGGTAAATCTGTCACAGAGCTTTTAAACAAAAAACTAACAGAAGAGCTGGAAGGGAAATTAGTGGATGATTTCTTAAACTGCCTCGATGATGGAGGAGACTACTAAAATGGAACTGACAATGCATCAAATTCACGCTATCCACTTTCTTCAGACGTTCAAACGAGTAATGTCGGAAGTGAAATTTAAAGAAGAAGAAGAAGCGGAGAAGAAGAAGGGCTGCCCGCACTGTGGTAAGAGTCAGTGCATTATCAAAAGTAGATAGCGGGAGAGAGCCAATACGACCCCCTCCCGCACAGTTTTATATGGTTACGATTGAAAGAGGAATCGTGAACTCAACTGGACCATGACCCTCTAGTACCGCCTTATATGCTCTTGCATTGGCTGGCCCAGGATTAAAAGTTCCAAGCACGCTATGAGGATCGTTCACGTCCCCATATCCAGACCAAATTTCAAGACTTTGCCCAGTAGCATATTTGCCACCCATGCGAATCACCAGCGACGCTGTAGCATAATTTGCAGCACTCATAAGATACTTTGAGGCCAACAACATAGAATGTCCCACATCAACCGTGAAAGTATCGCCCGGCCATGGAGAAGGGCCACCAAGCCCTTTGAAGTCAGTGATCGCCTCCGTAGGCCAAGACCCGCCCCCGCCAGCTCTAACAGCACTCATGCTTACGCCCCGGTTATTGTAACCGATACCGCCTACTGCAAAGGGCACCCCACCTAGACCTTGGGAATCACCAGCAGAGTCAAGCAACTCAACTTGAAAAATTCCCTTCTGATTAACAGAGCCAGTGGTGAAAACTTTCCAAACCTGAAAATCTCCATTGCCTCCCGCTCCTCCAGGACTGGTTAGATCGATATCGTCGGTTTTGTTTACCTCTGTGACCAAGGCTCCGAACGAACTAACTACAATGCCACTTGCCAATACTTTAAGTCTTTCAGCCATTTTTCTCTCTCCTCTTTAATTAGTTACAGTTTTTAATTTATGCAGGATCAGGAATGCTTCCCATCAAAAGTGGGATAGTGAATTCAACTGGGCCGCTACCTTCAATAGTGGCTTTGTATGCACGGCCTTGTGGGGAATTAGTATTCTTAAAATGTCCAAACCCACCATTACCATTATTATCTCCTATACCAGACCAGATTTCCAATCCCATTCCAGCAGCAAACCTACCAGCAACAGTGATAACTAAAGTTCCTGTTGCGTAATTTGCTGGTGATAATAGGTATCCCGCACATAGAGCAACATTGTTTGTTGCGTTGTTGTATGAGTTATAATTCATACCTAGCCATGGATCTGGGGCACCTTGACCACCTTTGTAGTCCTCAATTTTTTCTGTATTGAACCAAGCAGTACCGTGTGCTGCCAATGTAGCTTCTAACTGGACGCCCTTAACATAACTATTAAACAACATAACTCCTAGTGGTATAGAGGACATACCACGAAGAACTCCGAGACTATCAAACAATTGCGCCTGGAAAGTACCCCTCTGGTTCATTGCATTACTGGTATGAATGATCCACCTCTGTTGATCACCACTCGGAACTCCACCAGAACCAAATATTTTCCCCCCTCCATAAATTCCTGGATATACAAGATCTGCATCATCTGTCTTACTGATCTCATTCACGATTGCCCCGCCAGGATCAACTGTGATGCTGGTGGCTAGAATTTTAAGTCTTTCACTCATTTCTCATTCTCCTTTCAATTAAATTAAATCGCCTTTTACAGAATCGTTGTAATTTGCATCTAGATTGGTCACGTCTTCTGCGTCTAGCTTCTTAGTCAAGACATCCACTGCATTTTGCAATCGCTCCACCTTCACGGAGAGAGCGTAAACCACCATCAACATGTCTCTCATGGCATCTGAACTATTCTTCACTCTCTCATTAATAGCCCCAATCCCAGATGCTGCCGAAGCCACATAAGACATTTCTTGCTCTAACCTGTGTATCTTAGTTATCGCAGGAGTAATCGATGACATTGCGTCGTTGTCGCCAGATATGGTCTCTCCAAGCATCTCTGATAAATAAATAGATAGTTCTGATTCACCAGTGTTATCGGCTTGGCTTTTGTAATCAGACAAAATTTGAGAGTTTGTTTTTATAGGCTTGTTCATTAAATATCCTCCAGTATTTGTTTCGGAAATATCTAGGATTTATTAAGCGACTGCCATCTGTAGGCCTAGATAATAGTTTCTTAAAGTACCGATATCGTCTTTTATTTGCTTCTCATATTGCAGAATCCTTGCACCATACCCGGCGTTCGTAGCACTAGCAGTGGTCCCTATGCTCTGCGATATCCCGTCAATACTGATTGATTTCGTAGCGATTCCGGCACCAGCAATCAAATCACCAGCAATATTGAGGGGGCCCAAAGCGGCCTTCATCCCAACCAAATTCAAAATGTTTGAAGGGACTTTCCCCTTTGGAAATCCTGCTCGGTATTTCACATGCATTACATGAGGGATGAACTCAATCCCCGAATAAATCAATGGGATATAAGAACCACCTTGAGATAGGAGAATAGAACTGAATGTCCCCTGCGTCGGAAACAAATTGACCTGAGAGCCAACCGACTCAGCCCGATACCAGCTTGGGTCGAATACTAAAAGATTGTCGCTCAGTGGGAATTGAACTGCGACCTCTAAAATCTTCTGAGTAGGATATTTAAAAAGTTTGATGAAACTATACTGGATGTATTCCGCCATCCGGTAGTCGTGAAGCTCGCTGAACTCTGTTTCACAAAGTTTTAACCCACCGATCTCTGTCTCAATCCATTGCTGTGCGGCTTTTATATAGAATTCAAATAAAGCATCAGGATATGGGTCACCATCATCATTAGTAAGATCAACTCCAAATAAAAAAATGTCTTTAAGTTCCTGAACACTAAAGACTAGATCCTCTGTGAGAATCCTTTTATTTGCCGCATCTCCGTCTGCCATTCGACTACCCTTTATTAAATTTATCCACTATCTGGGTTGCAATCAAATTCATATCCGTGCCTACTCGGTGCGGATTCCAATTTGAGCTAGAGACTACATGCCTTTATATTCGTCTGGCCAGCACCAATAGAATCCATGTGCAGTTTGAGAGGTCCTATGGACAATCGACGTGTTATTCCTCTCAATTTGCCTACCGTATTGGTCATCCTTTTTCTCGTCTAATGAAACGATGGTTAGGTTTAGACAAGGCTCTTGCCCCTCATAGTCCTCAGAGTTGTAATCCATCCCACCATCCCAAAAAACAGTAACCAGAGCATTCTGTGGTTTCCCATGCGAATTAACGAATATTACATGGGCACCAGGTTTGTATTCTCTTTTCATCTCTCTCCTTATCTGGACAACGTGATTGCCATCCAAATAATGGATAAAATCGATTTAACAGTCTGGGACTTTTTGCTGCTTGATCACGTTCACAGCAGTCCCAACTTTAATATTCGAACCCGTCCCATCCCAGTCTATCTTCACCTTCACAGACCCGCTACGCATAAGAGCCAACTGCGTCGGAGTGAGTGCAATTTTAAGAGTGGCTGGGCACTCCGAATCCACCGTCACGGGTGGGACTGAAAGTAGATCGAAAACTAAATCATCTGGCTCACCAGGCAGAGTGACTTCGATCTTCCTTCCAGCTTGAACCGGCAATAATGAATAAACTTTTTTGCAATCATGAGCACTGTTAAACGTGGACAAATCAATAAGTAAATCGCGACTCTCTTCTGGGAAAAATTCCCAGCTAGTTGTAGTGCAACTCATTCGCTCTCCAGAACAACCTCTACTGGCTGATTGACTATTATTGAGACCAAAACTGGTTCGTTCTCTTTTATAATTACTTCAATCATTTAATAAGCCAACGAGATTGTAGATTTTCTAATTGTTTCAAATTCCATACAACAACTATTATGAAACTTCATTTTCAATTCCTCACCCATTTCTGGAGTGATGTCGAAATAGAATCTAGCCTTGCCGATTCTAACTTTCTCTACTTTTTTGATTTTGTGTCCCCCACCATCTTCTGTCTGTAGATAGGCAGCAAATAAGTAGTTAACAGTGTAGAACATTCACCTAACTTCCACAGCCTGGATAAAAGTTCCGCCTGTCCTGATGAAACTAAGAGTGTCATAATTCTTTGTTGCAATAATGACGGGAATGTTTGCTGGTAAATAGATATCAGTAGCGACGGCGGCGGAGGCCCCAATGCTCATTCTAAATCTGATACTGCCATCCGACACCACCCTATATGCCTTATCCCGTTTCAAGGCTAGAGCACCACTGGCAGCAGCACTTTCAATTGGTGCCAATGTCTCCGGGTTAGTAGGATCAGCCTGGATGTATGGGAATGTTTCTACGGTCTTTTTCGCGCCAGTGAATCTCGAATGCTCGGCATACTCTATCTCTGCGTGATCAACCGGAAGTCTTTCCTCTAGGGATCTTGGATCAGGCATTATTTATTTCCTTCTATTGAATTTTGGTCGATCTTTTTTAGGGACAGGACCTGGAGTCAAGATCTCCTCTTCTTCTTCAACCTCTTCAACCTCTTCAACCTCTTCGATCTCTTCAACCTCTTCTTCGGGCTCCCTCACTTCTTCTGTAGTTTTTTCTTCAACTACCTCTTCTAAAAGCTCTTTCACAGACCCCGCGACACCATCATAATCGGCCCATCCAGCAGACCTTAGAAGTGCGATTACCTCCTGGTCTTCCACCTCTGCAATCCCGTCCTTGTTTACGCTGACAAGGACACCGCCTCTTAGCGCCATCTTGGAATTCGCAGCTTCTATCTTAATTAATTTCATAGCCACAACCTCGTCAATCTAATAAGGAAATGGGACGGAGAGATTAACCCCCCGCCCCACCTCAATTTTTTTAACTATCTAATGCTGGCTCATTCAAGAATCCAATATTCCGAACGATGATCCATCCTCTGGGACGAAACACAATCGGAGTATTGTAGTAGAGCTGCATCCATCTGATACTGGAGGCCACGGTCGCGAGAGGGAATTTCAGCATTGGGCTTAATTCCCGCAGAGTCAGGACTGACTCATCTCTTTGACCAATGTAAGCGGTTCCCAAACCAGGAAGCCGCTCGTTCCCATCAAGAAACACAGTGACCGTCCCAGCAGACTTCAATTCAGCCATGAAGTAACGGACACCAGAAACTCCGTCTACCAAACGGGTTCGGTATACCTTATACCCCTGAGTCAAATCGTTACCACTCACGGCACCGCGAGTAATATCAACTTTGATCTCATCATCGGTAGCCACCGTTGCGTCAGCAGCGCCAACCACACCAGCGGACTCACCACTTCGAGAAATGGCGGTTACTTCGATGCGATAAGTGCCAGCTTCTGCGGCTTTAAACCCGCGAGAAGTGGTCTTCGCCTGCACCGAAACTGCCACGGCAGCGGGAGCAGAAGGAGACGCTGGATTGTCAGCGGCGACAGGAGCTTGCTGATTCACTCGAAGAAACACATCGGGACGTAGTTGGACTATCCCGGCGTTTGTTCGGATTGAATCGACAGAGAACCCTACCTGGTGATCAGCCCCAACCGGGATTGAGTAACGACCCTTAGAGAAAAAGGTCTTACTGAAATCCGAATGGTTAGTGTGATTTAGGTAGCAATGCGTAGGATAGTAATAGTTATCCTGCAAGATTCTACCGGCTTCCGCGAACACCGCCTCAGAGAGTGGCTTCCCTCGAAGATCCATCACATGCTCGGTGGAAACATCGGGCAGACCATCACCAGCGGTGTTGGGATCCGAGTAACCATCGACCAATTGCTTATCAAGACCATTGAATGACTGAGAGATAATGTCAGAGTTACCACTGAATAGTGACTCTTCCATCCTCTGTAGCATCCACATGGTTCCATTCTTGGTTTCAAGAGCGACCACGTTGCCATGAGCCGGTCGGACTAAGAGCATGGGGTGGGAAATTTCCCGAGTGCTACCCATGAACTTAACGAACTGGACAGTTCTTTGATAATTGCTGTCCTCGGTTCGTGGAAGTCCGCCTTCATTGATAAAGAATCCACCCTTGCCACCATACTTTGATAGCAGGTTGTACTCTTCAACCGTGTTGTAGGCTTTACTCTTTGGGATATCGTTATAGAAAATGATGTTTTTCATCATGAACGAAACGATTTTCAAAGAAGCGTCCAACGACTCTACACGGAGTGCGCCACCACCCGCCTGGGATCCTGGATCTGTTGCAAACCCAGCAGTAAGGGCTTTGTTTAGGTCGGCAACCGCCTGCTGAGAGGAAACGCCGAAACCATCACCATAACCCTCAAACTGCTTGGGATCGATTACTGGATAGAAATTACTCATTTTTGTACCCCTCGCTTAGTTTAAGATTTGTTTAAGTTTCGTGGCCACTTCCATAGAGATGTGCCCATTACCCTCAAACCCAATTACATCCATATCCGAAGCCTCTCCCTTTTTTACTAGATCACAAAGCGCAGTGCTGATTTGTGACTTCGCAATAATAGGATTGGGGGACAAGGATTTGAACATAGGTTCTTCCGCTTGTCCTAACCCACTGGTCTCGAAAGTTCTAGGAGCTGCGCCGTTACCTTCAGACTTATTAACGTCCGTCACAGCTTTTGGCTCACGAGCAGGAGCATTCTCTACAATGCCAATCCGCTCACAAATCCCTTTAAGAACGATCCCGATTTTTGCCTGGTTCTGTTGAATTTCCTCAACAGATTTCCCCAGATCTTCGTATCGCTCTTCTTGCACTTCGTGGCTCTTCAAGAGAACATCACGAAGCGAATCGATTGAATCGCCAGTGTGGTCCACCAAAGAACGAAGGAAATCACTGACTTCGATCTTCGCAGTGATCTCTTCTGGAGCACTTTCAGTAAAAGATTTGGCAGTATCCTCACCATTGGTTAGAGAATAACCAGCCTCTTCCAAGACCTCCATGGCCTTGGATATACTTATTTTATCCATTTCGTTGTCCCCCTCGGTTAAACTTTTTTTAGAATTTTTCTTCTTATCAGATTTATCAGACGATACCTCATCAGACATTTTGTTGTCTGAATTGCCACTGCCCAAATCCGATCCTTCCGGCTGGTCTAAATCATCCTCAGATGCTTTATCCAACCTGTCCTCCAACTCATCGAGAGCCTTTGCGACATCTTCTTGTTTAATACCCATGCTAAAGCTCCCCTGGTTAAAGAATTACATCCAATTTTTTAATTGAAGCGACCAGAGCAGGCCAACCATTGGAAAGGCCACCCTCTGTCTCTAGTTTCGCAGTGATGGCGACTAGCGCATCAATAATTTTGTCCTGATTCGTCAACATCGCACTCCCGACGCGATTCGGGAGGTCTGCGACGTGAGGCACATTCACCTCGTCAACTCTTCCTATTCCTTCACCCATGATATCCTCCATTTTTTAAAAGATGAATTACAAGAAAGGCCGCCGCATCCTCCTCGAAGTCTGGGCGTCTCTCTAGAACATATTCCATTGATTTTAAAAGCCCATCGAAATCCATAGATTTCTTCAGAGCCTTGGTTCTTCTTTTTTTAATCATCTCCTTCTCGTCTGAATCTAGAGACTCGACCCTTAAGGCAGAACCGCCAGATTGTGTAGCAGGAGATGTCCCTGCACCCGCAGTCAAGGCTTTCATTGCGATGTCTTCATTGTAAAAAGACTTCTCCAAAATATTCCAAGAGCAATCCGTGTTCACTGGGCAGCTTGTTATCGCTAGATTTCGAATTTTGGCGCTCTTAATCGTCTTGTTTTCTCTCCTGAAGACCTTCCCTTCAATAGAGAAACCAAGTTTTTTCCCAGGGATTGGGGAAAGAGCCTTGGCAAGTTCCCAGATTTCATCAGCCCGCTTGGTCCCTTTCAACACATACCCACCACAACTCCATCCTTCGATGTTTTTTAAATTTTTGTCTAAAGCACCTAGATCCTTGTGATAGGAAACTCTTTCGGGGTATCCAACAATCGCAGAAGTGGCTTGAGAATGATTGTCATTGAAATGGCCATTTTGCATGAACTCTGAGAAGTCCAAGCCCTTGGCTATTACATCCTCTCCTTGGCGATCTCTTCTTTGGGAGGACATGATCCCTAGGATCTGTCTGGAATTGTAGTCATCACTCGACTTTTCAATGATATGAAGATCGGGGAGAAATACGCGGAATTTATCTTCGCCAATAAAGTAGTTCATTTCAGAGACTCTTTCAAAAAGCCCCAACTACTCCGTCAAACTTGAGCCTCTGTAAGGGATGCTTAAGTATAAACATACGCCCTGTGCTCTAACAAGGTGTTTTTTCATCAATAATATACTCGAACTTGCTTTGGATAGATTTTAGGATCGCAGAATCCACCGAAACATCGATTCCACAAGCCTTGCAAACCGCGAACATCCCATCCTGATTCCATTTCAGAAGTTTGGCGCGGAGCTTCACTTCTTCACCATGGGACTTTATGATGTCCGTATTACAGCCTGGACACGTAAGAAATTCCCTTTTGCTCATTCCTCAACCTTCTAATCTGATGGATTAAAGACTTCTTGATCGACTCTTCGGAATGTCTCGATTTTTCAAACGGCCTCTCATCCTCGCTTACGACCAAAGAAAAAGATTTCTTTAATGATTTCTCCAAGCCACCCTCTTTAATGATCGAGACCAAAGCAACGACATCAATAATTTTATGTCTAATTATTTCTTTAAGCTCTGCGTCACTAAGGAATTCGGCTTTGAATATTTTTGCGTGAGTAAGCCCAACTTCTGCCAACTTATGAGACGGAATATCAATAAGCTGAGCAGCCCCACCACGCATCATCACATATTTTCTCAAAGAAGCTAACGCGATGCCTTCTTGGTATGCAGCCTGGCTCGAAGTTGATATGGCTCCCGACTGGCCAATAGATGGCTTTTGCCCGGCGTATGGATTTGATTCGCCCGCCTTCCTGACGATGAAGCTCCAAGCTGGCATCAAATGGATTGGCATCCAGGGGGGCGGATACTGAGGCTTCCCGTCAGCGGTTTTAATTGAAGCGTCAAAGACCTCTTTCGGGACTGCAATCCTTGTCGTACCAGCCCACTCCGGCTTTCCTCCTTCGTGCTCACTCCATTTTTTCACATCTCCGAAAGTAGGCATTGGGGGAGGGGGAGACCCG
>Ga0307376_10002630_pt1 | contig 17413 bp, 16 predicted proteins | sample TR2MG_FD_202536 | JGI IMG/M metagenome (GOLD analysis project Ga0307376, IMG submission 202536) | Soil microbial communities from Risofladan, Vaasa, Finland - TR-2 | ecosystem: Environmental > Terrestrial > Soil > Coastal area > Acid sulfate soil | place: Finland: Risofladan, Vaasa | collected...
CGGTGCGGCAAGAGCGCTTTTGAGAGTGATGAGGGAGAAAGATCGCCACACTTGCGACCATATGCTGGAGGTGCAGCAGGTGGCTCTGGCCATGGGGCGGTTGCTTGGTCTGGAAAGCGAAAGCATGGAGGTTCTGGACTACGCTGCGTTGCTGCACGACATCGGCAAGGTATCGGTGCCGACCGAAATACTCTGCAAACCGGCCAGGCTGAGCGAGATCGAGTGGGGCATCATCTGCCTGCACCCGCAGACCGGGGCTGAAATCCTGGGTGAGATCCCCTTCCCCAACGGAGTTCCGGAGATCGTACTGCAGCACCATGAGCGTTGTGATGGTTCTGGATACCCGAACGGGCTTTTGGGAAACGAGATCCTTCCCGAGGCGCGGATACTGATGGTGGCCGACGTTTACTGCGCCATGAGCGAGGACCGGCCGTACCGGTCGGCGCGGCCTACGGAGCGAATCGCGGAGGAGTTTGGCGTCAACAGGGCGGTCCTGTACGACCCTGATGTGGTGGACGCCCTGTTGGAGATAAAACCGGAGATAAGAGGCACAAAAGTGTACTCTCCCGCATGGTAGACTGCGTCTGGCGATAAGGGGACGGATGTATTTCGGAGCGCGGCGATGGCCGCGCTTTTTCGTCCTAATCCGACTGCATAATGGTGATAACTGGACATGTAAGAAAAGTTCACCCTGGCAGAACCCGGTCCCGATCACCGTGGAGGCCGTGGCGTCTTACGAGTACCAAGTCCAGTAACCACGCTAAGCACGGTAAGGAATTTTACGGGTTTTGGAGTAATCCCTTCAATGGCCTGTTCAAACTGGATGGCCTTCTCTCTGACTTGATCGTAATTACCCCGGAATCTTCTATAATTGAACTCTCGAAAAGTAGGCCCGCCATTCCACCGTGAACCACCTCACCCAACTAATTCGATTCGCCCAGCAGAATATCCTTTCACGGAAGGGAGAGAAAGTTTTGGCAACCCAACCCAACCAACAATCCCCTCAGCCCCAGCACACCGGGCCGGTCTGGGAGCACCCCGGGTTCTTCTTGATGGTCCTGGGTATCTTCGCGGCCACCGTTTACGCACTAAACCAGCATCTTCACCGCCTCACCGTCAAGCATGCTGGTATCGTCGGATGGGCGGAGACCACGGGGCTCAAGGTCCTCATCATCGCCGCGGTTCTGGTCCTGCTAACTATGGCCGCCATGATTGTGATCCGCCTGACTATGCGAAGCAAGCGGGCCGGGCGGATGAAGTTCTGCGAAATTGTCCTGGGCCCCGACGACGAGTCCACGCCGTTCGAGGTTATGAGCGCATTGGACTCGATCCACGGCACCCTCTTGGCCCGCTATGCCCGCACGATGGCCGGACAGAACTATTTCACCTTTGAGGTCATGCGCAGTGGGGACGGCCGGGTGAGGTTCGTTCTGGGGGCTACCAGTGACTGGCTCCATACCGTAGAGGACATTCTCAGAAGTAAGTACACCAACATCAGATTCGAGGAGTGCCAAATTCCGGGGCGTTATCACTGGACATTCGCCCAGCACATCACCTTGGGCAAACATTGGCGACACTCCACGAAAACAGTAAAAGACTATCAGAACAGCATCATGGAAACCATCGTACAGTCCCTGGACCGGTCCAAAGGCGAAGCCATACTACAGTGCCTTTTCCTTCCCCTGACTGCCAAGTATCACGACCAGTTACAGGGACACATCAGGGCCCATGAATACGCCACGAAAGCCCAACAGGTGGTGGACCCGGCCAACCCGGGGACCGGGTACATGGACAGCCAGATCATCAAGGACTCCCTGCAGAACGTGGGTAAAGGTGCTTATTCGGTCGAGATCAGGATGGTGGCGGAAACTTGGGAAACCTGCCAGCGGGTCTTTGGCGCACTCAGCGAGGCCAACGGCGAGAACAGGTTCCGGGCGGCCACCGTAATCGTCTTTAAGAATCTTTGGATGAAGTGGTTCAACCTGCGCCAGCCGAGCATGGCTATTTGGAAACGAAACATCATGTTCAGTTTTCCCCTGGCCACGATAATCCACTTACCTACATCAAGACTAAGAGTCACTTCGCTCAATCGCAAACTGGTCCGTCGCGGCAACGCCTTCAAGGAGATCCTTCGGGACCCATCCATGGCCATCTTGGTCGACGAGGAAGGACCGGTCGGGATTTGGGAAGAGGACCGAAAATACAACGTGTTGATGCTAGGCGGTCAGGGTGGTGGCAAGTCAACGGATATCTTAAATATCTTCAAAAACGACGCCAATTATCGGGACAAATTCGGTCGGCGGAAAACAATAGTGTTGATCGACATCGGTAAAGATACCGCGAAGAGGGCGTTAGGTATATTGCCTCCCGACAGGGAGGTTTTATATTTCGACCCTAGCGATCCTAATTGTCCCTGGACCATGAATCCACTTATTATCCAAGCCGAGAGAGGACTATTGGTTGATAATCTACTCGAAGCCATGACCCAGGTATTCGGGGAAGAAGCGATTCGTGCTAATTCGCGTATGTTTTTGGCCAACTCAATACTGGCCGTGATGGAGGTTGAGGGTCCCAACGCCGACATGACCAAGGTATACGACATGCTTATCAGTGAAGAGTATCGAAACGATGTCGCGTCTCGGGTTACTGATTCACACCAGAAGAAGTTTTGGAACGCTACTTTTCAACAGATGAGCGAGAATCCGCGGTTCCTGGAGGAGATCATGGCGCCGAGCAGGAACAAGATCGATGAAATCCTGAGACATCCCCTGGTCAGGGCCATGTTTGGCAAGTCCGGAGGCCGGAAATTGTTGGACATGAATGACATTATCTACGGCCGCAAAACCCTGGTCTGTAACATCGACAAGACCAAGTTGGGCGAAGGAGCGGCAAGACTGACCGGGATATTCCTGATCACCGCGCTCTGGCACGCCGCTCTGAAACAGGCTGAGATTCCCGAAGACGAAAGGGTGCCCATCAGCCTGATCATGGACGAGTTCCAGAACTTTGCGTCGAAGGCCACGGCCAATATATTGGCCGAGGGCCGCGCTTTCGGATTTCAAACCACGATAGCCTTGCGGTTCCTTGATGAAGTGGAGGACCCCTTGGTTCAAAAGAGCTTGGAGGCATTGGCCAGCAATTTGATTATCCATCAGTTCGAACTCGTCAAAGAAGCGGACGAGAAAATGAAAAAGATGATGAGAAAATACGCTAATATGGTCCAGGTAAATGCCGAGTCTCAAGACGCCATTTCCTTCGGTGCCGATGATTTTTTGAGGTTGCCGAAATTCCATGCGATTTGTCGATTCAAGGCGCACGGTGACGTTCGGCCGGCATTTGTAGCCCAGACGATTCGGTGGGAAAAGTGGTATCACAAAGAATGGGCCGACTATCACCAGCAGAACCCACTGGGAAACCCGGCCAAGCCGTTCACCGAAGAAAAAGTTGAGGAGGAACCGGATGGCCTTAACGTCGAGTGGGATTTTGTTGACGCCGAAGCATGGATTGTCACAGGCGTTGACGAAGACGGTGTAATGGATATGGGCCCGGCCAGTTGCCAAATGGGACTGCCGGCCGGGGAAGGCTGGGAGCCGGTCCAGGAGGAAAAACCGGAAAAGCCGCCGGATGAGCAGGGCAAGGAAAACGTGCCGAAACCGGACAGGGATCTGGGGGTCCAGCTTAGAAAGGTTGCCAATAAGTACAGCGTCAGTTGGATCAAACTCTGGGAGATAGTGCTGGAGCAGGAGGCGCCCAGGGAAAGAGTCTTGAAAATGGCTGATTGGGCTTTACAGAAAGACATTAAGTCGGCCAAGACTTTTTACGATTCCTGGAGAGCGGCTTTCAAAACCGCTGCCAAGAGGGCAGCGGAAAAAGAGGAAAAGGCGAAGCGCGGGGCCTAAAGCTTAGACATTGACAGGTCGAAAATAAGATGGTAGAATCGAACAGACCAATAACAAAGGAGTGTGTTACAGATTGGCGTTCGAGATTTACGTGCCGCGCAGGGGCGGCGGTAAGGGTGCTACCAAGACCAAAAAGACTCCATTGATCAGGCTGTCAAAATCCAGCCTCGTATTAAACAAATGGGCCAGGGAACAGCTTGGGGCGCAATCAATCGAATTGGCTTACGATGCCGACACCAAGACCATACGGGTAAGCCCCAACGGAAGTATCCCTTTGCGCAAGACGAAAGTTTTTGCAAAAGGATTCTTCAAGGCATTCGATATCAACGTAAATGGAGTGTTCTCGGTCGAAATTGAAGAAGATGGGGCCCTTTACGCCAAGATTTCCTAACCCGTAACCCACGCAGCAAGAGACTCCGGCGAAAAGCCGGGGTCTTTTCTTTTTGTAAAAGAAAAGGAGGAGTATATAGTGTTTCCTATTGGTATCGACATCGGGTACGAAACGACGAAATATGCGATTCAAGACAGCACGGGGCTTTTTCCAGCCGCTGTGGTCCCCAACACAGACGACGATCCTCTTTTTAGATCCAGCAGACAGTATCATGTTCTCATTAAATGGTCTGACGGTCGAATCGTGGAAAGATTAGTAGGCGATGCAGCTCTCCGTCACCCAGAGATCGTCCAAACCCGCAACCAAGTAAAACCAGCCGAAGATCATGACTTACTGCTTCTTCTAGCCGCGTATCTTGCCGGCGAAGAAGGTCCCTTCGATGTGGGTGTTGGCCTTCCATTGGGCTATTATCGCGCTCAGGAAGTAGGTCTGGCGGCCAGGTTGCGGGGTCTCTCGGCTACCTTGACCGTGGACCAGGGAGACAGCCGCCGTCTCCAGGTACGGCACGTTGAGGTCTACCCGCAGGGCGCCATCGTACTCCTGTCCATGGCTAGCGACCTGCCCCGTAACGGTTGGGTTTTGTTGGTGGATCCCGGAAGTAACACCACTGAGCATATTCTGTGCGAGATGGTGGATGGGGTGCCGAACCCGGTGAAAAAACCTTTCTCCGATTCCATCGAGGACGGCAGTTTTAAGGTGTATCAGGCAATCGCGGGTGCATGGTCCGCTAAGGTAGGTATTCCACTGCCGCCAGATCGGGCCGTGGACGTATACAAGAAAGCTCTTGCCGGCGAGGCTGTCACTTATGCCAGCCGATCATATGATTTGTCTCCGGAGACCGAGGCTGCCAAGAAGGACGTAGCCAATCTTATCGCTAGGCGAGTACTCGCTGCTCTCGGCAACCGCGCAGGCTGGGTCGAAACCACAATCCTTATCGGCGGTGGCACTCTTTTGTATGGCACCAATCTCACCCAGCATTTCGTGGCGCCGCGGATTGTGGAGAGTCCCGTGTTCGCGAACGCCGCTGCCTACCTAGCGGTGCTGGCCGGCGGCCTATGAGCCCGTAAGGCCGAGGGGTCATTTTTCGGGTCAGGTGGTGCCGCCCCCCACAAAATTCATCGGGTATCATGCCAACCGGCACCACCATAAAGCCCAAATGACCCGTCAGCCCATGCCACTCTAAGGACGGGAGGCGACACCATGAGGCGAGTTACTATCAGGCTTCCAGAAGACCACCCATTATGTTTGGTCCCTGCCGAGAAGCGCGGCGAGATCGCCCGGTACTGGTTGGATATAGGCCGGCGCTTGGCGGACATTGAAGCAGCCATACAGCAGATAACTGCGGGTTCGGTCCTGCCTAAGATGAACGGGCAGCCGATAGACCCGAAAGCAACGAAGACATTCTTGAGTAAGTTGTAACGCACGCAGGGAAACAGGAAGGCGGTATACCCGATTTGGTATATTTAACTCCCCCGCCGGGAAGTCCCCTTCCTGAGCGAAGCGAAGGGAGGGGACTTCCCGGATAAACAGCTCGTCGTGGGCCAGGTGGGTCAGGGGTTAGCTGTGATTATCGAGGGTCAACGCAGTGAAGAGGCAGATGGCGACGGCTTTACGTTGTCAAATGACCTACTTAGTGCTTTTGATAACTTCGGAACAAAGGGGTGAGGTTAACGATGGACACAGATAAAGGTCTCTTAATATTTGAAGATAGAGTTATGCAACATGGTTACATGATTATGCCCGTTGCGGTGCTTACCCACAACAAGTTATCTATTGAGGCGAAAATGCTTTATTGTATACTGCTTGACTATTCCTGGCGCAGCAAAAAGGAAGTTAAATATACCGAGTTAAGCCAGATCATGACTACAGAAGAGGATAAGATTGATAAATATCTCAAAGAGTTACAGATAAACGACATGTTGACCATCAATGAAAATGGCATTACGGTTAATGATCCCGTCAATGCGTTGAGGGGGGATCATTAATGGACCAGGAAAATCAAAAAACCCTTATTATCAACGAACCATCATTGCAAGAGCCCTTAACTCAAAAGAAATTTGTTATGATTCCGAATGTAATTATGATGGCCGATAATCTTTCCGCCAGCGCCAAATACCTTTATGGACTATTGGTAATGTACGCATGGCAGGACGGGTGTTGTTGGCCCGGTCAAAAGCGATTAGCCAAAGACGCCAACACCAACGATAAAACTATCAGAAGGTGGCTAAACGAATTATTGGTCAGCGGGCTTGTTACATGGAAACGCCGAGGACTCACCCAGACGAACGTCTATACCCTAAACAAATTGGCAGATATTGGCTGGGTAGTACAGCAGGAGACCGCTAGCCCTACAGCGACGCCTGAACGGTAAAAATGACCGTTCAGGAACGGTCAAAATACCCGACAAAATATACACAGGTTACTTAGACGGTTAAGGGACAAGACCAGGAAGAAGTAGAGGATAACCCATAGTAAAGGTATCTTAATAGCTACAGTTGGAAGGGGTAGATCTCAGAATGGCAACAAGAACGATATTTATGCCCGCTGGGGTTAGCGGTACCGTTGGGTATGATCATGTTTTCAAGTCAGATTTGTCTTGTTGCGCAAAGTTAGTATGCGTATTTCTGATTAATACATGGGTATCTTCTCCGTCTCTAAATGATATCGGCCTTAACTGTAGTATCAGCAAACATACTTGTGATTAAAGCCATCAATGAACTGGAGTCCCGTGGTTTAGTTAGAAGGACTACAAGATGTTTTAAGCGGTCTAATTACCGCGAGAAAGAATTCGTTAATAATGCATATCAGTTGCTAATTCCTTCGTAGAATTTTTCTGCCCGAAGAGGGACAGAAGGGGAACTTTTTACATGGGTTCGTAGTCATATATGCAAGGGGGGCGAATAGGATGATTTGGACCATAATCAACTACGGCAGTCACAATCCCCCGGTCGGCCTGCTTATGGCCATATACTTCTTCCTGTTTATCTTCACCTTTAAACATTACCTGCGGGCTCTGTTTGGCCACCCCAATCCGCTGGTCCGGCTTTTCCTCCTGGTCCTGTTCCCTCTGGCTCCCTACGTGGTCATATACGGGGCCATAGGCGGCCTATATCAAAAAGTATAATCCAGAAAACCAAAGTAGCCCCACAAGCCCAGGAGTTTTCTCCCGGGCTTTCTCTTTTTGCTGAAAGGAGTGCTTGCAGTGCAAGAGCAGTTGCAGAACATGCGCAAAATGGCCCGGGAACTTGGGCTTTCTGTGCCCCTCGACTTTATCCAGGACGTTCATCGGTTCGGTGCGGCCCTGTTCTTTCTGGAATGGGTCGCCATAGCCGGCGACAAGGACTATCTGCTCCGACTCACCAGGCTCGTCATCCCCGACAAAGTCCGGCGGCGCCCGCTGCACGGCGTTGTCCAGTATCTCTTGGAGCGCTGGCCCAAACCGGCGGTACGGGAGCCGCTGCAGGAAATTCTGAACGAGATGATCACCAACGACGACTTGAACGGCAAGCTCGACCGGTACCCGCCGCCGATCATATGGTTCTACTCCAAAAGCGAGGGGAAGGAATGCTCCGCCGAGGTGCCGGACAGCATGGGCGCCTGGATGAAAGAACTGTACGAGTTCACCCTCCTGGCCTACCACATCCGGCAGGTCGCCCACAACCCGGCCAAGGCCAAGGAGATCACACTGGACCGGAAATACCGGGACCAGATCACCAGGCTCAGCAGAAAGGCCGAGACCGCAGCGGCCTTTGCCGGCCAGCGGCACCAGGAGGCGGAGGCGGCCAGGCAGGAAAAGCGGGAACTGGAGGGCTCGCTGGGCACCGTGTTCCAGGAGTACGAGGAGAAAATCCAGGTCCTGCAGCGCGAGAACGAACTACTGAGGCAGATGGCCAGGCCGGACCCGCTGGCCGGGAAGGTGATCTGCGTCGTCGGGGCCCCGGGCCGGATCGAGGGGTACAGGGATGCCCTAGCCGAGCGAGGTGCCGAGCTGCGCTTCGTCAGCGGGGTGGACGGGCAGGGCGAGGCCGGACAAGCAGTTGCCGCCAGTGATGCCGTGATTCTTGATGTTGGATATGCCCAGCATAAAACCACCATGGCCGCCAGAGCCAGGGCGGACAAACTGGGCTTGCCGGTTGTGATGGGGCCAATATCCGGGATGGGGGCGTTCAAGGAGTCGTTAGGTCAAATGGAAGACAGATGTGGGCGTTTGAAGTCGAGAGGAGGTAGAGATGCAAAGCCCAGAACAGTTAGCGAAGGATATCTGCAAGCGATTCGGAACAAATGCCGAAGTATTTGTCGAAAAGCAAATCAGTGTTGCCATGGATGCTGGCTGCAAAATCGCCGATATAGAGGCGGCTCTTAATCAATTAACGACCACACCTTCTGAATTAGCCAATCCTCTGATTCATATTTCCCAGGCTATTAAGGCTCAGGTCAGAGCGTCTACGACAAAGACCCAGGTTGGCTTTGGAAAATGGAGCCATATATCTGAAGAAGAAAAAGTTGAACGATATCTGACTAAGCGAGATTTTGAAATCTTGCAGGTGTTATATCATCACCACTACCTTGACAGGGATATGTTGGCTCACATGTTCTTTGCGGGCGATTCTAGTCTGACAAATTTTCAAAATACCGCTAAGACCGCCATAAAACGTCTGTATCAAGCGGGGCTCTTGATACGTCTGCGTGAATTTGAGAAGTCGGAAAAGAATGTTCGGAGACACCTTCCTGCGATATATACATTATCCAAGGAGGGTTATTTGGAGTTAACTAAGAATGGTTTGGTAGCGGATTATGATATACATTATCAACCTCTTCCCTTTAGGGCTTCTTCTAAGATAAACATGAGGCATGAATTATCCGTAAATCGTTTTTGCCTGCAGATAATGCACTACGCTACGAGCATTGATGTTGAGGTTGATTGGTGGGCGGCCGACGAAGCATATCAAAAGGTTCCAGGACGTACTCCTGGTCAACCTGGAGTGACGGTGGAACCGGATTCGGTACTGTGGGTTAATAAGAATCTAGTTGTATTGGTGGAGCTTGAGCATTCAGGAAGACGTAAGCAAATGTTAAACAGATTACGGCGTTGGAATAAGTATCTTGCTATTGATGGTTGGCGTGGCTATTATCCGTTTATGCCCTGGCTTTTATTCGTTGTACCTCTCGTCAATATCCACAGTGGGGCAACATTACAAAAGGTGTCTGAGATAGCAACGAGTATAGGGATTAAGGCGGACAAGGTGGCGCTAATCCCAGAGGAGGGTCCTATCAACGATGATTGGACCGTGTATCTGTTTATTGGTGGAACGATGATAAAGGCTGATTTTTGGGATTGGGCGCGACAACCAAAGGTAACCTTACCTGGTGAAAACTGACTTATATTCGACTCACGATCATGGTCACGCTCTATGGGGCGTCACGCTTTGTTGTCACGCTCTATAGGGCGTCACGTTTTGTCGTCACGCCTGGTAATTAAGAATCCCTATTTTCGGGAGTTTTTAACCCTCGTATTAGTGGTGTGCGCCACCACTTCCTCGACAGCCTAAACAGGTCGAGCGATTTGGTATGTTCAAGTTTAACAGATTGGTAGAATTTGTATGAGTTGTTTAGTTGGTTTAGGTTGTTTAATATGTTGATGTTGTTTGAGTAAATGAGTTGGTTTAGTAAGGTTGAGTTAGTTTAGTAAGTGGTAGTGATTAATAGATAGATTGTAGGTAGTTCGAGAGATAGAGAGAAAAAAGAGAGATAGTTGATAGATCGGGTAGTTCGGTAGAATAAGGAAAAAAGAAAGAGAGTTGATACGAGTTGAGAAAGAGGGTTGCAAGAGCGGTTAGAAGGAGATCGAAAGAAAGAGCGGTTTTCCCCCTTTCCCCGCAGGCCCTGGTAGCTCCGGTTGTCCGGTTCAAGAAAGATGTATCGGTGATTTACGTTGCCCGTGATGCCCCGCTGTTTCAGGAAGCCCGGTAGATCCGGGTGTTTCCGTCTGGTCAGGTTACCGGGAGGGTTCCGGTGGTTCAGCAGGTCTAGCAGGTCCAGTTAGCTTCGCGGGCTCCGGTTGCCTTGGCGGTCCGGTGTACTCCGGTGGTTTCGTGAGTTGCGCTGGTTCCGCAGGTTCAGATTATCCGGCGGGCTCGGCTTGCCCATGTTGTCCGGAGGGTTCCGGCCGGTTCCGGTGGCTCCTTTGGCCCAAGTGCATCCCCCTGGACAGTTGTCCCAAGGGGTTCCGTTTGTTCAGCAGGCTCCGCTGGCCAAGGAGTTTCCGTCTGGTCAGTTTGCCCAGCAGGCCCGGCATGTTCCGGTAGTTCAGGTTGCCCTGGTGGTTCAGAAGGCCTCAGTTGCCCAGCGGGTTTCCATTGGTCAGGTTGTCTGGCGGGCTCCGGTCGTTCCGCTGGTTCAGGTCGGTTCCGGCTGCCCGGTAGTGCCCGGTTGTTCAGTTTGCTTGGGTTGCTCCGGGGGTATCGGTGATTCGGCATGTTACGCTTGCCCGGCGTGCTCGAGTGTTTTTCCTGGTCCGGTGGGCACGGGGTGATCTGGTAATTCCGCAGGCTGCGCTGGCTTCGATTGCTACGCTGGCTCAGTTTGCCGGAAGGTTTCGGCGTACCATGCTGGCCTAACATTTTCCGGTGGTTGAGCGGGACCCGTATGTCTGGCATGCTCCGGTGGCCCCTTTGTTTCCCCCAGTTCAGCGTTTCCCGGCGGCCCGGCAAGGTGTTCAGTCGCCCATGCGGATTCCGATGATTCGGCGGGCTCCGACAGATGGTCGAGCGGCTGTGGTTGTCCGGCGGGTTCGGCTTTCGTTCGGCCCGGTAGTCGAAAGGCTTTGGCTCCGCTGGTTCCGTGATCGAGAGAATTGAGGGCGGTCAGGGGGTACATGCCTGGTTCACCGGGACAGAATTCACAGTGATTTCCCCTGGAGCTACATTTCTCTGTTGTGTTTGCCGCCAAACTTTACGGAGCGCGATCGAAGAAATTTCAAGAGAAAGTAAAGCAGGCGATGAAAGAAAGTGAGGTGATAGAAGAAGATGGGCGTAGCCAAGAGAACGACCAAGGTTGAGGTTAATTTGGACAGCCGTTCCGAAAATGGTGCTAATACGGGCAAAAGGGAATGCGTTGACCTGACAAAAGAAGTGTTGAATCAGGCGCGGGCATTTTACATCGACTTCTTCCTTGCTCACTCTTTCAAATTTGACGAGATAGTTACTTACTATTCGGAGAAGCACAAGGAAGATAGACAGCGGAAGATCAATGCCAACGAACTTCTGACCTGGGCGGAATCGATAACTATTTCCACTGCGGACCATCCTGAGCCACTTGCCGGTTGGAACTTTAGTAAACTCTTCCCGAATATGCCTAGAGATTATCGTCGGTCTGTAATCAAGGATGCCATAGGAAAAGCTAAGAGTTATCTTTCAAACTATAAAAATTGGGAAGTGTCCGGCAAAAAGAAGGGGAAACCGGGCCTGCCCGGCTCCAACAACCACCCCACCCTTTACCAAGGATCAATAAAACTCGAACTCGATAACTTGGACAGACGTGGCGGCTTCGTTGCCATCAAGGTATACAACGGATTCAAATGGGAATGGGTGAACTATCCGGTCAAGTTTAGTTTATGGCAAGAAAAGCGTCTGACGGATCAGGATTGGGATAACAAGAGTCCAAAGCTGATTCTTCGTAGGCACAGTGTTGGCCTTCATATACCGCAGGAGAAAACGGTGGAAGCAAAGACAGTCAAAGAGTCCAAGCTGGACCCGAATCTAGTGACGGTCGGGGTCGATTTGAATGTGAAGAACTTGGCCGTGGTCACGGCCAGGAAAGACGGCAAGATCATCGAGACTGTCTTCCTCAAAGACCAGGGGCTAGACCAGCACCGATACCAGCACTTAATAGTCATTTCTAAACATCAGTGGCTCTCCGGCAAGCCAGTAAAAGGCGAGCACTCCGATGTCGTGTTGTGGAATCACATCGGGAACACCAACGAGGACTTTGCCCATAAAGTGTCCAGAGCTATAGTAGACATGTGTGAGAAATACCCAGGATGTGTTTTGGTGTTCGAACGACTGCGCAAGATCAGGCAGAAGAAGGGCGAGAGCAAGTCGCACCGGATGAACCGGAGGAAGTCCAACCAGATTAGGGGAAAGATTTTCGATTACGCGAAGTACAAGGCTTACATTCTTGGAATCGTGACAGTAGAGGTAAACCCTCATGGAACCAGTCAATATTGTTCGCATTGCGGCCAAAAAGGCGAAAGGTTTTCGTATATTGGTAGCAAGAGAGTAAAGTGCAAGTGGGGTAAACTCTTTTACTGCCCGCACTGCGGCTATGAAGCAAACGCCGATTTCAATGCCAGCGTGAACATGCACCACAGTTTCTATAATGAATTCCATTGGGAATTCAAAAAGAAGAAGCCTCTTAAAGTAGAGGCAACAACGCCCTGTCCGGCTACATGCCAGATGGGATAGGTACTCCCGGAGGGGACACCCCCGTCGATGGGATACGTTAATGCCCGCATGCAAATAAGCATTGCACGTTAAAGTGGTGGGGCTATAGCTGAGGTGGGCGGGTGAGGTTTCAGCCCAGGTCATCTTCTCACTTTTACCTTTCAATATCAGTCACCTATCACACCTGGCAGAGACTGGGATAGGCGTACTCACGAAAGGGCGGCTAAAACACAGTTATTGGTAAATGTCCAACCTTGTCGCAGAAAGCCGGTAGCTGTTGACACCACTTGTCCCCTAACCGGGTTCCCGACTCCTGGTCGGGTCACTTCGGCGCCCTTTACATACAGGGCGCTTTTTGCTGCGGAAAGAAGAAAGGGTGAGAGATGATGCAGTTTATGTACCGGCATGGGCTGGCCTTCGTGGATGAAGCGCACCTCAAGGCATTCGAGAAGGTTACGCCAGGCAGACTTCGCGATGACATTGAATGGGTCCCTGCCGTATACGTTCTAACCATGAGCGAACAAATGCGCAGAAAAGCCGCAATATGGATCATCCCCGATCATCGCGAAATAGAATGGCAACAGATTATCGATACCGATTTTGGCTCCGGTCATCGCGCAGCAATACATTGGGCTTTCTCTTTATGGGGGGCTCATAGCTGGGGTGGTTGGGAAGAGGATGACGGAAGGATAATTCCCTTGATAGACATAGCGTCCAGAGCTTTTTCCATGGATGAGGTATCAAGGTTTATTGTGTTGATGGCTGTCGGGTACCGCTGGGAAGTGCAAGGGTACATCTCTCGATAAGGCTTTTATTAATTTGGGACAGAAAGTTTTCCCTGGTCCAGGATGGGAAGGGCCAGGGCCAATTTCGCTATAATTAGCACAGGTTGCTCAAATTCGAATAGGAGGACAATTTTCATGATTTCGAAAACTTTGGTCCAGAAGGACATCATTGATACAGCGAAAGTATCTGGCCGAAAGGGACTGGTATCACTGGTCAAACCCAGTAATCGTGGTTTAAGTCCCGAAGAAATCGCAAGATATAGAGCTGTAATCGTAAACGGGAGCGATAGTTGGGAATCGTTACTGGATACCCTGGAAGACGCACGCCTGGCAAGTGGACAGGCTGTTTTGGTCCAGGGGGAAACAAAAGACCCCCAAGAAAAGGAAAAGCAACACGTGTTGCGTTTTTCCGCCGATGAAAGCGTCAATGCAAAAACAGTCCGGGAAATCCAAAGTATAATCGACAGTTTACCGCCTGACATCCAGGATCACTTGAAGACGCTGGGAGCAGGACTCGCCGAAAACCTGGTGCAGCGATACGGAACGGCCGCGCCTTCGGTGCTCCGGAAGAACTGTATCGAGCGGGAGCCCCGGGATCCTATTCTTCACGTGGACATCAAAAGTGGCGCCATAATTTTCGACCACATGGACGAGTTCCGGGACAACCCTTGGGGCATCACCAATCCAAGAGCGGGCAGCCTGATGGCCGCCATGAGCGGGAGCAAGGGAGATCGGATGCCGGAGCCAGTCCAGGAAACGGACCAGGAGCGGGTTCTGGCGTCTTACCCCTAGAAATAGGAAATGCAACACGTGTTGCGTTTCGCAGGCATAGGTGCATCATCCCGGCCTCCGGGCACTCTGAGGCCAGGGACACCGGAGATCCCAGAGACCTTCTATTCCAGAAAGGAGATTACTCGTCCGGCCGGAAATTCGGATTTTCCCCCTGGCCTTGTCCCCTAAACCCGCCCCTTTCCTCCTCCTGCAGGCAGAGAAACGGGAACATGGGAACCGGGGCATCCGGCCCAAATAAGTGTTTTTGCGTTTCAGTTTTTCCCTCCTCTGTTCTTCCCATTATACCCCGACAACGGCCCGTAACCCGCCCGGCGCGTCGGCATACTGGCCTCCGCACCGCCCGGATAACGGGCACGTCGTTGTCAAGTGGCGTCGTCGCCTGCGGCTCCCCGCCGCCGCAAAAGGTTTTTAGGCACAAACGGGCAACCTCCCCACTCCGCTTCGCTCCGCGGGTCCCCTCCCATTAATGCCTTAAAACCGCGGCGGAAACCCCTTGACTTCCTCCTCGTAGCGTGGTCCTGCTGGCAAGAAAACAGAGGAGGCTACCAACTATGGCATGCAGGGACTGCAGAAACTGCGAATTCGGAAGCGCGGCGGGCTTCAACTACAACGGTCAACCGATGGCTCGGTGCTTCAACGAGCGCCCGACCCGCAAGGTCAATGCGTACACAGCCTGCGGCAAGTGCCCCAACTGGCTCGAAAGGATTGCCGGTCTCGAGCGCTACGACGAAAGGCTCCGCGACAATGACTACGAGATGCCCGCCCGCGAAGATCGCTACGGCGGCCCGCGGGAATATGAACCGGACTGGTTCGAGCGGGCCCAGTACAGCGAAGAAGCTCGGCTCCTCGACATGGAAGAAGCAGTCGACCGGGATCCGAACGCCGGGATGTCGAAGTCCTGGTGGCTCTGGCTCGGCAGGCCCGATCCGGCCAAGCAGACCCGGAAGCGGCCGGTGGGCTGTAAGACTTACAAGCTGCCGCCCGCGACGGCGGCAGCCTACCTCAGCAAGAAATACGGTACCCGGTTACGCAAGTTCGCGTAGCCTCTCAGGCCGCAGCGGGGTTTCTGCCCCGTTGCGGCTTTTTTTCTGGTCGGCAGAGCTGCCGGCCTTTCGGGGGAAAACCCCCAAACCCGGTTTTCCCCCTGAACCCCCATTTCCCCGCCCGACCAGAAAGATGCCGAAAGTCACTTCGCTGGCCTATTATTTCCACCGGGCCCATTTGGCGATCCCTTTCCACCGGGCCCATTCGAGCCCGAACAACCACCAGAAAAACCCCACTCCGCGTTTTACCCTGGCCCCCCTGTCCCCACCCGGCCAACTAAGCATGGGATACCCGCAGGCCCCGCGGGAAAATCGCGCCAGACAGAGCCAGCGTCGCCTCCTGGGCACGAAATATCATACATGGGTATCTGAGTATGCCCCGGTGCGTCATGCCGCCTCAGTTCGGCTTCTTCCAAGGTGACTCCGCCCCTGCACCCCGCCGAGGGCAACTGGGTTCCCTATGGATTTTCCTTGCCCGGGGCTCTGCCCCGAGTCAGCTTTTCCGGGTGCCCTCGCATACAGGCTCGGGCGCTGGGCCGCTTACCGCCTGGCGGGCTCCCGGCCTACGTCGCCACTCCTTCGTACAGCCGCCTCCGACCTGCCGCGGCCCCCTCCAGAATCGCTCCGCCCGTAGCCTTACGGTACCGGGCTCCGTTCTGGAACCGAGGAAAATCCCAGTACATACTTTTTCCTACCCAGACCTGGGAAAGGAACATAGCCTTCGCGGGCATAAGGCGCCGGTGCAATGGAGGCGTTGGGAATACTGCCAAACCCGCCAATACACTCGGGTACACGGCTTCAATCACGTGACCGAGCACGGCCGCCCATGAGAGGAAATAATGTTTTGGGATTGGTTCTCAAAGCCCTGGGCAGCCTGGAGATCAAGAGCCCTGCAACGTAAGGCTATTCAATTTAAGGAGAGGGTCTGGAGTAAGACCGCGGCTCGTGCGGCTAGCCTGGTTCTTAGGGTCGGTCGAAGTTGCTGCACCGTTGATGCCGGGGGGAAAGTCGGACGGGGTGAGTTTGTTGGCAGCCCTGGTAGAAAAAGAAAAGAGGTGGCTTAGATGTCTGGAGAAATCACGACCAAGAGCGGATCAAATGTTGCTGCTATAATATCCTTAATATCGGGCATTATCAGTTTGGGGTTCATCTGGATTCCAATCTTCGGCATCGTCCCGCCGATCCTAGCTATCGCTTTTGGTGGAATGGGGATATTGCGAGCGAACAGAATCCAGACCGGAATGGGAATGGCAGTTGCCGGCCTCGTGCTGGGAATTATCCTGGGCATCTGGAAGATATTCATCTTTTTTCTGAAGTATTGACCGAAGCATTGCAAAGGCCCTCGGCCGCACACTTGTTCTGTGGTGGATTCCTCAATAATGGCACAAGCAGTCCCGTGTTTCGTGTATCATCCCAATTCTGCAGAACACGTGTTCCCTAAATAAAGAGAAATATGAGAAAAACTTGTCCTTTATTCTTTGTTGTGGTACAATTGGTCAAATTTAAGTACTTTGGGTACCAGAACACCTGTGCCGTCTCAGTGTGGATAGGACAAGGCTGGATCGGATTCAGCCGTCCATGGGAAGACTCAGCTCGCAACTCTCGTTATTGGGGATCGCTACCACCTTGGCGTTGTAGTCGGAGCCGCTCAAAGGCATTGAGGTGGCAGCGCAGAAAGGTCGCCTCGTGAATCCGCGAAATGAACTCGACATAGATTATCCTTCACCAACTAAGCAATGCGCCTGCATATCAAAGACAGCATTGGCGCCGAAGGACAAAAACTTCACGTCCGGTGACAACGGGGCTGTTACCTTCATGGGTACCGTTTAGCTAAGAGGTTCGGTAGAAAATATTTTCATTCTGGGTTGAGCTAAGTGTAGTCTATGGTTCTTTGTCGGTCATTGCATGGTAATGCCTAATTGCCTCGAAAAATGTTAGCAGTTATCGCTGCGTAATAGCTACTGGTAGACGCAAACGTAATGCAAGGAACCCTAACGACTTGTAAGGTTGCTATAGACTTCCTAATGGATTTATTGAGGGGTTCCACAATGGAAAATGCCCG
>Ga0307376_10002631_pt1 | contig 17411 bp, 17 predicted proteins | sample TR2MG_FD_202536 | JGI IMG/M metagenome (GOLD analysis project Ga0307376, IMG submission 202536) | Soil microbial communities from Risofladan, Vaasa, Finland - TR-2 | ecosystem: Environmental > Terrestrial > Soil > Coastal area > Acid sulfate soil | place: Finland: Risofladan, Vaasa | collected...
GCCGTAGCCGTGATTGAGGCCGCGGTTCTTTCAAACCAACGGGGACGCCCCGTCGCCCTGGCCGAACTACTAGGATAACAAATCTATGAAATTTGGTCTGATTCCCGTCGAAGAGTCGCGTTTTTTTTCTGAATCCCTGCGCCAGGTGGAACTGGCAGAGATGGTTGGCTTTGACTCCATCTGGTTAGAAGAGCATCATGGCACCGGCAGGCACTATCATCCCTCACCCTTTATCTACCTGGCAGGTTACGCTACCCGGACCGAGCGATTGATCTTGGGCACTGACATCGCCGTGCTACCCCTTTATCACCCAGTGCGCGTCGCTGAGGATGTGGCTCAGCTTGACGTGATGTCCAATGGCCGTGTCATTCTCGGTGTAGCTATCGGTTACCGGCCCGAAGAGTTTGCTGCCTTCCAGACACCTCTTGAAGGTCGCGGAGCCCAATTTGTAGAGATGCTCAAGCTGATCCACCAGCTTTGGACCGAAGAAAAGGTAACTTTCGGGGGCGAGCGCTACCCACTGCACGAGTTCACCCTGGAACCCCGGCCGATCCAACGACCCCGCCCGCCGATCTGGCTTGGCGGCTGGGGTAAATTGGCGCTCAAACGGGCGGCCGTTTTAGGCGATGCCTGGGTTCCTGGACCCACCGCCAACCTGGCCAAGCTTAAAGGGGCTCAAGAACAATATCATGCCCATTTAGCCGAGTTGGGCATTCAGCCTGAAGAGCGGGCGCGTCCCCTGACTCGCGACGTAATCGTTGCCGGGACACCGGCCCAGGCCGAGGAACTGGCCGAACGTTTCCTCCTGCCTGCCTACCGTGACGAATATAGCCACTGGGAACACCCACTCATCGGCACAACCGATGCAACGGCGACTGACCGGCTGGCTGATCTTCGTCGTGATCGATTCATTATCGGTGATCCCGATCAAGTAATTGAACAGATCAACTACTTTGAAGAGCAATTTGGCATGGACCATTTGATCTGTCGCTTGCATTTTCCGGGAATGCCGCCTGAAGTGGTGACAGAATCTGTCAGGATCATTGGCCATGAAGTGATCCCAGCTTTTTCTGAGGGATAGGTTCATGATCAACATCGGGTTTCTTGGCGCAGGGGACATAGCCGCCGTTCATGCGGCCGCACTAGCGACAATAGATGATGCCCGGCTGGTGGCTGTAGCCGATGTGAACCCTGAACGATCCCAGGCCTTAGCTAATAGGCACGACGCCATGGTCTCTCCGGATCTGGAAGCATTGTTGCGTCTTCCAGGCCTGGATGTTCTGTACATCCTGACGCCGCCGGAAGGACATGCCCGGCAGATAATAGTCGCGGCCGAAGCCGGGATACCCATTGTCTGCGAGAAGCCTCTAACATTAACATTGGCCGAAGCTGACCAGGCCATCGCCGCCTGCAAGCGGGCCGGAGTGCCCCTAATGACCGCTTTATCCCACCGTTACCATCCCCTGGCCGGCCTGGCAAAGGAGTTGTTACAAAGTGGCGCGTTGGGTGACTTTGTGGCTGCCTGGTCGCATCGCTTAACTTACCTGTCTGTAGATCCCGATTCATGGCTCAACGACCTGAGTTTAGGGGGTGGGCTGACCTTGCAGTACGCCATGCATGATTTAGACTGGTTGTGCTGGCTTGGCGGCCCCGTAGCCCAGGTTTCAGCCCAGGAAGCCCATACCAACTTCGAGTTGGCCATCGAGGATAACCTGTGGGCCTTGCTGCAGTTCAGGAATGGCGGCAGCGGAAATATCGGCGCAAGCTGGTCGGTCCCGTCGTCCTGGACAGAGAGAGGCCTCATCGGAAGCCAGGGCAACCTGCGCATTATTGAACAGAAACGACTGGTCGGACGATTGGCTAACGGTCGTGAATTAGTTGAAGAGCTCGGCGACGATTACAATTGGTTTGACGTTTTTGTAAGGGAGAGCCAAGATATTGTCGATCTCTTACAACAAGGCCAACCATTCTCGATCACCGGTGATGACGGCCGCCAAGCCTTGGAAATCAGCCTGGCCGTTCAAAAAGCGGCAAAAACAGGGGGAACGATCCCTTTGCCATTGGCATAAGCATAAGTATGGAGAGTAAGCGTTGAAACGATTTGAGTATCTGGCACCAACCAGCCTGGAAGAGGCGCTAGAAATGCTGGCCCGGCATCCAGAAGCTGCCCCTTTGGCCGGCGGCACCAATGTCCTTGTTCAGATAAAAGAAGGTCACCGCTCTGAGACAGCGCTGCTTAGTCTTAAGCGTGTTTCGGATCTGAATCATCTCTCCCATGGTGACCAACCGCTCGCCACCTTGTCGATCGGCGCATCGGTGACGATGAAGCGCATCGCCGCCGATCCCTGGATTCGCCAGCGTTATTCAGCCCTATCTACGGCCGCGGGCCTGATCGGTTCGGTCCAAACCCGCAATATGGCCACTGTTGGCGGCAATCTGTGTAATGCCTCCCCTTCGGCCGATACCGCCCCTCCCTTATTGGCTTTTGAGGCCCGGGCCGTTCTGGTAAGCGCCAGAGGCGAGCGGGTCATTCCTCTGAAAGATTTTTTCACCGGGCCTGGCAGCACGGTTCTTCAGGCGGACGAATTATTAAAAGAGATTGTCGTTCCTGAGCCGGCGGCAAGAACAGGCTCGGCTTATGTGCGCCACATCCCACGAGCGGCGATGGATATCTCTGTTGTAGGCGTGGCCGCGACGGTCACCCTCGAGGCCGACAATAGGATTCAGCAGGCACATATTGCTTTAGGCGCGGTGGCCGAGACACCCATCCGGGCCTGGGCAGCTGAAAAAATATTAAGCGACCAGATACCGACAGACAGCCTATTTACCGAAGCCGGGGAAGAGGCCGCCAGAGAAGCCAGGCCAGTCGATGATGTGCGGGCTTCCGCAGCCTACCGCCGCCACCTGGTGGCCATACTTACCCAGGATGCTCTCCACCAAGCCCTACTGAATGCCAAATACCAAGGGGATTAATAAAGTGAATAGTTACAATTTAAATTTGACGGTGAATAATAAAGCTGTTCTCGTTGCCATCGAGCCTCATTTAACTTTGCTGGAATTTCTGCGTGACAGGCTAAGGTTGACAGGCACCAAGGAGGGCTGCAGCACCGGGCACTGTGGCGCTTGTTCTGTCCTGGTGGACGGCGAGCCAATATCCTCCTGCCTGATGCTGGCAGCTGAAGCTGATGGCCGAAACATCCTTACAGTGGAAGGGCTTGTAAAAAACGGCGAACTGCACCCGATCCAGGCCGCCTTTGTCAGTGAAGGAGGTCTACAGTGCGGCTTCTGTACCTCGGGCATGATGCTGGCCGCCTATGCGCTTCTGGAAAAAACCCCGCGACCGACAGAAGCTGAAATCAGGGAGGGCCTTGCCGGCAACCTTTGTCGCTGTACGGGCTATCATAAGATCGTCGAAGCAGTTCAGCAGGCGGCAAAGGTGGTGAGCCATGGCTGATAAAAAAAACGTCGGGCAACCCTTTCCTCGCGTCGATGCCCTGGAAAAAATTCGTGGCCTGGCCATATTTGCCGCTGATATCAAGTTACCCGGAATGTTAGTGGGTAAATTTTTACCCAGTCCCCACGCCCACGCCGAAATAATAGCCATCGACACCTCCAAGGCCGAAGCCCTGCCCGGCGTATGGGCTGTGATTACGGCCGGCGATATTCCAGCCGAGGCGATCTATAATCCGAGCTCCCGCTTTCATGCTTTCCTGGCCCGGCGTTTCACTGTTTTTGTCGGGCAGGCTATCGCCGCCGTCGCCGCCGATGATCTGGCCACCGCGGAGGCAGCCATAGAACTTGTCCAGGTCTCCTACCGTCAGATACCGGTCGTCAATTCATTTGAGGACGCGCTGAGGGCCGATGCTGAAGCTGTGATCCATGGCCAGTCAACCGAGACCACCAGGGGCTCCGCCCATGCCCAGGTAATCTTCACCGCTGAAGAGCCGGCCGGATCCGAAGATAGAGATGGTCCTTCGCCCAATGTGGTCGACGAGAATGTTTTCTCTTATGGGGATCTGGAATCGGCGTTCGCTGAATCAGATATCATCGTTGAATACAATTATACAGTGCCTACGGTCCACCAGGGCTATATCGAACCTCACGCAGTCACGGCTCATTGGGACCGGCCGGATCATGTGATCGTTTGGGAATGTGTCCAAGGGGCTTTCGATGCCCGTAACCTCATCGCCGAAACGCTGGGCATGGCTCATGGAAAAATCACCCTCAATTCGACTGAAATCGGTGGCGGTTTTGGCGGTAAAGGAGAAGGTATTTTTGCTCCACTGGCGGTGCTTTTGGCCAAGAAAGCAGGGCGTCCCGTCCAACTGGTCTTAACCCGGCAAGAGGAGTTGCTTGGGGCCAACCCCGCTCCTCGTTCCCTGATCTGGCTCAAGGCAGGCGCCAGGCAAGACGGCAGCTTGACCGCCTTGGAAGCAGAGATCCTGGTTGATGCAGGCGCATTTCCAACCGGCTGGATTATGAGCAACATCACCGCCACGCTCCGGGATAATTACCGCTTCCAGGCCTGGCATTTGCGCGGCCGGGAGGTTTTGACCAACAAAGCCAGCGTCACATCCTATCGAGCGCCCGGATCTCCTAACCTTTCCTTCGCCATCGAGTCTCACATCGATGAATTGGCGCGTCGCTTGAGAATCGACCCGCTGACCTTCCGCCAACTGAATGTTATCCGTGAAGGGGATCTGCTAACGAATAAGGAGTTGCAATCGCCAATTGGAGCTGAGGAAGTGCTGGCCGTCCTGGCCGAACAACCAGAGTGGAAGAAAGCGGCCGGTGAGCGATGGGCAACAGATGGCTTGTTGCACGGCCGCGGACTGGCTTTAGGCAGTTGGGCCGGAGGTACAGGGCCGGCCGGGGCACTGGCCATCCTAGATGCGGGTGGACAAATTCGTATGGTAATAGGAACCGTCGATTTGAGCGGATCCTTTACCAGTCTGGCTCAAATAGCGGCGGACGCCATTGGCATAGGTATCGATCAAGTGGTTATCAACAAAGCCAATACCGATTTTGCACCCTTCGCACCCATGAGCGCCGGCAGCCAGACGATCTATGCCATGGGGGCGGCGGTGAAGGAGGCTGCCCTGGATCTGCGAGCCAGGATGGTTCGTTATGTAGCTCATGATTTTAAGGTGGCTGAAAACGAACTGGGGGTTGATGAAAGGGGCGTGTACTTGATAGCCCAACCAGATAAACGCCATGCCTTCGAAACCCTATACCAATTGGGTAGCCAGTGGTTTGCCGAGTACGGACCCCTCATCGGCCAAGGATCGGCCGCTCAGCGCCAAAGAGCGCCCGGATATGCTGCCTGCATCGCTGAAGTGACTGTAAATCCGCGAACAGGCAAGAGCACTGTTGATCAGCTCATGATTGCCCAAGATGTGGGCAAGGCGATCAATCCACTGGCTATTGAGGGCCAAATGCAAGGTGGCGTCACCCAATCAATTAGCATGGCCCTTTGGGAGGAGTTGCTTTACGACGAGCAGGGCCAGGTTCGTAACCCTAGCTTGCTTGACTATCGCATGCCTACGGCCGTTGACGTGCCCATGATAAAAACGATTATCGTGGAAGTTCCGGGCGGCGATGGCCCCTATGGAGCCAAGCTGGTGGGCGAACCACCCATGGTTCCGGCAGTCGCGGCTGTGGCCAACGCCATCACCGCAGCCATCGGCGTCAGAATCAACGATTTACCAATTACCCCAGAACGGATCTGGCGGGCCCTGCAAAGCGCCGGTAAGGAAGATACGACGAGGTAGGGTGTTTCGTATGGCTCGTCTCCAGCATTCGTCAGCAAATTACACGAAAGAAGCGACCAGGTCATTCTACTTTCTGTATTATGCCGCAGCCGCCGCGCTGATACCTTTTCTGGCCATATATTATGAGCAACTCGGTTTTAGTGGGCGACAGATCGGCTTGCTGGCGGCTATACCGCCCCTGGTCATTCTTATAAGCGCGCCCCTATGGGGGGCTGTGGCCGATGCCACGAAGCAACACAAACGCCTGTTGTTGATCGCCATAACAGGCGGGCTGGTGGTGGTTTTTCTCTTCTCCAGAACGACTGCCTTTGCCTGGATTATCCCTGTGATTGTTGTTTATGCCTTTTTCACCGCGCCCGTGATGCCCATGGTTGATGCCTCAACGATGGATTGGTTGGGTGAAGGGCGAAATCTATACGGCCGTATTCGTCTGTGGGGCGCCATAGGCTGGGGGCTATCTGCCCCTCTGATTGGTTGGCTAATCGAAGGCAGTAGCATTCGCTGGGCTTTTTATGGTTATATCGTATTGATGCTGGTTGGCCTGGTCGTAGCCTGGGTGCTGCCCATTCGGGAAACATCAGGACAACAACCATTTTGGAGCGGCATACGCCTGTTCGCCAGCAACAGGGCGTGGTTGGTTTTCCTCGCCGTCGTCTTTGTTGGCGGCATGTGTATGGCCATGATCAGTGGTTTTTTATTTCTCTATATGAACGATCTGGGGGCCAGCAAAACGCTAATGGGCCTTTCTCTGACTGTCGCCACCATCAGCGAGTTGCCGATTTTTTTCTATTCAAATCGTTTGCTTAAGCGCTGGGGGGCCCGCGGGCTGTTGCTCATTGCCCTGGCGGCTTACGTCGTGAGAGCGCTGGCCTATACCGTTGTTTCTGAGCCCTGGGTGTTTCTGGTCATACAACTCTTACACGGGCTAACCTTCTCGGCCATGTGGGTGGCGGGCGTCTCATACGCAGATTATTTGGCCCCGGAAGGGTTAGGAGCGACGGCTCAAGGTTTGTTTTCGGCTATGTTATACGGCTTGGGGGGCATCGCCGGGGGATTAATCGCTGGCCTTTTATATGATGAGCTTGGGGCAGTCGCTATGTTCCGCTGGGCAGCAGCATTTGCATTGGTGGGTCTGCTGATTTTTGCCCTGGCCAGCCGCAATGAAGCCAGGCTAGAAGCGACCTCAATCACCGTAGGAGGTACAGGAGATGACCCTGCTGGATAACAAAATCGTCCTGGTAACGGGCGCCAGCCGGGGTATCGGCCGGGCTATCGCGCGACGCTTTGCCAGGGAAGGGGCGGACCTGATTATAACCGCTCGTAATGAAAAAGAGCTTCAAGGGTTGGGATCTGAGATTCAGCATATTGGGCGACGTGTTTTGGTCATCCCGGCGGATTTACGCGACCCGGATCAGATTCAGGCCCTGGCCCACCAGGCGCTAGAAAATTCCGGCCGGATCGATATCCTGATCAATAATGCCGGTATCGGATATTGGGCGCCGGTTAGCGAAGTGACCCTGGAACAGTACGACGAGCTGTTTGCGGTGAATATGCGGGCCGTGTTTCTGCTGACTCAAGCCGTTTTGCCACCAATGATCGATGGGGGAAATGGGCATATCGTGAATATCGCTTCGACTTCCAGCCGCTGGGCTTATCCTGAAGGGACACTCTATTGCGCCAGCAAATTCGCCCTTCTTGGGTTTAATGAAGCGCTGGCCAAAGAATTAAGAACCACCGGGGTGCGGGTGACGGCCATCTGCCCGGGCCAGGTCAATACCTATCTGGGCGGCAGCGGGCCAAAAACATGGGAAGAGGGCATGTTAAATGGTGAAGATGTCGCCGAACTGGCCCTGCAGGCGGTCACATTGCCGGCGCACGCGATTGTGACCGAAATGGTTGTTTGGCCGCGGGCGGAGGTTTTTTAAGATGTTAGACGTCATTACTGTTGGCGAGGCGCTGGTAGAGATTATGCGCCCGGACCAGGATCAGCCGTTGGACAAACCGGGACTCTTTCATGGCCCTTTTGCGAGCGGCGCCCCGGCCATTTTCGCCGTTGCCGCCGCTCGCCTGGGCATATCGACCGGTTTGATCAGTGGCGTAGGCGATGATGCCTTTGGCCGGTTATTGCGGCGGCGCTTGAAAGATGAAGGCGTTGAACTATCCGGGCTGCAAACGGTGCCTGGATACAGCACCGGGATGGCCTTTGTCGGTTACACGGCCGGCGGGAGGCGGGAGTTTGTTTTTCACCTACGTCACTCCGCCAGTGGGGCCATAGACAGCCATAATCTCGTGGCGGACTATTTTTCCGGCGTTCACTGGCTACATCTATCCGGTTCGGCTCTGGCGCTGAGCGAATCCGGACGGTCAGCCTGTTCCAGGGCCTTAGAATTAAGTTCGGCCGCCGGCGGGCGGTTGTGCCTGGATCCCAACCTACGCCCAGAATTGATGCCGCTAGCCGAAGCCCGCGCAGCACTGGCGCCCTACCTGGCGGCGGCCGATCTGGTTTTACCAACAGCCGAAGAAGCTCGGGCGCTGACCGCTGTTAACGATGATAACCAGGCAGCCAGACTGTTGCTCGGCGAGAAGGATCGCATCGTGGTTTTTAAGCGAGGCGCCAAAGGTTGTTCGGTTTTTACGCAAAATAGCAGGCTGGATGTTAAGGGCTTTGCCGTCGAAGAAATTGATCCAACCGGGGCCGGTGATTGTTTTAATGCCGCATTTATATCAGGTTTAGAATCGGGCTGGGAATTGGAACGCGTCGCCCAGTTTGCCAATGCGGCCGGAGCGCTGGCCGTTACCCAACAAGGACCGATGGAAGGGGCGCCGACAGCAGAGCAGATTAACTTATTAATTAACGCAAAGGACAACCAAGGAGAGTGAATGAATGCCAAAAATAACGATTATCGGGGCTGGAAGTGCTGTATTTGCAACCGAAATCATACGCGACGTGCTGGCAACGCCTGCATTAGAGAGCGGTACTTTCGCTCTCGTCGATATTGATGCTGACCGGTTGGAAATGGCCCACCAGGCGGCCGAAGCTTTGATCGCCCATAGCGGCCGAAATTGGACAGTCGAAGCGAGTCTTGACCGGACCGAGGTGCTGCCGGGCAGTGACTATATCATTAACACCATTGAAGTGGCCGGCCGCGAAAATGTGCGCCACGATTATGATATCCCACTGAAATATGGGGTTGACCAGTGTATTGGCGATACGATCGGCCCAGGCGGGCTGTTCAAGGCGCTGCGCACCTTGCCCGCCTGGATGGATATCCTGGAGGACATTGAATGGCTGGCGCCGGGCAGCCAGGTCATGAACTTCACCAACCCCATGTCTCTGACCGTCTTGACGGGCGAGCGTATATCGAACCTGCCTATCGTGGGCCTGTGCCATTCCATCCAACATACATCCCATACATTGGCCAATTACCTGGGGATCCCTTATGAATCGATGGATTGGCGGGCGGGCGGGATCAATCATCTGGCCTGGTTTGTACAGCTAGAACAGGATGGGCAGGATCTTTATCCGCTGTTACTAAAAAAAGCCAGCAATCCAAAAATCTATGACCAGGACCCGGTACGTTTTGAATTCGTGAAACATCTAGGCGCCTTTTGTACAGAAGGCAGCGGCCACGATTCTGAATATGTCCCCTATTTCCGCAAACGTCCTGATCTGGTCAAAAAATATGATCGCAGCGGCTATATCGGCGAAAGCGGTTTTTATGCCAACAACTGGCCTAGCTGGCTGGAGGAATCAGCCCAGTATCTGCGCGACTACCTGGCCGGCAAGGAAGAATATGACATGGAACGTGGGGAGGAGTTTGCCTCGGTTATTATCGAAGCGATGGAGACGGGTGTGCCGGCCGTCATCTACGGCAACGTGCCCAATAATGGCCTGATAGACAATCTGCCCCAGGATGGCATTGTGGAAGTAGCCTGCCTGGTGGATAACAAAGGCGTGCAGCCAACCCACTTTGGCTCCTTGCCGACCCAGCTTGCGGCGCTGGACATCCAGCATATGGTCTTCCATGATCTGGTGGCTACGGCCGTATTGGAAGAAGATCGCGAAGCGGCCGTCCATGCCTTGATGATGGATCCGCTGACGGCGGCCGTTTGTTCCCTGGAGGAAATACGGCAGATGTTCGACGAAATGGCCGAGGCGCAACGTGATTATTTGCCGGCGTTCATCAACCCGTAGAGAATAAGTTGAGGGGAGATGGTGTATCCGTTCTGATTTCCCGAGGAATTCGTTCACAGTTAGCCTATGACAGAACCACAAGTAAAAAACAGATTGAAATCGGTGGCAGGCGAAAAGAATATGGCAAAAAGTATCACGATTGGAAAAGTCAGGCGTCTACAACAATGTTCTACACCTGGCGGCAAACTGGTTATGTTTGCCTTAGACCATCGCGGCAATCTACAACGGGCGCTAAATCCCGGCGATCCGCAATCTGTTACCTATGAGCAGATGGTGTCTTTTAAGGTGGAAGTGGCCGCGGCCATGTCGCTGGTCGCCTCTGGCATCTTGCTCGACCCCCAATTTGGCGCCGCTCAGGCTATCAGCGCCGGGGCTATCCACAGCGGTTGTGGCCTGCTGGTCGCCTTGGAGAAGACGGGGTACACCGGCGACCCAACCGCTCGCCAGAGCCAGATACTTCCCGGCTGGAGCGTGGAAAAGATCTGCCGAATGGGCGCCGATGGTGTGAAGCTGCTTATCTATTACCATCCTGATGCCCCAAACGCCGCGGAACAAGAAGATCTGGTTGCTGAAGTCGGCGAATATTGCCGCCAATACGATATGCCTTTCTTCCTGGAACCCCTGTCCTTCTCGCTGGACCCGGCAGTGAAGAAAGTGGCCACGGCTGAAAAACGAATCGTCGTTACTGAAACCGCCCGGCGGCTGACGCCATTTGGGGTGGATATCCTGAAGGCGGAATTCCCGGTCAATATCGACGATGAAAAGGATGAATCCGTCTGGGCCCAGGCCTGCGCCGCTGTATCTGAGGCAGCGGCCTGTCCCTGGATCATCCTCAGCGCCGGGGTATCCTTTGAGGAGTTTGAACGGCAAACCTTCGTCGCTTGCCGAAATGGTGCCAGCGGCGTTTTGGCCGGCCGGGCTGTGTGGGCCGAGGCCGCCGATCTGGCAGGAGCCGCCAGGCAGGAGTTTCTCCAGACAATCGCGGTTGAACGCATGAAACGCCTGACCAAAGTGATCGAGGCATACGGCCGGGCCTGGACCGATTTTTATCCCGATTTAGGGAGGGGTGTTTCACAAGAGTGGTACAAGAAGTACGGACAATGAACAGAAAATTCGATCTGCTCGTTATTGGTGAAATCAATCCGGACCTGATAGTGCGCGGGAGGGACGTTGTGCCCATGTTTGGCCAGGCCGAAAAACTGGTCGACGAAGCACGATTGACCATTGGCTCCTCTTCGGTCATCACGGCTTGCGGGGCCGCGCGACTGGGCCTCCACGTGGCTTTTGTTGGGCTGGTAGGTGAGGATGAGTTCGGCCGCTTCATGCTGAAAGCCATGGGTGAGCGGGGCATCGATATTAGCGCCTGCGTGGTCGATGGGACTGCCGATACCGGCCTCACGGTTATCCTGTCCACCCCTGATGATCGGGCCATGCTTACCTATCCCGGCGCAATTCCCCTCCTGCGGCGCGATCAAATCGACGAAAGGCTCTTTCTACAGGCCCGCCACCTGCACATCGGCAGTTACTTCTTGCTTGATGTCTTACGCCCCGCGCTGCCTGACCTGCTCCACAAAGCTCAGGAACAGGGAATGACCACATCATTGGATGGCAATTGGGACCCGTCTGGAAAGTGGGATCTGTCGGCCGTGCTGCCGCACCTCGATATCTTGTTCCCCAATAGAAATGAACTTCAATATATAACCGGGGAAAAGGAGTTCTTTAAGGGTGTGAATTCGCTTGTCGCTCAAGTACCTACGCTGGCTATAAAGCTTGGATCGCTAGGCGGTTTGGCGCGCCGGGGAGACAATATGGCGGCAGCGCCCGCTCTAACGGTGGAAGTAAAGGACACGACCGGGGCGGGCGATTCGTTCAACGCCGGCTTCCTATACGGCCAACTCAATGATTACACACTGGAAGAATCGTTGGCTCTGGCCTGTGCCTGCGGCTCACTGTCGACACGTTCCACCGGGGGAACGGCCGCCCAGGCAACCCTGAGTGAAGCACAGGCAGCGATTCGGCAAAAAGGCGAGAGAGGCTCTTGAACTCCTCCCCACTCCGTGAAGTTATCCGCGCCCAAAAACAGGGGGATGCTCGCGGCATCACCTCAATCTGCTCCGCGAACTCCTTTGTTCTGGAGGCAGCCTTAACTCAGGCGCGGGTAAATGGTTGGCCATTGTTGATCGAATCAACCTGTAACCAGGTAAACCAATTTGGAGGATACACTGGTTGGACCCCGGCTCAGTTTGTTGCCTATCTAAAGGAATTGGCAAAAGGACAAAGTTTCCCATTTGATCAGATCATCATCGGCGGCGACCACCTGGGCCCCAGCCCCTGGCAAGACGAGCCGTCAGCCGCAGCCATGGAAAAGGCCAAGACGCTGGTACGAGATTGTGTCAAAGCCGGGTATACAAAGATTCACCTGGATGCCAGCATGAAGTGCGCTGATGACGATACCGGCCGGCCCTTAGACACCCGGGTATCCGCAGCTCGAGCGGCCGAACTGGCCTGGGTGGCCGAAAAAACATGCTCTGAGCGCCCCCCGGGCAGCGAGCCACTTCAGTTGGTGATCGGCACCGAAGTGCCGTTACCCGGCGGCGCCCAAGAACAGGAAGAGAGAGTCGACGTTACCGCTACCAGCGACGTGGCTGAAACCATCGAGGAGAGCAAAGAAGCGTTTTTGAAAAAAGGTCTGGATTCAGCCTGGCAACGCGTCATAGCCGTGGTGGTTCAACCCGGCGTAGAGTATGGTGATGCGTCATTATTTGAATACACCCGGGCCCAGGCGGCCGGTCTCGCTCGATTTATTGAAGGCCGTGACGGGTTGGTCTACGAAGCGCATTCCACCGATTACCAGTCAGTCAAGGCATTGCGGCAGTTGGTAGAAGATCACTTCGCCATCTTAAAGGTAGGCCCGGCGCTAACCTTTGCCCTGCGTGAAGGGATCTATGGGTTGGCCAGTATAGAAGAGGAGTTATTAGCCGGCAAGCGTGCGACAGAAGCCTCCCGGGTGCCGGAAGCTCTCGAGGAGGCTATGTTGGCCAACCCCAGCTTCTGGCAGAAATATTATCAGGGGGATGCCCGGGCCTTACATTTAGCCAGGAAATACAGTTTCAGCGACCGTTCCCGTTATTATTGGCCTGTTCCGGAAGTGCACTTTGCCTTAAGCCGGCTGCTCCAAAATCTGGGAGATCAGCCGCTGCCCCTGACGCTTTTGAGCCAATATCTTCCGGTTCAATACGGCCGAATACGAAGTGGCGCGGTAAGCAACAACCCCAGGTCGATCCTGTTAGACAAGGTCAGAAGCGTGCTCTCTGATTACGCCTACGCCTGTGGTTATTGGTGAAACCGGGAACGTTATGGGGAGTAGAAATGAGCTGGAGGCCATAATCTGGGATATGGATGGCGTGCTTGTCGACACCAACCCGTTTCATTTTCAAGCCTGGCGTGAAACGTACAAGCGATTTTCTGACGACCGGCAGCCACTGGCCAAAAGCCGGTTTGAAGCCCTCTTTGGCATGCGGAATGACGAAACGGTCAGCCGGCTATTTGGCGCCGATCCTACCTCGACCGCTTTTATAAAGAGGGTGAGCGCCGAAAAAGAGCTTCTATTTCGCGAGATGATCCCCGGCCGGATCGAACCCTTGGCCGGCGTCCTTTCCTGGTTAAGCTTTTTTTTAGAGCTGGGCCGGCCCCAGGCGGTGGCCAGTTCTGCGCCGGAGCTGAATATTCAGGCCATCTTGAACGAGCTGGGGCTGTCGCCCTATTTTGCCGTTGTCCTCTCCGGCGAGGAATCGCCGCAATTGGCCAGCAAGCCGGCGCCCGACGTCTTCCTCGAAGCCGCCCGCCGCTTGAAGGTGACACCGGCTCGATGCCTGGTTATCGAGGACTCAGTTGTTGGTATTCAGGGGGCCAAAGCGGCCGGCATGGCCTGTTTAGCCGTTACCACCACGCACCCCGCCCTGGCGCTGGCGGCCGCGGATTGGATTATCGACAATTTTGACGATCTGCCGCCTGAGAGCCTGTTAGAAATGTGGAAACAATAAAACGAGCAGCTCTCTCAACCGGGGCGGGCAAAGCCCAAACCTAACTTTTGCTTTTACCATAATTCACCTTCTCGCCACTCTGCGGATAGGGAAGCTTTCAGATCCAGGTCAGGTGTTTTTGGTAGACGATAGATCATCACTTCTTCACCCTCCGGCGTTCGGATTAACTCCGTCCCGGTCCGAATGAATAATGGCCCTCGCCATAACTCCCAGCCCAGCCGTTCATAATAGGCAACGCTGAAGGGCGAGAGGGCTCCAAGCTCATAATCTTGAATCTCCTCTGCCAGTCGATTCATGATCGTCGCGGCATAACCGCGACCGCGATAGGCCATCCCGGTGGCAACCGCTTCGACATAGGCGGTACGCAACATTTGTTTATTATCGACCTGCAACATACGGGTCACCCATAAGGCGTGACTGGCCAATTGGCCAGCCTGATAGCCGAGAACGTGAGTCGGCCGGGAGAAGGTATCGAATAGGGGTTCGAGCTCTTCTTCATAGGCCTGGTTACAAAAGAGGATGATGTTCTTTCGCTCAGCGACTGACAACGCCTGGCCTTCGACCACTTCTAATTGGAGTTCCGTGTTCATCAGGAGACCAACCAAGGTAAGGCAATATACAGGGCCTGGAAAATGGCCCGCAAACGAGGAAAACGTTTTCTGATCATGAGCGGATTCTAGACTAATCCAGATATTAATAGCAGATTGCGCTTGCGGCAAGGGGTTATTGAAGCTTATTGAACTGCTATTTTCTAAGGGCCTGGAGAACAACTCTGTTACCGGTTCCCTTATTGGGCGACTTACTGCGATCGATCTGCTGATTCGCTATAATGCAGCGTGGCTTTTTTGACCGGTATAAAAAAGGAAGGCAATCATGTCAAGCCAACGAAAAGAAGGAGTGAAGAGCACGAATTACGAGATATTTATCCTGTCTTTGTCTTTGCTCTCGCTTGTTAACTGGGTCCTTTATTTCGTCTTAAGCAATCCGGATGTCATTCAAGTGATCTTTGCCGTGGATCTCCTCCTGAGCGCAATATTTTAAATAGATTTTTCATTTCGTCTGTTTACCGCGGAATCCAAGAGGCGCTATTTTTTTAAGCAATACGGTTGGCTTGACCTGTTGGGCAGCCTGCCGTTACCCCAAGTCAAGATCGCCCGTTTGGGTCGGACCATCCGGGCATTGATGTTTTTGCGCGAGCTAGGGCCTAAACAGGTGCTGAAGGAATTCCTAAATAGTCGTGCGCAGTCGGCCGTTTACATCGTCGGTTTTCTGATCGTCCTTGTTCTGGAATTCGGCTCTGTGACCGTGCTGGCGGCCGAACAAGGTGCTCCCGGTTCTAACATCGAAACCGCCAGCGATGCTATCTGGTGGTCTATCGTGACCATGTCGACGGTGGGTTATGGTGATTACTCCCCGGTAACCTTGCAAGGACGAATCGCTGGGCTATTTGTCATTGTGGTCGGCGTCGCGCTTTTTGGCGTCGTAACCGGCTTCCTGGCCAATCGTTTTGTGGGTTCGGGTGATGAGGAGCAGGAAAGTACGGAAGTAGAATGGCGTGCCGGGGATATGGCAACGATCCTGGAACAGATAAAATCGTTGCAGGCGGAACACGAAAGGAGCTATTCCGAGTTGGCTAGTAAGCTCGAGGGCTTGAAATCACTCATACAGGCAGGCGGGCAACAAGATTAAATTTCTGAACCAAACAGAATCTTACCGGGACAGCGCTCAACCAGATGGTACAATAGATTCTATGGTGCCTGGATATCACAGTTTGTTCACCAATCGAATGAATGAGCAGTTATGTCCTTAATTGATGACCAGGCATTGACCATCAAACAGTTGGAACAACAAGTTGCCGAACAGAAACGCAAGTTCTCCGCACTTCACGGCATCCTAGAAGCGGTGAGCAAACCGGCCGAACTGCCGGTGATTGTAAGAATGTCTCTAAAAGCGGCATTGGTTGCAGCGCAAGGTGATGCCGGTTTTATTCATCTGCGCGAAAGATCGGGCAAAACGATGCGTCTGGTTGCCCAGGATGGAATTTCTAATTCGTGGGCCGAAAATATTAGCACCCTATCTGCAAAAGATGGCCTGGTGGCCTGGGTAGCCCAGAACAAAGAATCGTTGTTCATACCCAATATTGACGAAGATCCCCGGACGCTTTACCTAAAAAATAGTGAACAGTTGAATGTGTTCCTGGGCGTGCCAATCGCAAGAGGACGGCGTGTCTGGGGCACTTTGAGTTTGTTGGGTAAAGACCCGGCCCAATTTAGTGACAACGAAATTGGTTTGCTCGTTTCGGTTGGCGAAGAGATTGGCATCGTCGTGGAGAATGCTCGTTTACGACGGCATACTGAGCGGCTATTGGTGGTCCAGGAACGTAACCGCTTGGCGCGGGAACTGCATGACTCTGTCACCCAGTCACTATATAGCGTAACGCTTTTCGCCGAAGCCGGACGCCGCACGGCCGTGGCCAACAAGAACCAGGAAACCGCTGACTATTTCACCCAGATTGGGGAGACTGGTCAGCAGGCCCTGAAAGAAATGAGGCTACTGATACACAAGCTGCGGCCTTCTGTCCTGGCCAAAGAGGGGTTGGTACGGGCCTTGCAGCAGCGTTTAAATTCTGTTGAAGGGCGCACCGGCGTTAAGAGCCGGCTTATGATTGAGGGCGAGGCAAAATTATCGCCGGCGCTGGAAGATGCACTGTATCACATCGCCCAGGAAGCCCTCAATAATGCGCTCAGGCATGCCATGGCTTCCGAGGTCACTGTGCAGCTTGCTTTTTTGACCGGCGATTCGGTCATGATCCGCATCGAGGACAACGGCCGTGGCTTTGATCCAGATATGGCCACGGATAGCGACGGTATGGGCCTGACGAGTATGCATGAGCGGGCGGAAAGTTTTGGCGGGCAGCTGACTATTCAATCAACGTCTGGTCAGGGCTCTATTGTGGAAGCTCGCCTAAAATATTTCCCCGCAACGCCATGGCAGCAGGGCAGACCCGACGAGGAAAATCTGCTATGAGTGAACAAATTCGCGTTTTTTTGGCAGACGACCATGCTGTGGTTCGAAAAGGCATCGAAGCGTTGCTGGGAACAGAAGAGGGCATGGTCGTTGCCGGCACGGCCGCTAACGGCGAGGATGCGGTTAGTGAGGTATTACGTCTCAAACCTGACGTTATTGTGCTCGACCTTGAAATGCCCCGCAAAAACGGCATTGAGGCAATCATCGAGATCATGGAACATGATCCCCAGGCCCGGATCCTCGTATTGACCAGCTTTAGTGATAATGAAACGGTCTTTGCCGCCATCAAGGCCGGGGCAATGGGCTATCTATTAAAGGACACCGCGCCTGATGAGTTGTTGATAGCCATCCGTAATGTTGCCGAGGGCAAGTCGC
>Ga0307376_10002632_pt1 | contig 17406 bp, 16 predicted proteins | sample TR2MG_FD_202536 | JGI IMG/M metagenome (GOLD analysis project Ga0307376, IMG submission 202536) | Soil microbial communities from Risofladan, Vaasa, Finland - TR-2 | ecosystem: Environmental > Terrestrial > Soil > Coastal area > Acid sulfate soil | place: Finland: Risofladan, Vaasa | collected...
ACTCCGGAGCATATCCGGAAGTCCGCTTCCGTCGACGCGGGAGGGACGGCGCCCGGGAGTGAACGGCCGGCGAGCCACGTCGAAAAACTCCAGACTCGGACGAAACGGGGGAAGAACTCCATGGACTACTCGGTCATCCATCTCGGCGGTTCGAAGCTTATCGGCATAGTCGATGCCGCCGCCGTCACGAATATCATCGCTTCTCATCCCGGCCCGCTCGTGCTCGTGGTTTCGGCGCTCGACGGGACGGCCGCGGCGCTCGCGGCCGCGGCCGAGGGCGAACCCTCGGCTGCGATCGCAGGCTTCGCCGAGCCGGGGAGGCGGGCCGCAGACAGAGGCGCCGCGCGCGCGCGTCGGACGGAGCGTCTGGCCTCGCTGCTCTACGAAAAACACCTGGCTTTCCTGGTCGCGCTCGCGCCGGAACCCGGAGAAATGCGGCGGAGCTGCGAGAGGCTGGCCGAGACCCGGGACGAGCTGGCCCGGCTCCTCGCCGGTCCACGCCCCGCCGCCCATCGCCGGGAACGCCTTCTCAAGCTGGGAGAACGGCTCTTCGCGATCTGCGTCGCGGCCGCCTTTTCCCGCGTCGGGAGGGGAGCTGTCCTCGTCGAGTCGGAGGAGCTCGGCCGGGCTCTCGGGGAAGCCGAAGGCGCGGGCGGGATGGAGACCGCTCTGCCCGCCATCCGTGCCGCGCTGCGCGGTCATTCCGCGGCCGTCATTCCGGAGTATTATGTGAGGGTATCCGGCCGTCAGGCGGCCCGGGTAGAGTGAGGCTCGCGCGAAATGCACGAGAGCGATGACAGGAGACGGGACATGAACGGAACCTCTGGCGGCGCCGATCGGCGCGATATCCGAAACTATCTGGGCCGGGAACTCCTCTTGGCGGACGGCTCGACCGGAACCGCGCTGCAGGCCTTGCTTCCGGAGGCGGCGGAACGCGTGCCCCTCCTGCCGCTCGAGCGGCCGGACCTCATAGAAGAGCTGCACAGGGGCTATTTCGCGGCGGGTTCGGACATCGTGGAGACCGCCACCTTCACGGCGAGCGCCGAGGGCCTGGCCCGCTTCGCCGGCGGCGAGGCGCCAGCCGGGTTCGCCTATCGCGTGAACCGCGCCGCCGCCGAGGCCGCGGTCCGCGCCGCGCGGGAGGCCGAGGCCGCCGGCGGGGCCGGAAGGCCCAAGTGGGTGGCCGGCTCCATGGGACCCGGCGGAGGATTGCCGTCCATGGGCTTTTCGAGCTGGGTCGAGCTCCGCGACTCCTACCTGCCCCAGGCCCGCGGCCTCGCCGACGGCGGGGTCGACTTCGCCATAGTCGAGACCAGCCAGGATCCCCTCCAGGTGAAGGCCGCCCTGGCCGCGCTGGCTCACCCCGACGGCGGCCGGGGACTGAGGGCGATCGTATCGGCCACGGTGGAGTCCGGCGGCAGGCTCCTGGCCGGGACCTCGCCCGCGGCCTTCGCCGCCATCATCGCTCCCTTCGAACCCCTGGCCGTCGGCATGAACTGCTCGGGCGGCCCCGAGGAGCTGGCCCGGCCTTTCGCCGAGCTCGCCGAGCATTCGCCCTTCCCGCTCTGTTTCATGCCCAACGCGGGCCTGCCCCTGCAGGACGGCGGGCGCACGCGCTGGCCCCTCGGCCCGGAGGACTTCGCCGCGAAGACCGAGGCCATAGCGCGCCGCCACGGCGCGGCCATAGTCGGCGGCTGCTGCGGCACGGGCGTCGAGCATATCCGAGCCCTCGCGCGGCGCCTGGCCGACAGGCCGCGGCCCGAGGCCAGGCCCCCGCGTCGAGCCGCCCTGGCCTCGCTCTACGAGCTCAAGGCGATCGGATCGGGTCCCTTCGCGATCGGCGCCGGAGCCGACGCGTCGCTCTCGCCGCGCTTCGCCGCCCTGCTCGACTCGGGCGACTTCGACGCTCTGGCCGACGCCGCCCTGGAGGCCGAGGCTTCCGGGGTCGGCGCCGTCCGCCTGCGCCTCGCGCGGCCGGGGCGCAGCGAGGCCGAGGACCTGCGGGAGGCGGTGTCGCACATCGCGCAGCGCGCCAGGGCGGCGCTCTGCCTCGACACGGGGGATCCCGAAGCCGCGGCCGCGGCCCTGCCCTTCGCGAGCGGGCGCGTCCTTCTGCGCATGTCCGATCTCTCCGACCCGGTCCGGGCCCGCCGAGTCTTCGACCTGGCCCGGGAGCACGGCGCCGCGGTCGCGTGCCCGGCCGCCGGTCCCGGCGGGCTGGCGAGCTCGGCGGCCGAGAGCGCCGCCATCTGCTCGGCGCTCTACCTGACGGCGACCCGGGACTGCGGCCTCCGGCCCGACGCGCTCTTCCTCGAGTTGCCCGCCGTCTCGGCCGCGGACGGCCCCGAGGGAGCCTTCGCCGATCGCCTAACGTGGATCGCGGCCGTCAAGGCCGCCTGCCCGGGCGCCCTCGTCCTCCTCGACCTCCGGGCCGCGACCGCCGCCCTTCCCGAATCGGAGCGGCCGGCCCTGGCTGCGGCCTGCCTCGGACTCGCCGGGGCGGCGGGCCTCGACGCGGCGATCGTCGGCGGGGAGCATGGTGCGAAGCATGACGCGCGATGAGTACCGGCGCCGCCTGGCGGGCAAGACGGTCGGTATCGCCGGGGCGGGCGGCCTCGGCTCGAACTGCGCCGTGGCGCTGGCGCGCTCAGGGGTCGGCACCCTCGTCGTAGCGGACCACGATCGGGTCAGCCGCGACAATCTGGACCGGCAGGCCTACTTCCTCGACCAGGTGGGCATGCTCAAGGTCGAGGCCCTGGCGCTGAACATCGCCCGGATCGATCCGGCGGTGCGCGTCGAGGCGCATGCCCTCAGGCTCGACGCGGCCTCGCTCGCCGCCCTCTTCGCGGACTGCGATGCCGTGGTGGAGGCGTTCGACGCGGCCGAGGCCAAGCTCATGTTCGTCGAGGCGCTCCTGGAGGCCCTGCCGGGCAGGCCGCTCGTCTGCGCCTCGGGCATCGCCGGCTACGGGAGACCCGAGTCCTTCCGCGTGCGCCGCTCCGGCTCCCTCGTCCTGGTCGGCGACTTCGAGAGCGAGGTCGGTCCGGAGACCCCGCCCATGGCTCCCCGCGTCGGCCTCGCCGCCGCGATGGAAGCCGACCTGGTCCTGGAAGCCCTGCTGATATGAAGGTGAAAGTCAACGGCGAGTTCCGCGAGCTCCCCGAGGGTACGGCGACCGTCCGCGCCCTCCTCGACGAGCTGCGTTACTCCTTTCCTCTCCTCATCGTCCGCGTGAACGGCAGTCTCGTCGAGCGCGGCGCCTATTCCCAGGCCCCCCTGTCCGAGGGCGACGATGTCGATGTCTACCATCTCGTCTCGGGCGGCTGAGCCACGAGGCCGTTCCAGGGCGCGTCCGCATTTCGAAGCGCTTCGGTCCTCGGCTTGACGATGGCGCGGGATTTAAGTATGACTAAAATAGTCGTAATAAATGCGGTCGGCGCGCCTCGCCCCGAGAATGCCGTGCGCCGTTCCGATCGGGAGGGGCAGACATGAAGTACGCTGAACGCATCACCGATCTCGTCGGCGACACGCCGCTCGTGAGGATCAGGGCCGAGGGCTCGGGCTCGCGGGCCCTCATCTTGGGAAAGCTCGAGTGCTTCAATCCCTTCTCGAGCGTCAAGGACCGCATAGGGCTGGCGATGATCGAGGACGCGGAGAGCCGCGGCCTCCTCGGCCCCGGCTCGGTCATCGTCGAGCCGACGAGCGGGAACACCGGCGTCGCCCTCGCTGCGGTCGCGGCCAGCAAGGGCTACAGGATCATTCTCACGATGCCCGAAACCATGAGCATCGAGCGGCGCAAGCTTCTCGCCGCCTACGGCGCCGAACTCGTGCTCACCGACGGAGCCAAGGGCATGAAGGGCGCCATAGCCAAGGCCGAGGAGATCGCGGCCTCGACGCAGGGCTCCTTCGTCCCCCAGCAGTTCGACAATCCCGCGAATCCGGAGGCGCATCGGCGCGGCACCGCCGAGGAGATCTGGCGGGACACGGACGGCTCGGTGGACCTGGTCGTGGCGGGCGTGGGCACGGGCGGCAGCATCACGGGAGTGGGGCTCGCGCTCAAGGAGCGCAAGCCTGGCCTGCGGCTCGTCGCGGTGGAGCCGGCCGATTCGCCCATCCTGAGCGAGGGCCGCTCGGGCCCGCACAAGATCCAGGGCATCGGCGCCGGCTTCGTGCCCTCGGTGCTGAAGCGCGAGCTCATCGACGAGATCGTGAAGGTCCGGCACGAGGACGCCGGAGCGGCCGCGCGGCGCCTCGCCCGCGAAGAAGGCATACTCGTCGGCATATCCTCGGGCGCCGCGCTCTGGGCGGCCATCGAAGTGGCGAAGCGGCCCGAGAGCGAGGGGAAGACGATCGTGGTGATCCTGCCCGACTCGGGCGAGCGTTACCTTTCGACCTGGCTCTTCGAGGCGGCCCCGGGAAGCTGAGAGCGCACATCGCGGGCTCCAAGGCCTGGCGGATCTGCGGGGCAGGCGTGAAGCTTCAGGTCGCGGCCAGGGCCCGGTCGAGGTCCCCGATGATGTCGCCGATGTCCTCGATGCCGATCGAGAGGCGCACCAGGTCGGCGGTCACGCCGGCCTCCGTGAGCGCCTCGTCGGAAAGCTGGGAGTGGGTCGTCGTGGCGGGGTGGATCGCCAGGGACTTGGCGTCGCCGACGTTCGCGACATGCGAGAAGAGCTCGAGCGACTCTATGAAGCGGGCGCCCGCCTTCCTGCCGCCCTTCACGCCGAAGACGACCATGCCGCCGTAGCCCTTGGAAAGGATCCGGTTCGCGACCGCGTGGGAGGGATCTTTCCCGAGGCCGGGGTAGCGCACCCAGGCGACCTTGGGGTGGGTTTCGAGATGGCCGGCCACGGCGAGGGCGTTCTCGCAGTGGCGGGGCATGCGGAGGTGGAGCGTCTCGAGGCCCTGGAGGAAGAGCCAGGCGTTGTCGGGCGAGAGGCAGGCGCCCAGGTTGCGCAGGGGCACGAGCCGGAAGCGCAGGGCGAAGAGGGCCTTGCGCTGCTCCGCTGTGGTGTCGAAGGCCCATCTCTGGCCGTGGAGATTCTTGTCGGGCTTGACGTAGAGCTCGAACTTGGGGTCGGTCCAGTCGAAGCCGCCGGCGTCGGTGACGATGCCGCCTATCGCGGCGCCGTGGCCGCCGAGCCATTTGGTGAGCGAGTTGACCACGATGTCCGCGCCGAGCTCGATCGTCCTCAGGAGGTAGGGCGTCGTGAAGGTCGCGTCGACGACGAGGGGCAGGTGGTGCTTCTTCGCGATGCGCGACACCGCCTCGATGTCGGCCACGTCGAGCGCGGGGTTGCCGATAGTCTCGAGGTAGAGGAGGCGGGTCTTGGGCGTGATCGCGCGCTCGAAGGCGGCCGGATCGCGGACGTCGACGAAGCGCGTGGCGATGCCGAGCTCGGGGAGGATGGCGTCGAACATGGTGTAGGTGCCGCCGTAGAGGCTGGAGGCCGAGACGATCTCGTCGCCCGAGCGGGCTATGTTGATCACCGTATAGAAGATGGCGGCCGTGCCCGAGGCGACCGACACCGAGGCCGCGCCGCCCTCGAGCTCGGTGACGCGCGCTTCCAGGATGTCGTTCGTGGGATTGCCGAGCCGGGAGTAGATGTTGCCCGGCTCCTTGAGCGCGAAAAGGTTGGCCGCATGCTCGGCGCTGTTGAAGGCGAAGGAGCTGGTGCGATACACGGGCGCCGCCCGCGACAGGGTGCTCGAATCGGGTCTTTGTCCCGCATGCACCGCCTTGGTGGAGAACGCGCGTCTCGTCGGGTCGGCCATATCGAGCCTCCTCGCTTGCAATTTTCCAGAAGCTATACCACAATGTGGCACTACTACTTTGTGGTATGCGAGGAGTCCTGTCAAGATGGCGATGAACAGCGAGACTTTCTCGGGGCTCAGGGCCCTGCTCGGAAGGAGCCAGCGCGAGCTCGCCGACATTCTCGGGGTTTCGCTCAAGACGGTCGAGAGCTACGAGCAGGGCTGGCGCCGGGTGCCGGCCAATATCGAGCGCATCCTCTACTTCCTGCTCTTCAAGCTGAATGAGGTCGCCCTCGGGGGGGAGGAGCCTTGCTGGGAGGCCACGGCCTGCCCCGACTCGAAGCGGGAACACTGTGTCGCCTACCTCGCCAAGGAGGGGCGTTTCTGCTGGTTCTTCACCGGCAGGCTCTGCGCGGCTTCCGGGGCCGAGGGCGCGGCTTCCTGCCATGACTGCCCGGTGTTCGCGCGGCTCGTCGGCCGCGTGCGATCGGCCGCGGAGCGTACGGGCGCGGAGCGTACGGGCGCGAAACCCCGGCGAGTCCGCGCGAAATGACGACGGGAGCCGTCGCCGACTGCCGCATTCTTGAAACATCCAGGAGGTGAGCCCAGATGCCCGTGAGGATTCCGGACGACCTGCCCGCGAGGCGGGTCCTGGCCGAGGAGAACATTTTCGTCATGACCGCGGACCGCGCGGTGCACCAGGACATCCGTCCGCTCAAGATAGCCGTCCTCAACCTGATGCCGACCAAGATCGTCACCGAGACGCAGCTCCTGCGTCTCCTGGGCAACACGCCGCTCCAGGTGGACATCAGTTTCGTGCGCATGGAGAGCCACGAATCCAGGAACACGCCCTCGGAGCACCTCGACGCCTTCTACGAGCCGCTCGAGAGCATCCTGCACGAGCGCTTCGACGGCCTCGTGATCACGGGCGCGCCCGTCGAGACCCTGGACTTCGAGGAGGTCGACTACTGGTCCGAGCTCGTGCGGCTCATGGACTGGAGCCGGACCCATGTCTGGTCGACCCTCCACATCTGCTGGGGCGCGCAGGCCGGGCTCTACCGCCATTTCGGAATAAGGAAACGGCCCCTTCCGGCGAAGATGTTCGGGCTGTACCATCATCGCGCCCTCGATCTATCGGAACCCTTGCTGCGCGGCTTCGACGAGGTCTTCCTCGCTCCGCACTCGCGCCACACCGAGGTGCGGGTCGAGGACATCCTGGACACGCCCGGGCTCAGGCTCCTTTGCGTCTCGGACGAAGCGGGGGTCTACATCGCGGCGACCGAGGACCGCCGCATGGTCTTCGTGACCGGGCATCCGGAATACGACCGGCTGACGCTCAAGGCCGAGTACGACCGCGACGTCGCCAGGGGCCTGCCCATCGCGGTGCCAGCCAACTACTTCCCCGGCGACGATCCGAGCCGCCCGCCCCTCATGACCTGGCGCTCGCACGCGCATCTTCTGTACGCCAACTGGCTCAACTACGCGGTCTATCAGGCGACGCCCTACGACCTGGACTCGCTGGCCTAGCCAGCCGCCCGATCCGGAGTGCCCGATCGGACCCCGCGGGCTAGGCCCGGCAGACTCTGTTCCGCCCCTCTTCCTTGGCCCGGAAGAGGGCGCGGTCGGCCGCGCCCAGGAGCTCGTCGGGCGTGGCCGCGATCTCGGGGCTCCAGGCGACGCCCAGGCTGACGGTGATCGCGACGCGCTCGGGCGGCTTCTCGCGCGAGGTGCGAAACTCGATCCAGAGAGACTCGGCCTCGCTCCGGATCCGCTCGGCGAGCGCCAGGGCCCGCTCCTCTCCCCCCGCGGGCAGGAAGAAGGCGAACTCGTCGCCCGAGAGCCGGGCCGCGATCTCGCCCTCTTCGAGCAGCGTGCCGAAGGCGGTGGCCGCGCTGGAGATGACGGCATCGCCAGCCTGCGGACCGTAGACGGCGTTGATCACGCGGAAGCGGTCGATGTCGAGCATGATGAGGGCGCAGCGCCGCGAGCCTCCCGAGCCGCGCGAGAAGCGCAGGCGGATCGTCTCTTCCAGGAAGCGCCGGTTGAAGAGGCCGGACAGGTCGTCGGCTATGGCCCGGCGGCGCGCGGTCTCGCCCCAGCGCACCAGGCCGCCGAGGAAGCCCGAGGCTTCGTCGAGCCAGGACACCATGACGCGGGCCATCGACGAGAGCAGCTTGACCCCGATGATGGGGTGCTCCCATACGAGCCGGTAGAAATCGATGGCGTCGAGGACGAAGAGCTCGGCGTCCTCCTTGGCGTAGCAGGTGGCCGAGCGGGGCTCGCCCTCGATGACCGCCATCTCGCCGAAGAGGCAGCCCGGAACGTGCTCGTAGATCTCGCGCTTGGTGCCGTCCGACTGCGAGACGTAGGAGCCGATCCTGCCCGAGCGGACTACGAACAGCTCCTGTCCGGTCTCGCCCTCCCGGAAGACGATCTGCCCCGCGGGAATCCGGCGCGCTTCGAGGAAGGCCGAGAGGGCATTGAGTTCGAGGCCGCTCATGCCCGAGCAGAGCGGGAGCTTCTCGAGGAAATCGGTCACGTAGCTCATGGCCGCGGCTCCTGGTCGCGCCGCCTGACGCGGTAGATCCGGTTGCCGCCGTCGCGCCAGGCCTTGGTGAGCACGCCGTAGGCGTCTTCGACGAGCCGCTTCCATTCGGGGCAGTTGTCGGGCCAGAGAGCCACGGCCGCGCTCGCCGTGAAGCGGAATCCGGAGCCCGCGGCCGAGGGCGGCTCGAGGCCGCCGATGCCCGCCGCGAGGCGGCGCGCCGCCGAGGCGGCCTCGTCGAAGGAGCTGCGCGGCAGCACGAGAGCCGTCTCGTTGCTGCGCAGGCGCAGGGCCCAGCCCTTGCCGTGCCGCTCGGTCTCGGCGGCGAGGAGGCCGGCCACGAGTTCCATGGCTTCGTCGCCCGCTCCGTGGCCGTGGGCGTCGTTCAATTCCTTGAAGCGGTCGGGCTTGACGAGCACGATCGCGGTGGGCGGCTCGATCATCCGGGGGATTTCCTCGTCGAGAAAGGCGCGCGACCAGAGTCCCGTGCCGGGATCGGTGTAGACCTGGCGGCGCAGCTCGCGCACCCAGGGAGCGTTCTCGGAGATGAGCCGCTGCGTCGAGCGCAGCCGGGAGGAAATCATCGAAAGCGAGCGCAGCAGGATGCGGGCCGTCGTGTCGGGCTTCTCCCGCGCGAGCTCTTCGAGGCCGACGCCGCGGGACGGAAAGGCTATGAGCCGGGCCTCGGTCAGCGCGCGGGCATGGGCGTCGAAGGAAGCTCCCACCGCGAAGTCGAAGTCGCCCAGGACATCGCCGGCCATGTAGCGCGCGATCTCCCGCTCCTTGCCGCCCTCCTCGGGACGATAGACGCCGATCTCCCCCGATCGGACGATGAAAAACCGGCGCGCCTTCTCTCCCGGCGAGAAGAGCCGGGCGCCCGCCTCGAGAGCGAAGGTTTCGCATCGTTCCTCGACGTACGACAGATCGTCGTCGAGGAGGCTGGAGAAGAGCTCGGCCCGACGAAGGAGCTTGGATGTATCGTCGTTCGATGCTTCGTGAAGCATGCCTATAGACTATACGGCCGGAGCTCGCTTGTCGATGCTCTTCGAGTCGGCGCCCGGTCTACAGCCCCAGGCGCTTCATCCCTTCGGCGTTGTAGCGCGCTCCGGCCGCCGCCCCGGGCGGCAGGGCCCGGTCGAGCTCGTCCAGTTCGTCCCGGCCGAGCACGAGGTCGGCGGCGGCTATGTTGTCGTCGAGGTAGCGCTCGTGGCGCGTGCCGGGAATGGGCACCACGTCCTCGCCCCGCGAGAGGACCCAGGCGAGGGCGAGCTGGGCCGCGGTCACCTTCCGGCGCCGGGCGATCTCCTCGATCCGGCTCACGAGGCCGAGGTTGCGCTCGAGGTTGCCCTCGCTCATGCGCGGATGGACCTTGCGGAAGTCGCGCCGATCGAGCCTGGCCGTATCGCGGATCAGCCCGGTGAGAAAGCCGCGCCCCAGGGGACTGTAGGCGACGAAGCCGATGCCGAGCTCCCGGCAGACGGCGAGGGCGCCCTCCTCGGGATCGCGGGTCCAGAGCGAGTATTCCGACTGCAGGGCCGCGATGGGATGCACGGCATGGGCCTTGCGGATGGTCGCCGCTCCCGCTTCGGAGAGGCCGAGGAAGCGCACCTTGCCCTCCTTGACGAGCTCGGCCATCGCGCCGACCGTCTCCTCGATCGGCACCTCCGGGTCGACGCGGTGCTGGTAGTACAGGTCGATGTGGTCCACGCCGAGCCGCTTGAGGCTCATGTCGCAGGCGGCCTTCACGTACTCCGGCCTCCCGTTGACGCCGAGCGAGGCGCCGTCGAGGCGGCGCATGTTGCCGAACTTGGTCGCCAGAAACACCTTGTCGCGGTAGCCGTCGCGCAGGGCCTGGGCGAGCAGCATCTCGTTGTGCCCCACGCCGTACATGTCGGCCGTGTCGAGGAAGCTCAGGCCCGCATCCACCGCGCGCCGTATGAGCGCTATGGACGCCAGATCGTCCGAGGGGCCGTAGAACTCGGACATGCCCATGCAGCCCAGGCCGATCGCCGAGACCTCGGGGCCGCCTTTTCCCAATCGACGCTTTTTCATGGATACCTCCGGAAGCCGTTTCCCACATTCATCGAATTTGGGAAACCGGCTTGCATAAAGATATTCAAATAAGCGCACCGCGTGGCGCTTCGCGCCGATCGGGATAGGAAAAAGGCCGCGCCCTCGCGGACGCGGCCTCTGGCTGGACTTCGGGCCTCAGAGCTCCTTCCAGCGATGGCAGGCGACGATGCGGTCCGGCCCGCCGACTTCCTCGAGAACGGGTTCTTCCACGCGGCAACGCTCCACGGCGAAGGCGCAACGCGGGTGGAAACGGCAGCCCTTCGGCGGATTGATGGGATTGGGGACGTCGCCGCTGAGGATGATCTTCTCGCGCTTGGTCTCGGGATCGGGCACCGGAATGGCCGAGAGGAGGGCCCGCGTATAGGGATGGTGCGGGCTCTTGAAGATGTCGGCGGTGGGCCCGAGTTCCACGAGCTTGCCGAGGTACATCACGGCGATGCGGTTGGAGATGTACTTCACCACGAGGAGGTGGTGGGTCACGAAGAGATAGGTGAGCTCCATCTCCTCCTGCAGCTTCTTGAGCAGGTTGAGGATCTGGGCCTGGACTGAGACATCGAGGGCCGAGGTCGGCTCGTCCATGAGGATGAAGCGCGGGTTGGTCGAGAGTGCCCGGGCCACGGCGATTCTCTGGCGCTGGCCGCCCGAGAACTCGTGGGGATAGCGCATCAGGTGGTCGCGGGTGAGTCCGACCTTGCCGAGAAGCTCCACCACCGCATCCGGGATGAGTTTCGGACTGATGAGCCTTTGGGCGACGAGGGGCTCGGCGACGATGTCGCGGACGAGCATGCGCGGGTCGAGGGAATTGGTAGGATCCTGGAAGACGACCTGGAGCCTCTGCCGCATCTTGAGAAGCTGCTTGCCGCCGACGCTCAGGAGGTCGACCTCGTGGAGACGGGCCTTGGCCTTCGCGTGGACTGCGGGGTCCGTGGAGACGAGTCCTTTTTCGATTGCATCGACCTCCGACCCGGGCTGGTCGAAGTAGATGCGGCCCTCGGTCGCCGGGTGAAGGCGCATCAGGGTCTTGCCGAGGGTGGTCTTGCCGCAGCCCGATTCGCCGACGAGGCCGAGGCACTCGCCCTTGCGGATGGTGAGATCGACGCCGTCGAGGGCCTTTACGTCCGCCACGTGCCGGCGGAAGACGCCGCCGGTCACCGGGTAGTATTTCTTGAGCGCGCGGATGTCGATGATGTTGTCAGTCATTGCTCTGGTCCTTCGTGTAGAGGTGGCAGGCGACGAAGTGACCGGCGCCGCGCTCGATGGTCTCGGGCTTTTCACGCTCGCAGATGTCCATCTTCATCTTGCAGCGCGGGTGGAAGCGGCAGCCGGAGGGAGGCCGGATGAGGTTGGGCACCGCGCCCGGGATGATGGTGAGCGTGCTTTCCTGGACCTCCTTGGGCACCGCCTCGAGGAGCCCCTGCGCGTAGGGATGGAGCGGATTGCGGAAGAGCTCCCTCACCGTGGCCGTCTCGGCGACGTCGCCGGCGTACATGACCGTGACGCGGTCGCAGATCTCCGCGACGAGGCCGAGGTCGTGGGTGATGAAGATCACGGAGGAGATCGCCGTCTCCTTGAGCTCGCGGATGAGATCCACGATCTGCGCCTGGATGGTGACATCGAGGTTGGAGGTCGGCTCGTCCGCGATGAGGAGCGTGGGGTGGCAGGCCAGGGCGATGGCGATGACGATGCGCTGCTGCATGCCGCCGGAGAGCTCGTGGGGGTAGCGCTTGGCGATGTTCTCAGGATTGGGGATGCCGAGGCTTCGGAGCAGATCGACGATCTCGGCCGAGAGCGTCCGATCGAGGGGACGGCGGTAGCGCCTCAGGAAGGGTACGCGGCGCACGAAGCCGACGAGGCGGGAGGTGCGCACCGGCTTGTCCCGCTCGTGGTTGAGCTCGTGCTTCCGCGCGCGGGAGGCCTGGTCGGAGGCGTCCTCCAGGCGGTAAAGCTCGTTGTCGATCGTGCGGATGCGCTCGCCGTGGGCCTCGTAGGCCGCGAGTTCCCGCCTGAGCAGGCTGAGACGGAAGTCGTTCCAGATTTTAAGGGGGCCGGCCTTGGGAGCCGCGGCCTGGAGCCGCGAGATGGTCAGGCCGAGCATCTCGTCCATCCGGTGGAATTGGTAGCTTTCGGCTATCTGCTGCTCGATCGAGAGCACCGGATTGAGGGCGGCCCCGGGCTCCTGGAAGATCATCGAGACGTCCTTGCCGCGGATCGAGGACATGTAGACCTCGGAGCGGTCGAGGATGTCGATGCCCTTCTCCTTGTCCTCCGGGTTGAGGAACATGACGATCCTGCCGCCGTCGATGCGCCCGGGAGTCTGGACGATGCGCATCATGGAACGGACCGTGACGCTCTTGCCGCAGCCGGATTCCCCCACGATGCCGTAGGTCTCCCCGTGGTTGACGACGAGGGCGACATTGTTGAGGGCGCGAACGACTCCCTCGAAGGTATAGAAATTGGTGGAGAGGTCGCTGACCTCCACGAGGTGTTGTTGGGCGGTCACTATTTTCTCCGAAGTTTGGGATCAAAGACGTCGCGGACCGCGTCGCCGAGGAGATTCCATCCGAGCACGAAGAGCGTAATCACGAAGCCCGGGATGAAGACGGTGTACCAGTAGGTGAAGGGATGGCCGGGCAATCCGATGATCCAGTTGCGGCACATCGACACGATCTGTCCCCAGTCGGCCGTGCCCGTCTGGGAACCGAGCCCGAGGAAGGAAAGGGCCGCGGCGGTGAGAATGGTGGTGCCGATGTTCATGGAGGAGAGGATGAGCACTGAGTACATGGCGTTGGGCATTATATGCCTGAGGATGATCTTGAAATGGGAGGAGCCGCTGGCCCGGGCCGCCATTATGTATTCTTTATTCCGGATCACGAGGATGTCGCTGCGCAGGATCCGCGTGTAGGCGGGCCATTCCAGGATGATCATCACGATGATGACCGCCGTGAGGCCGCGGCCGATGGCCACGACGAGGGCCATGGCCATGACCAGGTAGGGTATGGAGTAGAAGACATCGGTGATCCTCATGAGGATCTCGTCGACGATCCCCCCGAAGTAGCCCGCGAGGGCGCCGAGGAGGATGCCGATGACGAGGTTGGCCCCGACGACGAGGATGCCGATCCTGAAGGCGCTCCTCGTGCCCCAGACAATTCCGTAGAGCAGATCGTACTGCTCTTCGGTGGTGCCGAAGATGTGCTGGGCGCTCGGAGGCGAGGGCGCGATCGTCCAGCCCGAGTGCGGGATCTTGTAGGGATCGGAAAATTTGGGCGGGCAGATGACCGGCGCCAAGATGGCGATGACTACGAAGAACGCGAGGATCGTCAGCCCGATCGTCGAAAGCGGGTTCTTGAAGAATCGCTTGGCAGTGAAGGTAAGCTCCTGCCAACGCGGGTGGGCGGCATTGACAGGCCGTTCCTGGCTTGGTGTGTCCATGTGGGGATCCTTTCTAGCCTAGCCTCACGCGGGGGTCCACGTAAGCGTAGATGATGTCGACGATGAGGTTGATGACGACGTAGATGACGCCGAGGAAGAGGACGTTGAACATGATCGCCGGCACGTCGAGCTGGGTCGCCGCCTCGGCCATCCACCAGCCGATGCCCGTGCGGTTGAAGATGGTCTCGGTGATGACCATGCCGCCCATGAGGCCGGCGAAGGTGAGGCCGGACACGGTGATGACGGGGAGCAGGGCGTTGCGGCGGGCATGGTGCCTGTAGAGGGTCTTGGCGTCGGCGCCCTTGGCCCTCGCGGTCATCATGTAGTCCTGGCCGAGGGATTCGAGCATGCTCGAGCGCATGAGGCGCATGATCATGGCCGAATTGATGATGACGAGGTTGAGCGCCGGCAGGAACATGTGGTAGAGCCCGTCGAGGAAGACATCCCAGCGCCAGTTGAGGATGGCGTCGATGGTGATGAGGTGGGTGTAGCGATGGAAGCCGCTGCTCGTGACTACCGTCCGCATGGAATTGGAGAGGACCCCCGGCGGGAAGATGCCGAGGAAGCCGTAGAAGAACATGATGAGGAGGAGTCCGAGCCAGAAAGTCGGCAGGGAGTAGCCGACGATGGCGAAGACGCGCGTGGCATGGTCGATCGGAGTATCCTTGCGCACCGCGCCGAGGGTGCCGAGCCAGATGCCCACGAGGATTATCATCGGCGTCGAGTAGAGCACGAGTTCCAGCGTGATCGGAAAGTACTCGCTGAAGGCCTTGATGACGGGCTCCTTGGCCGTCACGGAGAAGCCGAATTGGCCCCTGAGGATGTTGCCCACCCATCGGACGTACTGGAGCGGCGCCGGATCGTTCAGGTGGTACTTCGCGATCATGGCGTCCATCTGCTCGGGCGTGACGCGCTCGCTCGTCACGTAGGCGGCCAGTCGCTGGCCTGGCGGAAGGATCATCATGATCGAGAAGACCAAGATCGAGACCCCCGCGAGGACCAGGATCATGAACAGCAATCTTCTGACAATGAAAGAATACAGGTTCAAAAGAATCTCCTTGCGGAACGGCTGTGTCCGCTAGGATATGTCGGGCTTTGATTCCTGTCAAATCGATTCTCTGCCGTATCCGCGAGCGCGAAGCCCATGGGGGATGCAGACTGGAGTGCGCGGCCAGCAAAAAGCCCGGGATCCCTCGGGACCCCGGGCCTCAGAACCCCGTCTACTGTAGACGGGATCCAATCCTGGAGCGCTCTCCTACTTCGAGAGGAAGGCGAGCTTGCAGAAGGGCTCGCTATCCATCGCGTTGAAGGTGTAGCCCTTGACCCAGTCCTTGAAGTAGTAATTCACGGTCGGCTGGGCGTAGATGATCGCGATGTCGTCCTGAAGCCAGATGTCCTGGAGCTTGTAGTACATCTCCTGGCGCTTGGCGGGGTTGGTCTCGATGGCGGCGGCGGCCACGAGCTTGTCGGCCTCGGGATTGTTGTAGCCGGCGCGCCCGGCGAAGTAGCCGCCCGAGCTCTGGTAGGGGTTCGCGTAGTCGCTCGGATCCGGATAGTCCGGGTTCCAGCCCATGAAGTAGATCGCCAGCTGCTTGTTCTTGTTGTCGTTGGTGAACTCGGCCCACTCGACGCCGCGCACGTTGACCTGGAACTTCGGGTTGATCGAGGAAAGGTTCTCGGCGAGCATCTTGGCGCAGAGTTCGCGCACCTGGTTGCCCGTGTTGTAGAGGATGTCGAGCTTGAAGCCGTTCTGCCAGAGCTGGCCGCCGAAGGCTTTCTTGAAGTGCTCCGCCGCCTTGTTGAGGTCGAAGGGCTTGGACTTCAGCGCCATGTTCTTGTACGGCAGACCGACCGGGTAGGGCGTGACGGGATCGACGGCGTTGCCGTTCATGATCTGCGTGAGCGCCGTCTGCTCGTCCCAGGCGTAGGTGAAGCCGAGGCGGACATCGGGATCGGCGAAGAAGTTGGCGGGTATGCCCTGGCCGTCGAGCTGGCCGGAGTAGGTAGCCGGGTTGTCCTTCGTGTTGATCTGCATGTTGAAGTGGATGCCCGTGAGCTGGAGGGTCGGCAGCTTGCTGAAAGCGGTGATGCCCTGCTCGTTCGCCATCTCGGGGTAGTTGGTGGCGTTCACGTCGGCGTAGTCAACGTCGCCCTGCTCGAGCATGAGCTTGCGGGTGGACCATTCGGTGACGACCTTGCGGATGCCGTACTTGAGGGCCGGCTTCTTGCCGAAGTAGCCGGGGAAACGCTCAACCTTGATCTGGATATTCTTGTCCCATCGGTCGAGCTTGTAGGGGCCCGAGCCGTCGGCCTTGTCGTAGAGGGCTTCCTTGCCGGTGGCGGGATTGTTGTACTTCTCCCAGGTCGCCGCGCTGCCGTTCCAGCCGCCGTGCGCCATGACGAATTTCCTGTCGACGATGGAGGCCCAGTCTCCGGCCATGACCGAGATGAAGGCGGGGAAGGGGTCCTTCAATTTGAAGATGACTTCATCGCCCCTGGCCTGGATGGCCTTGTCGATATCGGCGAACTTGACGTTGATCTTGCCGTTGTCGCCGCGGGAACCGTTCACGTCCGAGCCGAGGAAAATGTTATACCAAATCCAGGCCGGCCCGCCGTCGGGATCGAGGACCAGGTTGCGCTTGATGCTGTAGGCCACATCTTCGGCGGTGAGGGGATCGCCGTTCTGGAACCTGATGCCGCGCCTGATCTTGAAGATGTAGGTGCGCCCGTCCCTGGAGATACCGCCGTTTTCGACGGTCGGGACAGCGACCGCGACATCGGGGACGAACTTGTCGAGAGAGGTCCCGTCGTAGGCGATGAGGCGGCTGTAGACGACGTGCAGGATGGCCCAGGAGACGTTGTCGTAGGCGACCGCCGGGTCCAGGCTGACCGCGTCGCCAAAGGACGCCGTCACGAACGTGTCGGGATTCTTCACTGTCTGGGCTCCGACGAAGCCCATCGCGAGGGCGAGAATCGTCGTCGCGACCAAAAACTTCTTCATGCTTCCTCCTTACATGGGGAATCTGATGATTTCCCGATTATAATCTGCCCTCGCGTTTTGGCAATTGCTATTGCGCGTTTCCACCAAAGTTTCATGCGCGGCTCGCCGCCCGCCTGCCCCGACTGCAAGATGCTCCGCCGGCACCGTCTCCAGTATTTGAGATTGAATCGCCCCGAGAGGATATGGCTATGGGGGAAGCAATTACAGTTTCATCGGAGGTCGGGAAGCGGGCGCAACGCCGAGACGCTCCATCGCTTGACGCGGCAGGCGGAGCGAAAGGGTCCGTACCGTCGATAGGCGAGTACGCCGATCAGGAGCGCAAGGAAGGGGTTGGGCGTTGGTCGCCTTCGGCGACCTGCGCTACGGCCGTCCCGTTCCGGCTTTCGCCGGAACGGGCGTCACAGGGCGTCTTCCGGACCGCGGAACGTCACTTCCCGAGTCTGGCATTGATCCATACGTTCAACATCTTGAGCGCGCGGTCTGATCGGCGAGTACGCCGATCAGGAGCGCAAGGAAGGGGTTGGACGTTGGTCGCCTTCGGCGACCTGCGCTACGGCTGTCCCGTTCCGGCTTTCGCCGGAACGGGCGTCACCGGGCGGCTTCC
>Ga0307376_10002633_pt1 | contig 17396 bp, 14 predicted proteins | sample TR2MG_FD_202536 | JGI IMG/M metagenome (GOLD analysis project Ga0307376, IMG submission 202536) | Soil microbial communities from Risofladan, Vaasa, Finland - TR-2 | ecosystem: Environmental > Terrestrial > Soil > Coastal area > Acid sulfate soil | place: Finland: Risofladan, Vaasa | collected...
TACAACGCCTGCATTCGCTAGGCCTGATCTAGAACCTTCAGCCTCGACAGAGCCGCGCGAGGGCGTCTCTGTCGAGCACCTGAATGCGCGCGTATTGCTGATCGACGAGCCCCGCCTCAACGAAGCGCCGGATGATGCGCTTGAGCGTGGGCAGAGAAAGGGCGGTCAGGCTTGCCAATTCAGATTGCGACACGGGAACCCAGCCCGCCGCGTCCGCACGCGTATCGAGCTCGAGCAGCAGCCGATCGGCCACCCGCTTCTCCGTCGAGGGGAGAGCGAGATTGGACATGATTCGGAACGCCGTGCTGAAGTTCTCGTACGTCAGAGCGTAGAAGTCGCCGTAAAGCTTGGGATCCTTCTCCACCAGCCGTCTGAGGTCATGCACCGGAAGCTGCACCATCAGTGTGGGCTCGGCGGCATGAACCGAGACGAGGCGGCTTCCTCCCGAAAACAACGCGAGGTCGCCGACCCAGAATCCGGTGCCGGCGCGATGCACCGTGTAGTCCTCGCCGTCCGCGCGCGGGATCGAAAGATTGAGCGAGCCCGAGATAAGCCCAAACATGCCATTGGGGGCGTCGCCGGCCAGATAGATGCGATCGCCCTTGGCGAAGCTGCGGAGCTTGGCGATGGCGCCGAGACGGGCGCGGGTCTCCGCCGAACGTTGGGAAAACCACCCTTGGGCTGCCAGCAGATCCAGGGCGCCACCCAAATCCATCGTTCGCGCGTCCATGGCCCAATCCGGTCATCTGAGCGATTCCAGAATATGGTTGAAATATACCATGCAGAGTTGTCCCGAAAGGGTAAGTGGCCGTGCGCACGGCCCGGGACAAAAATGGGCGAGCGCGGGCCTGCTCCACCAGGCGCGCGACTCGACGCATTGCGTACAAAGAGGAGAAGCGTCTGATGTATCTGCGAAACCACGGACCGGCTTGCGCCGGCCTGATCGCGGCGGCTGCATTCCTTGCGGTCACCGTGGCCGGCCCGGCTTGGGCACAAGACACCGAAGCGAAGACCGACAAGCCGAACATCCTCGTCATCTGGGGTGATGACATCGGCCAAGGCAATATCAGCGCCTATACCAAGGGCCTGATGGGCTACAAAACGCCGAATATCGACCGGATCGCCAACGAAGGCATGATCTTCACCGACTATTACGGTGAGCAGAGCTGCACGGCGGGCCGTTCGTCCTTCATCACCGGCCAGAGCGTGTTCCGCACGGGCCTTTCGAAGGTCGGACTGCCCGGCGCCGATCTCGGCTTGCGCGCCGAAGACCCGACGATCGCCACCCTGCTCAAGGCCCAAGGTTACGCCACCGGCCAGTTCGGCAAGAATCATCTAGGCGACAAGAACGAGTTCCTGCCGACCCTGCACGGCTTCGACGAGTTCTTCGGAAACCTCTACCACCTGAACGCCGAGGAAGAGCCCGAGAACGAGGACTATCCGAAGGACCCGAAATTCCGCGAAAAGTTCGGCCCTCGGGGCGTGATGCATAGCTGGGCGACCGACACCGACGACCCAACGGTCGACCCGCGCTTCGGCAAGGTCGGTAAGCAGAAGATCGAGGACACCGGCCCGCTCACTAAAAAGCGCATGGAGACCGTCGACAACGAAACGGTTGCCGCGGCTATCGACTTCATCAAGAAGGCCAACGAGTCGGGCACACCGTTCTTTGTCTGGTGGAGCGGCACGCATATGCATTTCCGCACCCACGTGGCGGAGAAGGACCGCGGCATCTCCGGGCAGGACGAGTACTCCGACGGCATGGTTCTCCATGACAGACATGTCGGCGAGCTCCTGAAGGCGCTCGACGATCTGGGCATCGCTGACAACACTCTCGTGTTCTACTCGACCGACAACGGACCGCATCAGAACACTTGGCCGGATGCCGGCACCACACCGTTCCGCAGCGAGAAGAACACGAATTGGGAAGGCGCCTGGCGCGTGCCGGCCATGGTGCGCTGGCCCGGCAAGATCGAGGCGGGCTCGGTGTCCAACGACATCATGCACCATATGGACTGGCTGCCGACCTTCGCCGCCGCCGCCGGTCAGACCGACGTCAAGGAGAAGCTTCTCGACGGCTACGAGGCAGGCGGGACCACTTACAAGGTCCATCTCGACGGCTACAACTTCCTGCCTCACCTGACGGGCAAGGAGGAAAAGGCGCCTCGCGACGAGGTGTTCTACTTCTCCGACGACGGCGACCTCATGGCGCTGCGCTATCACGATTGGAAGGTCGTATTCATGGAGCAGCGCACGCCGGGCACGCTGAAGATCTGGGCCAATCCGTTTACCGAATTGCGCGTGCCCAAGATCTTCAATTTGCGCCGCGATCCCTATGAGCGCGCCGATATCACGTCCAATACCTATTACGACTGGATGATCTCGCGCGCTTACATCTTGGTCCCGGCGCAGGCCTATGTCGGCAAGTTCCTGAAGACCTTCGAGACCTATCCGCCCCGCCAGAAGCCGGCGAGCTTCACCGTCGGCGGGCAAATGGAGGAACTGGAAAAGGCCCTCGGCAAGCTTCAGAGTGACCTCCAGTAGAGAAAACACGGTGCCGGGCGGAAAACGCCGCCCGGCCCGTCCCCGGTCCAACTCAGGTGCAGCCATCATGACCAAGCTGTTTCGTCCGGCGATCGCGCTCGTCGCGCTCCTCGTGATCGTCCCTGCGTCCGCGCAAGACGCCGATCCCCTGCCGTCTTGGAACGACGGGCCCACCAAGCAAGCCATCATCGATTTCGTAACGAAGGTGGCAGAGCCGGAGAGCGGTGATTACGTACCGATCAAGGACCGTATCGCGACGTTCGACAACGACGGCACGTTATGGCTTGAGCAGCCGATGTATACGCAGCTCGCCTTCGCGCTCGACCGCGTGAAGGAATTGGCGCCGGAGCACCCGGAGTGGAAGGACACGCAGCCCTTCAAGGCCGTGCTTGAAGGTGACATGAAAACGCTCGCCGCATCCGGCGAGAAAGGCATCGTCAAGATATTAGCCGCGACTCATGCCGGCATGTCGCCGGCCGAATTCCAGACCATCGTCGGCGATTGGCTGGCCACCGCCAAGGATGAGCGCTTCGAGCGCGGCTACACCAGCCTCGTCTATCAGCCGATGCTCGAGCTGCTCGCCTATCTGCGCCACAAGGGCTTCACCACCTATATCGTCTCCGGCGGCGGCATCGAGTTCGTGCGGAATTTCTCGGAAGGCGTTTACGGCATTCCGCCGGCGCAGGTTGTAGGCTCCAGCATCGAGACGAAATACGAGGTGATCGACGGCGAGCCGACGCTCATTCGATTGCCCGAGGTGCACTTCATCGACGACAAGGACGGCAAGCCGGTCGGCATCAACGAGTATATCGGACAGCGCCCGATCGCGGCGTTCGGCAATTCTGACGGCGACTACCAGATGCTGGATTGGACCACGGCGGGCGAGGGGCCGCGGCTCGGCCTGATCGTTCATCACACGGATGCGGAACGCGAATACGCTTATGATCGCGATTCGTCGATCGGACGCCTCGACAAGGCGCTGACCGACGCGCCCGACAAGGGCTGGATTGTGGTCGACATGAAGAATGACTGGAAAGAGATCTTCCCCCCTAAGCAATAGCAATCCCTTGCAGCTTGAGAAGGATGGGGTGAACATCCCCATGCCCACGGGCAACTAGACTGCGAGAAGGCGGCCCGGCGATGGGCCGCCTTCTTTCATTCCGACCAATGAGGTTGACGCCTCGCCCAGCGGGGAGTAGGAGCGTTTTCCCCCGGATTTCACGGGAATATCCCGGTCCATATGCAGACAATCGCGGCCGAATCAGCCATGCGTCATAGGCATGGCCCGTGGCTGCGGTCAGGCGGGACGGACGAGGCCTTCCTTTTTCAGGAGTTAAGAATCACATGATGTCGAAAACCGAACTCATTCAGAATATTGCCGACGAGCTTGAGCTGACGAAGAAGGACGTGAAGGCCGTCCTCGAATCGCTGGCAGCCTTTGGCTACAAGGAAATGAAGAAGACCGGCGAGTTCATGCTGCCTGGCTTCGCCAAGTTCGTCGTGGTCAAGAAGCCGGCCACCAAGGCGCGCAAGGGCATCAACCCCTTCACCAAGGAACCGACCGTCTTCAAGGCGAAGCCGGCCCGCAAGGTTCTCAAGGTGCGCCCCGTGAAGGCCGCGAAAGACGCGGTCTAGGCGTAAAGGGGCTCCTCCCCGCTGGTAGAGGCAAAAAGTGATCCCCGCCTTTCCAGGCGGGGATAGACTTGCCCTTGTCCCCCTTCGAGAGGTCTGGGCTGTCTCACAGACCTTCGGGAGCGGGGCTTGAGCAAGGATACGCGTGACCCGCCGCCGTAAATTCCCCTCGAAATCCAAGCAGGCGAAACGGCCTGTAAAGCCGGCAAAGCAACAGGCGCGGCCGGAAGAACCGCCTGCGCGGCGGGAAGAGCAGCCGGCGCGGGGCGGATCCTCGCGGCGGCTTTGGATCGCGGCGGGGGCCGCCGCCATGCTCGTCGTGGCGGTGGGTCTGGCTTGGCAGTTCCTGGCCCGCGCGCCGTCGAAGCCCGCAGAGCTTGAGCCCGAGAGGCTTGCCTTCGTCGGCAGCGACACCTGCATTGGCTGCCACCAGGAGGCGGGCGCGGCTTGGCATCCCTCGCAGCACGCCCACGCGATGGCCCATGCCAACGACGACACCGTGTTCGGTAATTTCGACGGTGCGACCTTCGACTATTACGGCACGACGTCACGCTTCTTCAAAGAGGACGGCAAGTTCTACGTCGAGACCGATGGGCCGGACGGAACGCTCGGCACATTCGAGGTGAAATACACGTTCGGGCTCGAGCCGTTGCAGCAATATCTCATCGAGTTTCCGGATGGGCGCGTGCAGTCGCTCACCATTGCCTGGGACAGCCGCCCCAAAGAAGAGGGCGGTCAACGCTGGTTCCACCTCTATCCGAATGAGCATATCGGCCATGACGATCCGCTCCACTGGACCAAGCTGAACCAGAACTGGAACTTCATGTGCGCCGAGTGTCACTCCACCGGCGTCGCCAAGAATTACGATCCGAAGACCGATCGTTACCACACCACCTGGAAAGAGATCAGCATCGGCTGCGAGGCGTGTCACGGCGAGGGGTCCGCGCATGTCGCTTGGGCCAAGAGCTGGTCGCTGTTCGGCCGCGACGACAGCGCGATGGGCCTGCTCGCGCGCTTCGACGAGCGCTCCGGCGTCACCTGGACGCGCGATTCAAAAACGGGCCAGCCCACGCGCAGCGCGCGGCCCAAAGCGGTGCGCAAAGAGGTCGAGATGTGCGGCCGCTGCCACGCGCGCCGGGGAATCATCTCGGAAGCTTTCGTGCCGGGCCGGCCGCTGTCGGATAGCCATCAGGTGTCGCTGCTCTCGCGCGGGCTCTATCAGGCGGACGGGCAGATGCTCGACGAGGTCTATAATTACGGCTCGTTCAAGCAGTCAAAAATGTTCGCCGCAGGCGTGACCTGTAGCGATTGCCACGACCCGCACAGCGCCAAATTACGCGCCAAGGGCGATCAGGTTTGCCTGCAATGCCACGCGGGCAGCTATGCGCAAGCAGGCCACACCCATCACGAAGGCGACGCGGCGCCGACTTGCGTGGCCTGTCACATGCCCGCGCGCAAATTCATGGTCATCGACGAACGTCACGATCATGCGTTCCGGGTTCCGCGCCCCGATCTCTCGGTGACGCTCAGCGTCGATAATACCTGCTCCGACTGTCATACGGACAAGTCGCCGGCTTGGGCCGCATCGGCCATCGAGAAGTGGTACGGACCGGAACGCAAAGGTTTTCAGACCTTCGGCCCGGCCTTCCACGCCGCGTGGACCGGGGCGCCGGATGCGCAAAACCTGCTTGCCGAGGTCGCGGCGGATAGCAAGACGCCGGCTTTCGTCCGCGCCAGCGCGCTTGAGGAGTTGCTGGCTTATCCGGCCCGGGAGACGGCGTCTTTGGTCAGGGAGGGCTTGCGCGATCCCGACCCCTTGGTGCGCATCGCGGCCCTTGACCATTTGGACACCGCGCCGCCCGCGCAGATTTTGCCGCTCGTGGCGCCGCTTCTCGACGATCCCGTGCGCGGCGTGCGGCTCAAGGCCGCCTTCTTGCTCGGAGGCGCGCCGGCCGAAAATCTTTCCGCCACCGACCGCAACCGTCTCGACAGCGACAAGAACGAGTTCGTCGCGGCGCAAGTCCTCAACGCGGATCGGCCGGAGGCCCGCGCGCTGCTTGGCCGCTATTACGCGCGGGCGGGCGATGGGGCGAAGGCGGAGTCCGAGTACCGCGCCGCGCTGCGCTTGAGCGCGCATTTTACGCCGGCCGCGGTGAACCTTGCGGACCTTTACCGCCAGCAAGGCCGCGACGATGACGGCGTGGCGGTGTTGCGCCAAGCGATCGAAACCTCACCGGACGACGGCGGTCTCCATCATGCGCTCGGCCTGGCCTTGGTGCGCCTCAAAGAGCCGGACGAGGCGGTTGCGGAGCTGGGCCGCGCCGCGGTGCTGGAGCCCGGCCGCGCGCGCTACGCCTATGTCTATGCCGTCGGGCTGGAGTCGATCGGCAAGCGCGGGGAAGCCATCGCGGTCCTGGAAAAGAGTCTGAAGCGCCATCCGCGCGATCGCCAGACATTGCTGGCCCTTGTCAATTTCTCCCGCGCGAATGGCGATCCGGCGGCGGCGCTACGCTATGCGGAAATGCTTGCCGCGAGCGAACCGGACAATCAGGACCTCAACAAACTAATCGAGTCGTTGAAGGGAGAGACCGCCGGGCAAGCCGCGGAATAGCGCTGCGCGTTATGCCGCTTGCGCCTGGACCAGGATCCAGACGCCCAGCAACAGCACCAATACGCCGCCGTCCACTTCGAGCACGCGTCCGAGTCCCTCACGCAAGCCTTCGGAGCGCGAGAAGAACGCCAGCAGGCGTTCACGAGACAGCGTGGCGATGACCGCAACCGTGGCGATGGTCACGACCATGCCCAATGCCATGGCCGCGGTCACGGCAAGGCCGGCCGCGAGCAATCCGCGTGCGATGGCGAAGCTCAAGATGAATGTGGTCAGCGGGCAGGGCACGAGACCGGTCGCGAGGGCGAGCATGCGGCCGTCGGTGGCGTGTGCGTGATCACGCCGTACGCTCGCGCGCCACAGCAAGAAGGCGCCAATGAGGACGATCAGCACACCGCTTGCCGTCTCGAACTGTGGCGTGCGGCCGCCATAGGCGAACGCCCTGCTGATTACCGCAAACCCGGCCAGCACCAAGACGATGGCCAGTCCGACATGGGTCAGCGCGAGGATCGCACCATTGGCGATGCTTGCCCCGAGGCTTCCCTTTTGACCGAGGTGATAGGAGAACAGCACGGTCTTGCCGTGCCCTGGCATCAGGGCGTGGACGGCGCCGAACAACACGGCTGCCGCCATGGCGGCGGCGAAGGCCGCGCCGCTCCCATGGGCAACGTCTCCTAATCCTGTCGCCATGCCCCCATAGAGCCAACGCTGAAGCGCGATGATCTCGTGCATGGCTTGCGATGTTGCACGGCTCCGTCAGGGCGACAAGACGTGCAGACGTCACGGCGGGAGCGATGCGCCCGCCCGACAGTGCTCAGGTTGAAGTGATCTGTGGCCTAGCGGAGCGGCCCGCGGGCCCAGGCGGGTGTCGGCTGACTGATGCCCGGCGCGGGGATCGGGATGGAATTGCCATAATCGGAGACATGGCCGCTCCCGCTCCCGGAGCTGCTGTAGGGCATGGCCAGCGAGCTGCCTTCGAACTGGGGCAGCGTGTAGGCCGGGGCCAGCCCATGGAATTCAGCGGCGCTGTCCGGGATATCCTGATCTTTGCCTTGAATCTCAAAGGCATTTGCACCGACCGGCGCCAAAGCCAGCCCGGCGGCGGCGCACAGCGCCGCGATGAGACCGAGATTTCGCATATTTCCCTCTAAGCCGCTTTTTCCCTGACAGCGGGCCGATCCTAACGTGATTTGCGCCCCCACGCTACCCGTCGAAGGGCCTTCTCCCCCCTGCGGCAGGAGGGGCGTGGCTTGCCCGCAACAGTGTAAGCTACGCTCGAAAAGCCCCGGCTGCGGGGCGAAATTGCGGCGCACGCCCCCACCGGATAAAGAAGTTCCCACCCGATAGACACGTTACCGCCGGATTTGAGCGACGCATCATGGCCCTTCGCATTCTCTACGTCGTGACCGAGGACTGGTATTTTCTGTCCCACCGCCTGCCCATGGCCCGCGCGGCCAAGGCGGCGGGTTATGAGGTCCATGTGGCGGCGCGACTGAAGGACGGCCGCGCCGGTATCGAGGCCGAAGGCTTCGTAGCGCATCCGCTCGCCTGGAGCCGCGGCAGCCTCTCCTTGCGCGACAGCTTTGCCGCGGTCCGCGAGCTCAGGCGGCTGATCCGCGACCTGAAGCCCGCCGTCGTTCATAACGTCGCCCTGAAGCCGGTCCTGCTCGGCACCATCGCGAGCCTGCGCTTCGACGATACTGCCGTCGTGAACGCGCTGACCGGCATGGGCGCGCTTTTCGTCGACGGCGGCGGATCGAGCACGCTCACCCGAAAACTGGTCGAGTTCGCGCTCGGCCGTCTGCTCAGACGGGCGCGCAGCTGCACGATCGTGCAGAACCCCGACGACCGGGATTTTCTGCAAGGGCTCGGCGTGCCGGCGGACATGATCACCATCATTCCGGGCTCCGGCGTGGACGTGGAAAAGTATCAAGCCCTGTCGCCGCCGCCCCCGCCTGTCACCGCGGCGTTTGTCGGGCGCATGCTGCACCATAAGGGGGTCATGACACTCATCGAGGCGTTCCGGCGCGTCACCGACAAGGGAGCCGACAAAGGGGTCAAGCTACGCCTGATCTTGGCCGGCGATTGCGATCCTGAGAACCCGGGCTCGCTCGTCCCCGAGCAGCTTCGCGAGTTCGCGAGCCTCTACGGCATTGTCTGGCTCGGTCACGTCAGCGACGTCCGCGAGGTCTGGCAGCAGGCGCATTTTGCCGTTCAGCCCTCGCGTGGCGGCGAGGGCTTGCCCAAGAGCCTGCTGGAGGCCGCGGCGTGCGGCCGGCCCATGGTGGCGACAGACGTGCCGGGCTGCCGGGAGATCGCGATTCCCGACGAGACGGGCTTTCTCGTGGCTGTCGACGACGCGGACGCGTTGGCCGAGGCTATGCGGCGGCTGGCGGAAGACGAAGCGATGCGAGAACGGTACGGCGCGGCGGCGCGGCACCTGACCGAGACCAAATTCTCGTCCGTTGCCATCGGCCGCGAGACGGTGGCGCTCTACGACCGCTTGATCGGGCGCTAGGCCGCGGCACCGGACTCCGCGCGCATCATGCGCACAATGCCGTCATGGGTCTCGACGGTCGGCGTCCAGCCGGTCGCCAACAGCTTCGACACATCGATCACGAACGGCCCGGAGACGCGCTCCCAATCGGCCTCCCGGCCAAATGATTTCATCAGTTTCTTCACCGCGCCTTGCGGCACCTTGACGAGGTGAGGAGGACGCCCGAGCCCTTCGCGCATGGCGCTCACCAGATCGGCGACGCTGATCGGGGACGCGTCAGCCACGAGATAGGTCTCGTTCTCCGCTTGAGGCGCTTCGAGCACATGCGTGATCGCCGAGGCGAGATTCTCGAGCGCAAGCAGCGAGCGTTTGTTGTCGAGACCACCGAAGGGGAGCGGCATCGGCGTCTTGGCGATGGTCGCGAGCGCGGCGATGTTTCCCTTCACGCCCTTGCCGTAGACCACGGCGGGACGCAGCACCGTGTAGCCCACGTCGCTCGCGGCCAGCAGCCGCTCGGCTTCCAGCTTGGAGCGGCCATAGGTGTCGGTGGGCTCCGGCGTGTCCGCCTCGGTGATCGGAGCTTCCGCCGAGAGTCCCGCTTGCGCGCGCACCGACGACATCAGGACAAGCCGCTCGACCCTGCCCTTGGCTTGCTTCGCCAGCGTGCCGACGGCCTCCGCGTTGATCTGCATGTAGACGTCGTCGGGAAGGGTGCCCGGCGCGTGCGCGATGCCGGCGAGATGGACGACATGAGTGACGTCGGTCAAGAGCGGCGACCAGTCGAGAGAGCCGACGAGATCGGGGATCGCCACGCGTTCCACGTCGCTTGCTGCGATGATGTGGGCAGGGTCGCGCGCCGCGGCGCGGATCGCATAGCCCTGTTTGGCGAGCGCCGTGACGAGGGCTTTGCCGATAAAGCCGGAAGCACCGGTGATGAGCACGCGTCGCGTCATTCAGCGCCCCCGTGAGAAGTTGAACAAGACGAGGCTGATGCCGGCGAGAGCGAGCAACAGCGCCGTGATGTCGAACACAAGCGTGCGCGACAGTGCCGCGGCGATGGCCAGCGTCATCAGCCAGAGCCCGAGCCAGAACACGCGCGCCGTCACTTGGGGCACGCGCAAGCCCGCCGCCACGGCGCGCTGATAGAAATGAGACCGGTGTGCCGAGAATACCCGCTCGCCGTTTGCCAGACGGCGCGAAAACGTCAGGACGCTGTCGGCGAGCGTGTAGAGAGCAAGCAGGATGCTGGAGACGATATGGGCCTCCGCCACGTAGATCAGCATATAGGCGAGCACGAGCCCGATCGGCAGGCTGCCCGCATCCCCGAGAAAGATCTGAGCGGGATGCTTGTTGAACACGGCGAAGCCGAGCATTGCGCCGAGCAGCGCAAGCGCCAACAGGCCGATGGTCTCGGGCACCACGCCGAGCCCGCACAAGATCGCCACGCCAAGGGTCATGGGCACAACCTGCGCGACCGTCATCCAATCGAGCCCGTCCAGAAAGTTGACGGCGTTCACGAAGCCGACGACGCCGAGCACGAGAAGCGCCCGCTCCACGCCGAGCGGCAGCAGGTCGGGCAGAAGGCGAAAGTCCTGCGGCAGCGAGAACACGACGCCGAGCGCGACCAGCATCTGTGCCAGCAGGCGCCACGACACGGCGAGCGCATGCGCATCGTCGAGCGCGCCAACCACCGTCAGCACGGCGGCGCCGATTAACACCGGAACCAGACTTGGCGGGGGCAGGGGCGTGAAAAGGAGGAGCGCGGTGCAGACCACAAGCAGGGCGGTCATCACGCCGAGCCCCGCGCCTTCCGGCGTGGCGGCGACATGGGAGGAGCGCTCGTTGGGGTGAGACAGCAGATGCCGGGCGAGAAGGGGCTTCAAGACGAAGATCAGCACGGCGCTCAGCGCGGCACTGGCGGTCACGACGGCGACCCAGGAAACGAAGTTGGCCTCAGGCATGAGCTCAGTGCAGCGTACGGGAGAGCGGCTGCCACTCGTCTTTGGCTGACACGGTATGCGCCGTGCTGGCTGGGACATAGCCCTCGACGGTGACGCGAAGCATGTCCTGGAGTTCTGTCACATCGACCTTCTGCACGGCGTCCTCGAGGCGTTCAAGGGCCGCGATCAACTCATCGTAGGACAGGATCGGCTCGGAGGTCTTGAAGATGCGCGGGTGGTTCGTGCCCGTGGCATTCTCGCCGATCAAAAGCTCCTCGTAGAGCTTCTCGCCCGGCCGCAACCCCACATACTCGACCGCCACGTCGCCGTCGGGGTGATCCTCGTCGCGCACGTCGCGCCCGGAGAGGCGGATCATGGTGCGGGCGAGGTCGTCGATCTTTACCGGCGTGCCCATCTCCAGGACGAAGACTTCGCCGCCGGTCGCCATCGCCCCGGCTTGAATGACGAGCTGGGCGGCCTCGGGGATCGACATGAAATAGCGGATCACCTCCGGGTGGGTGACGGTCACGGGTCCGCCCGCCTTGATCTGATTGCGGAACAGGCGAACCACCGAGCCCGAAGAATCGAGCACGTTGCCAAAGCGCACCATGGTGAAGATCGTGGTGCTGCCGTCTTGCGCCAACGCTTGCAGGATCAGCTCGGCGAGGCGCTTGCTGGCGCCCATGACATTGGTGGGCCGCACCGCCTTGTCGCTCGAGACCAAGACGAAGCGCTCGACCCCATGCTGCTTGGCAGCCTCGGCCACCACGAGCGTGCCGAAGGTATTGTTCTGCAAGCCCGCGAAGGGGTTCGCCTCGACAATCGGAACATGTTTGTAGGCGGCCGCGTGATAGATCACCTCGACGCCTTGCTCCTCGATCGTGCGGGAAACCAGCTTGGGGTCGAGCACCGAGCCGAGGATTTGCACGATGTTCGTCGTTTCCGCGGCGCTTTCCGTCTCCTTTAGGAGCCGCCGCTGCTGTTCGGCCATCTCCATCGAGATTTCATAAAGCGCGGCTTCCGAGACATCGAACAAGATGAGTGTCTTCGGGCCAAGCTTCAGCAATTGGCGGGTGAGTTCCGAGCCGATCGAGCCGCCGGCGCCGGTAATCATCACCGACTTGCCGTGCGTCTGCGCGGTCAACAGCTCCAGGTCCGGGGCGACGGGATCGCGGCCCAACAAATCCTCGACGTCGATCGGCCGCAGATCGCTGATCTCCACGCGGCCCGAGGCAATCTCCTCGAGCGCGGGCAGCGTCTTCACCGTCACTGGAAAGGCCTCGAGCGCCTTCAGCGCCATCCGGCGTTCGCCACGCAAGGCCGAGGACGTGGCGAGAAGAACCTCGCTGACATTCTCCTCGGAAATCACGCGCCCGATCCTCTCGGGCCGGGCGACCTTGACCCCGTGCACCACCTGGCCCGCGAGCGAGGGGTTGGCATCGATGAACGCGACGGCCCGGTAGGCGCCGGTCTCGTTCAGCGCGCGTAAGAGCTGGATGCCGATTTGGCCGGCGCCGTAGATGATCACGTTCTTCCGCTCATCGAAGCTGAGCGGCTTGAATTGGGGCGCGGATTTCAGCAGCAAGGCGCCCGCCCATTGTCGGCTGAGCCGGATGAGACCGGCGGCGACCAGGGCATAGATGACCACCACCGAGCGCGGCTGCCCGGTGATGCCGCTCATCAGCACGATGAGGGCCCACGAGAGGGCGGCGATAATCACCGCCGTATAGATCCGGGTGGTGCCCTCCGGACCGATGAACCGCGTGACCAGCTTGTAGAGTCCGCGCCAGTAGAACACGAGGACGCCGACCAACGGCGCGGCCAGCATCAGCAGAAAGACCTCGAGGCTCTCCGGCACGTAGAGCCGGCTGAGGCGCAAGGAATAGGCGCCCCACAACGCGATGGCGAGCATCACGAAGTCGTTCAAGATCAACAGCATCCGCTTGAACCAGCGAGGACGCTCGATCATCCAAACGGCGAGACTCATAAGGCCGACCCCGTACCAGACCCTAGGCCCAGTCTAAGAATTTCAAGCACATTGGAAAGCGCTGAACCATAGCCGAAGCCTTCTGTAAACGGAAGCAACGGGATGGCGCGCCGTTAAGACCGGCCCACACGGGCTTGAGGTCTCTTGACCTTCCGGTCAAGCTCCGGCCCGGGAGAATCCGCAAAGACCAAGTGGGCGCGACGAGGCCATGGCAAGACCGGCAGCCATAACAACACGAGCCGTAATGTTCGCCGCGGCGCTTCTGCTCGCGGCACCGGCGGCGGCCGACACGGTCACGCTCGTCACGCCCGTGGTTTACGGCACGCACCTGCCCGGTTTGGGAAGTCCCGCCCGTACGCTCGCCAGAACCCTGAAGGAACGTTCGAAGGGAACGCTTCAGCTCGATCTGAAGCAGCCGGGCGACGGCACCGTGCCGCATGAAATTCTCGACAAGGTCTCTGACGGGAAGGTCGATGCCGGCTTTGCCACCGCCAGTTTCTGGGCGGCGAAAGTCCCGGCGGCAAGCCTCTTTGGCGGGTTCCCCTTCGGCCCGGACGCCAAAGGCTATCTCGCCTGGTTCGACCGGGGCCACGGCCGCACGCTCTACCAAGAGATGTACGACCAGGCGAAGCTCAAGGTCCACGTCATCCCATGTGCCTTCGGCGGCGCTGAGTCGGGTGGATGGTTCGCCAAGGAGATCTCCTCGAAAAACGACTTCAAGGGCTTGCGCATGCGCATCTTCGGGCTTGGCGCCCGCGTAATGTCGCGGCTCGGCGCCGTGCCTGTGCTGGTCCCGAGCAGCGGTCTCACCGAGGCCTTCAAGAACGGAAAGATCGATGCCGCGGAAGTCTATACGCCCGCGGTGGATCGCACGCTCGGCCTGCAGGACGACGTCAAACGCATCTACATGCCCGGCTGGCAACAGCCCGCGACCGTGCTTGAACTTCTCGTCAACAAGGACCGCTGGACGGCGCTTGGACCGGAACGCCAAGAGATGATCGAGACGACCTGCCGCGAGATGCTGCAAAGGACGCTGTCGGAGAATGCCGGCCTGCAGGCGGCCGCGCTCGCCGATCTGTCCAACCGGGATGGGGTTGGGATCGAGACTTGGCCCGACGAGGTCATCGAAGCGCTGCGCGAGGCTTGGGGCGAAGTCGCCAAGGAGGAGGGCACCCGCGATTATTTCTTCAAAGAGGTGCTCGAAGATATCGCGAAATTCGAAGCGAAACCGCTGGACGCGCCGGCCACCCCCGAGCCTCCGCCCGAAACAGCGGCCCCGGCAGCGGAGGACAAGCCGCCCACGCAATGAGTCTCAGACTTGCGCGGCCTTATTTCGAGACCGTCTGCAGATAGGCGATGATATTCGCCCGCTCGTCTGCGTCCGGCACGCCCTGGAAGGCGAGCGACATGGGCGAGTTCGGCAGAAGCGTTTTCGGGTCGGCGATGAACGCGTCGATATGCTCCGAAGTCCACACATGGCCTTCGCTGCCGAGCTTCTTCATGCGGGGCGAATAGGTGAAGCCTTCGAAACTCCCCGCCTTGCGGCCAACCACGCCGTTCAGTGGCGGCCCCACGACGATCTGGGCCTCTGGTCCAACCTGGTGGCAAATTCCGCATTTGGTGGCAAAGGCGGCCTTACCGGCCTCGGTGTCGCCGGCGGCGGACGCAGGCCCGGCCAGGGCGACAATCGCCATGGCGCCGAGGCCCAAGAACCTGAATTTCCTCATCTCCCTACTCCTTGCTACACTGCCCAGAGAGTGGTCTTGCCTATTTGGGGCCCCATTTTACCAGCGCCCGGTCTGCCGGTAGAAAGGGCCTCGCGACACCGAAACGCGGATCGCAATTGGGCGTTCCACTTTGAGCCATTCTGGGCCTTCGCAAGCGGCGCTTATTGCCCGTATCCCGCGCCCATGCGAAAGACTAGCCGACGCTCTTTGACCTGAATGGCCACTCTCGCGGCTTGGAGCCCTTCACATGTCGACCTTGACTCTTCCCGAACCAGATCGCGCGGTCTTGTCCCGCCGAAATGACATCGTGAAGCAGCTGAAGCGGCTGGTGCCGGAGACCACGGTCATTGCCGATCAAGAAGGCTGCCGCACCTTCGAGTCCGACGCGCTGACCGCCTATCATTGTCTGCCGCTCGCCGTGGTCTTGCCGGGAAGCACCGAGGAGGTGGCGGCGATCTTGCGCTATTGCCACGACAACCACGTCAAAGTCGTGCCGCGCGGAGCGGGGACCTCGCTCTGCGGTGGTGCGTTGCCGCTCGAAGACGCGGTTGTGCTTTGCCTGTCGCGCATGAACAAGATGATCGAGATCGACACCTCCAACCGGTTCGCACGGGTCGAGGCCGGCATCACCAACATCGCCATCACCGAAGCGGTGTCGAAGCAGGGCTTCTTTTACGCGCCCGACCCTTCGAGCCAGATTGCCTGCACGGTCGGCGGCAATGTCGCGACCAATTCCGGCGGCGCGCACTGCCTCAAATACGGCGTCACCGTGAACAATCTGCTCGGCGTGCGCCTGGTCATGATGGATGGGCAGATCGTCGACCTCGGCGGTCCCCAACTCGACGCGCCCGGCTACGACTTCTTGCCGTTGATCACGGGTTCCGAAGGCCAGCTCGGCGTCGTTACCGAGGTGACGGTGCGCTTGCTGGCAGCTCCTGAAGGTTCGCGCCCGATTCTGATCGGCTTCGACTCCAACGAGTCCGCCGCCTCATGCGTCGCCGCGATTATCGCCGCCGGAATCATCCCCGTGGCGATCGAGTTCATGGACCGCCCGGCGATCCATGTCTGCGAGCATTTCGTGCCCGCCGGCTATCCGCTCGACGCCGAAGCCGCGCTCATCGTCGAGGTCGAGGGCTCCGAGGATGAGATCGAATATCTGTTGGAGAAGGTCGAGGACATCGCCCGCGACTTCCTGCCGACCAGCCTGCGCCGCAGCCAAAGCCCGGAAGAGACCGCGCTCATTTGGAAGGGCCGCAAGGCGGCGTTCGGCGCCATCGGACAGATCTCCGATTATGTCTGCATGGACGGGGTGATCCCACTGTCCAAATTGCCCAAGGCGCTCGACGAGATTGGCTGGATCTGCCGCAAATACCGTTTCGACGTCGCCAACATCTTCCACGCCGGCGACGGCAATCTTCATCCGCTCATTCTTTATAACGCCAACGACTCCGGGCAGCTTGAGCGTGTCGAGCTTTGCGGCGGCGAGATCTTGAAGCTTTGCGTCGCGCTTGGTGGCTGCCTGACGGGCGAGCACGGCGTCGGGATCGAGAAACGCGAGCTGATGTACGAGCAATACACCGATGAGGACATCGATCAGCAGGTCCGCATCAAGGAGGAGTTCGATCCCACCTGGCTGCTCAACCCGGGCAAGGTGTTCCCCATCGAGGGGCGCGAGGCGCAGAAGATGCGCGGCATCGACCTGCAAGGCATGGATGTCGAGGTTCTCGCCGAGGCTGAACTCGATGTCGAACTGGATGTCGAGGTCGAGTCCGAGGCCGAGTTGATGGAAGGACGTGACGCGCCGTGACCGGTCACATGCGCCTCGGCTTTCACGCTCCCGAGTTGGAAGAGGAGCTTGCCAGCCTGGTCCTGGAGGCGGCGGAGACGCGCACGCCCCTCGAGGTCATAGGCAGCGGCACCAAGCGTGAGATCGGGCACCCGGTCGGCTCCGGCGCCGTGGTCGGCACCGAGGCCATGACCGGCGTGACGCTCTACGAGCCGACCGAACTTGTCATGGTGGCCAAGGCTGGAACGCCGCTGGCCGAGGTCGAGACGAAACTTGCCGAGAACGATCAGGAGCTCGCCTTCGAGCCGGTCGATCTGGGGCCGATTCTGGGCTATGGCCCCGGCGAGGGCACGATCGGCGGCGTCATCGCCACCAATATTTCCGGCAGTCGTCGTATCCTCAAAGGGGCGGCCCGCGACCATGTGCTGGGGATCCGCGCGGTCAACGGACGCGGCGAGGTGATCAAGGCGGGCGGCCGCGTCATGAAGAACGTCACCGGCTACGATATCGGCCGCACCCTTGCCGGCTCCTGGGGCACGCTCGCCATCATGACCGAGATCGCGCTGAAAGTGCTCCCCGCCCAGCGTGAGGCCCGCACCCTGATCTTTTTCGGTCTCACCGACCAGACGGCGATCGAGGCGCTGTGCATCGCCATGGGCACGCCCTACGAAGTGT
>Ga0307376_10002635_pt1 | contig 17388 bp, 17 predicted proteins | sample TR2MG_FD_202536 | JGI IMG/M metagenome (GOLD analysis project Ga0307376, IMG submission 202536) | Soil microbial communities from Risofladan, Vaasa, Finland - TR-2 | ecosystem: Environmental > Terrestrial > Soil > Coastal area > Acid sulfate soil | place: Finland: Risofladan, Vaasa | collected...
GGCCAGCAGTTTCCGGCACATCTGCTCGCACTGCTTCTTGGCGGTTTCGTGGTCGGTGTCCATCTCTATCTCGAACATCTTGATGGAACGTACTCCCTCGATGTCATTGAAACCAAGCAGTTCTAGGGCTTTCTTGGTGTTCTTGCCCTCGGGATCCGCCACCCCCGGCTTGAGCTCGATCCTTATCTCTGCCACAACCATATATGCACCGATTGAGGAATGCCCCTTCTGTAATTAATCTTCTGCCCTCTGACTATATCCCCCACTGGTTGGAGACGGCCTCGAAGACTCCGGAAATGATGAACTCGACCGCTATGGCCGCTAACAGCAATCCCATGATCCTGGTGAAGGCCATGGCACCGGACCGTCCCATGCGGGTGAACAGCGGACCGGCGTACTTCAGTAGAACGTAGGCGATGGCTATGGTGGCCAATATCCCCAGGAACACGGAGAAGAATCCGAAGGTGGAGTCCGAGGAATTCTGGGCGTAGCTGACATAGATCATGACGGTGGTGATGGCGCCCGGGCCGGCGAAGAGGGGGATGCCCAACGGTACGACGCCCACCTGATCCTTCTCCGACGCTTCCCGCGTCTCCTCGTCCGAGATCTTGGACTTGGTCATCTGCCCCCTGGTCATGGTGAATGCGATGGAGAAGAGGAGGACGCCCCCGGCGATCTTGAACGCCGGAATAGTGATCCCGTAAAGGTCGAAGATATAGTTGCCGAAGAAAGCGAAGACTATCAGGACACTACCGGCGACCAAGCACACCTTGCTTCTGACCTTCTTCAGAAGTTCAGCTGAATAACCTTCGGTGATAGCCACGAACACCGGTATGTTACCCACTGGATTAACGATGGCGAAGATCGAAGCGAAGGCGGATATGGCGAAGGCCAGGTCCATGTAATAACGAGCGTTCTCGGGCTATTAAAAATTAAGCGAAGAACTCATGTTGATACCTTCCTCGCGAACACCAGATACCCGGTATGTCCCAGCGTCTCGTAGGAAGGTCGCACTCCCATATCGTGCACCACCATCTCCCTCTGCATGTTCTCCAGGCTGCGGATCTCAACGAATCCCTTTCTTCTTAGTTGGCGCACCACATCCTCCAGCTGGTTGGTGTTAGGGACATATGAACAGAATCTCCCACCGTTACGAAGCATGGAGGACACGTTGTCGATGGCGTCCCAGGGGTCCGGCATGTCCAGCACCACCGCGTCCACGACGATGTCCAAGCGGTCCTTGCGCACGTCCCCCATCTCCAAGCGCCAGGCATCCGCCAGTCCGGCCTTGTCCACGTTCCTCTTGCCCTTCTCCGCGAACTCCGGGCGTATCTCCATGGAGATGACCTGTCCCCAGGGACGAACCTGGTTCAGCAAGGCAATGGTGAGGGCGGCCGAGCCGACCCCCGCTTCCAGCACCTTGTCCCCGGACTTCACGTTCAGTTCGAGCAAGATCGTCGCCGCGTCCTTGGGGGTGATGATCTGGGCGCCGCGCTCCACCGAGGACATCATCTCAGAGGCGCCCGGAACGAGAAGCCAGAACTTCTTTCCCGCCACGCTGACCTCGGCGCCGTCCTCCGCCGCCAATAGGCGGTCCCCGTCCACCACTCCCATACTGGGTAGCTTCAGCATCCCCTTGTTCAGGACGATCCACGTCCTCTTCCCCTTTTCATCCAAAAGATACACTAGGGAGCCGTCAGGCAGCATGACGAGGTTATCTGTCCGGGCGATTAAATGATTGTGCCTCAGTCCTTCAGCTTTGCCCCGCAGTCGGAACACTTCTTGTCCACGTGCGATATTGCTGCGCCACATTCCGGACAGCGAGGTATGCCTTCGATCTGATTGAAAATATTCTTGGGCTTCTGCTCGGTCTTCGGCTCTTCCATGGGCTTCTCGACCTTCGGTAAATCATCCTCCGGTCCTTTCAGTTTGTATGTCGGCGGGCCATAGCTCTTCGGATCGACCGCCTTGTCCCTTTCTTTCTCCTTCATGGAGCGAATGCCGATGAAGGCCATGAGCCCAAGTACGGATAGCAGGAATCCGACTACCACCCATACGATCTCCACCTTGCCCTCCCGGTTCATGTACTGATACAGATAGATAGCGATCATCGCTCCGATCGCGAACCAAACCACCAAAGGTATCCAAATATCCAGAGCCATCCCGTCCTATCCTTCAACATGGTTTTACGGATATATCAAATTGATTTTGCTGAATTAAATTAATAATATAATCAAGCGCGACCATATTTTCATCATGGTCCGTTATCAATTCCCTTTGCTCATCATCGTAGCGTTCCTGATCATCGCCGGGACGTCGGTCGCCCACTCCCCTCAATTCGTGGAGGACAACGAGTCTTTGAATACGGCGCTGGAGGTGAAGGACACGGTAAAATCCTGGGCCATATACTCTCATCTACACGATGGTGATCCACGCTATTACACGTTCGAGATGAGCGAAGGGGACCGACTGCTCCTGAACCTCATCGTCCCGGTAAAGGACGGCGACGAAGGCTTCCTTCCCCGAATGGTCCTGATGGCGCCGGGGATATCCAATGAAGGCGCGTTGCCTGGGCTTGTCGAAACTCCGGACGGTTATGGATACCAGGTGATCGAGTCGTCCTTGCCGGAGGAAGCCACCTATGAAGGTTTCTCGCCTAGTGCATACTACGAACTAGGCAGCAGTGACTACCCCGCCCCGGTCACAGGTAGATATTACGTCGCCGTCTTCTCCACCCCACCGATAGAAGGCAACTTCGCGTTGGTCGTCGGATACGCGGAATCATTCACACTGCAGGAGATGGTCCTAATCCCGTTCAGTCTTTATTCGGTGTATCTATGGGAGGGACAGGGGGCATGGCAGGTCCTCGCGCCCATGGCGCTGACGTTAGTGGCGGGCATGGCGCTATTTCTGTACTTCAGAAGGCGGAGAACAGATGGTCTGGAGGTCCAGCACTTCTTGCTTCTGGTAGGAGGGCTGATCATCCTGGGAACGGCGGCCAGCACCGCCACCCAGGCCGTTATTTCGGTCTGGGATAGCCAGCTGGGGATGGAAGTGATGATTACCGTGTTCCTTTTCCTGATACCCGGGGTCTTCGCTCTGTTCATACTACGACGGGCCTGGGATGGTTCAAGTCCAAGCGGTATCGACAGGGCAATATTGGTCGTTCTAGGTCTGCTGTCAGTGGTAGCCTGGGCCGGTTATATCGTCGGTCCGGCCTTGGTGGTGTTCGGCGCTCTGCTTCCTGAGAGGAAGGCATACATGCCCCGCCGTTAGTTCAAAACATCCCAAAGCTGTCCAGGCCCAGTAAGAATAGGGATATCGTCAAGATAACGGGGACCGCGATCACCACTCCGGCCTTGGCAATGTCCCGGCGGCTCACCTTCTTGGTCGAATAGATGAGGGTGATGGGCGGCGTCCCGATAGGGGTGATGAAGCTGAGCGAGACGCACAGCCCGCAGGTCAGAACGAGCAATTGAGGTGACAATCCCAAGGCCCGGGATAGTCCCAGGAGGATAGGGATGAACATAGCGGCCGTGGCGGTATTACTTATGAAATTAGTGATCACAACGGTGACGGTCGCCACGACCAGAAGGACTATGATCAGCTGTGCGCCCAGCAGCGCATTTTGCAATCCATCCGCCAACCACTGCGCGGCGCCGGAGAACACCAACGCTTCCCCCAACGCCAGCCCGGAACCGATTATCAGGAACACGTCCCAGGAGATGGAGCGGGCGTTATCCCAATCGATCGCCCGGACGATGAACAACGCCACCGAGGCGGCCAGAGCGACAACGGCAGCGCTCATGAACGAGGCCGGAAGATCGAACCAGTTGGCGATGTTCGCCCCTATGATCCAAAGCACGACCGTAGGTACGAACACCATCAGAGTGCGGCGCTCGCCTCCGTTCAATCTCCCCATCTCCTTCAGGTCATGACGCAGTTCCCCCACCTCCAAACGCTCTCCCTTTGAGGGGAACAGGCGGGTCAGCAGGAACCAGGCGCTTATGAGAAGCACCAACCCCATGGGGACGCCCACCATCATCCAATCCAGGAAAGTAAATGAAATTTCCTGGGCCAAAAGCCCGGAGGCTATGGCGTTAGGGGCGGACCCGGTCACGGTCATCATTCCCCCAGCGGCGGAACCGATCCCGATGCCGAGCAGCATTCGGGCGGTGACATGCTCCCCTACGTCCTTCAGTCGCGTAGTGATGCCCAGGACCACCGGTATCAATATCGCCACCGCGGCGGTATTGGATATCCACATGCTCAGGAAGGCCGCCGCGCCCATTAGATAGAACAACGTGCGATCGCGGTTGCCGTCGGCACGCAGCACCATAAAGTATGCCAGGCGACGGTCCAATCCGTTACGGTGAAAGGCCTCCGCCATGATCAATCCGCCGATCATCAGGAAGACGATGGGATCTGCGAAAGGTTCCAGGGCCTGTGCTGCGGGAAAGACGCCAAAGAGGGTCAGCAGTACTGGTACCAGCAATGCCGTCGCCGGCAGCGGTAGGGACTCGAAGGTCCACATGATAGCAATGCACAGGAAGATGCCCAGGGCGTCCTGCACCTTGCGATCGAGGTCCAGCGGTAGAAGTACGAAGACGATGAGGGTCAGGAACGGTATAATTAATTTGATGGGACGCTGCCAGGGCGGCCGCAGTCCACGAAAGAAATGAAAGAACGGCACCCGGTCTCGTAGAGAATAGAGGATCGTCCCCAGTGACCGCTCTTCGCCCCGGTTGCCCACGCCAGAGCTATTGGGGCCAGGGATATATTAGAATGTCCGGCGGAACAAGATTTTAATAGAGCGACCACGTTTGACGCCCGATGGCCGAGCTTGCCTATCCTAAAGGACCTATCAAGATATTCTCTCTGCTGCTTATAGTGACAGCGGTGGTCTTCTATTGGGTATGGGGGATCGTCTATGGAAGTTGGAATCTTTTTTCCCCGGAGAACATGGGCGTGTACGCCATTTTCGTCGTCCTTCTCGGTTTTGGTGTTCTAGGGTACCTTCTGACCCGGTTCAAGAAGTGAGCCCGCTACGCAACTATTATATCTGGACACATCGAATATTGTCCAGAGGGAAAGCGTTTGAAAAAATTAGGCAGTTGGTTCGTGCCATACCTCATGGGTCTATTGATCGCCATCGAGGGGGCGGCCTTGATGGTCCTATCTCGAAGGGTGGAGTTCGTGGACGTCCTGGTGCTCGACCAAATGTTGGTCATGGTCCTGGGCGTGGTGTTCTTCGTTCTGGGAATGTTGCTTTTTGTTCCGTTGTTCCCTCAATGGCAGGGGAAGGTCAGTGAAAACATCTTGAAAAAGGTGCAGCTATCGGCAGCTGTGGCCGTACTGATAATATCCCTGATCTTTCTGCTCATAGCCGCCCCGGCGATCGTGGGGGATGTTGGTGAAATAGGCAAGCAGTGGGTGGTGCTGGTCGCTTCTGAGATGTTCCTATTGGGCATTCTCGCCTTCGTTTTCCTCTACTACGAACCGTTGGCCAACCGTAGGATGGCCTGGCTGGAGTGGCTAGGAATGTTCGCCGCATGCCTGGTGATAACCGAAGGAGCGGTCATATTCGGTCTTCGTGGCAATCTGAACATCCACGGGGAAATGCACGTGGGATCGGAGTTCATGATCCTCATAGGCATCATCCTGATCGCATTGGGCATCTTCGAGATGATGATATTCAACCGTCGAAGGGAAGGGGAATCAGAGAAGACGATAAAGATCGTGGACTGGGCCGGTCTGGCGGTAAGCCTGGCCATCGGAGTGATCGGTCTCATCGCCTTGGTCGTAGCGACATCCATAACCCTGGACGGACACACCCTCGGCATCATGTGGTTGGTGGTAGGCGGGCTTCAACTGGCGCTGTTAGGCGCATTGCTCAATTATACCCAAGCATTGGTAGGTGGACGCGAAGGATGGAACATGGACCTGGGTCTGATAACCACCATCGTGCTGCTGATAATGATACCCATAGCTGCCTTGCTCTGAATCACATGGAGCGGGAGGCGTAGGTAGGCCGGTCGACCGGCTTGCCGCAGATCAGGCATTTTCCCAGGTATTCCTCTTTATGATAGGGGGTCCCGAGCAGCTTCAGACCGCTACGTTCCTCGAAGGTACGACCGCACTCTTCCGTGCCGCACCATCCGAAACGCACCACCTTCTCCGGTATGTTCTCCAACGATTCCAGTTCCTGCACCGCATTGTTCGAAGCGGCCACGGCCTTCTCTCTCAATTCGCGAGAGATGGTGATGAGCATTTCACGTACGTGGTCCACCACGTCCGCGCGGTCCAGGGTGCCTTTGCCGCCAGTGTCCCGTCGGGCATAACTGACCTTTCCGCCTTCTATGTCGCGCATGCCCATTTCCAGACGTAGCGGTACACCGCGGATCTCCCAATTGTGGAACTTACTGCCTGGCCTCTCATCGCTGTCATCCAGTTTCACGCGTATGCCAGCTGCCATAAGCTCCTGCCTCAGCTTTTGACATTCCGCAGCCACCTCGTCCACCTTGCCTTTGGCGAGAATGGGGACGATCACCACTTGGAAGGGGGAGATGTCCGGCGGGAGCACCAGGCCCTTGTCGTCACCATGCACGGCCACGACGGCGCCGACCAATCGCTCGGACATTCCAAAGGTGGTCTGATGGACGAATTGGCGGTTGCCCTCCTTATCCTCGTAGGTGATGCCGAACGGTCGAGAGAAGTTCTCACGGTAATGGTGAATGCTGCCCAATTGCAGACTACGGCCATCCGGGAGCAGGGTGTCCACGCCGACGGTGTAGTATGCCCCGGGGAACTTGTCCCATTCGGTGCGCTTGAGCAGGAAGAACGGGAGGCAGAGATGCTTCATGACCTTCTCCAGGATGACAAAGTCCTCCTCGACCTGTTCCTGTGCGCCCGCCTCGTCCACATGGCAGGTATGCGATTCGAAGAAATGGATCTCGCGAACCCGGATGAAGGCGCGGGTCTGCTTCGTCTCGTACCTGAACGTGTTCACCAATTGGTAGGTCTTTAGCGGCAGATCGGTATGTGAGCGCACCCAAAGGGCGAAGATCGGGTACATGGCCGTCTCGCTGGTCGGACGCAATAGAAGACGGACGTCCAGTTCGTTCAATCCGGCATGCGTGACCCAGTACACCTCGGCGTCGAAGCCCTTGATGTGGTCCTTCTCCTTATTGAACTCCGTTTCCGGAATGAGCAGAGGGAAGCAGACCTCGTCGTGGCCGGTGACGTCGCATTCCTCTCGAATGTAAGTGTCAATGAAACGCATGATCTTCCAGCCGTAGGGGGTCCAGATGTTCATGCCCTTGATGGGATAACGCTTGTCAGTGAGGTTGGCCAGTTCCACTACTTCGTTGTACCACTCGCTGAAATCCTCTTGTTTCCTCATTTCACTACACCCTCAGGTCGATATCATCGGAATAATGTGACCTTCTATAATCCTTTGCGAACAGGGGCGATCAGTCCAGGATGGCCTTGGCAACTTCCGGGGCGACGGATATCTGCGAGACCTCGCTCTCCAGCGTGTTTGCGCAGGCCAGCTTGTCCACGTGTTTCTTCAGGTTGTCCAGGGCGTTGCCGACGAACAGTCCGTGGGTGCAGGCGGCCATAACGCTCCTTGCTCCCAATCTCCTCAGTTCCTCGGTGGCGGCGATGATGGTGCCCCCTGTGGAAATGATATCGTCCACGATGAGGACCTTTCGACCCTTGGCGTCGATGTTCTTGGGTGTCATGTGGACATGAGTACCAGATAATCTGGTCTTCACCAGATAGTCCCAATCCACTCCCAGTCGCTCGGCGGTCCAGCCCGCTCTCTTCAAGGCTCCCTCGTCCGGAGCCAGGACCAGGTCCACCCCGAACTCTTTGAAGAAATCCCCCACGCATGGTGCGGCATGGACGTCTATCACTTCGGCCTTGGTGAACCACTCCATGATCTCGGGACCATGGACATCGATCAGGACGACCTTGTCGGCATTCATCTGAATGTGTTCGACCATGACCTTTGCGGACAACGGCTCCCCCCGGTTGAAGCGCTCGTCCTGCCGGGCGTATCCGAAATAGGGAATGACGCAGGTGATCTTCTCCGCTCCCAATCCTAAAGCGGCGTCCTGCAGCAGAAGCAGTTCCACCAACTTGTCATTGGGGTAGGAGTTCTGCACGATGACGACCTCGCCGCTGAGGGCCTCCCGGTCGATACGGGCATACGTCTCTCCGTCGGGAAAGGTCTTGGTGATGGCTTGCACGTACTCGGCGTTGAGGTTGCTGGCCAGGTCCTTGGCCAAATTAGTGGAAGCGGAACCGCCTATAACGATCATCGTCTGGAGATGCGATTCCCGATTATTAAGGGATTCCGTGGGCCTGGATGGGTGGTGATCCCGATCGGCCCTTCCGATCTGCGGTTTTCAATGTCCTACGACAATGCCATCATCCTCTCCCCAACTTATTTATCGTGTCCCCCTGATATCATCAACGGATGGGAATGCAAACCAATTCTGTGTTAGAGTCCAGCGGTAAAGCCGAACTGCCTTCTGAGGATGAGGAGGAGATCGTACAGGAAGATGTCTTGGACGACGATGTCGAGGACATAGATATCCCGGACGAGGTGGTGGTGCATCGGGAGCGCCAGCCATCGAAGCATACATTGGATGACCCCAAGTACGGCCACATGGACGGCGTGGGCATAATCTACGGGAATGTCGGCGCCGCCTCATTTCATTTGAGAGTGCTGGGTGACCTGCAGAAGATGGATTACATTCAGGTCAGTCACCAATCTCATGGCTGGGTTCTCGGTCAGGTATCGGAAATGGAGAGGAAGACCGACCTGACCTTGGAAAAGGCCAAGAGACTCAGTGAGGGCATGGATATAGATATCGACGAGATCGTCATCGCCCAGATATCCATCTTAGGTTACCGGGACGAGCGAAATCTGCTACAGATGCCGCGCTCCCCCTTCAAAGCAGGCGATATGGTCTACCGGGCCATGGACACACTGATCAAGGATGTCATCGGCCTCAAGGAGGGGACTCCAACCGGGGCCTACATCGGTAAATTGTACGGATACGACATCAACGTCGAGATTGACATCAATGCCATGGTGCAGAAGCACGTCAGCATCCTGGCAAAAACTGGTGGAGGAAAGAGCTTCCTATGCGGCGATCTGGTCGAGGAGCTGATGAAGCACGATGTCACCGTGCTGATCCTGGACCCGCACGGTGAATATGGTGCCATGAGGGACGTCGGCACCGTCATGCCTGGCAAACGCGACTTCGGCATATTGCCTCAGGGCTTCGCCGACAAGATCACCGAGTTCGCCACCGACACGATCATCAATAAGGACGCTAAACCATTGAAGTTCACCCTGGCCAACATCGACGCCCGTGACCTTCTGGCTCTTACGTCCATTAAGAACGGCAAGGTGTACCTGAACGTGCTGCGGAAGGCCATCGACGGACTGAAGGCGGTCAGGAAGGATTATGGTCTAAAGGAGATCATCGGCATGCTGGAGGCCGACGAGGACGCCAACAATCAAACGCTGATAGCTGAACTGGCGTACCTCAACGAGGTCAATATATTTGCTCCCCAGGGTACCAAGATTGACGAGCTGATCAACATCGGGATGACGACCATCATCAATCTTAAAGGGACGCCTCCGGACATACAGGAGCTTATCGTGACCCGTTTGGCCACGGCAATGTTCGAACTGCGCAAACTGGGCAAGGTCCCGCCGATGATGCTCATCGCCGAGGAGGCCCACAACTTCTGCCCCCAGCAGGGGACCACGTCCTGTTCCAAGATATTCAGGACCATTGCTGCGGAAGGCCGTAAGTTCGGTCTTGGTCTGACCATCATTTCTCAGAGGGCGGCCAAGATCGACAAGAACGTGCTATCCCAATGCAATACCCAAATGATCCTGAAGGTCACCAACCCGAACGATCTGAAGGCCATCGCCGCCTCTGTCGAGGGATTGCAGGCTGGAATGGAGGACGAGATACAAAGGCTTCCGATCGGCGTCGCTCTCATCATGGGCGGCAACATACAGATGCCTCTGTTCGTGGAGGTCCGTCCCAGGCAGAGCAGGCACGGCGGGGAGAGCGTGGAGATCATCCCCTCCAAGAGGCTGTGAGATGCGGGACACCATTTCCAAAGAGCATCTGGAAAGGTACTTGGACATCACCAAGCGAGCCTTGGACAAGATCGGGATCGCCGCGCCCGAGCGTTCCTTCAATCGCAAATTGGCCGAATCGTTCCTGGAGATGGCCACTACCTATTACCAGGATGCCAAGCACTTCGCCGAGAAAGGCGATTATGTGAACGCGTTCGCCTCGGTCAACTATTCCCATGGCTGGCTGGACTGCGGGGCTCGCATCGGACTGTTCGACGTGGGCCAGGACGACCAGTTGTTCACTCTCTATGAGTAGGGATCAGAGCAGCCTAGGCCCCTTGACGTCCAAGGTGCAAAGGAACGTCTCCCCATAGGCGGAGAGGGCCTCCTGCAGAAGCGTCAGGTCCGGACCAGTGGCGAAGATCGAATTGCCGATCATCGCCTGGCTGGCCCAGCCCCATTTCTTGGCCTCCCAGACCGCTCGGCGCACCTCCGGCGTGGAAAGCCCGGACCCTTCCATGAACTCGTTGGACAGGCGGAAGAAGTTGTCCAGAGTCGGTTCCCGCATCAGATCGTCCACGCATCTTTCGCCCACAGCGTTGATGTGTTCCCGAACTTCCTTCTTGCCCAGCATCTCCGTGGTGGGGATGGAAGGTCCGACGATGGCGAGGACGAGGTTCATATGGCCGTTCATCCGCTGTACATCTCCGATGGGCGGAAGCCCTGGCTTCTTTCGCAGTTCGATCCCCCCGCGCATGATGCCGGAGACATCACCCATGCCCGTGCGGTTAACGATCTCGGCGGAGTGGGCTGCGGAGTACGCCTCCCCCTCTGGTAGATCCAATAAAGAGGCCAAGGCCCAAGCCGCGGACAACGAACCTGCGGCGCTGGTGCCGAAACCTTGTGCCAAGGGGATCTGCAGTTCGTTGTGCACATCAACGTCCAGTTTCCTATCGCCAAGCAATGAACGGACGGCGTGCTCGGTGACCGGCGCTTGAGCTTTCAATCCGTTCAGCCAGATGTTTATCATGCCAGTACCTTCCGTCACCTCGACCTCGCTGATCACGCCCAACGAGATGCTCAATCCAGCGCCTCGTGAACCACAGGTCATGACATCCTCATGCTCGCAGACCTGGAACAGTCCGGTGATGTGCCCGGGGCAGAACGCCTTGGTCTTCATAGGTTGGAAACCTCCGTGATGATCATATGGGCCACTTGGGACTTGCTGCCCTCCAGGGCCTTTTTTCCTTTTTTAGTGACAAGCACGATCCTGGTCTGACCCTTGGTCACGTCCTTTAGATCGTTAGCTGCGACCGCCAGCAGATCGTTCTTCTTCAACGATGAACGGGCCTCCGATAGGAGGGTCGCCTCATCGACCTGGGATTCGGCCTTGAAGCCTACCACCGTTCCGCATCTTTCGCGGATGAGGGGCAACATCTTGGGTGCGCTCTTCAATCGCAGTGTCACCCCGCCCTCCTCTGACGGCAACTTACCTCTCTCCCCGTTCAAAGTAAAATCAGATAGGGCGGCCGGGACCAGCACGATGTCATGGGAAATATCGGGGATCATATTCTTCAGGTCGGCCAAGCTCTCGAAGCGACGCGTCGGTAGGAACGAAGGCAGCGCCACGCTGTGCCGCCCCATCCACAGTTCCATATCCGCGCCCTGATGGTAACCGGCCATGGCCAATTCCACCGCGGTCTCTCCGGTCCCGAGATTGGTGATTATGCGCATGTCGTCCATCCGTTCCGCGGAGGAACCACCGATGACCAGTACCTTCTTGCCGCACATCTCCCCGGCGCTCAACCTGCGGATGGTGGCATGGACTATCTCCTGCATATTGGCGATCTTGGCCTTCCGTCCCTCCATGCGCGGACCGATGAACTCCACGTTCGCCTTCTTTAAGCGCTCGATGTTCTCGGCCACCATGGGGTTGTGGAACATTGCCCCGTGCATCGCCGGGGCTATGAGCAGGGGGACTCCCGATCCCAAGGCCACCGTGGCCATGGTGGTCACGGTCGTATCATCGATCCCACAGGCGATCTTGGAGATGGTGTTGGCCGTGCAGGGGGCGATGAGCAGAAGATCGGCCCGTCCGGGCACGTCTCCCAGCAGGGTCACGTGCTGCACACGTCCGTCCAGCTCTGTGATGGTCTCCTCTCCAGTTGCGAAGCTCATGGCGTACGGAGTGACCAGTTTGGTCGCCTCCGATGACAGGACCGGGATCACTCGCGCACCGTGCCTCATCAGTTCCCGGGAAAGCTCGAAGCATTCCACCGCGGCAATGGAACCAGTGATGCCCAATACGATGGTCTTCCCGCTGAGCAGGGAGGATACACTGCCACGAATTCCCTCGGAGGGATGCATGCCTGTAAATTCGAAGGTCTCGATTTAAACGTATGCTTGTACGACCCTCTTTACCTGCTCGAGCACATCTGGCAACGGTCCATTGGAATCTACAATGCGCCAGTCGAACCTATCGACCAGCATCAGATAGTTCTCCTGCACCTGTTTCAGATAATCGCTTCTCTCGAACTTACTAAGGGACCCGCGATCCCCCACCCGTTTCATGGCCAGGTCAACATCGCTGGTCAGCAGAACTGTCATATGAGGGCGACGGATCACCGGTGAGTTGATCAGGACCAGCCAGGGCAGGCCCTCCTCTCCCATGCTCTCCTGCAAGGCGGCGCCCTGATAGGCGACCGTGGAGCCGAAATATCGATCACAGATCACCATCTTGCCCTGGTCCATCCATTGAACGATCTGTTTGGTATGCTCACAGCGGTCAGCGGTGAACAGCAGCGATTCTGTGAGGGGGTCCAGCCCTTCTTCGTTGGACCTTCGTACGGCCAATCCCAGCCAGTCCTTGGTCGGTTCCGCGGTCAGCACCACCTCTCGCCCCATCTCCCGCATCCAATCGGCCAATTTCCTGGAGATGGTGCTCTTTCCGGTGCCGTCTATCCCTTCCAGTACTATGAACGCCCCTTTCTTCCTGTTCAAAGAGTTCCCCTCCCTTGCTTCCGTTGGTATATCCTCCAACTGAGGATGAGCTCTTTGGCGGCATAGACCTCGTCCACCCGTCCCACCGCGGTGTTGTGCGGCGCGCTCTTGATATCTTCCGGGTCCCCATTGGCGATGTCCAGCAATGCTTGCGCATACTTGTCGAGGGTCTCCTTGGACTCGGTCTCGGTAGGTTCAATCATCAGTGCTTCCTCGACCAGCGAGGGGAAGTATATGGTGGGGGTCATGAACCCCCGGTCCAGCAACGCTTTGGCGATATCCGAGGCGTGTATCCCCTTCTCCTTGGCCAGCCTGCGCGCGGAGATCACGAACTCATGTTTTCGCAGTTCGGCGAAAGGCATCTCGTAGGTCCCGACCACCCTGCTCTTCAGGTAATTGGAGTTGAGCACGGCCTTCTGCGACACTTCCTTCAGACCATCCCCTCCCTTGGCCAGTATGTAGGCGTACGCTCTGACCAGCACCGCGAAGTTGCCGTACAGCGAACGGACCTTGCCGATACTGTCGATGCGATCGAACTCCAGGGCGTACTTTCCCTCGGCCGATACGATGCGCGGCACCGGCAGAAACGGTTCCAGGAACTTTCTGACCCCGACCGGCCCGGCACCAGGCCCCCCTCCTCCATGCGGGGTGGCGAACGTCTTGTGCAGGTTGAAGTGCACGATGTCAAAGTCCATGATCCCCGGTGTGGTCATGCCCATGATGGCGTTCAGGTTCGCTCCGTCGTAATAGAGCAGCGCTCCGGCCTCGTGCACCATTTCGGCCAAGGTGCCGATGTCCTTCTCGAACAGTCCCAAGGTGTTCGGGTTGGTGACCATGACCGCCGCCGTACGTTCGGATAGCGACGCCTTCAAGGCTTCCAGGTCAACGCACCCATCCGGGCCGGAAGGGACCTCCACGACGGTATAACCGGCCATGGCCGCGCTCGCCGGGTTCGTTCCGTGAGCAGAATCGGGGACGATGACCTCGTCCCTCTGTTGGTTGTTGGCGGAATGGTACGCCTTCGTCAGGAGCATTCCGGTGAACTCACCATGGGCCCCCGCGGCCGGTTGCAAGGTAACCGCGTCCATGCCAGAGATGGCGCAGAGACACTTCTCCAGCTCGAACATCAGGTGCAACGCCCCCTGCAACGAATCCTCGTCCTGGCAAGGGTGCACCGACGTCACCGTCGGTAAGGAGCTCAGCAGGTCGGCGTACTTGGGATTGTATTTCATGGTGCAGGAACCGAGCGGATAGATCCCGTTGTCCACGCCGAAGTTCATCTGGGAGAGGTTCACATAATGGCGCACGACCTCTCGTTCAGGCAGATCTGGCAGGCACAGGGTCTCTCGACGCATGCTCTCCGGAACATTCTCTTCATCCTCGCTCATTAGGCAGAAATCGTTCTCTCCTAGCAGCTCAAAGATCAGAGGCTCGTCATATCTGGCCTGGCGGTAGCTCATTGCACCACCTCTTTGAGGGCGACGATCAGACGATCGATGTCCTCCGCGCTGTTCATTTCCGTGGTGGTGAGAAGCATATGGTCGTTCAGGCGCGGAAGGTGTCTGTGCATCGGCATGCCGCCGATGATCCCGTGACGCAGCAGAAGCTTGTTCAGCTTCTCCGGCCTTACCGTCGTTTTGACCACGAACTCGTTGAAGTGCGCACCGTTGAAGAAAGGCGAAGTGAAACCATCCAGCTCATCGATGCGCTGCATGAGGGACCGGGCGTTCCTCATGTTGATGCGAGCCAGGGCGCGCAGTCCCTTGCTGCCGACCATGCCCAGATAGGCAGAGACCGCTATGGCCAGCAATGCCTCGTTAGTACAGATGTTGGAGGTCGCCTTGCTCCTGCGGATGTGCTGTTCCCTGGTCTGTAAAGTCATGCAGAACGCCCGCCGACCGGTGTTATCCTTCGTCAGTCCGATCAGTCGTCCAGGCATTTTGCGTACATGTTCCAATGTGCAGGCGAAGAGGCCGAGAAGCGGTCCTCCCACGTTCATCGGCAGGCCCAATGATTGACCTTCCCCGATGACTATGTCCGCACCGTACTCACCGGGCGGTCTCACCAGCGCCAGGGAGAGCGGGTTAACTCCGACCACCAACGGCACTTCGGGGAATTCCTTCTTCAGAAGCGGCGCCCGGGAATCGATGATCCCGAAGAGGTTGGGGACCTCGATATACAAGCCGCAGACATCCTGGGTCATCTTCTGCCGAATGTCCTCCAGGTCAGCTTCGCCGGTGTAGGGGTCGTATGAATATTCCACGATGTTCAGTTCCGGTCCGGACACGTAGTTGCGTAGCACCGACCTCTTCTCCCAGCTCATGGCCTCCGGCACCAGGAACGTCTTCTTCGGCAGGATGCGGTGGCACATGGTGGCCGCTTCGCCGAGGGCGGTGGACCAATCATAATTAGATGAGTTGACCACGTCCATCGCGGTCAGCTCTGAGATCATGCTCTGATACTCGAACATCGATTGCAGCATGCCTTGACTGATCTCGGCCTGGTACGGTGTATAGGATGTAAGGAACTCCGAGCGTGAGGTGATGGTGCTCACCGCGGAGGGAATGAAGTGATGGTAGATGCCCCCGCCCAGGAAGCAGGGGGCCTGTTCGGCGGTCAGGTTCTTGGAGAGCATGTCCTGGACCGTTCGGATGACCTCCATTTCGCTCTTGCCTTGCGGAAGGGGTATCCCCTCGATACGAATCTTCTCTGGGATGTCCGAGAACAGTTCCTCGACGTTCTCGATGCCCAGTTCCTCCAGCATCCTGCGGTCCAACGGCATGGTAACGTTCACTCCTAGGCCGGTATCCCAATAAATAGTTTGTTTGGCTGGGTCATCGATACCGGCCCTTCAACGTTATTTCGAACGCTTCCATCGCTACCTGGCCTGCACTTCCTGCACCAGCCGGGAGTATAATGACGGTAACGATTGCACATCCTTGATGTCCTGACGGGCGATGGTCACCAACCGTCGGCGCAGGGTATCATCGAAGGGAACGGCGTTGGCCTTCAAGGCGTTCTTTAGAAGTCGGCACAGCTGTCCTCCCTTCCGGTCCCAATCGGTAAGGATGATGGCGGAACGTTTCTCTCGTGACAACCCTTCCGCTACTGGGAATATCCCGGTGCTGCTCTGCACCTGGATGATGTCGCCTCTAATACCCAGTATGGTAAGTGCCCCGCGGTCGCGCAGTCCCTCGACCAATATGACCGTGTCCGGGGAGCGCTCGGCCATCTCATCCAAGATCGATTGCATCTCATCCAGACGTTCCTGGGAGGAGCGACCGACCGTCATTTCAGATGCTCCAGTGCCGCCCTTACCTTGTCCGGAGAGGAATGCAGCAACACAACTTTCATCCTCTGAGTGTGACCTCGTACCACTTGAACCTTGACGCCGATCACTGATGATAGAAGGTCCTCCACCTCTTCGTTGGCCTTGCCGCCCTCCGGAGGGGCGTGCACCTTGACCACCAGCCTGTGCCTCCAGGGATCGACATCCTGAACTCCCGGATTATTAGAGCTCGGCGTGACGATGATGTCCATTTCTGCATCCGCCCCGGAAGGCCGCAGGCATTTGGAGAGGTCCACGACACGAAAACACCGCGGGATTACTTAACGTTTGAGCAGAGCCAGCGGGGGGTGCCAGTTTAATACGGCCGTTGGGTCAGGTTCATATATCAACAATCGAATCGGTGTATAATGGCGCCTCCTCTCGAACAGATCAACTACAAGGAGGTCACCGAGATCCACCGCAAGGAGCAGCGCTCCGCTGACCTGGTGGAGGTTAGGCGTGACCTCTATCCGGCCTACCGAGATTTCCTCGCCAAGCTGAAGAGGGAGAGCGAGGAGGAGATACGCAAGGACCCGTATTCCTTCAAGGCCAGCGGCATGGCCAACGAGTTCAAGAAGGTCTTGAGCAAGGGACAGCAGATCTTCTTTTTGCGCATGAGGAAGATTCTGACCATGGCCACACGGGCGTCCAGTGGGGCCAAGATCGACCTGGTCCGTTTGACCGAAGAGGAACGGGAGATGTACGATCAGGTACTACGTTCCATCAATGAGTGCCGCGAATACTCCATGGAAGGAAAGATACCAGAGGCCCACGTGGCGCCGAACAACGGGTCGGTCTGCTTGACGGTCGACCGGGGGCAGATGAACGACGCCCTTAGAAGGGTCAATGGGGGCAGTTCCAAGGAAAATGTCGAAGCACCTCAACCATCGGATAGGGTGCTGGTCAGGATCATGGAGGACCTGCCGGAGATAGCCGGGATGAACCG
>Ga0307376_10002637_pt1 | contig 17375 bp, 24 predicted proteins | sample TR2MG_FD_202536 | JGI IMG/M metagenome (GOLD analysis project Ga0307376, IMG submission 202536) | Soil microbial communities from Risofladan, Vaasa, Finland - TR-2 | ecosystem: Environmental > Terrestrial > Soil > Coastal area > Acid sulfate soil | place: Finland: Risofladan, Vaasa | collected...
GTTATTATGATGAATTTAAGGATTATTTATGCGAAGAATGTTTTAAATTTAATACAGAAGAAGAAGAAAAAATTGCAAAACAAGATGCAAAATATGATGAATTAGCTTATGGTGAGGAATGAAAATGGAAAAAATGATTGATTGTGAAGAGGAAAATAATGAATGTGACCATTATGTTTATTAATAATATGGTGATGAAAAAAGTAAAATCAGGAGGAAAACAATGAAAATAGGAAAGCACGAAGCAACAATAAAGCCTATTGAGCCGAAACCAATTCAGTTCGATAAGAAAGGCAAAGTAGAAGTATATCTCTCACCAAAAGGAGAGCCATTAAAGAAAATTCAGCTGCAAAAATCTGAATACAAATGGGTTAATGAGAAGACAGGAAAAGACCACGACGATAAAGCTGAAAAACCAGCTAAGTCAGTAAACGGAACACCTGTTGGAACACAAGAAAAAACCACAGAAACGGATTACGAGAAGTGTGAGTTTAAGGATTTGGTAAAGTATGCAAAAAACCCTAAAACATACCTAGTGGTTAGCAATACGTTGAAAGAAGAGCTGAAGGAAAGCAAGAAGCCTATAACATTTCAATACAGCTCAGGCAGGAATTATGTGCCTTACAGGGCAATTGTGTTCTATGATGAGGACAGGGATATTCTGTTAATGAGATGTTTGGAAGGAGATATGTCTGAAGTTAATTTCAAAAAACTTGAAGTTGATGATAAGGCTGATAAGGTTGAGATTGTTGAGAAGGCAAAGCCACTCTCAATAAAGGTGTAAGAATGAAAGAATTAACTGCTAAACAAGAGGACTTAATGCTTGAACAAGGCAGGGAGAATAAAAAAATGGCATTGACGGATAAGCTCCAGGAGCTTTATGGCGATTGGATTGGCGAGACTTTCGCTGATGAGTATTCTGGAAAGGACGGGTTTTGTCATTTGTGGGAGACCAAATTTGAGGAATTTGCTGAATGGGTAGCAGACAACATTTAGGAGGACAAAAATGAAAACAAGAGAAATAAGGTTGGTAACATTAATTGACGGAAAAGTCATTAATGAAAAAATACTTATGAAAGAAGAGTTTGGCTTGATAAAAGAAGCATTAGAGGAGTGAAAGGAAAATGATGTTATGCGATAAAATAGAGAAAGCAGACCTCCCATTCTTCATCTCTTCAATGCAAGGAGCTTGGTTTGCAGAAGAAAAGTTTGACGGCGACAGGATAAGAATGCAGATTAAAGACGGCAACATAAAACTCTTTAACAGACGAGGAGCAGAAGTAACAGACAGATACCCTGAATTCTATCCAATTCACAATGACAGGGATATGCTTTTGGACGGCGAAATGTGTGTGCTTGACGCAAATGGACTTTCACAGTTCAATGAGGGAATAGCCTTTAGAACACATTGCCAAAATCCAGATGCGATTTTGGAAGCTGCAGAAGCATATCCCGTCACTTACGTCATTTTTGACGTTCTTGAAATTGACGGTAATGACATAAGAGACAGGAAGCTCATTGAGAGAAGAGTTTGGCTTGAAAGCCTGGACTTTAAAGGACCATTTAAGGTGTCAGAAGCTACTGATGACATTGCTGGAATGTGGAAGAAAGTTACGTCTCTGGGTGGTGAAGGCATAATTATAAAAAAGAAAGACAGCCCCTATCTTGAGGGGAAGAGAAGCTCAATGTGGAGGAAGGTTAAGGACATAAAGGAAAGTGATATATTTGTTACGTCATACAAGACGAACCCAAAAGGAATAAGGGTTGAGACAAATGAAGGAATTGCCTGTCAGGTTGCGGGTTATAACGCACCTCCTGTAAAGGAAATGATTGACACTAATGGCAAGGCTCAAATAACGATTAGGCATTTGGGTTGCACTCAAAATGGAAAATTTAGGCAACCTGTGTTTTGCAAGATAGTCGAGGGATAAGATTGAGAAGAAATTGTAACCAATGTAAAAAAAATTATGAATATTTTGGTTGGGCTTCTCAATATTGTCCTGATTGTAAAAAGATTAGAGCAATAGAACAAAGAAGAAAGTATGATAGGAAAAGAGCAAAGACAAAACACAGACGAGAACAATACAAAAAATGGTATAAATCTCCTGGCTCTTTAAAGTGGAGAAAAAAGAAATTAATTAGACAGCAGACAAGAGATAAATATGGTAAACCCTTACAGGGTTATGAATATCACCATATTGAGCCTTATAATCCTGACGTGTGGGTGTTAGTCCCAAAAGACGAGCATTCATTATGGGATAATTGATAAGATTGAGAGGAGTGAACAAAACAAATGAAAGAATTTGAGGAAGAATTTGAGAGAGCTGTAAAGTTCTTTAAGGAAAAAGGCTTCATAATTGAAGATGATAACCTTAAAGCAATACTAGCAGCTAAAGGCGAAGGAATTCCAGTATTAGCAGTTGGTGCGACAGGCTCTGGAAAGACAGAGTTTTTCACCTTATATGCGGAATTCTTAGCAGGAGAATACGAGTATCAGTCGCTGAATGGCTCAATAAACATACACGACTTGACTCAAGAGAGAATTCTTGGCAAGAAAGGAAATTTTGAGGAAAGAGATATGATTCTTGCCAGGTGGTTGAGAAAGGCAGAGAAGAAGACTTGTGTTCTTCAATTTGATGAAATCAATGCGGCAAAACCAGAAACTTTGCTCGCACTGCACCCAATAATTGACATTAAAGGTGAGCTAACACTCCCTTATTCAGAGGAAGTTCTGAAAGTCAATAAGAATGCTTTGCTAGTGATGTCTTGTAATGAGGGTGATGAATACGCTGGAATTAACGCTATGAATATGGCTTTCCAGAACAGGTATATCAAGGTTTTCTTCCCTTACCTTAATGGAAACACGCTGTCCAAAATGCTTGTGGACAAGACTAAGTGTAGTTTGGAGGATGCGAAGAAGGTAGTGAATGCTTGGGAGAAGTATATGAGTTCTAAAGAGCCTGAACAGCCCGTTGTTAGCATAAGAATGCTGATGTATTGGCTTCAGCTGTCAAAGTATATGGGCTTGAAAACTGCAGGCAAATACACTTTCGCAAGTCTTGTGGCACAGAGTGAAGATGAGCTTGTAGAGATATTAGAAGGGGATTTTTTTGTGAACTTACCTAACTAGGAGGATAAAAATGAATGAGCAAGTAGAAATGGAAATGGCTTATCAATGGTGGGATAATCTTGAAGACGGAAAGAAATCAATGATTATCTTAGTTGAATGGCGAAAAATAAATATGTGAGGAGGGAGAATGACTAAATACAGCGAGAGAATACTAAGGAAAATCTACAAAAGAATAGTTGGGGCAATGTCAGGACTTAGCGAAATAGACGTAGACATACACCCAAACGTGATACCCCACTACATACCAGACCAAAACAAGATAGTAATGCCTTTAACAATACCATACGCAAGCGATGACAATGACGACTTTGAATTTGGAAGAGGAACATTAGTTCACGAAAGCGGACACGTCTTGTTCTGCCCAGACATAACTGAGATAACTGAGTCAATCACAGATGATAAAGAGAGAAGAGACTTTCTTGAATGGTTTAACATTATTGCAGACGCAAACAATGAATATAAGGTAGGTGTGCTATTCCCACACCTAAAACAGCCTTTAGCAACGAAAACAGAGAAGTTATTTGAGGCTTGTCCGCAAATGGCTAAAACAGACAATCCATTCGCACAAGTGCTTTGGAGAATTGACAGGGTTGCGAAAATAAATTACGGCTATCCAGACAAATACCCTGACATATACAAGAATTTTGTTGAAAAATGGGTGAGCTTTCTAAACAATAATAATGTATGTGAGGCTACGGGTTCGGAATTGATTTGGTATGCAAAACAAATCAATAAAGATTGGCAAATTCTAAATAAATCAGACAATCCAGCAACCAGCAAAGCATTTCAGAAGCTAATGAAAGCCTTAGCAGACGCAATCAAGAAAGGAGACTTAAAAGCCGAACAAGACATAAATGACAAAATGGACAAGCTAGTCAAGCAAAAGCCAACATTTAAAGACGCAAACCCTGTTGGAAACACCCCAAGACAAGCAGGGCTGTGGGCTAACGAAGACCTTAAAACGCTTGTTAAGGAACTTAAGAAGAAAGGAATGGAAAAAAGCAAGGATGCAGGTATGAAAGGAGCCCCTCCATTAACTGAAGATGTAGAAGTTATTGACATTCAAGAATTCTATGAAAAATTTGGAAGGTCGCAATCTTGCCCTACTTTATTAAAAAACGCATACAAGAGAGGGAAGAACATACACAGGAAGCTCAAGCGAGAAGTCAGGTTAGAAAAGGATTTTGAAAGCAGACACAGAAGCGGAAACATAGACATTGACGAGGTAAGAAGGCAAGTCAGCCAGTCAGGAAGGATAACAAAACCAACAATTCACCAAAGAGATAATGAATACACTAGAGGAGGGCTGTGGGCAATATCAGTCATTTGCGACCTTAGCGTCAGTATGGGACCCTTTATGGCTAAGGTAAAAGAGGCATTTAACACATTATCTTACGCTCTTGACGGGCTGCCAAACGTGAAGTGGGAGCTGTCAGGATACTCAAGCCAAAATAACACAACGATTGTTATGTGCAAGAAGTTTAGGGAAAGAAAAATGGACATTCACAAAATCCAGGGATTACACTCATTTGGTGGGACACCCACAGGTAAGGCAATGGCTGAAAGCCTAAGAAGAGTGATGAAGTTCACAGACAGGAAGAAGATTATGATTGTAATAACTGACGGAGAGCCTGCAAACCCGTCCTTAGTGAAGTCAATAAGCAAAAGAGCAGAGGTAAACCACGTTAACGTCATCGGAATAGGAATCGGCTATGATGACGTTATTCAAGAAAACGTGGAAGGATTATTCCCAACGTCATATGTAATCAAGGATATGGACAGGTTTGACAAAGACCTTCCTAAAATGATACTCACGGCACTACACAGGCAAAGAGACGGAATTAAGCTTGTTAGAAGGGTGTGGGAAAAATAGTCCACATACCCATAAAAAATCCGGGGTGCGGGAAAAATAAATGGAGGAATTTATGGCAAAGAAAGAAAATGAAAATAAAAATAAAGAGCAAGTCCACATACCCATAAAAAATCCGACAGTTGAGATGGCTGAACACTATGTCAAAATGGTTGGAATGGGAGATATACTTGGGGTTACGCTAGTTGGACCTGCAGGTATGGGAAAAACACACCTTGTGGAAAACGTGTTAAGAGAAATGGGAATAGAATACACAAAGTATGGAGGGCACATAACTCTTGCGGCAATATATGAGTTCTTGTTCGAAAATCACGATAAGCTGATTTTCTTTGATGACTGCTCAAATATCATAACGCAAACGGAGATTATGGAATTGCTAAAGCAAGCTCTTTCAGAGAACCAAATGAAAAGAGAGCTTCATTACAGAAGCTATGGGGTTAAGACATCAGCACCGAAATCCTTTGTATTTGACGGCAGAATTATTATGGCTTTCAACGTAATGGATAAGGAAAACCCTAACGTAAAGGCTGTTAAGAGCAGAGCCCCTTACATTGAGCTGAAATACAGTTATGCGGAGACGTTAGATGCAATGAAACAGATTGCTGACGGACCGGGGGGCGGGCTTCTTCAGCACGAGAAGATAATAGTGACGAGAGAAATAGAGAAGTATACTGACCCAACAATGGACGTGAGCTTGAGAGACCAACAGCAGGCTTTCAAGATATTCGGGAGCTGTAAGAAGATTGAGGGTGAGGGTAGTGATAAGTGGAAGTTCTTAATTCACAACCTTTTCGGAAAGAGGAAGGAGAGCTGGATTAGGGAGTTTGTCAGGAAGCTATGCGGTGACGGTAAGATACCTAGGAAGGAACTTGCAAGGCTTATGGCTATCAAGCTAAACCAAAGTCCGAGAAACTGCCAGAGAAAGATTGTTGAGTGGCTTGAGAGTGATGAGATATTCACTAACAAATTAAGGGATGGCGAAGTCAGTATTATGCCATTCAAGTGAGGAGGAAACTAAATGAAAGCAAAAGAAAGTGAGGATTTATTTTCCAATTTTTTTCAAAATTTCCGTAAGAAAATGGAAAAAGAAAATAAATCTTGGTGTCCAAGATGTGAATTTTGGGCTCCAAAAGAAGAACACGAATGTTTTAAACGGAGTATCTCAAAAAAATGAGTGAATACTGTGTTTGCATTAAGTGTGGTGCATTGGCTGATAACACTCAGTTGAACTCCCAATGCGAATTCTGTGATGGTCTTTACTTAGACGTTGAATGTGTTGAGGTTGAGGAGGTCTATGTAGAGAATGACTTTCAAGGTTTTCTAATCCCTGAAGAGGATTGGAAGCCTAAGGCTACCTAATAAAAAGGCAACTTATCGACCACAATTGTGGTAAGGAGCCTTCTTATTTAAATTTTTCTATTAAGCTGGCTTAATATCAGCCCCAAAACGGATTTATAGTGGCTGAAAATAGGTAGTAAACCCTGCTGACTTACCACTTTTTTTTAGGCTATGTTACCAGGAGGTGATAACCTACTGAGCCAATTTCCGCTTGGATAAACTGTTAAGCAAGCCTAAATGCCAGAGCAGAGAAACCGACGTTCCGGGGTTCAAATCCCTGCCCTGGCTTAGACACATTCCTACTAATCCTAATCCATTTCTTCCCATATGTGCTGGAGCTTATTCTTAAACCTTTCTAACTCCATTATGAAGTGAGCAACCTCAGCCTTGTCTTTAACATCTGAAGTGTCAATACTTGCCATAATGGTGTCATCACTTATTCTTGCTATTTGAAGCTTCATTATCCCGCTCTTCTTTTGCTTTAGCAATCTCGGCATCTCTTATCTTCTGAACAATTCCCTTTGAAGGCTTTAGCTGCTTAAGAGCCTGTTCTCTTTGCTTACACTGCTGTTCAGATTCCATTTTGATGTGTTCTATTTCAGCTTCAGTTCTGGCAAGCACCCTCAAAAACTCTTCCGCATCATATTTCTCAACTGCAGTTAAGTGAATGTGTATCTTGTCACCCACTATCTCAACTTTCCTTTCTTCCTTTATCAATTCTACCATTTTCTTCCACCTCTTGTTGTTTATCTCTTAGACTGATATAATACACTCTTTTATCAATCTTGATGTTGATTATTCCAAAGCGGTTAAGGACTTTTATCTTGGTCCAAACGCTTTGCCTGGACATATCAAAGTGTTCCATTAGCAGGTTTGCCGTTACTACCTTTCTTCTCTTTATGAAGGGTATTATCTCAAACTGGTTTACCACAGCCTACCTCCAATTCTTCCTTAATATGTAGTCCGTAAGGGCTTTAGTGCCTTCGTTTGCCAGTTTGTTAAATCTCTTCCAAAATTCTTCGTCTTTCATCATTTACCTCCTTGTAGTTTCCAATATGCCTTTAGCAAGTTTCTGATAAGGCTTGCTGACTCATTGCGGTCCTTACAGTAATGCACTGGAAAGCCATACTTGAGTTCTAAGGTGCTTAAAATCTGAATGATGACATCTCCTCTCATCTGACTCCAATGTGCTCCCTCAAAGGTCTTATCTCGTATATTTGAGAATGAGCAGTCAACAACTATTGCGAAGTAATCCAGGCTTTTAGCCCTTTCAAGCTCTCTCTTAAACCGATTATGGGATTTTCCCAGAGTTCCAAACAAGTCATTAGGGTCTTTTCTCTCAATTGCAATCTTATCTTCAAAACCCGCAATGGAGTAATCACCTACATCAAGCTTCCTAATCTCAGTTCCTTCAAGCGTTCCTGAAGCCCTAAAGGCTAAAGGTCTGGTTTCCCTACTGTCAATTATTATCTTCATCTTTAATCTTGTGTATTACTTCTCCGCATTCAGCACAATGAAAAGAAAGAGTATGGGGATTACTCCCCAAATTCTCTTCTTCCACCTTTACCAAAGTAAGGTGATGGCAACTCATTCTAACTCCTTAATTGAGTATTCTGTTTTCCTGCCTTCACCAACCTTGACAATGTTTACCTTCACACTGCTTTTTCCTGAAGCTTCAGCCTTCTCAATTATAGGTCTTAGCTTGGACAAAGCCCTGATTGATGTAACGGTGTATTCCTTTACCTCATCCCCTTCAAGTTTTGTCCCGTCTTCTTCAGTTACCTTGAAGACTAGTCCAGGTCTCGCTTTTTTTGTTGTCTCATCTATGAATTTCGTTTGTGTCTCCCAAGCTGTCAGCACTAGTCTTGATGGCTTGCCTACTTCTATTTTGACGAACTTTCCGCCCATCATCTCATCCCAATCTATTTTACCCATTTTTTTCCTCCTTCATCTCCACGGTTCAGCTCTGACGGCTCAACTCAGGATTGAATATAATCTATTCTTCATCTTTTTCATCTAGCGTATCCAAGTATTTTCTTGCCCTGTTCTTGCTCCAAACTTGAGCTGGCAGGCAGCTTGGGTTGCTAACCTCTTGTTGGTTATTGTAAACGAACACCCTATCGTGGTATGTCCAGTATGTCCTGGCAAAAAAGTCTGATTTGCTTTCCCTATCCAGTCTCATAATGGTTTCTAACTTCATACTTGCCCCCATAGGTTGCGACTCTTGCATTTCTTGCACTTGTCACTGCTTCCTGTCTTGCTTTCTTGTTCGTGTCCGCATTCCGCACATTTCTTTCTCATTTTCTTATCATTATGCCTTTCTTGATTGCTTCTTTGATTTCCTGCAGCTCTTTCTTGATTTCCTGCAGTTCTCCAATGGCTTTGTCCATTTCTGTTTGAATCATTTTTCACCTCTCTTGATTTCTCACAAACGCTCTACCTGCTCTACCTGCGATGGGGTGCGATGGGGGTGCGATATCGACCAGGTCGCTATATAGCACTTTATTTTTAACGCCCCCCCTTCATCAAAGTTTCCATAAATTCTAGCTCAAACTCGAAAATTTCTCTACTTAAATTTTTTAAAATGAGGCAGGTCGGAAACGCCTCCTTTACCCACTTTCCAAGCCAAAGACCTTGGATTTTCGCTTTATCGCAGCTTTCGCAGGTGATATTACCCAAATAAGCTGGTGAAACAGCTGTTTTTTTGTATTTTGCCTTAACACCTTGGGGTTGGTCATTCTCATAAAACCCAGCTCTACTTAGGTTAGCCATAATTTTTGAAGCTGTTCCCCTACCTGCGGCGAGCCAACGCTGAACATCTGCAATGGTAAATTCAACCACATAATTTCCTCTTGCTTGTTCAATTTGCTCATAATAATCAAGGTCTCTGGCTCCAACACCTTGAGCTGAAGCATTAATAGCACCGCCACAATAATGAAATATCCAGAAAACATCTCTCCAATCAGCAACAAGATACTCTTCCCCTTCAAATTCAAATTTTAACCTGTTATTTTGATGTAAATATGCTGAAGTCTTGATAGCTCTGGTTATTTTATCTACATCCCTTCTTGCTCTAACACTCTTAATAGGAATGTAAGGAGCTATATCTTCTCCAAAAGGAAATAAGATTCTCTGATAAGGATACTTTTTCAAAGTTCTCAAAGCACCCCTTATAATATGAATTTCAGGAGGTAAATCTTTAACCTTATGAGTGTGTCTTTTCAAACGTGCCTTAACAATAGCTTTTGTTTGTTCTAAACTCTGGTCAGTATTCAATATCCAACTTCTACTTGCTAACTGGTCCCCTTCATCAGCATCTTCAGCATTACAAGTTACAAACAAAGTATTGAAGTTCACAACATTATCTTGTGCTGTATGATGTTTAGTTCCATCTTCAGCTTTTTCTTCAACTGTAGATATTAAATTCAATCTTCCTTCAGAAATAATAATTCTTAATTGTTCAACAGCTTCTTTCATTCCTTGTAATTCTTCAATAATAACTATTTTCCCATCCCATTTCTCAGCATATACTTGTGCATAATTCAAAACTGATTTTGTAATTCTTGAATAAACAAAGTATTCTTCATCAAGCTCTCCAAATAAAGAAGCTACTGCTTTCATAACAAATGTTTTTCCAGATGAAGCTGAACCATCAAGCATTATACTCCACTCAGGATTCAAGTCTTTTGTTAACATTAAGATAAACAACTGCATTTTCAATTCGTCTTCTCCAACAACCATATAATCAAGAGCTTTCTTAACCAATTCTAAAGGCTCATTTTTTTCAAAGAACTCAATTTCTTCCTTGTATAATTCTTTGTGCAAGGCACAATCTTGTATGTCACAAACCCCTAACTGCTTGCACTTACCGCAATTCCAAAAAGGAACTGGCTGCTTGTAAATCCAGTCAACCCATTCCTTGCCTTCCTTAAACTCAAACTTGTCAATTGGGTCTTGAGAACAATTATTAACATAAACCTGCAATAACTTCTCAGCCTCATCAATATTTTGCCCGTCTATCCTTGTAGCAAGAGCGATAGCTAACGCCCCGTAACTCCTCTTTCCCCTGGGCATACCTTCCATAATTTGCTGAACACACGGTAAAGTGATGTATTTCCCATCGTAGCTTTCTTGCCTTTCGCTCTTCTTCTTTTTTTTTGAAGCCTCAATAAAGTCGTGTGCAACTTGCGTAACTAAAGTCTCATCAATTTCCCAAACGTCAATGACTTTAGGATATTCCACATCTTCAAACGAGTTTTCTTTTGGCTTTTGGTTAGGGATTGCCTCAAGATATGTCTTGTAGCCTCCTTTGATTATGCTGGAGTCTACCTTGTCTATTTTCTTGTTTGCCCCTCCACAACACCTTATTAGAGTATTCTTACCTCCTATGTCATCCCAGTTTAGCTTTGCTAAGTCAATTATCTTTCCTATCCCTATGATTTCCTTGTTAAGTCCTGATTGCTCAACTATTTCAGTGCAAAGCCTAAGCCTTATGTCTCTGTAAAGATTACATCCTTTTTTGGCTGCTTCTCGCACAATCTTTTGTTTTTCAGGGTCTTTAATGTCAATATGTAAGAAAATGTGTATGTGGAGGCTTTTGTTACCGCTCCAAAAGACGTAGTGGGGTATTTCCTGGCTGTTTAGGTATCCTGTGATTTGAAGTGCGTATTTGGAATTTTGTGCAAAGCTTTTTGCGTCAAGCTCAATCAAAAGTTCATTGCTTCCAATGGTTCTATGGTCAATTGGAGGAAGCAATCTTCCTAATGGAGCTTGCATTCCTGGCTTGAATTGTCCGTTTAGAATTCTGTTTCTTGCAGTGTATATGGGAGTGTCTATCACGTTTGCAAGAATACTAAACCATTCTTTTTGACTAGTTATGTCACTCATCCATCAAACCTCTCTTCCAAATCAAGCTTTTCTATTCTCTTAAAAAATATTATAAATAAACCTATTTATATACTTTTATGTCTTTAAAAATATACTTTTATTTCCTTTTTTTCCTTCCACAACCCATACTTTTCACCCCCCAGTTAACGTCAATAATGACAGTATTGTCATAACATCTTATCTCTCCAAACAACTGGAAGAGAATCATTATTTATCTCGATTGGCAAGGAATAATCAAAAGGCTTAGGACCTTTTTCCTTGATGAACTCAATCATTTCCTTCAAGCCTTTTTCCAAAGTGTATTCGGTCTTGTAACCCAAAAGCTTCCTTGCCTTGTCAGATGAGCAGCTTGCAGCCCAAACTTCCTTAGGTCTGCTTCCCATATATATGGGGCGATACTCGAAGTCAAGTAGTTTAGCTATGGTCTCTCCAAGAATGTTCACGTTAATAACTTCCTCATCAGGTCCGATGTTGATGACTTGCTTGTTAGCATCATCAATGAAGCCCATCTTAACCAGGCATTGAAGGCAGTCTTGCACGAAGCTAAAGCATCGCTGTTGAGTTCCGTCTCCATAAATTATTGGCTGCTTGCCTTGCATCATTCTGTTAATGAATATTGAAGCCACGTTCCTGAAAGGGTCGTCATACTTTTGCCTGGGACCTATGATGTTGTGAGGGACTGCTATACTCCACTCAAAGTTGTGAACGTCTCCCAAATGCCTGATAACTTGTTCTCCAGCATACTTTGCGATTCCATAAGGGTCTTGGGGGTTGCAAAGCATATCTTCCCTGAACAAAGTGCATCCTTGACTTCCGTATCGAGCCATTGAGCTTGCGTAAACAAACCTTCGGACTTTCTGATTTATTGATGCCGAAATCATTGAAACTGAAGTGTTAAAGACGCTTTGGGTTATCAAGTGAGGTGAGAAAACGCTAAGTCCTTCGTGTGCTAAAGCAGCAAGGTGATAAACTACATCACATCCTTTCGTGAGCTTGTTCATCTTTGGAAGGTCTGTGCAATCCCACTTGTGAAAGGTTATGTCTTTACTTATGTTGTCTAAGCTTCCTCCTGCAAGGTTATCACACCCTATCACTTCGTGTCCTTTCTTGATAAAGGCATCAGCTAAGTGTGAGCCGAGAAATCCAGCTACACCACTAACGCATATTCTTGATGTTTCCATAACTATGAATGTCTATGAATGTTTCCAATAATTATCTACAGCTTTCAAAACTGGAAGAGCTACTAGCCAGTATGGATTATCCTGCCATACCACTATTCCACCTGCAATCAAAACTGCTATTGCGTTTATTGCCACTTTCTTCGCCCATATTTTCCAATCAAATTTTGTTTTTGCCATCTCAATTACCTCCAATTCTCCATACTCATACTCGTGTTCAGGGGAGTTCACCATCATAGTCCTCTAAGTTCTTGTATAACAAGTCAAGGCAGACGTATCCGTAAATGCTTTCATAAAATTCCCCTATGTGTTCTCCGTGAATTGTCTTGATTGACTGAATGTCCATTTGGATTGCAGAATGCCTTTTAGGTCTGTCTTCCACAAGTCCTTCTAGTAAGAATTCAAGATTCATATTTATTCTTTTGTCAAGCGGTCCTACCCTCTCCCTTATTTCTGGTATGTTATAGTGTAGTAGTGCGTGACCATTCTCATCCGAGTATTCTTCTATTGGTTTCATATTATGAACAGGTATGGCTTGTATTTATTTTCCATTGCAACAAGGATTACTTCATTGGTTTGCGGCTCAAAGTAATAAAGCCTGCCTTCATCATCCAAAAAGAAGTTCAAAGCGTGTTTTCCCCCTCCTACAACGTCAACGTGAACTATTCCGAAGGCAAATCCTGGGGTTATCCACCTCATAAATGCCATTGAGGCAAAGCTGTAGTCATCACAATCCCTTGTTTCATTCTTGAACTTTGCGAACTTGAATAAGTTCATTTGAAGCAGTGAATTCATTGACTTCTGTGTTGCCAGGTAGTAGTATTTGTCTGTCACAATCACTTGGGCTTTCTTGCTTTGCTTTCTTATCTTATCCTCAACCCAGGCGTTTGCAGCTATTTCTTCGCAAAAGGATTCCGTGTAATTAAACCACCACTTCATCATTCCAGACAACAATTCTTTTATCATTTTTATAATGTAGGTCCGAAAGCAACCCTCCTAATAACCACTACCTCATTGGCTGCAGTGGTTCCCGAAACCCTTAACTTCATAGTTGTTCCAGTGTTAGTGAAGAGGTGAGGGCATCCGTTAACTACAGTCTCGTAATTAGAGTTATCAGCTGTCAAAGCCAAATTAATGTCAGTAGTGGCTGCATTCTTCAAAAACCTGATTCCGCTAATCTTCCAACTTATGTTTGCGTGATTTGAACCTGTTGCGTAAATCTTCCAAGAACTCCAAGCAGTAACATCAAGAGTTTTACAATAAGTTATAGGATATTGACCGTTACTATCTCCTGAAGGGGTGTCATCATAAAATATGTTAAAGTAAATGTGCATTAGGTTATTACTCCAATCTGAAATCCACATTGCCTCTCCTCTAAAACTCCTCTCAACTCCAATAGATAATATGCTAAGATTTTCTGTTCCATCAGAAAACTTGAGAGCTATAGTGCTTCCAGCATTAGCCCCACAAGAGCCATAAAATTGGAAGAATCCACCAACTTCACCGCTTAAATCCTTAGTTATAAGGCTTGAGTTCTGCCCCCCACTGATGTATTCTGTGCCTTCACTACAATTAGTGCTTGTGGGAAAGAAACCGGCAGCTATTGAGCTGTCGTTTGTCTCATCTCCAATCTTGTAAACTTGAGCTTCAATCATCGCAATTCCTTCAGTAACCGTGTTTGCGGTGTTATGCAACTGGCTTGTGTAAGAATAAGCCCCTGCAGTGTCTGAATAATACATTCCAGTATCATAACCGTTATCTGAATTCGCAGGACTATGCCTGTGTGTTATGTTTGTTGTTGCACTTGCACTATCGCTTGAGAAAGCATCAAATAACAAGTTTGTTGCAACTCCACCCATATAAGGATTAATCATAGGCAGCATAAACCTGCTAAAGTGTGATTTTCCCCTATTTATTTGATTTACGTCTTCACCATATAATTTTTCTCCATCTGCTTTCGGAAACTTTCCTTCTGCCATTGTATCTTTTCACCTCTTTATGAATTTGCTGATTGAACTTCGAACTTGGATATTATCGGACTCTTAGATAACCCAAATAATCTAAACTTTAAATAGATGTCTACTGATGCACAGATTGTGTAAAGTGATATGTTCACTCCTTTTCTCCCATACCCCACGTCTTCAACGTCAACGTCTGATAGGATTGTGTCTCCTGTGCTGTCTAGTATGTCTATTTTGACGTAGGCTTTGGTGGTGTCTTCAGTGTTTTCTTCAGTCCATATTGCCCATCCCCACTTGTTGTCTGTGCTTGTTGGGCGTGAGTGCAGGCTTACGTCTAATAATTCAGTTTTCCACCAACCTACACTCCACGAAACACCTCCTATGCTTGGCATTATACTACTCTCACACCTCTGTAGTTAAGGTCCCATATCATTCCCATTCTTGGGTAATCAAAGTCATTCCAAACCCATATTTCCTGTTGCGTGTTATTTGATATGTTAACTATGTCCTGGTATGATGTGGTGAGGGTTTTTGAGGCTGCATAAGTGCTGTTAGAGCCGACTTTTATGGTTAGTCCTGATGTTTCATAGTAAGTTGAGTTGTATGCGTATAGGTCTTTAAAATAAGCCTTTTGATTAAGCGATTGATTTACCTTTCTAATCACAATTCTAAGCTCTGTAAATATCTCACTTGGGGGTAAAACAGGCACGTCCAAGCTCATAGTATTCCAGCTCTCATTATTAAGAACTGCTGATGTAGTGTAATTTGTGCCTTCAAAATCAACCAAAGTCAAGTTCAGTATATCATAATAACCTTCATTTCCCTTATAAGTCAAGTTAATGTATTCCATTCCCGTTAAATTAAACAAGGAAATGTTCTTGTAAACCCAGTTAGGACTTGCACAATCACTAGTCCAATTAACCTGAAAGTAATCACTTCCGTTATAATACTCGTATTGCTGGTCGTAATCAAAGTTGTAAGTCAGCCTCATAGAGAAGTTTGACACGTTAGTTCCTTCCTCAAGGAATGGTGTTTTCATCATACAAAGCTGAGTCCAGTTATAGGTGCTGTTCACGCTTTCAACATCATAAACCGTCCAGTCAGAAAGGTCTGTGAATCCTTCCAAATAATTCTTTATAAGGTTCAGCCCATCCCAGGATATTGAAAGTTGTAACGTGGAATTTACTGAAGCGTTATTTTCAAATATTAACCCTCCATAAGTGCTGTTCTGCCCTGATGGTTCAATCTCAGTATCGTTTCCAGTTATTGGAATGAACACAAAGCTCACTCCTGACTGAATGCTTCCCGTAATGTCCATTATATAATCAACACTGAACTGCCAAGTTACATTTGTGTTGTTGTTTGCAAGGGAGTCTATAGCTGAAGAAACAACAACAACAACATACCAGCTGTGACTTCCGTCAGGCAACCCACTCCAAGTTGTTGTAGCTGAACTGCCATTAGCTACTTCTGTTTCACTCCCAATTTCTGTTCCGCTAGTAGAATTGTAAAATGTTACGTTCATATTTAGCCCAGGATTATTGTAAACGGTAACATTCAATGTTGCAGTTGAGGAATTAACCTGTGAGCCATTTGAAGGGTTGTTTAATACATATTTTGGCGTGCTGTCTAATATGGTGAGGTTATTAACAGATAAGAATGATGTTGTATAATCTGAGTCCTCATCAGAGACGGCAGTTACATTCATCCTATAATTTCCTGCTGCTATTTCTGAAGCGTCAAAGACAACGTGAATGTCTGAATCATCAGCTGAATAAAAGCTGGCATTAATAGTGGAGACTATAGTGCCGTCAGTATCTGTTAGGTAGAGAGTGTGATTAACAACTCCTACGGTGTCAGGGTCAGTAGCCATTCCTATGTGAATTGACATCCAACCCCAATAAGTTCCGTTTAAAAATTCTTGCTCATCAGTGTGATTTGCTGGGTCCAGGTTATAAAAATTCTGATAACCAATAATGACTGGCTTAGTTATGGGATAATTATAGTCTCCAATCTCATCTTCATAAGCAGTGAAGTTCTCATACGCATTCCCTGCACTGTCTAAAACATAAACTCCAATCTGTGATAAGTCCTCTCCTTTCTGGAAAGCAAGCCACATATCAGGAGTGAAGGCAGCCTGAGTGTATGACACGCCACCACTAGTCGTGGTCCAAGCCACCTTGCTATTTTTAAAGCTGACGTTAGAGTCAGTGCTTCCATTAGCATACCTCACAAAATACCTTTTTGCCTGTGTTTCTTCACTTCTATGATAGATGTAAAACTCATCAGTCATCTTTACTCCACCAAACATAGAGTTCGTAATACCAAATGTTATGCTAGAATAACTACTATTTCCTGACGTGTATACCTTATCATTAATGCCTGCTTGGTATACCGCACTGATAAAAACGCAGTTAGAGTTGTCATCTACTGGAGAAACCCCTCCCGTTATGTTATAGCTAGAATTGCAGAAATAAGAGTTGAGTGGCTTTACTGGAGATGCAGTGTAGTTAAGATTTCTAAACTCGGTGATGGTGTAATTGCTTGAGTTCCTCATATTCTCTAGATTATAAAACTTAACAAGAAACCCATTATTCTTGTATATGCCGTATTGTTTCTTTAACTCCCTCTCCATATAATCCTCTGAAAGGAATGCACTACTCCTCCACAAAGAAGGCTCTACATAATAGGTGAAGTTTAAGCGTGCCCAGCCAGTGCCACTGTCTATAGTTACTTTAGGACTTGACACGTCATTCGCAGCGTATGAAAAAATATCGCTAAAGAGAGTCTCATACCATTTATCACTATTCCTGCCATCAGCTCTTAATATGGTGTAGTTATCGCTGTGCTGCTCCGTATACAGTGTGGACTTGTTATTATTGGGAGGTCTTATAGTCCAATAGTTTGGTATGCCTGAGCTGTCAGCTCCGTCTAAAGTTCTTGTAATAATAAATCTTGTTGTGTTAATGCTATTGATGTCTGAGCAATTAATTAACATTTCATACACGCCT
>Ga0307376_10002640_pt1 | contig 17370 bp, 18 predicted proteins | sample TR2MG_FD_202536 | JGI IMG/M metagenome (GOLD analysis project Ga0307376, IMG submission 202536) | Soil microbial communities from Risofladan, Vaasa, Finland - TR-2 | ecosystem: Environmental > Terrestrial > Soil > Coastal area > Acid sulfate soil | place: Finland: Risofladan, Vaasa | collected...
CTGCCATCGGCAATGTGGAATAGTTCAACTTGGGCACTCCATACAGAGCCTTGGTGCCATCTTTCATCGTCTCGATTCGCATCATTGCCTCAGTATCGCTCACGATCTCCCCGCTGACCAACTCAACTCCCTCATCGAAACTGCCCAGACACCCAATGTCAATGAACTGTTTCGAGTTGACCTCGTACCATCCAATTGCCCCACTGCCACAATAGCCCGTCTCATCCGTCTCTGGTCGAATCCCATCCGAGCCTGCTGTGGTCGTTTCAATGATCACCCAATCCACCGGGTGAAGTTCTATATTCCCAGCTTGGTTCCATCTTGTACGAATCGAATTGTCAACCGTGACTTCGATAGAGCCGAGAGTGTTGCTCTTGAAAATGCGAAAACCGGAGTAGTCGAGGTCCTGAGACATGACCTCAATGTTGATCTCTGGACTGGTTGCCGCTGCCGCAGGTGGCCCGACACGCCATCGTCCTACTGGAGCACTCCCTGACAATGCAACATAGAAACTTCCTCGGATATTGCTTGATTCAAGAAACCTGATTTGCCCGGGTGTCGCCGCCACATTGAAATCAATCGCAGTCGAATTCAGCGTGATGTTACCACCACCACAAACAGCCGTACCATCGCTGGCCTGCAGATAGAATTGTTTTGTTCCGGCCGAATTATACCCCGCCATCTCATCTGCCGTGATCTCAATCCGGTTCCCCGTGCTCGAACTCGCAATCCTGAACCGACCGTCCAGAATATAAATCCCCGGCGTCTGCATCGAGCCTGTGTCTACTAGTGGCTGTTGCAACTCGAACAACTGCGACACCTCATTCGCAGCCAATACCCTGCCGAACACAGCAAACTCACAGAATGCTGCCCCCGTTATGTACGTCCCATCGTAATATGTACCAAGGTTCCATTGTGTGAGAGTAGATGCAGCCAGTGCTACCGAAGTGTCTGTATCCTCAAGCACGCCATTCACGTAGAGTTTGTACGAATCCGTGGTATAGTCCAGGGTGACCACAATATCCAACCAGTCGCCCTTGACGAACGTCAACGCAGACGATAGAAGCGTGACACTGGTCGCAGCATTCTTTATGTAGACACCAATAGCATCGTCATCAGAAGAGAAGTAGACCTCTATTCTCTCAGCCCCGACATCATTCGCTGCATCCATGAAACTACTGAACAAAACTGGCCAGGTATCAGTTGTTCCGTATGCTGGCTGCGCCACCACCCTGAGTGATACCAAATTCCGTCCACTGATCAACCCCACCAATGCATCCAGATTGCATTCCGTCACCGTTCTGGTGCTCGTACTGGCGTGTGCTGTGCCCGTCCAGGCATATCCATATCCTGCCCCACCCCAACAAAGTGAAGTGGTATAGGCTTTCGTCTCTAGCTGCCCACCATCAAAGTAGGCAATGTCCCCATTCACTGACAAGGCCACCCAGCATTGGCTGGTCAGCCCAGTTCGATCGGCTTGGATAATAGTACGTGTGACCTGAATCCGTTGCCAGACACTCGTTATCGTGACATACGCGGTTGTGCTTTGAGTGGCCGATGCCCCACCGGTCTCGGCGATAGAGATGTAGCAGAATTTGCCAATCGTGTTTCCAGTGCCTCTGATATATACCGAGGACGTATAAACTGTCCCCTGCGGCGGATTGGTCACACCGTGGGGCATAGTCAAACCAGCATTGGCAGGTCCTACAACGTTGCAGGTCACTTTCGTTGACTTCGTGTCGAAGAGAAAGAACGTTGTGTCGGTTGCTGACGTGGCATTGAACGCTGTCCAGGCCGTGTTCATGACAGGATTGGTGCACAGGTTCGTAGTTGCTTCCTCGATGATCAGCCCTCGCGTCCCCAGCCACATCCCCTGCGTCTGGTGGAACGCCCCGCTCAGCGCCGCCACCTGTCCCCGCAGCGACTTCCACGTCGTCGTCGTGATCTCACAATGCGGTCCCAGCAACAACAGCCCATCCGCCGTATTGAAAAAACTCTCCCCAATCTGCAATTGATTCGCCTGAATCCGCTGGAACTGCCCCGCCGCGTTCCACGTCAGCGGCGGTGTCACCCCCCCGCTGGCCCCGATGTGCCCGCTGCCATCCACGTCCACCTGAAACGTCTCAGCCGCCGAAGCATTGAAACAGCGAATCCCATCCGTCGAATCCATCAGCACCCGCGCCCCGCTGGCTGCCGTCTGGATCGTCGCCCCGGTCACCGTCCCGGCCGTGATCGTCCCCAAGTCTGCCGTAATCGCCGACAACTGTGCAACGGTAATTTTCTCAGCGGTCACCGCGCCAGCGGCCAATTTCGCCGTGGTTATGGATAGTGCCGCCAAATGGGCCGATGCGATCTGCGACAGCGCCGCGTCGGCTCCGTCTGACCAATCCCCCTCATTGTCCGAGGTGTCCACTGCCCGCACCTGGTACCAGAACATATCCTGCGCCGCGATCTCCTCATCCGTAAAATCCTGATCAATGTAGAAATTCAGCCGCGCCAGCGCAATCGTCGCGTACTCACCCGGCGCCCCTTCATCGTCCGCCGCGCGCTGGATCTCGTAGTGTTTCAGATCCCCCTCGGAGTTTGCCGTCCACTGGATCCCAATCAGCGTCCGCGAACCTGCCGCCACTAGCCCCGCCACCTGCGCCGGCGCAGTCGTATCCTTCGCCGTCGCCGTACTCCGCGTCGTACTCCAGGCCGAATCGTTTCCCGACCAGTCTACCGCCCGCACCCGCGCGTAATACGTCGTATTCCCCAGCAACCCCACGAACCGCTCGATCCGGCTGCCCCCGGCCGGGTGGATCCGGCTGCACGTGTACCCGCTGAAATCACTGGAGGTAGATACCTGCACCAGGTAGTGATCCAGGTCCGCATCCGCCACCTCACTCCACGTCACCTGCAAATAGACGACCTGGTGGCCATCCGCGTCTATGTCCACGTCCGTCGTCAGATTCGCGCTCTCGAGCACTGGCGCCGCCGGTGCATCCGTGTCGAACACCGTATCGCCGATCGTCGTGATCAGCGTCTCGATCGTCGCGATCGTCAGCGCACCAGCTCGGGCCGTCTTCGCGGGCTCGATCTGCTCATCGTTCAGCGACAAATGATACCGCCGCCGTTCCCCATCCCGCCCGATGAACTCCGTCCGGATCCGCCGGATGTAGAACGTCGCATTGATCCCCCACGTCGCATTCACCAGCGCCACACTCATCCCCGCCCGCAATCCGTCCTTCTCCGTCCACAATTCGTAGGATGAGCGCGGCAGATCGTACCGGTCCAGGATCGCATTCCCGCGGTCCGTGATCCCCTGCGCCGTCGTGATCCGCTCGTCCCGGCTCACCGCGTGCCGCTCCCCGTACGTCACAATGCTATCATTGTCACTGATCCAGTTCGATACCTCTTTGCCCAGCACGAACACCTTGTTCGCCAACCGCCCTGCGGACCTACTGCGCTTAAACCCGCCAAATCCAAACGACGTCGTCCCATTGGGCGAGGTGCTCAAACTAAAACCTGCCGCGTTCACCTCCGTTGCAAAATAGTGCAAATTCTTATCGTAATCTACATAATAGCGCGCCCCGGTTCTGCGGCACAGATCGTCCAGGCACTCCCGCAGCGTCATCCCCGCGAACTCCACCGCCTCCATTGAGCCATCCACCGTGGCCACGTACGTCGTCGAATCAATATCACTGCGGTACTGCGGAAATAGGCCATCCACCGCATCACCCAGGATGAACGCATCCGACACAGTCGCCTCGTAGGATTCAGACTCCACCACCGTCTCGTCCAGCAAAATGTTATTGTCCTGGCACACCACCCCCCACGTCTTGGTGATCCCCTCCTGCCCATCCGCGATCTCGACCACCTCCCCCGCAAAAATCGTCGTCCCGTCGTCGTCAATGTCAACCGTATCCTTCTCATCAATCGTGACCGTACCAGAGTGATCCCGCACCGTGAACCGGCACGTCGCCACCAGCCCACCGGTGGCCACCTCCTCGATCGAGAGCGACCGCACGTCCACGTACGCTGTAATATCGCTGCCGCCAACCGTGATCGTCAACCCTGCCATCTTAAACCTCGAAACTCCTCACACCCCGGTGCACCAGGATCTGCTCTTGCCGTCTGGCGATCTCCTCGATGTCATCGTCACTCCGCACCGACCCCGGCCCGAACTGATTCGTGATGTAGTACGTCACCCCGCCCATCCCGGCCCCGCCCGCCATCGGCGCTGCCATCTCCCCGCCCGCCATTGCCGGCGCAAACGCCATCTGCGGCATCGCCGGCAGCCCCTGGATCGCATCCGCCACCCCCCGCAGCCCGAGCTCGAACGGCGTCGGTGATCCCGGCGTCAGCCAGTCAGGCAGATCCAGGTTCCGAATCGAATCCCATTGCCGTTTGAGCCAATCTATCGCATTTGAAACCGCATCAATCGCACCCGTCACCCCCCGCACCACCCCGCTGAACAGCTCGAGCGCAAACTTGACCATCTCGATGGCACCCTTGATCTGTGCCCAGATCACCGACCCCGCCAGATTCCCAAAAATCTCCCCAAACTCCGACGACTCCCCACTTCCCAGCCCCAGCGCCTCCGCCAGGTCGGCCAGCGCCGGTTTCAGATCCCGGTTCCAAACACCCGTGATCTCTGCCCATCCTCGCTGCAGATTGGCCCACGCGCTTTGGAGCCAGGGCAGGATCGTCGTCGAGAAATCGTTGAATTCCTGGCGCAGCCATTCCCACACTGGCTGCGCATCCCGCATCAACTGCTGAGTTGCATTCCACAGATCTGGCCACAGCTCATCCCACTTCGCCTTGAGCCACTCGACCGCCTTGGGGACCTTATCGCCCAGCCACTCCCCGGCGATCCCCGCCCACTCCACCAGCTTCGGCCCCACCCCCCCTACGATCTCATTCAGTGGCTTCAGCAACTCCGTCAGTGCCGGCACGAACGCCAGCCCGATCCCGTCCTTGGCATCCTGGATGCTGGTGTGGAATGCGGCAATTCCCTGGCTGGCCGTCCCGACCACCTCTGGCAGCGCCGCAGTGTTCACCTCCAACTGCTTCAGCACCTCGGCCATCAGCGCCTCTTGCTGCTGCGCCTTCGTCATCTCCTTCGTGGAGATCCCGAGGCTGTCAGCGTAGGCCTGATTAGCCGCCGTCGCATCCACCTGTATATTTAAGTTGTCAAGGATCATCGGCGACAGACGGCCCACGCCTGTCACCAACGAATCGAGCATGAAACCCATGTCCTGGCCGGTGGCCGCCGCCACCTTGCCCAGGTATCCCATCGCATCTGGGAGTTGCGCCGCGAATGTCCCACTGACCATCTGAGCGGCCTTGTTATAGGTCGTCATCAGGTCGCCGCCCGTGATCATCCCCGCGCTGGCATCCTGCAGCGCCTGCAGCATCACATCGCTCGAGCTGCCCACGTCGTCGGTCAGGCTCGCGAACGTCGCCGTCACACCTTGCAACGGCGCAGCATCCACCGCTAGATTGAGGATCGCTGCCCCCGCCCCCACCGCCGCCGTGCTCAACCCCACGATAGCCGCGGCGGCCAGCGCCAACCCGCCGGTCGCAATGCCCGCCGCAACCCCACCGAGCGACTCCAGCGCGCCCCCGGCCCCTTTGACGACCTCGGATGCCTCGTCCCTGGCTCTCAGGATGATGTCTAGTGCTGCCTGGCTGACGTTCATCTATTCGCTTCCATTAACCGTTGCTTCTCTCGTATAATCAGCCCCCGCTTGTTGAGATACAACCGTAGATTGTCTACCACCTCGGGAGGAGTGGCCATCAGTTCTTGCCAGGTCCACCCGGTCTCCAGCAATATCACGACGTCGGACAACTCAGCCGGTAATCGGCTCCCCATCCGCAGCGCCGTCTCCACCTCTGCCTCGAAAGTTGGCCTGCTCGTCTGCCGTCCTCCGTTTCCGTGAGGGGTTGAACGCATTGATCTCCCGCAGAATGAACTCCGCATCCTCATCCTGCAGCCGTTCGATTGCTGATCGTCGCAGCGGTACCGCCTTGCCCGCCGATGACTTGAGCGTCCAGGCCTCGATCCCTATCTCCAGAATCGCCAGGTTCATCTCCCCGATCGCGATGTCCGCGCTGAATTCTTGCTGGCCACCATCGCCCTGCTGGACGAATCCCACCTTGTACGCCACGCTGGCCAGCCGCTGCCGGTCACCGTACGCGAATCGCTTGATCGTGACCGTCTCCTCCTCGTCCCACCACTCCGCGTGGATGACCTTCACCTCATGATCTACGAACCGCCCCATCTCTATCCTCCTTCGAGCGCCAGGAGCCATTCCTAGCGGCTCAATGCCCAACTTTCACCAGAATAAACGCAAAAGCGGCGCAAAACGCCTCTACGGGCATTCCGCGCCGCTTGACCCACTTGCCCATCAGCCCGTCAACAACCAGGCCACCTCCCGCAGCGCCCACAGATCCTCGCGCTGCACCCTCTCCACCAGATCGTGCAACTCTGCCCGCGCGTTGGACTCCCACACCACATAGTCGGGATCCTTGCCGATGTCCCCCTCTGGGCACAACCCCAACGCCCGCAGCATAGCGCGTAACCGTTGCACTAGCCCTCGATCTCGTTTCTCCCCCATACCCATTCCTCCTTGACAGGTGATTAGCAACAACATCCATTGTATCACCCCCCCCCCGCCTGTGCAAATCGGATGTGCTACGTTGGCAAGGCAGACAGGTTCGTGAACAATGCCGCCTCGAACATCTTGGCCCACGTCGAATCGTACACCGCATCCGCCGTCACCTGGACCGTGGCCAGTCCCTCATCGTCTCCAAATGTCGGCCACGTCCGATAGCGCACCGCCTGATCCAGGTACAGATATGGCACGTTGCTCTGGCCGCTGTCCAACTCCGTGCCACCGTAGAGCGCGATCCGCAGAAACGACGTCGTGCGATTCTCGTACTTCGTTCGCTCGGCGTCACTATCCGTCCCACGCACGTACGTCAGCGACAGTTCGGGCGACTTCCGATCCTCACTCACACTGGCAAAGTAGAGGTTGCCATCCGCTGTGTACACAGGCGCGAACTTGGTATCCAGCGTCCACGTGAATGCCTTCAGCAAGCCCGTCTTCTGGGTGTTGCCAATCGTGGCCCCGGAGGTGTTGATGCAAAACTTGGCCAAATTGAACGGCGCCCGCTGCACCGTCTGGGCCACCAGTGAGCTGGTAAACGTCGTATCGCTCCGCTGCCTGCCCACCATCTCTACCGTGAACTTGCACGTCTCGTTCGGCGCACCGCTAATCTGCAACTTGGTCGCAAAGCAGTATTCCGCCTCGTACGCCTGCAGATTGTCTCCATACTCGAACGTGAACGTGTCAATCCCGTTCGCCTGATCTGGTGTGTTGGGAGTAGTGAGCGCCGGTGTATGCGTCCACAAGTACGCGTTGGGCTCATTCGATGCATCCGGCTGTGTCGGCGTGATATTGCCCCGGATCGCCATCGGGAGGATCCACGCCAAATGCCGGAAGTTCACGTCCCCTGTCCACACCAGCTTGGCTTGCTTCCCCACAAACAAATCATCTGCCATGTGCCGCGCCAGCGAGTTGCGGTCCTCCTCTGGCTGGTGCAATACCTCCCCGCTCTCGAACGTGGACAGAACGCCATACAGAATCTCTGCCGCTGCCACCGCAGTGCCTGGCGTACTCTCAGGCCCCACCTGGATGCGCCGGAATGCCTTGTATCCCGTAGTCATAATTCAACTCCTTCGTGCTGGTAGCATCTCTCGCCCCAGCAGGCAACCCGCCGTTTGCAGCGCCCGCCGTCGCCCGTCGGCGCGCCACAAAACGGCGAAACTTCGGCCGCCGAAATCGGCTCATAAATCCCCGCTGCCTCGATCACGGCCCTCGTCACCCCTTCCCGCTCCCGCACCTCCAGCAAATCAGCCGCCGTCAGATCCCGCGCCGGCGCCCCCATCAAGTATCCCGGCCCCACGTACCTATATACCGTGTGCGCGGCGATAGCCTCGCTCGGCAGGCGTTTGCCAGCCATAGTATTGTCGCTTTGCAATTTGTCGCTCCTCGTTCCGCAGGTGGGCCAGGTGCACGAACCGGCATTGCTCCGGCTCCACGAACGTGGCCCCTTCCAGATGGATCAACAACCGCTCATCGCTCCACACCGCATTGTGGCTGCCCTCGTAGCGCATCTGCCCACGATGCTGGAACAGCCGCGGCCCCCAGCCCACCCGCCCGTCCCGGCTATTGATCTGCAGCGCGTAGTGCTGGCCATCCTCGGGCACCGGCAGCACACCGATCAGCCGCTCGTCGGCGTCAATCCATAGGTACCAGTCCCCCTCACTACCCACCAGGTAGGTAGACCGCTTCACCACCTGATCGGCCCACGCCATCGGGTAGCCATCCTCATCTTCAGGACAATCTACCCATTGCGCGCCGTAGGCCAGCGCGATAGCCCGCGTCGCATCGGTCGAGCACGGCTCAGAGTGGGGAAACTGCGCGTACGCCCCATCCACCACCACGACCCGGCTCACCTGTCCCTGCACGCTCTCCAGGCACCCGGCCAGCATCTGCTCCTCGTTGAACGCATTCACGCACGCGATCACCTCGGGCAGCCACGGCCCGCGTCGTACCAATTCCCCCGCTTCCCGCCAGGCGATGAGCGCCCCGCGCCGAGGTACGTCCCGCTGCCCCAGCGTCGCCACCCGGTAGCCCCAATGCCGCAAGTCCTCTGGGTACAGCGCACACCGGTGCGCCTGGTGGGGATTCCCATCCACCGCCTCTTGCGGGTATTCCCCCCACGGACACCCCACCACCACCAGGTCGGCCAGCGCCTCCAACTTGTTAAGTGTGGGCCTCACCTCCGCGCGTTCCACGTGCTCTGGACCGTGCCACCAGAACACCACGTCGTAATACTCCCCCAGGGGCGGATTTCGCACGTCCCCCACGATCACCCGCTTGACGTCAGGATGATCCTGGTACAGCGCTGCGTACTCAGGCCACACCTCCAACAGCGTCAGCCGGTGCCCGGCCTGCGCCAACTCGGGACCGCACTCGAATCGCTGGGGCGCTGCCCCCACGTACAACACGTCCCCCGGGCGTTCCCACAGACGCGGCACGTATCGCCTCAGCAACTCCAACCGTTCCTCAATCACGCGAACTCTCCGCTGCCACTGTAAATGATGTCCTCAATCGTCGTCACCGTCAGCCGGAACCCCACGAACGACGGCAGTGCGGTCCGGGCCTGCCCCTTCTGCCATAGATACATCGTTTCCGACGATGCGCTCGCCCAACAGTTCGTGATGCCCGCCGTCCCGTTGAGCGTGGGGTATTTGTTGATCTGATCCAGCACCGCCTGCCGCGCCGTTGTAATCGCGCTGTACGAATCGCCGGTGAACCGCTCCCACACCTCCACGTAATGCGTCCACCAGTACCGTACCTGGCTCCAGTCCCCCGACCGCTCCGACCTCATCGGCCCGGGCAGAATCACCGCATACGGAGACGACCCCCGCCCGATCACCTTCAGGTCCCCCAGCACCACGTCCGCCGTCGCGAACGTCCCGCTCAGCGCCTGCAGGATCGTCTGGATCGCCGCTTGAATCGTCGCATCACCGGCCATTACATTAGCCCGTATCCCAGTCCACGATTTCATTCCCCATCATCTTACGCTGGAAGATGGGCACGATCTCGTCCCCGCCGTCGTCCTCCGTCCGGCACTGCAGCCCGTACGCCAGCGCCCGGCTGCGTGTCGCCCCCAGCGCCGCGAACCCCGCCGCGTGCTTCCCGATGAATTCCGCCGCCTCCTGCTCGATCACCCGGAACGGCGACCCCGCCCGCATCTCCTCGGAGCCCGGCGCGTACGGGCCGGCCCCGTTGGCCGCGTGACACAACTCCACCGCCTGCGCCACCACGAACTCATCCAGCGCCAGTTTCGCATCCGCCTGACTCACCGGCACCTTGAACCCGGCCTCGGCCAGCAACACGTTGAGAATCCCGCTCACGCGATCCACAAACTTCTCCACCTGCGCCAGCGTCGGCCGGGTACTGGTCGAATAGATCACACCCGTCGCCGTCGCATACAGCGGCGTCAGCGCCCCCACCTCGTCGGTCGAGCCGTAAGAGTTGGCCCCGATTGCCACCCTACCTCCACACGAACACGTACACCGTCACCGCCGTCGTCAGCGCATTACACCCCGCGACGTCCACCTTGACGCGCCCATTTGCCAGCGGATGCTGGTATTCACCCGAGATCGCCGCCCCGGCTGTGTCGGTAGATTGCACCTTCGGATAGACCCACAAGTCGGCAACCGCGTTATCCTTGCCATACAAGACCACCTCAGGCCGGTTATCGTCGCTCTCGACCACCACGTCAATGTCCGAGGTATTGGGCGCGTCCGCGCTCCAGTCCACGTAAACTGCCCGCACCTCCCCGTTGACCGCCCGCGCGCCATAGCCGGTGCCGGTCGCTGAAGCATTCTCACCGGTCGTCGTGACCGTGATCTTTTGAACCTCAACCATTGCCCACCTTCTTCCGTCGCGGCTTCGGCGTCACCACAGGCAATTCCGGTTGCGCAACAGCATCGTGATCATCCGCCGCGACGCGTGAGCTCACACCGTTTTCGCCGCTTTTTGCGCCAGAATCTTGCATCTTAGTGATCTCCAGAATCCCCACGTCCGCCGCGTGCTGCAACTCCTTGGTCACCACAGGCAACTCCCGCGCCTGGTGTTTCACAAACTCCAGCCCCGCGATCGTCGCCGCAGACCACCGGTATGTTGGATGAATCCGCACCAGATACATCTCCCACCTCCCACCTGTCTAGCTGTTGTCGTACAAACTAATGCAGATCCAGGCACTGCCATTCCACAAAAGTGTGGCGGTATCGTGACTGCCCAACGCCAAGTCGGCCTTGCACTCAACGGTTCCACCCGTTCCATCCACGTTGATGACGAAGACTGCATTCGCATTCTCGATGATCAGCATATCTCCAACCCGCGTCCCGGCCACGATCGGTATTGATGTATTGGTCATGGTGACTGTATCCGCCGAGGTGACCTGCATATAGGTCGCCGTTGCAGTGATGCTTTCCCCATCCGCGATTGCCACCGTGCCAGCCGATAGACTCAGCCAACTGCCCACATCCACCAGGCCACCGATAAACCCGGTTGTCGCAGTAATTGTGCCGCTGGCGTCCACATCGGCGAACGAGCTGGTACCACTGGAGGTGACGTCGCCGGTCACGTTGCCGGTCAACGCGCCGATGAAAGTCGTAGCGGTGATCGTCCCGCTCGCGTCCACATCGGCGAACGAGCTGGTACCACTGGAGGTGACGTCGCCGGTCACGTTGCCGGTCAACGCGCCGATGAAAGTCGTAGCGGTGATCGTCCCGCTGGCGTCCACATCGGCGAACGAGCTGGTACCACTGGAGGTGACGTCGCCGGTCACGTTGCCGGTCAACGCGCCGATGAAAGTCGTAGCGGTGATCGTCCCGCTGGCATCCACGTCGGCGAAACTACTCGTACCACTGGAGGTAACGTCACCGGTCAGGTTGCCGGTCACGTTGCCGGTCAATGCGCCGATGAAAGTCGTAGCGGTGATCGTCCCGCTGGAAGTCACGTCAGCAACCGTAGTGGCCCCACTTACCCCCAACGTACCGACTACGACTGTATTACCGGAGCTATCTACAGTGAATTTGTCAGTTCCACCAGAGTTCTCCACCACAAATACCTGCGTAGTTGGCGTAGTGTACGCTTGCACCGTCAACTGGATCTCGTCCGCCGATCCATCTATCAACACGTAGCCGGTATCCGTGATGTCCCCGGTCACTGCTAGGTTGCCGGTCACTCCCACGTCACCCGCAACCGTCACGTCCCCCGTAAAGTTCTGTGCTCCGCTCGACGTAATCGTACCATCGTACGCCAGCCGCCACCGTACCGTCCCGCTGTTTCTGAATTCTACAATGTCGCCGGTGCTCGTCTGATCCACGATGAGCTGATCCGTATTCGCCCCCTCAAAGTTCGCCCCGCTCCCTGACAGGCTCATCTCCTGGTACGGCTCCCCTGGCTGCACATACGACTGCACCCCACTCATCAGCCCCACTATCACCAGCAGGACGATACTGATCCCCACGATTGTCCTGAAAGTTGTCTCCTTCATTTCCCGTACTCCTTCTTCTTCACAATCCTGAATCCCAGCGCGTCCGCATCGCTCTCACGGAACGCCGTCAGCGCCAGCCGCGCCCGCGCCAGCGATAACGCCACCCGCGTACTCCACCCCGCCCGCAGTCCCCGGATAATCCACTGTGCCAGCAGGTCAGTCCCCACCACCTTCCGGCCCAGCGCCTTGTTCTTCCCCGCTCCAGCGATGACAGCCTCCGCTCCAACCCGGTACAGCGCATCCACCATTGGATCATTGTCCGCCCCGTAACAATTCGCCACGATGGCCACGCATCCGTCGAGGCGAGCGCTCAAGATATTCACGGACAACAGCGCCACCGGCTGCCCCGCCTGGCCATCCCCGTACCAGCCTACCATTCCCCGCTTCCCGTGTAGCCGAAAGTACAGTACATCGTACCCCTCCAGCCACTCTGGACGAAAGTCAATCGCCGCCAGCGGCGGGGAGGTCAGCGGTTGCACGCCCGTCGCGCGTGCAACCGCCACACGCGCTTCCTCCGTACAGTACGCAAACACGCGCAAGGGACACCTCCCGGTACTACGTGTTGCCCATGCAGGCCAGTCGCCAGTCCCCGTAGGTGACCACGTATCGGGCCATCCACTTATAGTACCGGATGCCCATCCCCTGCGTGTGATCGTCCCAGAACACCAGCTGTGGCCCTTCCCGGACCTGCAGCATCAGCGGTTTCTCTGGCAGCGTCGTGCACACTACCGCCCAGAATGTGCTATCCACCCATCCCCCGGGCGCCGTCAGCCGCTGCACCTTCCCCGCATACGGGTTCATCTCACGGTTGGTGGTATCGTAGGTTTCTTTGTTGTCCGTGATCTGCGCCGCCATCCGCTCCAGGTTGATCGAGTGGATGATCAGATCGTGCACGATCCCCGTCGCGATCCCCCGGTCGTCCCGGAATTGGCTTGCCGCAACCCGCACCGTCTCGAAGTTATCGAGCGTCATCACCACGCCGTACTTGTTGTCCTGCACGGTCTGATACTCGGCCCCCTTGTCGTAGTGCGAGTCGTTGAAGAAACTCAAGGAGTCGTAGCAGGCCCCGTACGTGGTGGTCGCATCGCCGCCGTTCAGCGCCGCGAAACACAGATAGTCCATGTGCTGCTCGAACCGCACGCCCGCGCTGCGCGCCCACTCCTCCAGCCCGCCGACCCGGTTGTCGTTGATCGCGTTGTGCCAGATGCCGATGGGAATGTCCCAGTCCTGGTTGTAGACCACCAACCCGCGCTCGTTTCCGCCCAGCACCGTGATCGGCCCGCCCTCGTGCAACCCCGATACCTGCGGATGCCCCGTCCGGCTATCCGTCCCACCTGGCCCGGCCTGCCCCCCTACCTGCGCCGGCCACGGGATCGCCCCCAGGTCTCCATAGATCTCAAAGGCGCCTTCGCTCTTGGTCGGCTGCACCCACCCGCTCCTCAGCGGCTTGTACTCCTTCTTCCCCGCCAGAAATCCCTTGCGCATCCCATACTCCAGATGCGCCAACACATCAGTTCGTGTGATCATCTACAGACCTCCTGATTCCGATCCGTTAATCCTGCCCATCCGTGTTATGTGGGCGTATTCGTCCGCATCGCCGCGTGGCTGATGTCCACCCACACGTAGGTGCTGTCCACGTCCACGATGGTACCGACCCACCAATTGTTGGTATCCGTCGTGGTAATCGTGTCATCATCGCTGGCATACGCTGGAGCGCCGATGTCGGTGATCGCCAGCGATCCCACCGCGAACCCCCAGATGCCGTTGGTGTACACCGTGCACTTCTTGGCCCCATCCGCCGTGTCCGCGGCCTTGACCTCCACCTTCTCCGCGGCGATGCCGCCGAAGATGTCCGCCGATGCCGATGCCGTGCTGCCGCTGGAGGGCGCCGCCCGAAAGTACCCATCGGTGTCCGATTGATCACAGACGACGACACTGCCCTTGTAGACGGTGTGCTCCGTGCTCCCCCCGCCAAAGTTCGTGTACCCGGCCAGCTTCAGCGGCAGGGTTGTCAGCCCTCCCGCCGGCAGCTTGACCGGCCTGCTCTTGCTCGCTGAAAGGACGGTCATCTTACTTGCCTCCCCCCTGCCACTTCGTCAGGTCGTACTCGCTCAGCTCACCCAGGTTGAGCACCGGGTCGCGCAGATCCAGCAGCTTCATCTCCCCCGCGTCGAGCGCATCCGCGTATTCCTTCGGCAGCGCCTTCTTGCCGCCCTGCCCGTCCCGGCTCGAGCCGTGCTCCCCGAAATCCACCACCTTCGCCTTCAGGATCGCCATCGCCGCCTGGATCTCCTGGTCGCCTGGGAGCGCCTCCAGGAACGCCACGATCTCTTCTGGCTTCGTGCCCAGGCCATGCTCGCCGCTCGTGACCTGCGCCGCGAACTCGACCAGCGTCGTCCGCCGCTCGTAGCGCGCCTTCATCTCGGCCTCGACCTCGGCCTTGACCTTCTCGCGCATCTCCACCATCTGCGTCTGTTGCGCGGCCAGTTCGGCCTCGTACTCCTTGCGGATCTTCTCCCGCAGTTCTGCCAACTCCTTCTCGTTCATTCGATCTTCCTCCTCTAGTTTGACGATCAGCGGCGCTACTGCATCCGCAATCGCCTGCAATTCAAGCACACTCGGATAATATTCCTGCCCCTCGGCAGGCCACTTGCCTTCACCTTGCTTGTGTAGCCACGCGCAGAGTGCCTGTGTGTCTGTGATCCCCGGCTTCCCCGCCAGCACCTGCACACACTTCGTAAATGACCCGGCCCACTTACCCCACGCCCCAATCACGTTTTGGATGTTCCCCTGCAACTCTGCCCAGTCCCCTACCTCCTCGCCCCCTTCCCGATGCTTGAAATACTGAATCTGCCTCTCCCGCTTCGCTGCCGCCTCCCGCGCCGCCTCCTCGTTCGCGTGCTCCTTCCCCGCCCCAAACGGGAAGCGCCCCAGCACCTTCGACCCATCAGCCGAGTACAAGATGATCTCGTCTCCTTCCTTGCGGATCACCAACTCAGCGTCGTCCTTCTCCTCCAGCGCATACACCCCAGTCTCGCCCAACTCCACCGGCTGCAGCCCCTTCACCGCCGGGAAGTTGACCAGGCTAACGCTCTTGATCACCTTCTTGGCCAGGTCAATCGTCGCGCTCAGATAGCGGTACACCTTGTCCCCGACCAGCTTCCGCCCCACGTCGTTCCAATCCACGCTGGCCAGCAGCCGGTCCCCATCCCGCCACACCTTGCGCACCCAGCCCGCCGCCTCCGCCCGCTCGTGGTTGACGTCAATCGGCACCTCCTGCTCGGCCAGACCCGCCTCGAAACTCGCTACGAACGTGTCCAGGTCCTCATCAACAACCGTCACCTCTTTGCCGTGGCGATCCACGAAATCCCCCGTCCGCAGTACCTCCACCGGCGTCCCGGCCTCGTTCGCCTCTGCAAACAAAAAGTCAGTCAGTATCCTACTCACCCACCCACCTCCTCCGCCAATTCGGCCACGATCCCGGCCCCCGCCTGCGCCAGGAGACCATTGATCGCCTCCTGATTGTCCGCCACCACCTGCGCCGTCGTGCGCCACCGGCCTCGATGCGCCGGCGTCTGCTTTTGTGGATCCATCACATACGGCCCGTACGGCGTCGCATTGTCCACCCGCCCCACCACGAACGCGCCGCTGTTCCCTGGCGCCATCTCCACCACCCGCTGCCCGCTGACCCACAGCCGCCCCAGCGTCCCTGTGCGCCTGTACCACGAATCCGCTGGCGCCGCCGGGTAGTCCGCTGCATCTCCCTGGAGCACCATCAGCGCCTGCTCGATTGCCAGCTCGACCTGCCCGGCCGCGATCTCTGGAAAGTCCTCCAGCCTCGCCATAAACTCGACCAGCTCGGCCTGGAACTGCTCTAACCCCTCTCCCTCAATCATCGTCCAAGCGCTCCTCAATCCACTGGCGGGTTTCGGGCCCTAGACACATCTTGTGCTTATTAACCTGGTACCAGACAGCAGTGTATGGTGTTCCCTGTGCTCGCCCAGCCCCGCGCCAGTCAGCGAGCATCTCGCGCCGAGCCACATCGCTCATTTCCAAAATCTTGACACGACCTTCGTCTTCTGGCAGAACCCACCACTGCCAATGATGACGATTTCGCTTTTGATGTAGCAACCAGGCAAAGTCAAATGCCTGATCGCCCGTATTAGTAGGCTTGTAATATCCTGTATCGTCACGCCGTTGAATTGCTGTACCATCTCGATTGTAGAAATATCGCGCGTAAGGAACGAACTCATCTAGCCTGAATTTGCTCAGGTCGTGAATGATCCCGCGCCAGGGAATATTGAGCCTACAGCACTCAATAGCAACGAACCACTTGTGCCGCACAATGTAGCTCAGATACGCCACATATCTACCCACCACGTACCTCACTCAGCGTCTTACCCAGGTAATCGCCCTCGCTGACGATCACCCCCTGCAGGTCCCGGCATCCGTTCACCCGCCCCCACGGAGCCTCCACCGGCCGCTGGCATACTACGTCATCGCGCACTGTCGCCCACACCACCACCCACACCCCGTTCGGCAACAGCACCGGCCGCGTGTAACACCGGCAGCCAGGATGCGCCGGCGCCTTGAACACCGTCCCCGGTAGCCCCACCCGCTGCCGCACCAGGTCGTTCGCCTCGTCGTATGCCCTGGTCACCTCCGTCGCGGCGATCAGCTCCGCCCGCCCCTTCCCGAACACGGGCGCCAAGACCTTCGTCAGATCAGGCAGCGCCCCCCCTGTCTCCACCCACGTGGCCACTACTTCCTTGACCGCCGTCTGCGTCGTGTCCGTAATCCCCGTAATCAGCTTGCCCACATACTGGCGCGCCCACTTCGCCGCATCCGCATTCACCAGCGCCCAATCCGCCCCCCCGGCGAACGCCTCGATTGCTTCCTGGATCACCGTCCCCGACAACCCCGTCACGTGCTTAAGCACCTGCTGGAGGAGGACCTTCTTCAGCGCTTCCCGCTCAGCCGCCCAGAACGCCGCATCGCTCACGGCCTGCCCTGCCTGCGCCGCCTCAATCACCCGCTGCTGTTGCTCTGCCAGGAATCCCCGCACCTTCCCTGCAATCTCCCCCTCGATGGCCGCCCTCTCCGCGTCGTGCCCGGCCTCCGCAGCAAACTCGACCATCTCCTCCGCTCCCTCGTCCCCCTGCTCCCCTGCTCCCTCGTCCCCCTGCTCCCCTGCTCCCCCGCCCCCTTGCTCCTCCGCCCCCCCGCCCCCCCGCTCCCCCGCCA
>Ga0307376_10002646_pt1 | contig 17339 bp, 15 predicted proteins | sample TR2MG_FD_202536 | JGI IMG/M metagenome (GOLD analysis project Ga0307376, IMG submission 202536) | Soil microbial communities from Risofladan, Vaasa, Finland - TR-2 | ecosystem: Environmental > Terrestrial > Soil > Coastal area > Acid sulfate soil | place: Finland: Risofladan, Vaasa | collected...
GCGGCGGAATCCTTGATACCATCGCAGGACAGTTCGCGGAAGGCGGAAACGTGCAAGCCGGGAAGCCGATTCTGGTCGGCGAGAAAGGTCCGGAGATCATCACGCCGCGTCAATCTGGAACGGTGATTCCGAACGACATGCTCGGTGGCAAGCAGCAAGCTCCACAGGTCAGCGTCGGTGGACCGACAATCGTGAACACCATTGACGATGCTGCTATCGTCGGGGCGTTCAATCGTGGTGGCGGGAACTCTGTCGTCCTGAACAACATGACTGAGAATCAATCGTCTTATAGAAACGCACTGGGAATCCAATAATGCCATTCATCGAACAGCAACTCTCCGCTGATGGTGTAACGACTGAAGGTCGGCACATCGTTTCCGAAGCGATCTATGAGATCATTACGAACAGCCATATTTCATCGCTGTCTGTCGCTGTAAGTTCTCCGCTCAGTTCTGGATATGCGGTCGGTGATACGTTCCGTATAAACGCTGGGACGCCTGTCGTCATCAATGGTGACAGCTTCCATGCGACAGGTCGCGTCACAGCGCTCGCTTCGCCGGAGAGTCTTGGACAGGTCGCCGCCGTTGAGATCATATCGTGGGGAGCGTACACAGCACTCCCGTCGAATAGTCCGCTCAACAGTCCTGAGAACTTAGTGCTCGGAATTGCAACCGTGACTCTGACTGGAGCAGGAGACGACGGGCTAGTTGTGGACATTACAACTGATACGCCGAAATGGACGTCCGATTCTTTAGTTGTTGACAGTCCGACTACATCGGTCGAATGGCTCGTGTCATCTGTCAAGGCTGCGAATGCTCCGACAATCGGTATGCGCTCTCAACTGAGTGGTGCGAATGACGGTCTTCGGATGACGATAGGCAGTTCGTACTCTGGAATTTTGCCGTGGGTGTCACAGCCGGGAGTTCCGCCGACGATGACGTTCTATTTCGGTGTGCCGAATCAAGACCCGAAGATATACGTCTCAACGACAGAGCGTCGTGTGAACGTTCTGGTGACAGATGGCACATCGAAACAGTACGTCGGACTTGGACTCTTTATTCCGTTCGTCGATGTTGCGAGCAACTATCCGTTCCCGGCGATCATTCACGGGCAAGCCACGACACTCCGCGCGCACAACGAAGTATTCAGTACAACGAATCGCGGCATCGTCAATCCAATTGACTTCTCTGGACTTGGCTGCTACCAGTACCGCGACAATCTTTCTAGCACATGGTTCGGCATCACCGAAAATAATCTCAACGGCGCTGACGTTTGCAAATCTCAAATCTGGCCGAATCAGGGTGTCACGACGGCGTGGTCGTTCAACTATGCTCCGGTTCCGACAGGATCGACAGCACCATCGTCAGAGATGAACCCGACGAACGGAGATGGATTGACGATGGGTTCTGGCGAAGGGCTGATGTTTACGGCAGATCAAAGCTCGACTATCGGACCGTATGGTCCCGCTCCGCTCGGTATCGGTGGACAGTTACACTACACCGTTCAAGCGCACATCATATCGAACCAGACTGGCAACGTTCAGATGATCGGGTTTATTGACGGCTTTGAAGCATGTCATGGGCGCGGGCTTGCAAACTTCGATGAAATTCAAAACCCCGACGGACGCCGATACATCACGTTCGCCGATACACAAAGCACAGACCTGACAAACTGGGTCGCGATGGAGATGATCTAATGCCGTACAGAAGTGCTACAGGTGGATTCACTGGCGATACGAACATGGCTGAGTTCATGGATCAAGTCGTGCGTCCGTTTCTTACCGATGCGAAAGGGTCTGGCGGACTTGGTTGGCTATCACAGACTCCAGCGGGTTCCCCGGTGCGTGGTAAAGGAACGACACCGTACTACGAGTTCCTTTTCTCGCGCGGTGGCGTAGGCACAGAAGCTCCACCGTTCTTCTTCTGTCAGACAGCGCCGAAGACGTTATTTATCTATTCCGGAAACGGAGTTGATGTTGATCAGGAGTCTTTCGATCAACCGGGAAACCCGGTCAACGAGCCGCCGTCTGATCCAGTTGTTGACCCATCAACGAGCTATAGTATGAAGAGCTTTAGATGCTTGGCATTGACAACCGTTGTCGGCTCTTATGATTCATACTGGGTTTTTGGTGGTGAGACTGCTGAGTATTTTCACATGGTACTGAAGGTCGGTGCGCGTGAATATCGCCACTTCCACGTCGGCATGTTATCTCCGCTCACTCCGGAGCTTCATCCTGACTCGTTCTACATCACGAATCACCGATGGGCGTGGCTCGCGCCGGACTTTCCGCGTAAACAGAGTCTTGAAACGACGAACACCGTAAGCTATGAACATCAACCGTACAGTGGACACTTAACACCATTCGGAAATGATTCCTTCGAGAACGTACAAGTCGGCATTGATGCTCGCTCGAAAGGCATGTGGATTTATTCCCCGCAGTACGGCACTCAAAACTATGACTGGTGGGTGACATCAGGGAAGCCCAAAAGTGCCGACGGATTCGGTGGTGGTGGTGGTGTTGTGCCTATAGGTGAGTGGTGGAATCATTTCAACTTCGGTGGTTCGGGTTCGGCAATTCCGCCGACAAAGACACTTGGCGATGTGAACACGAATCTTGAGTCGCCGCTGTATCAAGTGATATTCGGGTCTGCATGGTGCGGTGGGTACGATAAGTCTCTGGGGATGATCCCGTATCAGTGCGAACCTACATTCACAACTGACGGCGTCGCGCTGATCCCGATCATGGTCGGTCTTCATTCCGACTTCGAGTCATTACTTCGGTGGTCGCCTGTCGCGAAAGTACCAGACGTCTTCCGTGTCAATATGAAGAGTCTCGACGCGGAGCAAGAGATCACAATCGGGTCTGACACATACATCGTATTCCCGATGATGAACAAGGACGCGAACAACACAGTCGCGGGCGAAGGATATTCAGGCTATGAAGGTCTCGCGTACAAAAAAATCACAGCCAATGCGACTTAAACTATGTCAATTCGAGCGACTGGCAGGTTTGATCTTCTAAGGTACGAGCCTACAAATCCACAGTTCCCGACTCTGCCGGACGGCGTTATCGTCCCGCACGTCTCTGACTTTGGTCGTTCGGCTGGTCTTGCAGCACGTCAGCCAATAGTCTCGCGTCGGATCAAGGGGTCAGCGCCAGCAAACGACAGGCAGCGTTTCGCTGGCTGGCAGACAGACACGACATGGGTGAACCCCATTCTTGTGGACTTTGGGGTCATCCCCAGCCCGGTACAGAAGACTGTGAGCCTGTACAACGCCCGCAGCACGCCTGTCATCGTCACAGCCTTGCCCTTGCCTACTGGCGTCACATTGATCGGTCCAGCGCTGCCACAGACGCTTGAGCCTTATGATGGAGTGGTCTTCACTCTGGAAGCATCGACAATCGGTCCGAATGAATTCGATGAATTCGTGACGTTCACAACATCTGCCGGGGACGTGACGTTCCGCGTCATCGGTCGTCGTGTGTTCACAATCAACGCCATCCCGCAGCGACCGATCAACGAGACCCTGATCTGGAGGACTGAGATATTACGTTCGACGAATGCGTCAGAGAAAGCGTACAGCCTTCTTCAATCGCCGATTGCGGTCATCGATTACCGTGTCAAGTTCACTGATGATCTCCAGCGAATCCGATTCAAGAACAACTTCGCGGCGGGACAATCGGCTCTCGTTGTTGCGGCGCAGAAGTGGTACGAAGCACGGCAGTTGACAGTCGCGGCTCTGTCCGGAGACACAGTGCTGAATGTTCCTACGGACTACACCAGCTTCGCTGTTGGGCAACCGATATCGTGCGTCACTAATGACGGTCAAGTCGCAGCCGGACAAATAACCAGCCTTACTTCATCGACGATCACGCTGTCCGCTGCCATAGGACTTGCATTGCCAGTCGGGACTCATGTGATGCCAGTCGGACTCGGATACGTGAGCAGATTTCCATCATATACAGTGTATCCAGTCAATCTCGAAGAAGTGTCGTACACTGTCGCGTTCAATCAGGAAGTAGACCGGACTGCACTCGATTCTATGTTCCCGCTGTTGCCTGATTATCAATCTTCTCCGGCAACATCGACACCGATCCTAGAATTCTGCAATCAGCAATCTCGTCAGCAATTTCAACTCCACCGAAGCGAAGATGTTCTGGATTCCGGATTGTCAAATAGAGTTGCTTTCAACGAGTTCCCGTTCGGCGATGATGTCTCCGACTTCGAACTTACATTGAACGGGATTGACCTGATCTGGAAGTGGCGTCAGTTCTTCCACTACTTGCGCGGGTCGTACCTCGACTTCTATGTGCCGACGTTCAGGAATGATATTCCAAGCGTCACGACTACCACGTCGAACACGTTCAATGCTCCTGACACAGACCTGTTCTTATTGTTCGGCAATCCACCGAATGATCGACGTGCGCAGATTCGTCTTATATACCCTGATGGGACGATCCTGTATCGTACAATCACAGCAATCGTTGACAATGTCACCACTGAACAGATCACAGTTGACTCAAACCTGATCAACGGCTCTCCGATCATCTCCTTCCTGCAACGAGCGCGGATATTCGGCGACACTGTCAACTTCAATTTCTTGCGCATCGATGAAGCTGTGATGACGTTCAAGTATAGGACTATAGAGAAATGACCTTCCAAGCTTTTGAAACTGGACCGCTGAGTCAGCCAGTCGAATTCTTGACGATCAAGAACGGGTTTAACATCTGGCAGTACACGAACTCGAATATAAACCAGACGCTCGGTGCTCGGACATTCGTTCCCGCTGCATACACTCGCAACGAACCTTCGTTCAGCAAAGACACCAGCGATGGGCAGATCAAAATCCGCATCCCTTCGTCTCTTCCGATTGTCGAGTTCTACGAGACGATTCCATCCAGTGAAATCTCTTCGATAACTATTGAAAGGCAGATCAGGAATGATCCCGATCTCGGCGTTCAGATATTCTGGAAGGGACAAGTTGCGAGTGTTCAACGTGAAGGAGACTTTGCGACAATCCTTGCAGTCCCGCTCAATCGTCTTCCGGCGCAGATTCCGCGATACACGTATTCCGGACTCTGTAACTGGTTCTTATTTCAGGATCAATGTGGACTGTCGCGAGAGAACTGGAGACACATCGGACCCGTCGTCACTCTGGACCCGTCGTCACCTACGATCATCACGATCACTGGACTCCGGACACAGGCGGCGGCGCTTAATACGCAGGTCTCTCCACAAACGTTGACATCACAACAACTGGACGACTACTGGCTCGGCGGGTACATTCAGAACGCGGACGGAGAGAAGCGCGGGATATACGCGACCGATGTTGACGGTGTTCCGGATCGAATCCGGGTTCTCCAGCCGTTCAGATCGCTTGCTGTGAATGATGTCGTGAGCGTATTCGCTGGCTGTGATAGAACTCGCGATACATGCGCCGCGAAGTTCAACAACTCGATCAATCATGGCGGGTTCCCAGACATTCCAGTTGTGAATCCGTTCACAACGGAGCTTCCACCGGGTTCCGCTGCAACTGAAAAGAAAGTCTGGTTCGGGAACTGACAATATGTGGCTGACACTTTTTCTCTGGGCAGTATCTTTTGTTCTCGCAGATTATTTCCGCGCGAAGCTGCCAGCCGTTGAACCCAGCGGAGAAGGTGACTTCCAGTCTCCGACAGCAACCGAAGGACGTAAAGTTCCACAGGTCGTCGGTGGAACGATCAAGGTCAAAGGACCGAACACGCTATACACGGGAGACTGGGAAGCCGAAGCCGTAACAGTAGAGACAGGCATCATCTTCAAGAAAGACGAGACCGTCGGATACTTGTACAGGGTAGCTCTTGCACTCGGACAGTTTCAAGGTGAAGCCGCCGGGATGACGGCGATCTACATCGGTGACGACAAAGTCTGGGACTATGTAGCAGACAACGGTAGCGTTCCCGGAGACGTAGCGGACATCAGTCTCCCTGATTTATTCGGTGGAGAGACGAAGGGCGGCGGATTTGTTGGTCGTGTCCGTGCATTCAACGGTGCTCCGGGGCAGGTCGTTTCACAATACCTTCTCAGTAAGAACCCGCTGCAAAGCGCGTGGCCTAGCTTTTGCTATGTCGTGGTGACTGATCCAACTGAAACCATCGGCGCGGAAATTGGTGAAGCAAATCAGTTGCGTGAAATCCGTGTCGAATGGCAGATGTGGGACACCGTTGCGAACGGCGGACTCGGCGATGGATTATCTCTCGGCAACAATCACCACTTCATAGGACGTGATGCGAATCCTATCTCTGCGGCGTTTAATGTGCTCAACAATCCGAACTTCGGACTCTCAATCGGGGAGATAGACTTCGTAAACTGGAAAGCCGCTGCGGAAGTCTGCTACACCGAGGGCATCGGATATTCACAACTCGTAGACAACGAACAAGAAGCCGGAGCGATTCTGGCAGAGATCGAAAAACATGTTGACGGATACTTCGGCGCGAATCCGACAACGGGACTGATGGAGATCACTCTCGCGCGCGCGGGATACACACCAGCGAATGAATTTCAGGCGACGGAATCGAATGTCCTGAAGATCATAGATTACGCGAAACCGGAGTGGCCGCAGACGAAGAACGAAGTGAAGATTCGTTTCGTCAACCGCGACAAGAACTACACGGATGATCACGCAGTAGCACAGGACATGGCAGGTCGCCTTATCACAGGGCGACCGCAGTCAGTCACGATACGATTCCCCGGACTACGAGAAGCGAACGCAGCGAACGCGATTGTCGCGAGAACTTCACGCGCGTATTTCTGGCCGTTGTCGAAGTTCGGTATGGAGATGGATCGGACTGCGTATGCCCTTCGACCGGGTGACGTTGTCATTGTCACGCATCCAGACATCGCCGCAGTCAACCTTCCGACACGGGTGTCACACATTGCCACGGGTGATCCTATAAAGCAGACGATCAGGGTTGACGTCGTTGAAGATGTATTCCAAGCTGAACTCGGATTACAGTCGGCTCCGCAAGCGAGCGGTCATGTCCCGCCATCAAGCGCTCCAGTCACTATCAGTGTTCATCAGAATACGATGGCTCCGCGCTGGCTGATGGAGATCAATGAGCAGACGCTTGAACCACGCCTGTTGTTTCTGGTCGCACGAGACGCTCCGAATACAGCATACAACCTAAGCTATCGCACACGCGAGAATCCCTTCGGCGGAAACTTCAGTGGTGTTTTAACAGACGGCTCTCCATCGTTCACACGATACGGGACACTGCGCGCCAATCTTGGTCATCTAGTGAGCACCTTTAATGATGGGACAGTATCAGTTGCGAACGGTGGTGGATTTCAAGTTGACGGACCGTATTTATCGTCGCTCGCCGGAACATACAATCCGCGCTTCTTTTTTGACGGACTCATTGTAATAAACCCCGGACAGCCGAACGAAGAGTTCTGTGCAATGGGCGCATGTGCTATCAACGGAACAGGGGTAGAGTGCTCCTTAGTAATACGCGGCGTCGGTGACAGTGCGGTCAATACTCACCTTGCGGGAGAACCTGTGTTCTTCATCGACAAGGGTGCGTACATGCAGATCAACTCCAGACCGATATCGCCTGACGGTTCTTGGGGATACCAGTACACAATCCAACCTGTAGCGCAAGGCGTAGCGGGGACTGCAACAGCATTTCAAGGTGAACAAATTGTTTCGAGCACGTTCTGGAAGCCTTATCCGCCGACGGCTGTCTTCTTCAACCGACTGAGCACGACGGTATGGTTTGCGAATGGAGACCTCGATCTGAGCGCACCGAACACAATAAATCCGCCGTCGTTCAATGGATTTGATATAAACGTCTGGAACAGGCGTTTCGATCAGTTGAATCCGATGTACGGTGCAAACACTATGGATGACATCGGCAATCAGTTGCCCCCGAATTCATTCGTGGATGTCGGTCCTGTCCTGAACTGGTTTATGTACGATCTCGATGACTTCCCGTCTCCAGTTCGGGGAAATGAATACATGAGTGGAACGTCCGCCATTCTGGATGACGCGACGAATAATCTTTTGCTGCCTCAATCGCTATGGTGGGCAACGGATAAGCCTTATCCAATCAACACGCGCATCGAACTTACATGGGAGAACACAGCATCTCCGAATGTCGGTGGAGTAGTCGCTGGACTTGAATCGAACTCATTGTTCATGGATAAAATTATAGATGGAACGCCTGATCCAGAAGGTCGGTTCGCGGTCGATGAAACTCGACTGCTCTTACACATGGAAGGGTTCGACCGGACTACAGTGTTCATCGACTATTCAAGCTACGCTCACACCGTCACGCCATTCGGTGACGCTCAAGTCGATGGTCTAACACCAGAAGATACTGGAATGGGTCTGGGGTCGCTAAGACTTATCGTCCCAAATAGTCCGGGGAGTTATCTTGAAGTGACTGAGCAGTCACCTTCAGCGTTCTTCCTCGACGTCGATCCGGGGTTCGTCATTCAGTTCCGCATCCGGTTCACTGAGACGCCATCGGGAACGATACCAATCGTGACAAAATGGCGAACCAGCGACAATCAGCGGCAGTTCTGGGTCGGCCTTATCAATACGACAATCCAGATAAAATATTCAGTCGATGGGACTGCCGAACTAACTGAGACGACAGGGACGAGAACATGGGCATTGGATCAGTGGTACGAGGTCGTCGTTTGCATCTGGGACGTGAGCGCATACTTCTTCGTCGATGGCGTGTTCGACGAGCGTCAAGCGCTCGTATGGGGACCGATGTTCAACGGTGCTGCTCCAGTTAGAATCGGTGCTGACGGTGACGGAAATTTGATACCACAGTCAGTCAATATCGATGAAGTGCGAATAATCAATTCACCAGTGTACAAAGTCCCGTACACGAAGAATGTCATTCCACTGCCCGGTCGTGAACGCGGTCCGGTCGTGCTATATGCAGACTGGAACAAAGCTGCGGACAACGATGTCGCGTACAACACTGACGATCTTAATCGTTACACACTGCGTTTCCCGCTCAACGAAGTCACATCGATTGATGCCGCAGAAGCGTGCTTCGTGACTTCCCCCGCTGGGAAGGCGTTGTTTTGCGGTGGCGTCAACGGAAGTGGGTTCGACAACTCGGATGGCGTTTTGCTTGAAAACACAGGTCCGGGATTACTGTACGCGGACCGATGGGACTTCGGGTTAGGTGACTTCACGATGGAGTGTTTCGTGAAGCTCAATGCAACACCAGCGGCGCACACCGGAGACAGTGCTGCGCTGATCAAGAAACGCTTCCGTGGCGTGGGTCCGTTCTTGGACTGGCAGTTTCACATCTCGAAGACAAACCTGCTGGAGTTCACCCATCAGGGCAACGAAGTTTCATTGAATACACTGTCCTCGGCGGCGCAGACTTGGACGGTCGGAGTGTGGTATCACGTTGCCGTGTGTCGCGAGAATGGTGTGCTGGCACTCTTCAAGGACGGTGATAGAATCGCGCAGTCGTTGACAATACACGCGACGAGAGACTACGGAAACTTCAGAGCGGGTGTATGTCTGGGGCGACAAGAGCAGAACAGTACGGCTGATCATTCCGTGCTCAACGGCTGGCTTGACAACGTGCGAGTGTTGAAGGGCGTCGCTGCTTATCCATGCACGACGAGTCCGGCGACTGGTGCGTACACGGTTCCGACAGCATACTTCGCCACTGATCCAGTGCCACAGGCGGAGCTACCGATTCTGTCTTTGCAGTCGGACTGGACGCCGCTCAACCTTTAGGAGATGACAGATGCCGCTCACACTTTGGATTGATCCGTCAGACGATAGCGTCGTCACATTCGATTCTCCAGCAACTCGGATCACTGCGATTGCTGATAAGTCCACATCGGGAAACGATGTCGCAGAGCAAGCGTCTCCGCAGAGCGGTCCGTCGTTCTCGTCTACACTTGTTCTCCCGGCGAGAAAGCGCTTCATGACTTTCGGTGCTGGAGAGTTCCTGAGAAGGGTCAATGCCAGTCCAGCGCTGCTCAATATGGGCGGACCGGATTTCACCGTCATCGTCGCGTTCAGTGATGACGGATCAAACGGACTGGACGGTGGACTCGTCGGCGTATCCGATCCGTCGTCGCCGCTCGATGCGAGTGGATGGAGAATAGACAAGCCGCTCGACAGTCCGCAGACCGCTCGCATCACTGCGTCGGTCGGTGATCGTGGCACGAATTTCATTGACGTCGAGACTGCTCCATCTTCCCCGTTGTCATCGTTCGCGGCGGCTGGGCAGGGCGTCGTGTCGTTGACGTTCAAAGATGGTGAATATCTCATAGCGCACATGAACGGCGCAGAGATTTCCGCCATTCCCTATACTGGGACGCTCGGATTCGCACATGATTTGAACATCGGAATGATTCCCGGCGGAGCATCGTGGGAGAGTGGAAGAATCTACGAAGTGCTGTATTGTGATGAAGTGCTGACGAGTGATGAACGTCAACGAGCAGAAGCCTATCTTGCGCACAAGTGGTGGTTCGCTAATTCACTCGACACAGGTCATCCGTTCAGGCTTCGCGGACCAGACGTACAAGCGAATGCTGAGTTCATCGCGAACTTCGATGGAACCGACGGTGCTGTAACATTTACCAGCGAAGACTTCGGCACGCGTGTCGGCACGTTCGCGGGGAATGCTCAACTCGATACGGCAGATCAAAAGTTCGGCACGGCTTCCTTGCTGCTTGATGGCTCTGGAGATTACGTGACATTCCCACAATCCACTGACTTTGACTTCGCTGCGGGAGACTTCTCGATTGAGTGTTGGGTCCGATGGTCTACTGATCCATCGACGAGCAGTGACACGTTCGTCTCGAAGTATGTCGGGACTGGGAGCAACCGCTCGTGGGTCTTGCAACTGAGCGCTAACAATCTCCGCTTCATATACACGACGGCTGGTGTGACGGATATCACAATGAACCAGTCATGGAATCCCGAAGCGAACCAGTGGTATCACGTCTGCGTCGAGCGATATGGGAACTTGATGTATCACTACGTCAACGGCATTCAGATCGGAACTGCACTGGCGATGACCGACACGATCTTCACGGCATCCGCAGTGCTGGATGTAGGTTCTCGCTTCACGACTGGACAGACGGACTACTACGGTCCGGGCTGGATTGACGGAATGCGAATCGTGAAGGGACAAGCGCTGCATCGTGGAGCATCGTCATTCCCTCTTCCTTATCGCGCTCCGGTGAGAACGTTTCCGGCAGCGCTGATCGCAAACTTCAACGGGGCGAGTGGTGGGACTTCATATACCAGTGAGGATTCTGGAGCGAGAGTCGCGACCTTCGGTGGGGGTGCTGTTCTTGATACTGGGTTCAAGAAGTTCGGAGCGTCGTCGCTGGATGTTCGTGCCGCATCGCCGGAAGGATTTGTGACGTTCCCCGATTCCGCAGACTTCGACTTTACTACTTTAGAGTTCACGATTGAATGCTGGGTCTACTTTGATAATGATCCCGGCACGAATCAGATGACGTTTGTCAGTAAGTGGGGACCAACGAATCAGAATTCATGGTGGCTCGGACTTGACACTGGCGGGACGACGCTTGCACTGTACTTCTCGACGTCGGGCGGAAACGCTCCTTTCAATAGTGTGACCTTTGATCCTACTGCCGGACAGTGGTATCACGTTGCAGTGGTTCGTGACGCGGCAGTCGTGCGGTTCTATGTGGATGGTGTCCAGCTTGGAAACACGGCTAATAATTTCGGGTTCTTCTCATCGACGAGAGTGGTTGAAATCGGATCGTACAGTAGCGGCGTGTCGCCGTTCGATGGATGGATTGACGGTGTCCGTGTCGTGGCAGGAGTAGCGTTGTACCGTGGAACTACTGCTTTCACGCCGCCAATTGATGCGCCGGGTGAACCAATTTTCTAGGAGAACAATATGAGTAAGAACTTTGACTGGGCTTTGCAGTGCATCCTTCATCATGAAGGCGGATTCGTGGATCACAAAAATGATCCGGGCGGCGCGACCGATAAAGGGATCAGTCTGCGATTTCTGCGTTCTATCGGGGAAGACATAAACGGTGACGGCGACATCGATGTCGATGACATCCGTGCGCTGGATAACAAAGATGTCGAACGCTTATATGAGACGCACTTCTGGAAACCCGCGAAATGCGACAAGATAAAGTCGTCAATGATCGCGACGAAAGTGTTTGACATGGCTGTGAATATGGGTCCGGGACAAGCGTGGAAGATAGTTCAGGCAGCGTGCGGGACTCTGGGCGCAGTTTTAACCGTAGATGGTAAAGCTGGACCAAAGACAATTGACGCAGTAAACTCGCTCGCGGATCGGGACTATATGCTTGTGACGAACATCCGTCGTGAACAGGATAAGTTCTACGAGACACTGATCAAGAACAAACCATCGCTGTCGGACTTCCGGCTCGGATGGCGAAGACGTGCCGCGTTTTAATGGGAGAGACGCTTGCAATCACCAGCATGGAAAATCCGATGCTTAATGCTCGCGGAATGTGTTGACGCATGGCGTCTCGTTCCGCGTGCTCTTCTATTCGCCTACTGGGTTCTCGTCTACGACGTAACGGATAGGCTGCTGACGTGGTACATGTCTCTCCCTGCAATCGAACGAACTGCTGAAGCGTCCGGAATGGCGTTCGGTATATTCACTGCACTTCTTGGACTAGGAACGAACTTCATGAATGCGTACATCAAGACCGGAAGGAACTGGCAAGCGTTGAAGGAAGATGAATCATGACAGCACAAAAACTTGTCCATCCCATCGCGGACAGCCTGTCCGCCGGAGCCGCTGTCGGCTTTGGGGTTCACATGCTCGCTGACGTTGAAGTCATCGTCTCTATAATCGCCGGACTATTCGTCGCCGCATCTGCCGGGTTATCAATCTACCTGAACTGGCAAAGACTCAAAGCTGAGAAAAAAGACACGAGCGAATAATCCATCGGAGTATCTCCAATGTCGAAGAACACTGGTCTTCAGTATCATCCGCAAGAGCTTGAAAAGCTCAAGCCGTTTGCTAAGTCAGAAGCACAACTCCGCAATTTAGAAGCGGTTCTTGAATACGGCTCAGAGAGAAAAGCCGCTGACGCACTTGGCATGAATCGCTCGACGATCAATGCGAGTATAAAATCGATTCGAACGAACGCGGCTCGCCGTGGTCACGCTCCAGACAGCGACATGACAAAGACCGTCCCAGACGGTTTTTCTGTCTCTGGGGTCTCGACGATGTACGACGCCGACGGCAACCTGAAAATTCAATGGGTGAAGTCGAAGCAAGAAGCGCAGAAGCTTCTTGAACTGGCTCTGGAAGCTGTGCGTGAATCCTTCGACGGAGCGAGCAATAAAGTTCCAGTGATCCCGAAGCCGAAGAAAATTAAAACGAAAGAATTGCTCACGGTGTACCCTATGGGAGACCCACATATCGGGCTGTACGCGTGGGCAGAAGAATCCGGAGCAGACTTCGATGTCAAGATTGCAGAGCGAAATCTCGTCACAGCCACCGAACGTCTCGTGGAATGCGCTCCGGCGTCGGATCAAGCACTCATTGTCAACGTCGGCGACTTCTTCCACAGTGACTCAATGGACAATCGCACGTCGCGTTCAGGTCACGCGCTGGACGTGGACACACGCTGGGCGAGAGTTCTTCGAGTTGGCGTTCGAGCTATGCGCGCCTGTATCGAAGCTACACTGAGAAAGCACAACACAGTCCACGTCATCAACGAGATCGGCAACCACGACGATCACACGGCTCAAGTGCTGACGCTCGCACTATCGATGGCATACGAAGACAACAAGCGAGTGAGCTTCGACATGGGTCCGGGTCGCTTCCACTATTATCGATTCGGTGAAGTTCTTATCGGTGTCACTCACGGTGACACGACGAAACCGGAAAGGCTCGGTGGGATCATGGCAACGGATCGTCCGAAGGACTGGGGTGAAACTGTCAGAAGGTACTGGTACACTGGTCACATACATACGAGAAACGTGTTCGAGATGCCCGGATGTGAAGTGGAAAGTTTCAGGACACTCGCCGCGTCGGATGCTTGGACTGCTTCAATGGGGTACAGGTCCGGGCGCGACATGTACTGCATAGTGATTCACGAGAAGTACGGAGAAATCGAGAGACACAGGAAAGATATTCTGATGCTAAAGGATTGACGTGAAACGATTGAAGCCACTGATCGGAATCTGCGGACCCGCTGGTTCTGGAAAAGATACACTCGCTAACGGCATCGCCGCGACTGACGTGTACGTGAAGCACAACCTTGCCGACCCGATCAAGGCTGCACTGAACGCAATGTTCGGATGGGGTCCGGCGCACTGGGAGAACCGCGACTGGAAGGAAGAACCTGTCCCGTGGCTTGAAATAGAAGATGTCGGACCGTTCGTGTCTCCACGCTTTCTTGCACAGACACTCGGAACAGAGTGGGGACGCGAGCGTATCGATCCCGAAATCTGGCTGAAGATTGCGCAGCGGAAGTATGCGAAGATCGCCGGAGCCGGGACAATGAGCGGCGGGCGTATCGTAGGAATGGGCATGATCATCCCCGACATTCGCTTCGAGAATGAAGCGGCGTGGATCAAGGATGAAGGCGGGTTACTTTTTGAAGTACAGAGACCGGGACATGAAGCGATTTCAGAGAGCGAGCACGCATCAGAGCGTGGTGTCCCGATCAAATACATTGACGCAGTGATCATCAACGACGGTCCACCATCCAAGATGATCAGCGAAGCGAGGCGAGTATTATGGGATTCTTCGGGTTTTTCAGCGGTGTCGGCAAGTTCTTAGGCGGCAACTGGATCAGGATCGTTTTGATCGCTGGTCTCGCTGCTTCGATCTTCGGCATGGGATACATGAAGGCATCTGCTGTTCATGCAGAACACGCAGCGGACTTTGAAAAAGCGAAGGTAGTCGCCATCGCTGCACGAGAGAAAGAGTTGCGGGACGAGTTTGCTGTTCGTGTCGGTGAAGAAGAGGCAGCACGGATCACGAATGAATCAGAACGTAACGCGTTACGAATTCACCGCGATTCGCTGATCGAAGCCATCAAGCGCACGCAATTGACGAAGCCTGTCACGGCAGTACGAGTCGAAGCGTGCATGGAGTCAGACAATGAAGATGTTCAGATTGTTATTGCTAATCCTTTCAACGAGTCTTTTCGCGAGTTGTGGAACGACGGATCGCGTGGTACTGCACGACTCGGAGAAAATCCCTGACCCGAAGCCTGTAGAGTCAATGCAAGCGTGCGACGCTATGTTGTCGGAACTCCCGGTCGGATTCTCGGAACTCCCGGTCGCCGAAGCTGTTGAACTTCTGGCTGTCAATCATGCCGTCGATGCAACGTTCTATTTCGATTGCAAGCGCAAGCACGAAGACCTGACCCGATGGATAGGAAAGCAATGAGACACACCCCGACAGAATGGGAATCCGGTAAGCCGGAGACTCCTTGCGGGCAAGGATCGATGTTCAAGAACACCGAAGTCATCCGTGCATGGCTCCCGGACATGATCGACAAGTACGACATCTTCAGCATCGCAGACATTGGCTGTGGTGATCAGAACTGGATTCATCGTTGCTTGCCGGATGGCATCGACTATCAAGGATTCGATCTGGTCCCACGCCGACAGGACGTGATGCCATTCGACGTGACACGCGAAGTTCTGCCGCGTCGGATTGAACTGGTGCTCTGTATTTACGTGCTGAACCATCTGCAACCGCACATGGCAGAGCGAGCGCTCCGGATGATCAAAGAATCACGCCCATCGTATCTGCTGATGTCGTACTCGGATTCAGATCAGTATTCCCTCAATGGAATGGGGGAGCTAGTCGATTCGATCCGTCACAAGGATACCGGACGACACATCTGGCGATATGGAATCTGGAAGCTATGAGAGACGATCCCATCGGAGTCTTCTGCTCCCCGCGTGGCGGGTCGTCGATGGTGACTGGCGTGCTGGCTGCACACGGCATCTGGACTGGCAAGACGTTCGGCGAAGGCAGCAAGATTGCTGGTCTGGCCGGATACCCGACGCACGAGAACATTCAGATCAGGAACTTCATGAAGCAGTTCTGGCCTTTGGACGCAGGAAACCACGCACAGGACGCAACGAGAGCCGATCTGCGGGGCTTTTGCGATAAAGTGGTCCCGTCGGGTGTCCCGTGGCTGTTCAAGGGGCTGTCAGAGTACTACATGGTCTGGGAGCAGCACTTCCCCCGGATGGTCCCGGTGTTTGTCTTCAGAGACCCGAATCAGGCTGTAGAAACCCATGTGCGGCGGCACATCAAACGATCCCCCGAAGCAGGGGCGAACATACCAGCGATCCTGAAGTTCCGGCAGAACGCAGCACGGATCGTCTCAGCGCGGTATAAGTTCATGAATGGCGTGCTCCTGAACAGGCGGGACGCCTACAGGGTTGACGCTGATCGAGTTGTGAATGGCGATCTGGCGCAACTGGTCCCGGTTCTGGCACAATACGGAAAGACTTTAGACCACCGTCTCGCGATGGATACTATCTCCCCCGATACGTTCCACACTAGCGAGGTTTGTGACTGACGGTCCTGCATTTCAACGTTCGGTGGCTTCCGCGAGAAGTGCAATAGACCGGGCCGTCAGTCTTTTTTCATGTAAGATCGGGGGAAGAGAAAGTGAAGATAGCTATATACGCACAAGGGGGTCATTCAATATTTTTTTTATACCCATTTATCGATTATTTTTGGCTACAGTCCTACAAGACTGTTTTGATTAAGGTTTTAACTATGTTTTTTGTAGACACCAGAATCTAACACCCTACAGGGTATTTTTGAACTTTATACCCAACAAGGTATTTTTCTCGTGTCAGCGCGTGCGGGCGAGGTCGGACGAAAAATTATTTTTTCTAAGTCCTTGTGCGTATAGAGGAAGGAAGTGAAATGAGATTGATTGAGCAGTCGGACTATTTGTACAAGACGAAGCCGTATGAGCATCAGGCGAAGGCGTTCATGCTGTCGCGCGACGAGACAGAGTACGGCTACCTGATGGAGATGGGGACCGGAAAGACAAAGACGACTATCGACGTGGCGTCGTGGCTCTGGTCGCAGGGCAGGATAAACTTCTTCCTGATCTCTGCGCCGAACGATGTTCACCGCAACTGGATCACGCGAGAGATTCCACCGCACATGCCAGACTGGGTTCCACGGCGGACGTGCATCTGGTCCGCGAACATGAAGGCGGCGGACTGGGAAGACTTCTGGTCGCTGTTCGATCCTGACTTCATCGGTCTTCGAATCCTGTCTGTGAACCACGATGCGTTCTCTGCCGGAGAACGGTTCTGGAAGACTGCCAGCAAGGACAAGACGA
>Ga0307376_10002649_pt1 | contig 17326 bp, 20 predicted proteins | sample TR2MG_FD_202536 | JGI IMG/M metagenome (GOLD analysis project Ga0307376, IMG submission 202536) | Soil microbial communities from Risofladan, Vaasa, Finland - TR-2 | ecosystem: Environmental > Terrestrial > Soil > Coastal area > Acid sulfate soil | place: Finland: Risofladan, Vaasa | collected...
CTGCTCTCGCTACCATAGAGAATAAAGAACCGCCGGCCGGTCCCGCTTATGTCGAATTGACACAACGGAAAACCGACATAGAGCTGGATATTGAAAAGCTGCGGGCTGGTAACACGGAGGCGGCCGAGGCCATGAGGTCGATTCTCTTTGCCCTTGATGCAAGGATAGCCGAGTTTGAATCAACAACGGCTCAGGTCATGCAGCGCGAACTCGGCCTACAGCGCATTGAGGAATTGAAGTCTGAGGAAAGAACGCTGGCTAAGGAGTTCGAGAGGCTGGACAGGGAACTATACCTCACCGAGCAGTTTGTTAGGGTAAAGGTCAGTCTACTTGAGGGCAGGATAAACAGCCGCTTTGAGATGGCCAGGTTCAAGCTGTTCGATCAGCTAGTGAACGGCGGGGTCGAGGAAGTATGCGAAACGATTTACCTCGGCGTGCCGTATAGCTCGGCGCTCAACAACTCGGCACGAATAAACATCGGGCTCGACATTATCAACACCCTGAGCGAGCATTACCAATTTGTCGCGCCGATATTCATAGATAACGCCGAGGCCGGCATAGACTGTTATATGAGCCGCGGGACCGCGGAAGCCCTGAATCTATCCGGCCATCGACTGCATATCATCAAGGCACTAGCTCAATTCAGCATTGGCAGTTGGGTCATAAAGCCCTTCAGAGCCCGCCATGAGGCCGCTGAGCCACTCGGTTTTCTAATGGCTAACCAATCCCACGAGAAGCTGCTTTTCGTCACCGATACGGCTTATATCGCTCACAGATTTGAAGGGCTAACGCACATCATGATTGAGGCGAATTACAGCGCGCCGCTGCTCAAGGAAAACACCGACTCGTCGGAGCTGAGGCAGTCAATTCTCCAGGACCACATGAGCCTGGAGACTCTGCTTGATATGCTCAAAGCCAATAACCTGAGCAAGGTCGAAGAGATACACCTGCTTCACCTGAGCGACAACAATTCCGATGCGGATATGTTCCGGCGTCGGGTACAGGAGATAACGGGCAAGCCAGTCTACATAGGATAAGAATAACGAAGGAGGGAACCATGCCACAAAAGAGTTACGCGGGGTATCTCATAATAAATTGGAGAGACGGAAATATGAGGCTACGGCAGAGTAGTCCATCATTATTGCCGTATGAAGTCGCTGTCAAATTCAAGGTAACTGTTAAAGTTCCTGATTTACAGATACCAGTTATAGATATGGGGACTATCGAAGTGCCCGAAGTTAAAGTAGAAGCTACTGAATTTGAAGCCGAACCATTAGAGGAGCTGCTAGACGACGGTAAGAGAGAATGACTACTACCCCTTTTCATTTTTTCTCCTTTTTTGATGGTAGCGGGGGACTCATCACCCCCCACTACCGAGTGTACCTTAACAACTGAGTATAGAGGAGGTGAATTATGCTTTGCCCGAAATGCAACGGAGAATTGAAGGTGACTTCAACGAGCGATGAGCAGATCTATATTGAAGTCCGTTTAACCTGTCAGGAAAACCCTGAACATCGTTTCGAAGCTTTCATTGACCAGGAAGACATAATTGAACAGGATACCTAAGTAGGAGATGAGCTGAATGATAAGCGACATGTGGTTTAAGCGACCCAAAGTGAACGAGCTCACAATACTCAGGAGGGAGGCGCGGCGGCGCCGCTTGACGTATGACTGCATGAACGCAGTCGTTCAGGGTAACACTGTCGTCTGCAAGCGGGGACACCCGTTCAAGGTCATGGGCAAGAGGAAGAGCCCGGGCCTTCCTGTGATCGGCGTACTCGGCGGAATGTCGAGCTGCGAGTGTCGTAAGTGTGAAGATTATGACGGCGAGGAGACCGAATAGAAAGGCAAACTGAATATGAAACCTTATTACGAAGAGCCTAACGCAGTTCTGTATCAGGGACACGCCCTGGACATCCTGAAGGGATTACCATCCGAGAGCGTGGACTGTGCGATGTGTTCCCCGCCCTATTGGGGGCTTCGGACATACAAGACCGAGCCTCAGATTTGGGGAGATAATCATTGCGAGCATGACTTTAGTTTATTAGCGCAACCAAGAAGGCAACGCAAGGAATCGGATGTTGTGAACCTTGACAGTAAACAGGCAACAGTCCGTGGCTCATCTTATGATGCTAATGGGAGTCAATTCTGCCTCAAATGCAAGGCTTGGCGTGGTGAGTTAGGCTTAGAGCCGACCATTGAACTCTATATCTCGCACCTGCTCCAGATATTCAACGAAGCCAAGAGAGTCCTGAAAAAGACAGGCACCTGTTGGGTAGTGATAGATGATAGCTATGCTTCTGGCAAAGGCACTTGCTTCAACCCGGGTGGCGGTAAGGGAAGTTTCTCTGGTCATGGTGACCGCAAAGATGCCGGCGCATATCCACTAGACCGAGGCAATACATCTATGCTAAAGGCACAGGGGGTACTACCTAAATCCCTCTGCCTGATCCCGGGACGCTTCGCTCTCGCTATGGTAGACCAAGGCTGGATATTGAGGAACGACATCGTGTGGGCAAAGCCGAATCCCATGCCGGAGAGCGTCAAGGACAGGTTCACAGGCTCATGGGAGCATCTGTTTTTCTTTGTTAAGAGCAAGAAGTATTGGTTTGAGCAGCAGTTTGAGGCAGCCGAGATGTGGGGAACTCGGGACCGCTCCAATATGAGGGGAGGGACTGAAGACCCGATGCTGAAACATCACGGGCTAGAGAAGGATACCTCGCCCCTAGGTCGCAACAAGCGAGATGTCTGGGAGATATGCACCGAGCCATCTCCCATTCGTGGCGTTCACTTCGCCACCTACCCTGAGAAGCTGGTAGAAACGCCGATATTGGCGGGCTGTCCTGCTCAAATCTGTAAGAGGTGTAGGAAGGCGAGGGAACGAATTTATGAACGCACAGGGCATGTAAATAAACGGGAGCCAGCGCATCAACCTGGCAATACCCCGACAAAAGTAGACTCGACTGATTGGGGACCGGCAGAAAGACCAACCACTAAATATACCGATTGTGGCTGTAACGATGGCTTTGAAGCTGGCGTAGTCCTGGACATCTTCGCTGGTTCAGGAACGACAGGTGCGGTGGCGAAACGCTTGGGTAGAAAGTATATCGGCATTGAGCTTTCGGAGGAGTATTGCAGGTTGCATATCAAGAGATTACAGGCCGTGCCGTTGGCTATGGAGTTAGCTATGACGAGAGGTGTCACAAATGGCTAGAGGTCGGATGATAAACAAAAAGATTTCTAATAGCCGGGTGGTAAATGACCTGCCGTTGCCAGTTCAATTACTTTACACCTGGATTATCCCGCACCTTGATTGTAATGGCTGTTTCTATGGGAGCGCACAAATGATTAAGAGTTTGGTGTTTCCGCGCAAAAATTATAGAAAAAAAATGATAGAAGGGTGGCTTGAACTTTTAACAAAATCAGTTGGGAATGACAAAAATCCGCTAATTATTATATACATTGTTGAAGGAGAGCAGTATCTTTTCATGCCAGGATTTAAGGGAGAACAGATAGGGCTTAGATATGATAAGGAGATGCCAGTGTTCCCGACATTTGACGGAAAAATGACGGAAGAAGGACGGAAGAAATCGGCGAAAAGTCCCCCTGAAGTAGAAGTAGAAGTAGAACAAGAAGAAGAAGGTAGTAGTAGTTTATCAAAAGAAGATGTTGTTGAGGCTTACGAAAGGACTATCGGGACTCTCAGCGAGGACATGGAGAACGAGGTTGAGCTTGCCATTATCAGATTTACCGCCCAATGGGTCAGCGACGCTATCCGGGAAGCGGTAAAACGCAATAAGAAAACCTGGGTATATGTGGCTGGCATCTTGAAGAACTGGGAACGCTTCGGGAAGGACGCCAGTATGCCCGGTGGCCACGCCAAGCGAAAGAAGCCTGAGCCTTACAGCATGGATCCCGAGAAGTACGTCCAGGGCAAGTATGGCAAGAATGTGCGCCGATAGAGAAGCTGAAATGCCTCTGTAACGCAGAGATTGAGCAACGAAAGGAGGGAAACTAAATGCAAAAGACACGAATTGAGTGGGTAAAGAATCCTGATGGCAGCCAGGGCTGGACCCTGAACCCTTTTACTGGCTGCCACAACCACACCAACGGGCTATGCAAGGGTGGCGGCTTCCCGTGCTACGCCTACAGGCTGGCGCATGGGAGATTGAAGTCAAGGTATTTGGCAAATGAGAATGTGGCTGACAATGAGATTATGACCTTCCCTCGGCACATTGAGTGCATAGCTGACCCCTTCTATCCCCGCTTTTGGCCAGAGAGGTTGGCTGAAATACAGCGTGGTATTGATGATTATGATTATCAAACCTACATAAAGCAGAAGCCAAGAGGCATTTTCATCTGTGACATGTCCGACCTCTTTGGCATTGGTATTCCTGAAGAATGGACAGCAAAAGTCCTTGAAGCAATCGCTGACGATTGTAACAGCTTTCACCGCTTCTACCTCTTGACCAAGCAGCCGCAGAACCTGGCCCGGTGGAGCCCGTTCCCGGATAACTGCTGGGTGGGAGTTACAGCCACTGACCATAATATGCTACAACGTGCGACTGGCCATTTGAGACGGATTAAAGCCACCATCAAGTATATTTCGCTTGAACCCCTACTAAAATGGCAGGAGCAAAATGATAAGTGGTTAATTGAAGATTGGCAAGCGGCTTGTATCAACTGGCTCATCATCGGCGCTTGCACTGGCACTAAAGTAGAACTCCTCCAGGCAGTCAATAGGATTAGGGGGAATAACCCACCCTTAGACTTAGCCTTAATGCCTTATGGAAAGCGTTGGACGCTTCAGCCCCCTATTGACTGGGTCCAGGAGATCGTCGCGGCCGCGGATAAGGCTGGCATCCCGGTGTTCCTGAAGGACAACCTCCATCCGCTTCTTTCCAAGCAAACAGCGACTAGATTTCATAGGGCATACCCTGATTATTGTGAATTGAGACAGGAGATGCCAAAGGAGGAGGGTAAATGAAACAAATCGTCATAGCTATAGTAGCCGTACTCGTTCTACTCTTAGGGGCAGCCACGGTCAGCGCCGCCGACACCTGTAAGGTGGAGATGCCGGCGTCCGGGCAGGACTACTTAGGCCAGCCGGGGGTCTGGACTCGGCTCGGCCAGCGCCTCACGATAACCGACAGTCTGGTGACGGCCATAGGCTACCAGGTCTGCAGGGTTGGAACGCCTACTGGTGATGTGATTCTGTCTATCTGGGACATTGAGACCGACGAGGCCATATTCACTGCCGTATGGGGCGATGCTAGTGACCTGCCCGAAGGCGGTGCCCAGGGCTATATCAGTGTGCCGCTGGACCCGCCCATACGAGTAGACGGTGACGTGCGGATATGCGCGGAATACTACAGTGGCAACGAGACCGACTACGTGCGTGTCGGCTACTTCAGTGGTGACCGTATAACCGGGGAGTGGTACACCAACTACCTGGCCTATGGGATATGGCACGATGTTGGCGAGGCCGAGGAAGGCAGCTACATGTACGAGTATGTGTGCGAGGAGAATGGCAACGACACCTCGGGACCCCTCGTGCCAGTGGCATTGGTAGTAGGTGGTATTTGGGCGATAGGTGGTGTAATATACCTAGTGCGCAGGCGTAGCAGGGGTTAGCGCTTCGTCTTGCCGAGGTGAGCATGACAGCTTGGGACAAGTTCTGCTACTACGGCGGTATCGTCGGCTTCTTCGTGGTGGTAGGTATTGTGGCCGAGGCCATCAGAACGCATGAGTACATACTGATTGCCCGTGCCGTGCCGGTACTGTTAGCGTCCCTGTACCTCTTCGTCAAGGGGCGTGAGGCCAGGTAGCCCAGTAACGGCGACACTACTGGGGGTGGAATCTGAGGTGCTTCCCCTTCTTCACCCTCGCCTGTACCACTCCCATAGGCAGCTTGATCCTGCTAGGTAGCTTTCCGTATGTATATAACGTCTTCCTTGGGGAGCCTGCCCCCTTGGCAACCCGCTTGGCCTGTGGAGGCCTATGTCTGGAGTAGATCACGTCAGGCTTCTTGCCTGTAGTCCTAAACGGCGGCACAATCGTAATCCAGTACAACCCCTGCCGCCACGTAACGAGTGCCGGAGCTTCGCGGATTCGTCTCTCTCTAGGTGTGGTCTCCATGTGCGTTTTGATGGGTGGTTTCCTGGGAGGCATCCGCGGGGGTACTCTTGGAGGTACTCGGGGAGGAACGCGTGGTGGTACACGCGGAGGAGTTCTAGGTGGAGTCCTTGGTGGTGTCCGAGGCGGAGTGCGAGGTGGCGTGCGTGGTGGCACCCTCATAGGGGCTCTGATGGGAGGCCGACCTGGCCGCCTCGCAGGCGTGTAGTCGGCAACTCTCGCTGGCGCGTAGGGTCGTATCGCCCGCCTGGGGTCTCGTATCACCCTCTCTGCTCTGGGTCGTGCGCGGTCAGCCTTTGCTATTCGCCGTGCTTCACGTGCCATCCGAAGAATCTCGCCGCCTCTGAGATCAGGGATGCGCACGCCGGTGGCCGTCCTTACGGGGCTGCCGGGAGCGATAGCTCGCCACCGGTCGAGGATAGCTTGGTCTGTATACTGAGCCCAGAGGATGTCGTCGGGGGAGACCGTTGCTTGGGCAGTATTGATGCGGCGCACCAGGTCATCAGTGCGAGCATTGATATCAGACAAGGCCAGGTTGATCCGTTGTACGTCAGCGGCCCTGCCTGCAGCTCTGGCGGCCGAGACCTGCCGGGTTAGTTTCACTCTTTGCCGCGCCAGGTCCACAAGGTCATCCATAGTTGCTATGGCGGTGCGTTGCGCCCCCGTCAGTGTCATGGTAGGCTTGAACGCCTGGGTGATGGTGTCAAGGCTGCCCAGAATCTTGAGTTTGGCTATTTGCCTCTTCGTGAACGCGTCACCGAAGACTAGGAGTGTGAGCCTGTGTCCCGCTACATCTCTGGTGATGAGCACTTGGGAAGGGGGAGGGAGTTTCGTGCCAGGCGGCAGGACGGCCTCGAGTTCAGCAGCTGAGCGGTAGAGCTTCCCTGAAGGTGTCAGTGCGTTAAGTACCCTGCGATCCCGTATGATAAGCCCTCCCCTGATACCGCCCTCTGGTATGTCACCAAAGGCGGTAGACTGCCCGAACCGTGAGTGGTAGTTCGGGGCGATGAAGAGACCTGAGCCCTCTGTGCCGCCGGTAATGGTGGCACCGTTTATGAATGGTCTTACATCAGGAGTTGCATGAACGGCCATGGCGCCGCCCACCTTCTGCATCTGTGAGGGTTTAAGCGTGAGCGTTATATCGCCCACCGTGACGGTGGCCTTCTTACCGTGAATGGCGGCATCCACAGCTGCATCGCGTAGCTGCATGGCTTTGGCTCTACCGCCTACGTCATCAACGGGCAGCCTCGCAGTGGTGGATACTATCTCCATAGCGCCCAGCGGGACTTTCTTGCCGTGTACCAGGGTTTCAGCGACATCCTGTATTTGCCGACCTATACCTTTGGCAGTCTCAATGGGCCTTGCAAGGAGGTCCATTGGTGGTGCCACCTGTGCTAGTGTCATCTCGGCAGCACCCTTGAGTGCCGCCTTGGTGCGTGCCGCTGCTGTATAGCCCTTGGTCGCTCTGGCACTGGCCGCACCAGCATGGACTACTGCCGCCACACATAGCACATCCGCCACAATGCTCAGCACCTTCATCGGGGGTGACATGGTGTCCCAGTAATGGATAGTACCCACTACCGGGGTTATAGCAATGGCCAGATTTTTGGTCGCCTGCCATTCCTTTGCCTGGTAGTACTTGAAAGCCTCCCAGCTGGTCATACCACTGTGGAACGCGTAATGTTCTAGGACGGCCGCCCTCTCCGCTGTGTCCAGTTCATTGAGCGGCTTGTAGTGGCCGATGGCCTCCACCGTCATTGCTCGTTGTTGACTCACCTTCTTGTCCGTTAGAGCCTCTAGCGCAGTGGTCGCGCGAGGAGAACCGAACTCGGTCTCCCAATGATCCTGTATCTCAAGTAGCGGCTTGGCATCAGCAAGGTTGGGCTCCCCGAATACTTGGCAGGCATCATCATAGGTGATGGCCTTATCGAGCAGGGCGCCGAGGACGTCATAGCCGCCCTCGACCTTGTAGTTCTTCTCCAGTGGCTCCATGACCCGCTGATACGGTTCAGCGTGCGCGTTCCATGCTTCGGTGAGGGCACTGAAGCCTTGCCTCTGGGCTATATCGGCGAAGTTGGTGCCTAGTTCCTTGTCGGCGGCGACAATCCTATCCCAATCTTCCTTGGCCATCCACTGCCCGTCGCCGAGTCGCACGTGGTCGGCCTCCCATGCCTCTGTCATAGCGGGGTAACCCTTTGTGATCGCTATGTTTCTGTACTTCGTGGGCAAGGCATAGCAGTCTGCCTTCAGCATGTAGGTGTCGTCACCCAGTCTCAGGTGGTCTGTATGGAATGCCGTCATTGCCGCATCAAAGCCCTTGGTACGCACGATCGTCTGGTATTCCTCGGGCCAAGCATCCCAGGCCGACTTTGGGAACTCAAGGGTTTCTCCTGTCTTGCCGTCCTTGACCTTGATATTCTGCTCTGGCGCAGCTCGGGAGGGTTCATCCCCAAACACCCTGCTAACTGCGAAGATATGCTCGTACCCGGCATCCTCGGCCTTCTGTTTGGCGCCCTTCTCGGTCAGGGCGGCAACGAAGACGACGACGCCTCCGCGTGCTCGTACCTTCCACAGCTTCGGCGTGTAGTATGTTTGCATCGCAGCTTTGCATTCCCCCCTTGCCTCAGCATCGGCTATCTTGTCGCGCTCTTCCTTGGTGAGCCCGATGTCGACATGGCTCCCGTCTTGTGCCCCGGCGACGTCGGCCTGGAAGAACCAGCGACGCTCGGGCGTAGTTGGTGCGGCCGTGTCCTTAGACGGCAACGCGACGCCACTGGACGATGTCTTATCGGGCACGACCAGCCCCGCCGCCTTGAGTTTGTTGATGTCGTAGCCGGGCCCCGATAGCTGCCCACTCTTCTCGGCCAAGTATACCTGAGTCTCGACGTCCAGTTTGGGCATGCTCACCTTCGACGTGCTGACCTTGGGTATGCTGGCCGGTGATACACCTGATACAGTGGGCACACCGGGAACGGATGCTATCCCAGGGAGACCGGCCGGCCTGACGCCGGTGGGCGATGATGCATCTGGCAGCACTAGCCCGGCAGCCTTCAGCGCCTCAATGTCATATCCCGGGCCGCTTAGCTGCCCCGACTGCTTGGCCAGGTGGATCTGGGTCTCGACGTCGAGTTGTGGTAGATTCCGTGGGATTGCCATATTATGTCACCCCCTTGTGTATTCGGAACATAGCAGTCCTGCACACCGGGCAGGTGCCCCTCGTGGCACGGGTAGGGCGCTTGCGGTTCCTCAGCACCACCAGCGCCGGGTTCTGCATCATCCGCTTAGTTCTGCACTTCACACAATATGTTGGCATATTTCACCTCCTTTCATGTAGATTCGCGTTCGCGGTCATTCTGCATCAGCCTGAACGTGGCCATGATGAATAGCATAGTGCCTATACCGACCAATGGTGCCGCAATCTTAATGTCATAAGACATTGCAAAGGCGCCCCAGATGATTAGGCACACGCTCAAGATCACCCTGAACCAGCCCTGCTTCCACAGGGCGAAGCCGAGCAGTGCCAGTATCACGATCATCTCAGGGACCCCCAAGGGACTCAGTGTGCCCATCTTGCCTCGCTCCTTGTCTCCCGGCTTTCGCGGTAGACCGTGATAGCCTGGAACATACCCATCACGAACAGAAGAGTGCCTACACCGAGAAACGGTGCGGCTATCTTCATGTCATACGGCATAGTGAATGCCCCCCAGATAATCAATGATGTGGCCATTAGAACCCTGAGCCATCCCTTCTTCCAGAAGGTAAAACCCATCAGCGCGACCGCAAACATCATATTGACAATGCCGGTCGGCCCCTCGATAAGGCCAATGAGCAGGGCGGCCAAGGCGCCGGTGTCCTCGGTGGCGGCGCCTATTGTCGCCTGTGCGTACCCTGCAGAGATGCCGTAATCGTTCTGCGACCAGGCCCGGAAGTAGTAGGTGTAGGTGCTGAGGTCCAGGGCTTCCACCACAACATAGGTTGCGTTGCCGGAATAGATAGGGGTGCCGTCCGTTACCAGCCACGGGTAGCCGCTGGTGCTGCCTCGTATTATCGTGGTGTTCGCTGCTGCCCCCATATCCCAGGTGATGTTGATGCTGGTAGCGCTGAGTCGGGTGATAGTGAAGTTCTCGGGTGGGTTAGGCACCGTGGCCCATATAGCAGCAGTGATAGTCACTGTCGGATCTGCCGCCACCGCTACGGTGGTGCAGAGCGCCAACAGTAGAATAGCAACAAGGGTTGCTAGGAATCCTCTGCTGTAATTATGTACCATCGTGCCTCTATGGCCATGGATACTAAGCCCTCTGGCATCATATCGGTTACTCGTATCCTTATCTCGAACTGGTTGGTGGTATACAGGTTCACCCCGTCGTCACTGAGCGTGAGCGTGGTGTACTCGCTGCGGTACTCAGGGGCATCCTCCGGCACAGCTATGGTTATCGTACACTGGTGGTAGCTGCCCGCGGGGACGGTGATATTCTCAGCGGGCACAGTGAGCCACTCATGGAAGTCCTCCGGTAGCGGCTCGTACCCGTGCCGCACCTTGTCGGGGCTTGCCGACTGGACGCTCACCCGGAACGTCCTGGCCTTGTCTGCGCCGTTGATGATAGTAAGAGGCGCAGTGCCCTCCCAACCAGCATAGACGTGGCGGAACTCGACCTCGGACTCCAGTATACCGAAGCCCTCGTCGAGCGTTGGTACGGCGTCCGTGCCAGCGACGTGGCCGATAACGAAATAACCCGTAAGCGCCGACAGCAGCACCAGTGCGATAACACCTGCTATCCTTTCCTTCTTCATAGGCTCCTTCTCGGGGCTATCCGGTACACACCGGCTTTCAGGCCCAAGGGATAGTTTTTCACTACTGCTTAGCCCGGTTAAGCCACGTGCTTGCTGGCGACCAGGGTTATGGTGGCCGTCTTCTCCGCGCCGTCATCGGCAGCGTTGAAGGCGCTGGGCGCTGTAAACTTCATTGACCAGTCGTTGGTACCATCTGACGCCAATCCGGCTGCGGCGGTTATGTCGACATAGGATGAAGTCTTAACTTCCACATCATAGACTGTGGGAGTCGCCTGCTTGTTGGCATAGAGAGAATACTGCTCACTATCAGCCGTCGCGGCTAACACCCAGTCGTAGTCGCCGCCCTCGATGTTGGTGCCCTGGATTTCAACGTCGACCGTCACACTGCCGGTGTTCGTAATCCGGGAGTAGTCATCGTCTTCGGCGCCCGTGACGCTGAAGTAGACCACCGCATCCACGGCCACAACGCCGATCGCCCAGGTATCCTGTGTGTTGGTGATAGACACCACCTCAGCCGTAACCGTAATCGACACCGTGGGGTTAGCGGCAAAGGCAGGCACGGCCAGCACGCCTAACAGGGCAAGGGCCAGCACCAGGCTTAAACCTATCTGTCTTAGTCTCTTCACTTCGTCACTTCCTTCTAGCTTATTTTCTCAAAAGCCCGATCGACCACGGGCGGTTGTCTACGATGATGCGCTCGCCACGAGTGTTAAGGTGGCCCCCAGTTCGTTGTTCTGATAGCCGTCTAACGACGTAGGCATCCAGAGCTTGAGCCCCCACTTCTGCGTTGCGGATGGTGCCAGGTCACTCACGAGTGTGTTGTAGGGCGCGCTTTTCTTGACGATGATGGTGTAGTCGTTGCCATCCAGCCCTGCCTTGAGCGCGTAGGTGTTCTCGCCTGGGGTTGCCGTGTCCGATAGCGTCCAGGTGTCGGCGCCGCCCGTGGCATCCGTACCCTGAATGGTAACGTCCGCTGTGACGCTGCCGGTGTTCGTGACGGTGAAGTAGGCGAGCCCGGTGGTGGCGGTGGTGTTGACTGGTATTGTGCCGAAGTCGTAGGTATCCGGGACGTTGGATATTTCGGGCTCTGCTGCTACAGCATCTATCGTTATCCCGTTAGTAGTATTGGTGAAAATATAATTAAGGTCATCATTAAACCAAACAGGTTGGAACTTACCACCCCAAGTATCCTTTGCAGCCCCACAGCCAATCCACCTTTGATCATCTTCTTCATCAGCCTGCATCGCTGTCTGGTCGCCCCAATTTGCTCCTCCATTAGTTGACTTCTTATAGAAGACAGCTACTAAAGACTTAGGCAGAGTGCCTATGGTATAGGCAACATAAATATCGCCATTAGCCTGATTGATAAATACCGATGTCAAGAAGCTACTATCACTATCAGTTAGAACATTGGTTTTGGCAGTAATACTTGCTGCTCCGTTTATATCCCAGACCTTCAGATCAGCAGTTGCAACATCATAAGCGTTCCATGCAGCGAGAATAAGATGCCCGTCACTAAGGCGGATGACTCCATCCATTTGTAGAAAAGAGGCATCCTCAACCATAGCATTTGAAATCAACTGCTCCGACCAGGAATTCTCGGAGTTATCAAAGGTTTTGAGTGAAACTTCGTCGGTAGCAGCATCCCAATAGGTAGCCCACACATCCTGATTGTCGGCTTCGTTACCAGGAAACAGAAGACAATGATCTAAGTTAGATTCCCTCTCAGCCGTCTTCTCTGTCCAGATATCTCCATCTGGAGATGTGTAAAATCCATAAAAGTGAGTTTCTACAGCATTGGTATCTCTGTAATGAAAACTAACCCCTATATTCCCACCCCTAGCTTTAGTTATTGATATGCCAGCATGGCTTCTGCTAATTGAACCATCAAACGCACCCGTTCCTGCACAGTCCGCTATCTTATCAATGACTTCTGCTGCATTGTTGATATTAAGGGATACATACAGGGTGTCGTCAGTATCAGAATCTAGGCACGCTATGTGAATCTTTGTCCCAGCATCCCCTACAGTCTGCCAGTCGGCCCAGCAATCATAACTTAGTATTGAACCAGTTACTAGAACATTCTTAGCTGCCCACGTAGCTCCGCCATCGGTGGTCTTCGAATATACTAAGTCAAGATCACTATCTACATAAATAATATAGCCAACAGTCGAAGAAGTCCAGAAAACCCCACCTCGATTTGCAAGAAGATGCGAGCTAGTATGAGCAGCAGCGTCAATCGTTACGTCCGGATCAATATAGATAGGATATTGAGCAGTAAGCAGCCAGGAATATGGGACTAAGACATCCACCCAGAGAGCATTACCTACTTTTCTGAGCGTAGTGATTCCTATCTGATTATCACCACTACTATCCCAGTACTCAGCAGGTTCAAACCTCCACACATACTCCCCTTCCTTGTGAAACTCAATAGCATTGAGGGTAGTCACCTTCGCTTTCTTGTCCCAAGCCATCCCATCAACCATAATAGCCAAGTCAGCACTCGGGTCGAAGATAAATGACAACTGCAGAACCGGATTACCTCCATCTATGATGTACTGAGGTGGTGCAGGAAGAGCACTGTCGATAGTGAGTAGTTTGGACAGCTTGTTGCGGGTCGCGTTAAAACTGAAGTCCCTGCCTTCACCATAGGCACCAGCCCAATACACACTTCCCTCGTAGTAGCCACTACCGGTAGGAATCTCAGTATTAGTGACCACTCCTTCTACCTCTTGAGGAATGATGATCAGCTGGATCTGACTCAGGTCGTTAGTCCACTCCAACGGCATAGGCTGGAACCTGACATAGGAGTCATCAACAGCGAACTCCACAATCTGCCCCGCATTAAACGTACTCTGCAGAAGGGTTAGGATATAATCATCCTCATCCATCACTCCATCAACTATCTCGTTGTTTATCGGGTGCCATACACCCTCAGAGTCCTCGTAGTGTGTCGGAGTTGCGATAAAAGTATCCCTCCCTGGCTCCGCTGCCTCGGCCGGCCATGGCACAAAGACTAGTGGATACGACAGTAACAACGTAAGCACTAGTAGTGCAGTTAGCCATCTATTCATTTTTCACCAATCCTTATGGCTCTTTGACCACTCCAGTTCCTATCGACAGAAGACGATTCAATACATGAACTTCAACAGTGGCCCCCCTCGGTGCAAACAGCGATACCACCAGCAGAACAGCCAGCGCGATTGAGGCGGCGATTATGCGACACCTGTTCACGCTATTCTCCTGTCTCCTGCGTCTTCACCAGTGCTGTCACTGCACCACCTCCGAAAACGGCTTGGCCAGATGAATTACGTTGGCCCCCCGGTCTATCCTCGCCAGGTACCCGTCGCTGTTCTTGACAAGTGTTTGCAGGCTGTCAATCATCCGCTCAGCCTCCCGCCGCGCCTTGGTCTTGGGGTTTAGTCGGGCGATTGCCTTCTGGACTTCGTGTAGCGATAGGCTGTACTGCCCATCTGTATCCTGTAGAACCGCATTGTTGACCGTGGCGAACTTGAGAAAGTCGCCCGCCCAGGCCCGGTATTCAGCCGTGAGGTAGGTGTTGTACTGCTCTATCTGTCGCTGCTCCATCTCCATGTTATGCTCTCCCGGCGTATACATCTTCCCCTCGTCCATGTCGAACACCATCTCCTGGCCCACCATCTTCACCTTGCGCGCCCACTGCCAGGGGTCGAATATCTGGTAGGTGTTGTAGAGCGGCCATAGCTTTGTAGCATTCCGCAAGGCCGTCCTCCAGCGCGTACCCGGTGTGCCGGTGAATATGCCGGAGTAGTCCTCTTCGTCGTAGTAAAAGGTCGTACCCTTGATGATCTCGTGGTCACGGCCCCAGTCAGTGAAGAAGAAGTCGTGGCTCCACACCATCAAGTCCACCTTGCCCAGTATGATGCTGGGCAGGCTCGGGGCCTGTGTGTCAAGGAACACCCGCAGCCCCCGCTTCCTGAGCTGGTTCAGAAATTTCTCCACCATGATATTGCTGGTAGACATGGCCCTCTTCCGCTCTATCCATGTGTCGACCTCGCCGATGCCAATGACGGCCTGGGTGAGGGATGTGTCGAAAGAGAGAAGGAACTCAAGGTCAAGTGGCTTGGGCTTGTTGTCGAAGACCCCCATCTTCTCAGGGTAGAGCTCGTAGTTGGTAAATACCTGATAGCCCTGCGCCAGGGCTAAGAGAAGGTGGCGGGCTACCCTGATGGACTTGCCACCGCCGCGGTGGCCCAGGACGAGCATTACATATTCTGAGGGGAACCAGGTCCGCAGTCCCTCGGGAGCGTCAATGGTGTCAAGGCCGGCACTCTCGATAAAGTCTTCGGCATCGGTGTACTCGCCGCGCCCGTTGTCTTCAATGGCTGCAATGGCTTGCTCACTCATCGTCCTCGTGCCTTCCGTTGCCGGGTTGCTTGGTGGAGCTGGGGTGCTTGCGCTGCGCCTGGCCTTCCGTGGTGCGGTAGGCTGCTGGCATAGATGTTGGCACTAGCATCCGCGACAGGCCCATCAGGAACTCGCTGCGGGCAAAGCCCGACTCTCCCAGCCCTGCGGCTATCATGTTGGCGATAAACGCCTGTGTTGGCTCGTGGTTTCCTGCGAGAGAGGCGGCTAGGCCGTACAGGCCCCGCACGTTCTCGCGGATCCGTCCTCTTATCAATGTGCTGGCGGCAGGGGCCATTCTCTCCACTTCCTTGTTGAAGCGGATCATCTCCTTCTCGCCGCCGGAGCCGCCTAACGGCACCATAACGCCGAGGTCGTCGCCGCGCGTGTTTCCTCTTTGCATACTCATAGTTCTATCCTATTAGTCGGTCATTATGACCACCATCAGGAATATCACGAATACAGCGGCCACAATGGGCAGTGCCAGAGTCATTATCTTCTTGGCCTCCATCATCAGTGACGGCTTGCCACATGTCTCCAGCTCCACTATTCGGGATATGGTGTTCGCCAGCGTCACCGCGAGACCGTAAAGCTCAACCGAGGTCAGGCCGTACTCGTCCACGGCTGGCCCTGGGTCAGGGAAGGTCATCGCCCGGGGCTCAGATGCCTTGATGGCCAGATACACCGGCGCGCCATGCTCATAAAATCGAAAGGAGCTATCGTCATCGCCAGCTATCTCACTGATTTCCTTGATGATAGGCCGGGCCTGCGGGCCCTCGTGCACCTCAAAGCCGTTCCGTGTCACCAGGTAGACGCGGTTGATGATGCTGTCGAACTCGGGCTCAAGCTCCACCCCACAGGCCACCTCGGGCTTTGCCACGAGTGTTCCCTGTGCCTCTGCCACTTCTGGCACGGCTACAGCCTGCACCTCGGGAGCCACCGTCTTAACGGTGCGCTTCCTGGTCGTCTTCTTGGTGGCTGGCTTTGGCATGTGCTATCCCCCGAATATGTCTCCTATCAGTCCGCTCTGCAAGACAAACAGGAGCGCCAAGCCGATCACACCGGCCACGGCAATCAGCAGAATGGTGCTCATCCTGTCAAACCTGTCTGCCATATCCATCTGCTGGACTGCCCGAGAGCAGCCCTCGGACAGAGCACTGTCCTTGATAACGTCTTTCTTGTGTTCTACCTTGACCCATTCAAGGCTCTTGAAACTGAAGGGCCTGGCCATAGGCTCATAGAGAATGCTGGTCACGCCCAGATATTTCGATTTGCCGTCCTTCCGCCTCTGAGTGAAGCTGCCAATAGCTTCAGGGAAGGAGCCGAATGCAGTGAGGTTCTTTGAGTCGAGCAGAAAAACGCCGGTGGATTCGAGTTTCCGGTGGTCGAGGGCCTTGTCTTCACCAATAACGAGGCAGGTGATAGCGCTGGTGTCTTTATTCCTCTTGCCCAGGTTCCAAAGTCCCATTGCTATCCCCCTTCAGTGGCGACCCGGCTCCAAGCCTATCTGACCCGGAGCCGGGCCAGCCATGCGTTACCTCTACACTCCTAACTTGCCGCGAATAGCGCGGAAGCCCACCATGCCCGTGACGAACATGATGCCGATGACGTAGAGCAACGGGATGAGCCCAAGGAACGCGGACAGTCCGGTGTATGTACCGATGTCGGACCGGTCGAGTAGCGTGTCAACCGAACTCATAACCAGGGGCAGCATTATCACTGCTACGATGACCACGATGGTGACGAGGATAGTCGACCTGACATCCATCTTTTGCCCGCCGTAACCTATCCACACGAGAACGCCGCCGAACAACACCAGGCTGATCATCATCAGCAATGGGAATATGGTCAGCATTGCCTCACCACCCGGATACCTCGACCAGTTCGCGGCGCTGGCTCCACCGGTCAGCAAGGGCGACACGGTGTCCATCGCAATGCCCAGCATTATGAGGCCGATGACGATCGAGATGACGCCGAGGATTATGGTGCGGATATCCGCAGCCCCGGCACCCCCGCC
>Ga0307376_10002650_pt1 | contig 17314 bp, 10 predicted proteins | sample TR2MG_FD_202536 | JGI IMG/M metagenome (GOLD analysis project Ga0307376, IMG submission 202536) | Soil microbial communities from Risofladan, Vaasa, Finland - TR-2 | ecosystem: Environmental > Terrestrial > Soil > Coastal area > Acid sulfate soil | place: Finland: Risofladan, Vaasa | collected...
GACGTCAACCGGCAGATACGGGAGCAACTGGACGTCGTCTCCATCATGGGTGGGCCTCACCCCACCTTCTTCCCGGAGATCATCGAGGAGGAAGGTGTGGACGGGATCTGCATCGGCGAGGGCGAATACGCCACCGTGGATCTGATGAACGCCCTGGAGAACGGGGATGCCATCGAGGAGATCGCCAACTGGTGGATCAAGTCCAACGGGCACATCCACCGCAACCCCTTGAGGCCCCTGGTGGCCGATCTGGATGAGTTGCCGCTTGCGGACAGGGAACTTCTCTATGAGGCCCATCCTCTCAGCCGCCAGAGGAAGCTGAAGCCCTTCATTACCGGGCGAGGCTGTCCCTACAACTGCTCCTTCTGCTTCAACGAGGCCTACTCCGAGCTGTACAAGGGCAAGGGCCGCCGAACGCGGCGACGAAGCGTGGAGAATGTCATTCAGGAGATCAAGCAGGTCAGGAAAGACCATGCTCTCGACTTCGTGATGTTTCTGGATGACACCTTCATCATCAATAGGAAGTGGCTCGAGGAGTTGGCCAAGCGGTACAAGGAGGAGATTGGTCTGCCCTTCTGGTGCCAGGTGCGGCCCAACCTGGTCACCGAGGAGAAAGTCGCCCTGTTCAAGGACATGGGCTGTGTGAGCGTGAGCTTTGGCCTGGAGACCGCCAACGACGAGCTTCGCTACGAGGTCCTCAACCGGCGCGTGACGAGAGAACAGATCCTGAGGGCTTGCCGCATCCTGCGCGAGCACGGGATCAAGTACTCTACGAACAACATGCTGGGACTGCCGACGGGCGGGTTGGAGACCGACGTGGAGACGCTGGATCTCAACATCGAGTGCCGGGCCGACTACGTGAACGTATTCCTCTATCAGCCTTATCCCAAGACGAAGCTGGGAGAGATGGCCCTGCGGGAAGGGCTGATGACCGGCACTTTCGACGATCTCAGCGGCTCGGTGACGCAAGACAGCGTTATCAAGTTCAGCAGCGAGATGGAGGGGCGGCAGATAGAGAATCTCCAGAAGCTGCTCAGCGTGACGGCGGAGTTCTCCTTTCTCAAGCCTCTCGTGCTGCAACTGATCAAGCTGCCACCCAATGCTCTGTTCTGGCTGGTATACAAAGGTTGGAAGGGGTACGCGATCAGCAGGCGCATCTATCCGGTGAAGATGACTGTCGGGGAGTGGTTTGGCGCACTTCTTCAGTTCATGCGCATCAGGACCCAGTAGGAGGAGGCCACCCATGAGACTGTTAAGCTGCCCTAGGACGAAACCGATTTTTTCCCTCTTGATCGCTGTCTTGACTGTGCTGACCATGCTGGAGATGCCTGTTCCCCCGGTGGACGCACAAGGCACTACCACCATGGTGTGGGAGGGCAGGCTGATCAGCGACATCAGCGAGCTCAACGTGGGCGGCACCATCCTCCGCGTTTCGGTGAAGGGCCGCGTTGATCTTCCCATCGAAGTCAGCTCGGCACATGGCGGATGGACGACTACGCTTCTCAGCGGTTCGAAGAGCGAGCTGGGGCCCTACGCCGCTGAGTTTGCGGGTCTTTCTGCGGGACGGTACATCATCACGCCACAGGGCTTGGGTGCGACACTGACCGTGGAGGCTGACGGCACCGACATCATCGTGGTGGAGTTCGTGCAAGTTACCAAACAGGTGGGACCCGCACCGCCCCCGCCCCGACCGCCGCAGTGGACGGCCAAGATCGTGGCCGAGACGGTGAACAGAGACCTGGGGGGATCCGTCCTGAGGGTCTCGGTCGTGGGTGAGGTAGGGCTGCCTGTGGAGGTGGCCTCTGAGGGGAACTGGAACACGATCGGCTACACGGGGACCAAGCCTGAGTACGGGGACTACGTGGCGGAGTTCGCTGCCTTGCAGCCGGGCAACTACGTGATCAGGCCGCAGGGCGTGGACACGGAGTTCTGGCTGTGGCTGAGCGGAAAGACCTTCGTCTTCGTCGAATTCCGCCGGACCGAAGGGTATAAACCGGCTCCCGCTGCCAGCCCGACGACCGCCACGGCAATCCCTGCGGCGACGGTGACCGCAGCGGCGACGGGCTCTCCCCCGGCTGCTCCCGCACCAGCGGGGACACCCGTTACCGTGTGGACTGGAGAGGCGGTGAGCAACACCAGTTCGGAGGCCGACGGGGGCTACCTGTCCACGATTCAGGTCGTGGTGGAGGGCATGAAAGGGTTGCCCGTCGAAGTGAAGGCCGGTGGATGGACGGCCACGGCCCTCACCGGGACGAAGCCGGAGTGCGGCGCCTTCTGCCTGGAGTTCGGAGGTCTGGCGCCCAGTCTGTACACGATCACCCCCCAGGGCCTGGGGACCAGCGCTGAGGTCACGGTGGAGGGTGGCGGGGTGGCCCTGGTGAAGTTCACTTCACGCGTCGTAGTGCCGCCCGCGCCTACCGCCACTCCGGGCGGGGCTGTCTCTTCACCCACTCAGGCTGTCGTCTCACCCACGGCGCCCACTGCTCCTACGGCGACCGCCGTACCACGGATGGTTTGGGCTGCGCGCACGTTGTGGAATACCAGTGGCCCGGCTTCGACCGGGGCGTTCTTCTCAGCCATCCAGGTGTCCGTGCAAGGCCTGAAAGGGCTGCCGGTGGAGATCAGGTCCGGAGGATGGAGCGCCTCGATGCTGACGGGCACCAAGGCCAGTTGCGGCGAGTTCTGCCTGGAGTTTGGCGGTCTATCAGGCAGCAAATACACCCTCATCCCGCAGGGACTGGGCATCGAGCACGTGGTGGAGGTGGACGGCGAGGGCTTCGCCGTGGTGGAGTTCTACCAGAGGCCTGCACAGCCCAGGCCCGAGGTCTGGGCCGGCCGGGTGAAGGAGAACGTGGCCGGCGGTGGCAAGAGAGGCTACTTCTCCGCCATCCAGGTCGTGGTTGAGGGGAAGAAGTGGCTGCCGGTGGAGCTCAAGGCGGGCGGCTGGAGCGCGACGGAGCTGACTGGCACCAAGCCTGCCTGCGGGGGCTACTGTCTGGAGTTTGGAGGGTTGGCGCCAGGGACGTACGTGGTCACGCCCCAGGGCCTGGGGGTGAGTGTGACCGTGACCGTTGACGAGGGAGGTTTCGCCGTCGTCGAGTTCTACCTCACCTGATCAGGCGGGATGGAGGTTCGATATCTCGCGCCGCATGGCAGCTCTCTGGGAGAAGGGACCGGCTCTATGGGCGGGCGCGGCAGTCTTGCTCATCTCGCTGGTCCTCTATCTGCTCACCCTCGACAACGGATTGGAGCCCTGGCAGTTGGGTGGTGGGGACCTGATCACCCATCAGTATGCCCAGGCTCAACTGCGGTTCGCTAACGCGCCGGGATACCCTCTGTATACCGTCCTGGGCTGGGTCTGGTTCCAGGCTGGTAGGGCGGTCCTCTGGCCTTTCTTCAATCCCACGGAGATCCTATCCCTCTACTCCACCATCTGGGGGTTGAGCACGCTGGCGGTGCTCTACGTCCTGCTCCTGGAGATCACCGATCGCCACTGGTCTCTCGCTGGCCTCACTACGCTTCTCTACGGCACGACCTTCTTCTTCTGGTATTACAGCATCGCCTCCGAGGAGTACACAGCGGCGGTTCTCCAGACGGGTTTGATGATCCTCTTCGCCTTTCGCTGGGAGAGGACGAGGGAAGACAGGTACCTCCTCTGGCTGGCCCTGATGGTGGGACTGGCCCTGGCCAACCTGATCACCGTGCTCCTGGCCCTGCCGGCCCTGGTCTACTTCGTGGTTAAGGCCGAGCCGGGCATCGTGCGGCGCGGGCGATTGATGCTCAAGGGGGCGCTGCTGGCGCTGGTGCCTCTGTTGAGCTATGGGTACGTGTACGTGCGAGGTGCCCAGCACCCGGAGTGGTGGGGAGAGGGGCGCTGGACCTCCACCTGGGATTGGTTCCTGGACTTCATGAGCATCCGGCAGGGGCGAGGCGAGCTGTCCCTTTCCCTGGGGGGCTGGGGGCCGGAGCCGCTGGCCCACGTTTGGGCCGAGTTGACCCTCGTGGGTCTGGTGGCCGGGCTGCTGGGCATCGCCTTCCTGGGCTGGCGACGGGGCGGTCTTTTGTACGGCATCATCCTGGGTTACGTCCCCTTCATCTACGTCGATCGCTTCGGCAACTGGTACCAGGCGGTGATGCCGCTCTATTTCATCGGGGCGGTGGGGATTGGCGTGTTGGCCCACAGGGCCTGGCGCAGGTTTCCAGGCTGGCCTCGCGCGCTGGTGATCCTGGGCCTCGTGGTTTTGACCATCAACCGTTTGTGGGTCAACTTCCCCGAGACCGACCAGCGGGACAAGCCCGGGGACACCGCGCTGGAGTCGGGAAGGGCGATTTTGGCCGATCGGCCGCCGCAGGGAGCTGTCATCAGCGGCAGCTACGAGGAGAATCTGTCTCTGGACTACCTGACCAGGGTTTGGGGCGAGCGCCAGGATCTCAGCGTGGTGATCACAGATGATTTTCTGGAGATGTGGCGCGCGGGTGAGGAGAATCTGTTCTTGACCAGGGACTCGGCGGGGTTCGTGTTGCCGCAGTTGGGGGAGAGGCGCTCCCTCTCTTCGGCCGGGCTGCGCTTGATTGCGGTCGCGCAGGAGCCAGTCACTCAGATCCCTCAGACGGCCGAGAGGGTGGACGCCAGGGTGGGAGATGGCTTGGTCCTGCTGGGGTACGACCGTCTGCTTGCGACGATGGGATTGCATCTGGCACTCTACTGGGAGGCGGAGGAGGTGCCGGAGGGGGACTACGCGTTGTCCGTGCGCCCCACGGCGGGGCGCGAGCTGCTCTTCCACGAAGGGCAGCTGGTGCAGGAGGATCACGCCCATCCCGTGTGGGGGTTCTATCCCATGTCGCGCTGGACCAGGGGTGAGGTTGTCCGCGATGACTATCTGGTGGCGGTGCCCTCAGAACTTCAGTACGATGGAGTTATGGTCGTCGTCTATCGTGTCACCGGCGATGGTTTCGAGGATCTGGGGACGGTGGCTTTGACGTTTGAGTCCGCAAGTCCGGGGCCGGACTGAAGTCGCGTGCCACGGACAGGAAACTTCCTCCCGCTGGCTGGGGGAGGATTGAGGAGAGGGTGAACGGAGGTGGCGCCGGACTGAAATCCAGCGCTACGGGGTGAAAGCCGGCTGAAGCCGGTTCCTGGAATGGTTGCGGGGAGGACCGCTTGCCTGTGAGGGGGGGGGCTCGGGACCAAACAATCCTACGACATGGCCTCTGGACTACTTCGGAGGCCGTGGCGGTCTGCTCCTCCTCCCCGTCTGTCATTCTGAGGCGCGAAGCGCCGAAGAATCTCTCCGCAGATTCTTCGCTCCGCTCAGAATGACAGGGAGGTGCGCGCCTCAGAATGACAGGGACAGCGACATAGAGCCCTGCTATGAGGCCCACAGCCAAGCACCCTGAGCTCCGCCCTGAGCCTGTCGAAGCTTGCCCTGAGCAGGGCCGAAGGGGGTAGCTGCGCAGCGTTGCGAAACAGCATATCGAAGGGCGCGGTTGGGAGCATGGTGGCACCATCGGACGGGGGCCAGGCCGTGCATAGAGATCATCAATGAACATACGACGACGCTGGAGAATCGATATCAATTGCCTGTGGATTCTGCTGCTGGCCCTGCCGGCCGCAGTTCCCCTCTTTGGGAGCGGGTACCTGGACTCCCACGATGGGCTGTTCCACCTCTACCGGCTGGCGGCGCTGGACGACGCCTTCCAGGCCGGGGTTTTCTACCCCCGCCTGTTTCCTCAGTTCGCCTTCGGCTATGGCCACGCCGTGCTGAACTACTACAGCCCCCTCACCTACTACGTGGCCCAGCTCTTCCACATGCTGGGCCCGGGCTACATCCTCTCTATCAAGCTCACCTTCGCCCTGGGGTTCGTGCTGAGCGCGGTATTCATGTACAGCTACGCCAGGGAGATCGTGGGACGGTTCCCCGCTCTCGTGGCGGCAGGAATCTACACCTACTTCCCCTACCACCTGGCCGACACATACCTCCGTGGAGCCCTGGCCGAGGCCTTGGCCTTCGTCTTTTTGCCTCTCTGCCTGTGGTCCGTGCACAGGCTGATGACCCGGGGGAGGGTGCGGTACCTGGTTCTGTTGAGCGCGAGCTTCGCCGGTCTCATCGTGACCCACAACCTGACCGCCCTCATGTTCACGCCGGTCCTTTTGGGGTACATGCTCCTGCTGTGGTTCCTCACGGGGGGGATCCGGGAGGCACTCCTCACCCTCGCGTCGCTGGCCATCGGCGTCCTGCTGGACGGCTTCTACTGGCTTCCGGTTCTCCTAGAGACGCGGTACGTGGGCCTGGCGGCCAACATCGGGTCAGGGGGATATGAGAGACACCTGGCCTCCCTGCTCGACTTCGTTTCGGCTTCGCCCGTCTTCCGGTATCTGACCGACCTGGGGGGAGGCCTGGACAACCCCTTCTACCCCCTGGGTTTGATCTATGCCCTGCTGATCCTGGGAGGAGCGGCTTGGCTCGTCTGGCGCGTGGTCAGGCCTCCGGAGGGAGCGCAGGGGCCGGAAAGGCGGTGGCACCTTCTCTTCTTCCTCCTGGTGACGGTTGGAGCTACGTTCATGATGCTGGTCTATTCCCTCCCCTTGTGGAGGCTGGCCCAACCCCTGCTGGCCTCTCTACAGTACCCCTGGAGGTTCATGGCTGTGGCCTGTTTGGGTGTAGCCATGGTCACGGGGGCGCTGTTCAACATCGGAGAAGGGGAGCGAACGTCCCCTGGACTGCGGCGATGGGTGCCGTACGGACTGGGGGTGGGGCTGCTGTTGGTAATCATGGTCTACGGCCTGGCCGATCTACCCAAGGAGATGCTGCCTCTGGAGGATGCACAGGTCACGGTGGGGAGGATGTGGGAGGAGGACTTCGCCGCGCGGCAGATTGGGGCCACCTGGACGGCGGAGTACGTGCCCATCTGGGTCAAGGCCGACCGCTCGGTGGTGGGGTTGCCGCCGCCGGACCTGGCGCCCTTCGAGCCTAGAGACCTCTCCCCGGAGGAGATACCCCAGGTGGTTCTGGGGAGACAGGGGCTGCAATCCTCACAGATGAAGGTGACCTCTGCCCAGCCCTTCGCCCTGCGTCTCCACACCTTCTACTTCCCCGGCTGGAAGGTATACGTGGACGGCGAGGAGGCGCCAATCTATCCTTCGGGGGAGCTAGCCCTGCTATCGGTGGACGTCCCTGCGGGAGAGCACGAGGTCCTGGTGCGTTTCGAGGACACAACCCCGCGGCTGTTGGCCAACGTCGTATCGTTGTTGGCGGCGCTGGGACTCATCGGCTTCTCCATCTTCCGTTGGCGGTGGAAGGCCCTGACGGCAGTGCTCATTCTGGGGGTCCTCCTCGTGGGCCTGGTGGGGTGGCACGTGAGGCCTTTCCGGTTCAGTTGGCAAGCGCAGCCGTTGGAGGTGAACCTGGAGGACCAGGTCAAGCTACTGGGCTATCATACGGACCAGGAAGCCTACCGCCCTGGCGAGACGGTACATCTCACGCTATACTGGCTGGGCTTGCAGGAGATGGCCCAGAACTACAAGGTCTTCGTGCACTTTTCGGACGGGGGTTCGAGCACCATGTGGGCCCAGGACGACGGCGATCCCGTGGAGGGTTTCACGCCCACCACTCGCTGGCTGAGGGGCGAGATAGTGGCCGACCATCACGCTCTCCATATCCCTCCCGACGCGCGGCCGGGCACCTACAAGCTATTCACCGGCATGTACGAGTGGGAGACGGTGCGCAACCTGACCATCTTGACCCCAGAGGCGGCTTCCCCCAAAAACAGGATCCTCCTCGGTCAGGTGGAGGTCGTCAGCCCGTGACCGGAGAGAGGGGCAGAGGACACCGGTTCAAGAGAGCGATAGGGAACAACCCAACCCTGGTGGTCATCCTCCTTCTGTTCCTTTTCCTGGCTACGGCCTACAGTCTGATCGTGCCCCTGGGCGAGGCGCCCGACGAGGTGCCTCACTTCACCTACGTGCGTTACATCGCAGAGTACGGCAGACTGCCGGTGGGTGCGGAGGAGCACGAGGGCTTCCAGCCGCCGCTGTATTATGTGATAGGGGCGGCCGCCACCTGTTGGATCGACACGGGCGAGTTCACGGTCAGGGCCAACGGCGACTACTCCTTCACCGATGACCTCCCTCCTTTCAACCTCTTGCTGCACACCACGCAGGAGTCGTTCCCCTACCGGGGCTGGGCGTTGGCCTGGCACCTGCTGCGCCTGCTGTCGGTGCTTATGGGGGCGACCACGGTGTGGGCTACGTATTGGATCGCCCGGGAGGTCTTTCCCGCGGAGAAGTTTTTCGCCGTGGGTGCGGCGGCCTTCAACGCCTTTCTCCCCCAGTTCCTGTTCATCAGCGGCGTGGTCAACAACGACAACCTGGCGGCCTGCCTCTCCGCCCTGATGCTGTTGGTGACGGTGAAGATCCTGCGGGGCTCCCGGGGCTATCGCCACTTCCTGCTGCTGGGCACTCTGACCGCCCTGGGGGTGATGGCCAAGGCCAGCGTGATCAACTTCTACGCCATCGTCCTGCTGGTGGTAGTCATCGTGCTCTGGCAGGAGAGGCGGGGGTGGGGGCCCTCGGTGGGTCGCGGCCTGGTCCTCCTCTCGCTTAGCGGACTTCCCTTCCTCTTTCTCAGCGGTTGGTGGTTCGTGCGCAACCAGATACTCTACGGCGACCCCCTGGGCTGGGGGCTGGTGCTGGCGGCCAATGCTCTGCGGGAGGCGCCCCTCACCCTGGGGGACATCCAGTGGCTGATCTGGGGGCTGTACCGCTCCTTCTGGTACAGGTGGATCGGCATCGAGCTGGAGCGGGGACTCTACGCCCTGCTGGCTATCCCTTGCCTGCTGGCCCTGGTGGGGTTGCTGACCCTGCCCTGGCGCAGGAAGCGGCTTGGGCGAGGGGCACCCTTGATCCTCTCTGTCCTGGGCCTGTACTTCCTGATGGTGTCAGGGTCTCTCATTCCCTGGACAGCCACGGTGTTGGGTACCGACCAGGCGCGGCTCCTCTACCCCGCGCTGCCGGCCATCGTGATCTTTATGTTCCTGGGCTGGGCGCAACTGGTACGGAGGAGGTGGGGCAACTACCTGGCCTACGGCGTGGCAGGGGTTATGCTCCTCTTCGCCGTGGTGGCTCCCCTGCGGTACACCAAACCCACCTACGCCCCTCCGCCCATCCTCACGGTGGAGGACCTGGCCCAGGTGGAGAACCGTGTGGAGATCAACTTCGGCGACCAGGTCAAGCTGGTGGGGTATGAGCTGAACGGGGACGAGTGGCATCCAGGCGAAGACCTTTACGTCACCATGTACTGGGAGGCGCTGGAGGACGTAGACCAGGACCTGTGGCTCCTGTTCCGGCTGGTCCACCGCAGGGGGTACGACCTGGCCTTCAAGGATGGCTGCCCCTCGGCGGGGCGGTACACCACAGATCACTGGAAGAAGGGGGACGTCTTACCCTCGGTGCATCGCCTCAGGATCCCTGACGATGCCGATGACCACCCCTACCGGCTGACCCTCTCCATGCACCCCTTCGAGAGCGAGGAGTGGCTGCCCATCCTGAACGAGCAGGGTGAGGACACCGGCGACGTGGTGATCCTGACCCTGATCCCCGTGGTCTCCCCCTAGAGGCTGAAGGAGGTAGAGTGATGAAGAGAGCGGCGGCTATCTACGCCATCGTGGTGGGAGTGCTGATGTTTGGCCAGTGGGCCATGTTCATCGCCACGGGCAACGTTCCGGAACTGCAAACGGAGCCGATACGGATCGCCTTCCATCTGGCGGGGGAGTTCACCACCGCGACCCTGCTGGTGGTGGGTGGTTTTGGCCTGCTGACGCTGAGGAGATGGGGCTATCACGTCTTCTTGCTCGCCCTGGGCATGCTGCTCTACACCATTATCGTCAGTCCCGGCTACTTCGGACAGCTGGGCCAGTGGGTCTTCGTGCTCATGTTCGCCGTGCTAGTAGTGCTGACGGTGCTGTTTGCCGTCCTCGCCTATCGTAGGGAGGGAGAGTTCAGGGGCGAGGGGTAGAGGGCCTGCCCAGGAGGGTGCAGCTCGTGGGTGCCGACGCGAGTCGCCTCCGACTCGGGGCCGATCGCGCGATCAGGTGATCTGCTCCTCATTCACATTTCTGCGATCCTGGACCGTCAGTTGGGACTGCGCGACGGAACACCGCGTCGCGTGCCGCACGAACCGGCCGGGGTTAACAGACACAGGGTAGTCCTGGCCCTGGTCGGCGGGCAGACCCGGGGGCGTTACAGCTGGGCGCGCCTGGGCGGCTAGCTTCCTCTGTGCTCGGTGTATTCCTCGTCTCAAGCGGGATCACGGAGCATACACGGGTACCATCGGTGGATCGCCAAATGCCTTCTAAACCTACGGCGGAGCGCAACGAGGTTGGACCCTGCGCCATAATCCGCATATAATGAGAAGCGCTTGTTGCTTGGGTCGCTATGTGGATTCAATCGGCTCGGGTGCGAATCGGAAGCAGGAGGAATGCGGTGGCAAACGAGAGGGAACTGCCGGACTGCGAGCTTGTCAATCAGCTGAAGCTAAAGGCTGGCGAGAGGACCGACACGGCTTTCGATTTTCTCGGCACGCTGAAGGCATTCCGAAAGCAAGTGGCCGGTGAGGTTCGTCACATCGTGCAGGTGTTCCCGGAGTACACGCCTCATGACGAAGAACACCATCTTACGCGACTCTTTCACGCAGCGGACAAGCTGCTGGAGAAGAAGCGCCTGACACTGATGAATTCCGGAGAGTTGATGATCTTGGCCCTGGGACTGTATGGACATGATTGGGGCATGGCCGTCAGCGAGCGACAGAAGCAGTGCATCCTTCGAGGCCGCTTGGTGGATGGCTCCGAGTTGCGGGAGCTCTGGGTATCACACAAGGAAGTAGGCTGGCTGGAGAACTTTGCACATCGCCATCGCATCGCCTGGGATCCCTATGAGGGCTTCAGCGGGATGGACCCAAGACTCTGGCCGGAATACGTGCGGGAGACGCACGCTGTCCGAAGCGGCGAGAGGATACGGAGATTCTTCGAAGGCTGTGACGATCAGGGACTTGGCCACCAGGCGGGGCGTGTCTGCGAAGCGCACTGCCTGAGCGTGGAGGAGCTCGGCCACCCGCTTATGTATCCTGACCGGGTTGGCGTGCTGGATGAGAATGTCAACCTTCGCGCGATTGCGCTATATGTCCGTCTTGTCGATCTCCTCGATCTAAGTGCGGGCCGCGCGCCGTACGTGATATGGGAATACGTAGCCCCGCGAGACCCTAGGTCAAAGATTGAATGGGAGAAGCACCGGGCGGTGCACAGTGTCACCTTTCCCGCTGGTCAAGAGGGGCGAGCCGTACTCGTGGAGGGCAGCACCGCCGATCATGAGGTCTATGCTGCCCTCGAAGATCTCAAACGGCAGTGTGAGGATGAGCTTCGGTGGTGCAACAAGATACTCGATCGCATGAAGGATCCAAGACATGCGCTCCAGCTGCACCGTGTCGACTGGAGTGTATCGGCACAAGGTTTCGATCCCGTGAGCATTCGATTCGAGTTCGACCGCGGCGCGATGTTCGACATTCTAAGCCAGGAGATCTACCAGGGTGATCCCTATGTGTTCCTGCGAGAGTTGCTGCAAAACAGTGTGGATGCGATTCGCATGAGGCGTGCAGTTCTTGCGCGACACGGAATAGCGACCGAGGACTTCGGGCTGGTCACCGTCGAGGTTGAGGAAGAGCACGACGGCGAAGTCCTGGTAACCTGGCGCGATGACGGAATCGGGATGGACGAGCACATAGTCCGGGACTACCTGGCTGTTGCAGGGAAGAGCTACTATCACAGCGCGGACTTTGAGCGCGAGGATCTTCCCATGGACCCAATCGCGCGTTTCGGCATTGGTATCCTGAGTTGTTTCATGGTGGCCGACCGAGTCGAGATAGAGACCTGCATGGACCCCTACTTTCTTGCGTCGGGGGATGCCCTCAGAATCACGATTCCCTCCACAAGCCGTCAGTTCCGGGTCGAGAAGATTAGGGCGAAGGCAGCTGCTGTGGGTACCACGGTTCGCGTTTTTGTAAGTGAGGGCAAGCTATCCAGCCCCGAGATTGACTCTCCACGGTCGCTGAGGATAACCGAGTATCTCAGCGCGGTTGCGGGCTTCGTCGAGTTTCCGATCAGTGTCAGCGAGGGTGGCTGCCGGACGATTGTCGTCCATCCTCGGGCCGATGCTGCGGCGGTCCGGAAGCGCTTCGGACCCGAAGTCGAGGTGCGTCAGCTCAACACCGGGTACGATTGGTCGAAGACATTCTTGCCCGCCTACCTGCAGTCTGCGGAACGACTTATGCGCGAGGTGCGCTGGGACCTTGCAGCAGACCTGAACGTCGCAGGGTGCGAAGGCACTCTCAGCTATCTGGTTCCTAGTGAGGCGGGCGCGGATACAGAGAGCGCGTCCGGTGGGGACATCGATGTGCGCGGTATCGAATTCGTCAGTCGTGGTGCGTCTGCGGACAGCCGCGCCGTCGTGCGATGGCGCCGACCAGCCGGTGGGCGGACTCGCCGCCCCAGCGTACAAGGCTCCCTGACCAGTTCGCATGGGCAGGACCACTCGACATACCGCGATGGTATCCTCCTGTGGCAGGCCCCGGCGCCACATCGTGTTCTAGGGTTTGGCCTGGAGGACCTTCCCGCACCGCGGCTCGTGACGAACTTCCTAAGGTCGGGGTCGCGACGCGTTGACCTCGCGCGATCACGTTTCGTGCCCGAGTCACATGACTGGGACGAGGCAATAGCTGACGCGCACGCACGGAGGGTGGTCGAAGAGAGCATCAGCAAGCTGCTCTCCCTGGCACCGTGTGATCGCCTCTACGAGCTTGGAAGGCTGTGTCTGTTCCACAGGCTGGATGCGAAGAGGCTGTGGGAGTTGTTCCCGCAGGACTACTGGCCGCTACCCTTTCTCGAACATGGCGGACAACTGAACGCACTTGAGTGGCAACGCGTACGAAATGACCCTATCCAGCTGTGTCCCGGGCTTCTTCGATTCGAATCAGGCAGGCTCCTCGCGCTACGATGGCTAGGCCTCGGCAAGTATCGAGGCCCTCTGTCTGCATGGGTCGGGGATCCCATGCTGATCCGATCCGGATGGGTGCTTCTACAGACAAGCCATGGAGTTGAGCGAGCCGCGGCGCTATGGCAGTTCCCGGTCAAGGAGCAATATACCCTGTCGGGCGTCCGCTTCCTGAACCCTCCGTGGGATGGCGATCCGCCGCTCGTCGCCAAAGTACTATCGCCCAAGTCTGAAACCCAGGAGGGTTTGGGCGATGAGGCCTTGCTGGAGCAGGTGGTTCACAACCCAGCCGATCTCGGCGCCCTGCAGCTGGAGTCGTTGCATCATCGCACCATCGCAGGTTCGCTGCGCCTGGGGTCGATCCCCGATGGCGCCACGTTCCCCGCACCCTACGAGGATCGCTTCGCCTATGGCTCTGAAGTGCTTAACCTCAGGCACCCAGCGGCAGTCTTCTTGCTGCGCTTCGTGGCTGCGCTCGAATTGCACGGGCGCCGCGGTGTGCTGGGCGCGAATGTGCTCGCTGGCGCGTCCGATGCCATACGGCGCGCGTTTGGCGCCCTGCCCGTCCATCGGCGCAGGCACGAGGCTTGGCTGCATGAGGCGATGCGAGAGCTGGTAGGACTTTCCCCAGCTCTTGCCCTGCCCGAGATCCCCAACCCTGAAGACATCCTAGTGACTGCTGACGACTTCGTGCCGGGGACCGCACGGGGTAGCGCATCGCTGGGCAGAGACCGTCCCGGCGATGGCCGGCCGTTCGGTCAGCTCATCGCCTGTTAGCGCCGCCGGGTCGAGTCGGTACAGGCAGTCACCCACGGCAGAGGCGCAACGCGTCCTGCCTTCACATCCTTCTCGTCCGCGGCGGTTGTCGCAATGACTGGCGCTCAGCGTCCCCGGCTAAAGGACCGCCCACATTGGCAAGCCTCGTGCCGTTTGCCCAGCCATCCAGCAGTCTTTCCACCATGGGCACCCTCTCCAGCAGGTGCGCGGCGTGGGGCGCACTACTGACGACAGATAGATTGGTGCCCTTCACTACCGGTAGCGTTGAACCTCGCAAGCAGGTTTCTTGTGGACTTGAGTGGCGCCCCGCCCCAATCCGGGTCATTGCCAGCCTTGGTCCTCGGCAGATCTATAATGCAGTGGCCCGTCAGAAGCGAAGTCGCGGGACACGCGGAGGTCACGTGAACCGCCTGCACAACACACGGCATCTCGCCCGCGTTCGTTTTGTCCTAACCTTCATGTCTGCCTGTATGCTGTTGCTCTTTGGCTGCCTGGATACCACAAGTGAGCCTGCTGGAACTGCAACGCCAGCACCCACGTCCTCGCCTCCTGGCTGGACAGGCAAAGAGCCCTTCTACGATCTCCGCGATCTCGCCTTGACTCCCGACGGCACGGTATGGGCAGCGACCGGCGACGGTCTGCTGCGGCTCCAGGGCGACGCTTGGGAGTCCGTCTTGGAGGGCAAAGAAGCCAACGCTCTGGCCGTGGGTCCCGATGGCTCGCTTTTGGTTGGGGTAGGCGGTCAGGTTCAGCGCTTCGACGGCGCTTCGTGGGAGACCGTGTTCACCTGCGGGGAGTACCTGCCCCGTGGCAAAGTCCTGGACATCGAGTTCACGCCTGACGGTGTTGTATGGATCGCCAACGGCTTCGGCCTGGCCTCCTTCGACGGGCAGGGGTGGACGACGTACGATAGGCTGATCAACTCTCTGGTGGTGGCTCCCGACGGCGCGCTGTGGATGAACGGCTGGGAGGGGACGCGGGACTCGTTCTACATCGCGCGGTTCGATTGGCAGAGGTGGACAACCTACAGAGGCGCTGATTCATATCCTGGTGGCCTTCTGGTGGGCGCGGTGACGCCCGACGGTCTGCTGTGGGGTACCGTTGGGGAGAGGCGCCTGGCTTCCTTCGATGGTCTGTCCTGGGGGGACGAGGAATCGTGGACAGTGCACCCCAGCGCTGACGGGTTCGCGCTCGACGAGGTACTCACCATGGCCGTGGGGCCCGACGGTGCGCTCTGGGTGGGCACGACCAGTGGCGCCGCTCGCTTCGACGGGACGTGGACCCCCTATGCCACGGGCCACGCGGTCCGCGCCATCGCCTTTGGACCTGAGGGAGAGGTCTGGCTGGGGACCACCGTGATCCACCCGGCCGGGGCGAAGTAAGCCTGCCCGGCATTGCCTACTCAGCCGCTGTGCCCATCTCCTTTGCGCGCGTTGGCTCAGATGGCGAGGTCTGCTCGGACCAGCTGCCAGAGCGCATATCGGGTACTATTTCAGAGGATCTCGACGACTGGCTGGTGATCACCGTCATCACCCGCTACTTCTGATGGTCTGAACTGGAGGGTGCGCCATGAGATTCACCTATGATGCGCGGCACAACGTAGCATATATCCGTTTTCAGGAGAAGGGAGCCGAGGTGGAGGCCATCCGGCTTGGTGAAGAGATCGTGGTGGATATGGCCCCCGATGGCACTGTGTACGGAATCGAGTTGCTCAATGCCAACGAGCAGCTACGCCGTGAGAATGCAGGAGGGCTGGTTGTCGTCAACGAGGCTACCGGAGAGAGGTCGGAGTTGAGCCTAGCGCTGGACTAGGTGACTTCACAACGCGCTGCGGGCGGCACCGATTCGTTCAGCGGGTCTGCGATGCGGCTCCGCTCAGATTCTCCGCGTTCAAGATCTCAGTATCACGCCTGGTGCAGACCAGGCGTTTGCTATGGTGGCCCCGATCTGGGGCGGGGTGGCCAAGCCTCGCGTCTCCCCTCAGCCCTCCTGCAGCGTCCCCACCACCGGCACCCTCTCCAGCAGGTGCGCGCCGTGGGGCGCCCTGGCGAGCTCAGCGGTCAGGTCCATCCCGGCACGGTGCAGGACGTGATGCCTACCTTTCCGCCAGTGGTAGCTGTGGGACACGTCGTACACCTTGCCGTAGGCCGCGATGAGGGCAGGCTTGCCATCCTCCCCTGTACACTGGGCAAGCTCCTCGCGGGTGTACTCCTTCATCCTCAATGTTTCTCAGAACACGGTGTGCAGTTGAGGACCGGGGAAAGCCCAGGTGATCCAGGGCCTGCCCCGTGCCTTTTCCGGCTCTACTTGAGGAACTTGGAGACGAAGGGTGAACTGTCACCTCGGCGCATGAAGTGTCCGGAGGGTCCTTCGCCCAGGAACTCCGAGAACCACGACTCGTGCTCCACTTCCTCATTCAGGATCGCCAGAGCGAGGTCGTAGGTCCGGTGGTCCTTGCCCGCTGTCATGTTGCAGACCTGGGTGTAGCCCCGCACCGCGCATCTCTCCGCTTCCACCAGGACCTTGAGCATGGCTATGGTGTCCGTGGGGTCCTTGGGCAGCGAGGCCGGGGGGCAGGCCGAGATGTCGTGGAAGTCGTTCATCTTCTCGGGCAGGCTGCCGCCCAGCTCGTAGATGCGTGGGACCAGCGCCTCGAAGTGGTTCCGGTCCTCGATGCGCGCCACCTCTGCGATCTCCTTGATCCCCTCTCCTTCCAGGCCGATGAGATTGACGCGCAGCAGCGTGTAGTAATAGTAGGTGGTGAGCTCGGCCGCTGCGTTGCTGACCAGCAACTCCAGCAACTCCTCCACGTTGATGCCCGCCTGTTCCACCATTTCCCGTGCTACTCTGGCCATATTTTCGTCTCCTTTCTAGAGAATACCGTGGGCCTACCAGACCACGAGTTAGCAGGGAGGCTTTATCAGCGAAGTCTTCGCCTCCCGACGCAGGTAGAGGAGGAAAGCCGGCGTTCAGTAACCCCCTCAGCTTGTCCCAGGGCTCAGCGAACCAGTGGTCCCGGTGGCCTGTGTCGTTGTTGGGACGTGTATGTGTGGGTGGAAGGTCTATCTGCGTGCGCGGGCGACGTTGCTAAAGGGGACTGGCTAGCCACAGCCAGGTGGTACAGACGATTCCCCGGCTGCGTTGCGCTGGCGCGCTCTTTGCCGTCGGGGCGTACACACGCTACACAGCGTGTTGTCCGGCACACGGACTTGTGAATGGTGGATTAGTGTTATGGAGTATACATCAACGGCTCGCTCCCGTCAAGTTTGGCTGTGTCAGAGCGCTGGATCTCCTTAGCAGATTGACGTACCAGGGCCAGCTGGCGTAGACTCTCCTTGAGTTGGAGTACAAATGACGCCGGAGAATGGGTTGCGGGGGAGGTTGTCATGGGGGGGAACGTAGCCGTTGCGCTAGCGCTGACAGCGGTAGCCGGGTTGTCTACCACCATCGGGAGTCTGTTGGGTGTCTTCGTCAAGAAGCCTGGTCCACGCTTCATGG
>Ga0307376_10002651_pt1 | contig 17313 bp, 19 predicted proteins | sample TR2MG_FD_202536 | JGI IMG/M metagenome (GOLD analysis project Ga0307376, IMG submission 202536) | Soil microbial communities from Risofladan, Vaasa, Finland - TR-2 | ecosystem: Environmental > Terrestrial > Soil > Coastal area > Acid sulfate soil | place: Finland: Risofladan, Vaasa | collected...
ATCATTATAACTGGTACAATAATTATTACGGACATTACCGTCGCTGGAATTATCACCGCTATAACCGCTGGAACGACTTCTATTACAGTAGCAGACGGTCTCATTCTCCAAATGTAAGCGTCAGAATAAAGTCAGGGAATTATAAAGCCACATATTCACATCCCGACCAGAGAAGAAATGGTGAAGCTATGTACACTAAAATGCATCAGGCACAAAGCAGAAGGTCATCAAATAATTCTCCAGGGAATAACTCGGTTAGAAGATCCGGTTCTAAGTCAATTCAGGACAGGCAGTCTGCCGGTACAAGAAACAACACCACACGGAGGTCAACAACCACTGTGACTAATAATGCCACCACTAATAAATCATCAGGACAAAATAGTGGTACAGCACGAAGGTCAGCAACAACTGTAATAAATAAGTCCGCCACAAAACCTTCCTCAGGACAAAAAACAAACACAGCCAGAACGTCAAAAAAATCAACAAAAGCAACCGGAGTAAGCTCTTCCAGCCGCAGGAGCAGCGGAAGCAGTAAGTCCGGGAGTTCGGCAGCAAAGAACCAAAAAGCTAAAGAGTCAAAGTCTAAAAAATCTACTCGCAGGAAATAGATAGTCACTGATTAAAGCGGATTCTTACGAAAGTGAGAATGCAATTTATAAAACTCAGATCAACATAAACAAAAAGAAGTGTTGTCCGATTTATCCCTGACATTCTGAAGATGTGCGATTTTTTGATCTGTCTCTTTGTCTTCAATAAATGTCATCTTACTATAAGACAATAACTTAAAGACATTACTGCTTGAAACCCTGGTTTTTTGAAATACCTGTAAACGTATTGATGGATAAACATCCGCACTATTCCTGGCTATCGATACTTGAGTAGAAATTGAATTCTTTTTGCTCTCATGAGATTTATTAAACGAACTATTAAAAATCAACAGTCCGAGAGTGACGATCAATAATAAGATAATTGAATCGGGATTTATAATTCTGAGATTGTCTTTCTTATCAAACATAGATCAAAAGTAGCTCTTTTTTGGTAAAGTACAATGGTTACTCGTGGCTCGCTTTGCCTACCGTAGCCTTTGCGAAGGTAGGTTGCTCGGTATTGGTCACTGATTACTGATTACTGATTACTGTGGCAGACTATAATAACCGGACCCATTTTGTCAAGCTAACCCTAAATAATTTTTCTGTACAAACATATTTCTTTACTGATTATCATTAAATTTGATATTTAAAATTAACATAATACGAACATGAACAACAGCACCAATGACAAATCAATTATAATTATCGGGGCGGGATTCGCTGGTCTGGCTGCCGGAATTTATGCCCAGATGAACAGGTACGACACACAAATATTTGAGATGCACAACCAGCCGGGAGGCCTCTGTACCTCATGGAACCGAAAAGGTTATACGTTCGATGGCTGCATCCATTGGCTCGTTGGATCATCGCCACAAAGCGGGATGCACGACATGTGGGAAGAGACAGGCATCGCAAAGGACAGGGAGTTTATCGATATGGATGAATATATGAGAATTGAAGATTCAGCCGGACGTACCCTTGTCTTTTATACCGATTTAGACCGTCTTGAGAAACACCTTCTCGAATTTTCACCCCAGGATAAGAAACCCATTCTGGAATTTATCAGCGGGATAAGGATGTGTATTCCCTTCGACACTCCTTCAAAACACGATCCCATTTTGTTGCGGTTAAGAAAACAGGCTAAAACTGTAGCCAACTTCATTATAAACGGAAAAAAGATGCAGTATTGGATGAAAATAACTGCTGAAAATTTCTCGCAGCGCTTTAAAGATCCCCTTCTGAGGGAAGCCTTTAAAGAAATGTGGATTCCCGAATTCTCAATGTTCTTCATGCTCTTTACTTTCGCTTACCTCCACAACAAAAATGCCGGTTATCCCATCGGCGGGTCAATGCCTATGTCACAAGCTCTTGAGTCCAGGTATAAAGAGTTGGGAGGTACTATCCATTACAAAAGCAGAGTAAAGAAGATACTTACATCCGGCAATAAAGCGGTGGGGATAAGGCTTGAAGACGGCACAGAACAAATGGCAGCAAGGGCCATCTCGGCTGCCGATGGACATACAACTCTCTTTAGTATGCTGGAGGGTAAATATGGAGGTAAGGAAACACGTGAACCATATGAAAAATGGCCGCTCTTCCCCTCACTTATCTTTGTGTCACTGGGTGTTAACAGAACATTTGATGACATTCCCCGGTCAGTCTCGGGTCTTTGCTTCCAACTGAAACAACCGGTTGAGATCGGCGATATCGTTCGTAACAAGCTTTCAGTCCATATCTATAACCAGGATACCACCCTGGCTCCTACAGGAAAAACAGCCATTACAGTAATGCTCGATTCGGACTATGAGTACTGGAAAAAACTTGCTCAGGATAGAACAGTATACCTTAACAAAAAGGAACAGATCGGACGGACTATCGTGGAGCTGCTTGATCAGCGTTTCCCAGGTATCTCATCACTGGTAGAGGTTATTGACGTGGCATCACCTCTCACCTTCGAGCGTTATACCGGCAACTGGAAGGGCACCTTTGAAGGCTGGCTTATTACCCCGGAAAATGCTAATGTGATTATGAAACCTATGTCGCAAACATTACCCGACTTAGAGAATTTCTATATGTGCGGACAATGGGTGGAGCCAGGAGGCGGACTCCCCCCGGCTGTTATGTCAGCCCGTAGACTTATCAAAAAACTGTGTAAAAAGGATCACAGAAAGTTCAAATGCTAAAGAGGATATAGGCATTTTGCACCGTTGTACCATTGTACCGTTATACCGTTATACCGCTATACCGCTATTCCGCCTCTTCCTTGGGCTTGATATTCTTATTGCCTCTCTTCTGCGGATATGTACCAGGTAATATAACGTCAATGAGTTTTTTCCCCCACATACCAAGCTGGATTCCTGCAGCAAGAGATAAAATACTTAATACTATTGTTAAAACATATAAGTTCTTATGTGGAGCAACAAAAAAGAGTGTAACTGACAGGGAGAGTATTATAAGGCTAAAAATGATCTTCACCCTTAACAAAGGTGTAGCCAGCGTTTTGAATCGCGTCAGTCCATCAATAACTCCTGTGATTATTGCAAAGACAAGAGTAAACGGAAAAACAAAAACAGAAAATATTAAAACATTCTTCATTATTTCAGGTTGAAACTCCGGAAAAAAGTTTGTTATTATAGCCAGCAATGGTATTGCAATGACAAGTGCCTGAGAAAGATGAATTACGATCGGATGCAGATCCAAATTGAGCAATGTTAATCTGTTGCGGGACACTCTTTCTCTGTAAGGTTCAAAACCCTTTCCGGGCAAACCACATGCAGGACAAACATCTCCTAATTTATCTGCTTCCATAACAAATCCCCATGGACGGCAACGTACCAGTTCTTTCATAATTGTAATAATTAAATTCTCTGTACAAATATAAAAATTTCGCTTAGAATTCCTGATTCTCTTTAAATATTTGCATAGAGGGCATTGGGGTGCCGGGCACCTGGCCCGAGTTGAGCGAAGAAAGCTGTCAGGCAGCGTGCGGTTTGTGTTAAGCGTAATAGGGCGCTGGGAAAGTTTAATATTCTGAATAATTGATTACATTTAATCCATAATCTTTCTGATATTATCGTTTAAAAATAAAGCTATAATTACTGGAAATTACGAATAGCAACACATATAACTACCATAAGAAGATGAAATCAATTAACCTCAAAGTGAAAAAGATCATACTGGTTTTCATAAGCTTACTGATCACACTTAGCATCAACTCGCAGGACAATAAAAATCTGGCTGAATTACTGGGCTATCCCCGAAATTCAAAACTACTTATTATCCATGCCGATGATATGGGATTGGCTCATTCTGTCAATACTGCATGTATAAAGGCTTTCGAAAATAAAGGTATTAATTCCGGAAGCATTATGGTACCATGCCCATGGGCTCCTGAGATTGCCAGTTATGTGAAGGACCATCCCGGGCTGGATGTTGGCGTTCACCTTACAATGACTGCAGAATGGGATCTCTATAAATGGGGTGGAGTAACTTCTTCTGACCAGATCTCGAGCTTACTTGATAAGAACGGGGATTTTTATCCAACCGTTGAAGAACTTGGCATGGTTGTAAAAGCAGAGGATGCCCGGATAGAGCTAAAGTCTCAGATCGATAAAGCAATTGCTTCTGGTGTTCAGCTAACCCATATTGATACTCACATGGGTAGCGTACTTGCAAGTCCCGATCTGATAAAAATTTACCTGAGTCTCTCCGACGAGTATCATCTTCCTATATTATTTCCCCGTGCTTATGTAAGTTCTTTTCCACCCGATGTAGCTACAGCTTTAAATTCAAAAATCTTTTTATTAGATCATCTGTTTATGCTTGAACCACAGATGATTACAGACAATTGGAGCGATGCTTATAAAGATGGCATCGAAGGAATGGTCCCTGGTTTAAATCAAATGATAGTACATATTGCTTTTGATAATGATGAGATGCAGGCTATCTGTAAAGGACATGATGATTATGGCTCAGCCTGGCGCCAGAATGATCTTGATTATGTTCTTAGCAGTGAATTTAAAGATCTCTTAATAACAAATCATATCATCCTTGTAACCTGGAGGCAAATCAGGGATTTGATGATTGATCCGGATCTCAAACTGAGCAGCTTTTAACAGACTCTCAATGCCGTTGTGCCCCGCCCGAACGACTTAAATCAGGAATATAATTATAATTCTGTTTATCGTTCAGTCGGGCGGGCGTTGCGCCTTTGAGCCTTTGGTCTTTAAATCTTTCCAAACAGTGTTGTACTGAGATATCTCTCTCCGGTATCAGGCAGAAGTACAACAATATTTTTACCCCTGTTCTCATGACGCATAGCAATCTGCAGTGCGGCAAAAGCAGCTGCTCCCGATGATATACCTGTTAATAACCCCTCTGTCTCAGCCAACTCGCGACCCATATTGAAAGCTTCCTCATTTGTGACAAGGAATATCTCATCAATTATTGAACGGTTCAGTACATCAGGTACAAATCCGGCTCCGATTCCCTGTATCTTATGCGGACCAGGCTTACCACCAGAGAGCACTGGTGAATCAGCTGGTTCAACTGCAACAATTCTGATATCAGGATTCCTACTTTTAAGCACTTCTCCTACCCCGGTAATAGTACCTCCGGTACCTACCCCTGCAATAAATATGTCAATCTCCCCTTCAGTATCGCGCCATATCTCCTCCGCAGTTGTTCGCCTGTGAATCTCTGGATTGGCAGGGTCCTTAAACTGCTCCATAATTACTGACCCCGGGTTCTCTTTCTGAATCTCCTCAGCCTTTCTGATAGCGCCCTTCATACCTTCGGTGCCAGGTGTAAGTACAATCTCCACGCCTAATGCTTTACAAAGGCTTCTGCGCTCAACACTCATTGTCTCAGGCATTGTAAGGATTAATCTGTAACCTCTGGCAGCTGATACAAGAGCAAGACCAACACCCGTATTCCCGCTTGTAGGTCCAATAATTAGAATACCACTTTTCAGTGTACCAGCATCCTCTGCAGCTTTGATCATGGCATATCCAATCCGGTCCTTCACACTCCCCCCCGGGTTAAAATATTCCAATTTGGCAATTATTGTTGCTTCAAGTTTATACTTTTTGTTGAATTTTGATAGCTCCAGCATGGGAGTATTCCCAATAAGATCAGTCAGCGTTTTTACTATCTTGCTCATAATGATTAATTTAATTAGATTTCAACATCCTTTTCAATTTCACTAAATCCTTTAGATTGAGATATACGGAGATTATCAATGAAGCAAGGAATGAATATAAAGTAACTTTGTCAACCAGTGCTGCATTTATGTCAATGCCTGTCAATCTATCTATCATATATTTAATGTAAGAATCGGGTAACCCGGTTTCTCCAAGTCTGACAAGAATGCTGAAGTGCCAGTCTGTCAATGGGCAATAGCCTAATGTTCCTAATATAAGACCAAGAAATAACCACGATGCCCCGGTTAACAGAAGTGTAATTAAGTTGAATACCCTTGTTTTTCTCCATATCCAGCCAAAAAGGTTAAAAATTATCAGTGTGGTATGAAAAACAATAATCAGTATATCAAGTATGTGATAAATCATTATGCCGTTGTGCCGTTGTGCCGTTGCGCCGTTGCGCCTTATTAATATATCAGCGGAAGAAGTTTCTTAGTTCTTTTCTTATATCCGGCATACTCTTCATATTGCTGTGCAAGAAATGATTCTTCCTTTTTTATCCTGGATAATATCCCGATAAGGGTTAATAAAACAAAAATCCACATAAAGAGGCAAGAAAAAATTATAGTTACTTTGTCTTGACTCATAATAGTTGAAGCAGATTTTATAGTATAAGTATGGCCTGTTGAATGCAGTCAAATTATCATTCTGGAAAAAGCACGCCTGCCTTCTTACCCATCTCTCTTACATAATCAGCTGCCAGCTTATAATCGTTTTGTGTTTCAAGATGTTCCAGCATAAATGGGATATCCCGGAGTTTGCTTGCTTCCTGTAAAAAGACGCTATAATCAAGTGTACCTGAACCGGGCCTTCGCTCCTCCAGATGGACTGTCAGTTCCGGTAAAATGATTATGTCTTTGGCATGAATGGATTTAATATATGGCCCCAGTTTAGTGAAACACTCCTTTAGGAAGGCGGCGTTATTAAAATATCTCTGTGGGCTGGAGATCATATTCACCGGGTCGAGGTGTACAGCAAATTGTTTGCGATCGACAGCCCTGATTAACTCAAGGTAGCTATCTGGCGAATCGGGAAGCATATATGGCATCGGTTCCAGTGAATAAAAAGAGTTTACCGGTTTCACCTGGTCAATAATATACCGGACTGTCTCAACGATCATGTCGAATGTCTCTTTTGAATAGTTTCCGGAATATGGTCCGTCCCATATTTCACCTCTTGCCCCTGAAATATTAACACAACAGGATGCTCCGATCTCATCTGCCAGCTTAAGAGCAGCGATATTCTTTTCAACTGCGTCCTTACGGGCTGAATCGTTTGGATCGAGAGTATTGTTCCATGCACCTACTTCTGCTATCAGAATATTACTTTTTTTTGCTTCTGCTCTGAACGACTTTATCAGTTCGCCTGATGCACCAGGCTGAACAGGACAATATGCGGCGCTGTATCCCAAAGACTTAACAGCTTTCATCCATTCAGCCGGATCGGTAAAATTGCCGGGGACTGGTCCGCCAAGCCTGACAGGATTGCCGCTCCAACTACTATTTCCTCCTTTAAGAATCGGTGGAATAAAAGTTAATCCAGCGCCTATTATGGCGCCTGTTTTAATGAAACGGCGTCTGTTAAAATTAGTCTTCATATATATTCCCCTTTTAGTAATATCTGCCAATGAATTTATTCTCAACAATCATCTTCCTCATCTGAGCCGGATTAATCATGTCCTGCTTTTTGTAGATAATCTTTCCTCCCGGTTCAATCAGCATTGTGTATGGCAAAGCACCCTGCCAGTCCGGATCAACAGCTTCAATCATCTGATATACATCATCTTTATTAAAAATATAATTTTTATTCGAAGCCTCCTGTTTCTGTAGAAATTTCAGGGCATCTCCTTTTCTTGCCTGCTTATCAGCACTGATGGTAATAAACTCAAAAGAGCGTCCCCGATACATGCGGTCAATAATCACCATATCGGGAAATTCCGTTACACATGGGCCGCACCATGTGGCCCATATATTTATCAATCTGAGTTTATCAGATGAAGTGTTTCTGACAATCTCTTTTATTCCCTGAACATCAATATCTTCGAGCTTAACCGGCAATTCAGACCATTCCTTGTATAACCGTTGAGTATATTCGTCCTTCCATGACCATTTAACCGAACATCCGAAGACTTTTGTTGTTGGATTTTTAACACTCTTCCCTGCCAATACCTCATCAATGGCATTTCTGATATCTTCACCTTTGCCTGTACCTGGCTTTTCTGATCCATCGATACGTCCGGAATAACGCAATATGCGATCCTCATATGCCTGAGCAGTAGGACAATGATTGCAGCTGAAAATGATAACGAGAACTGAGGCTTTCTCAAAGCTTTTCAGACTATAGGTTTTTCCATCAACACCTAAAAGGTTAAAGTCAGGTGCTATGGAACCAATTTTAAGAGTTTCCGGTTCGGGAGGAGTTGTCTGTGAATTCCCTTTGCCAGAAGAAAAGACAATAAGAAGAATTATTATAAATGTTGATAATGATCTATTCATAATTTTAGTGGTTAGTGGATATTGGTTATACGTTTACTATTTAACTGTTTTATCTAAAGGACGTCCAAGGCTTTCATACAAACCCCTTCTTCCGGCTTTATCATTTGTGAGAATTTTGTCAGCATATCCGGCCACCTGTTCTGCAACTGCACGAGGAACAACAACAACTCCATCACCATCGCCAACCACAACGTCGCCCGGACAAACAAGTACACCGCCTATTGAAACAGGACGGTTGACTGACTCAATTTCGTTTCTTCCCGGACGTATCCCGCGTCCTTTCTTTCTCACATAAAGAGGAACCCTTTCAATGCCTACTTCATCAGTATCCCTGGCTCCTGCATCTGTTACTACTCCCACTGCTCCAAGTTTGTACCAGAACAGAATATTATTTGAACCAATAGATCCGATATCTCTGTCTTCAACATCATCAATTACGATAGCTGAGCCTGGTCTTATCAGCTGTGTAAAAGCTTCATGTGAATAGGTGTTATAGAAATTGCCTTCCCATTTAGGAAATTCTTCCCCCGGGGCCGGGAGGGCCGGTCTTTGTGTCGGGACATAACGGACTGTAACAGCTATGCCCCTGAATATATGAGCGAAATCCTTTAAATCAACCCAATCAGGATGTATTGCCGGATCAACAAGACCTGTCCCCGGCAGTCCCACCATATCTAATCCATCGGAAATATCAGCAACACGTAAATTTTTGTAAAGCTCAAGGATTCTGGCATCATCTTCAGCTGAATAGGTTTTGGTTTCAATAAAGTTCATACCCTTTTCCAATGATGCTTTATCACGTTCCTGTGCCTTTATGGTGGAGAACATTGTTACAAATAGAAACAATAAAAGCATGATAAGATTTTTCATAGCACTTTCTTTTAAATTTAATCAATTCATATTTGATAATATTCCCATGTGGAAAATTTATTAAAAATACATAAAATTATCCAACGACCTCCCTCCTTTATTGACTTTCGACTTTGTAACTCTCTCACTTCGTCCACCGACTTCGGCGGACGAAGTCTGAAGCCTTCTTTGACAGCCGAAGCATTTGCGAAAGTTATGGTGAAGGTGGAGCCTCCCCTTCACCCAGTCTTTCCATTCACAAAAAAAGGCCCCTTACGGAGCCTCTTCACTGTTCATTAAATATTCTCAGGAATTACTTTTTATCATAAACCATTTTGGTTGTCATCTCACCGTCTTGTGTAGTCCTTGTCCTGGAAATTGTAAGAGTTTTGGCATCGGTAAGTACCCATGCTTCAGTTGAGGTCCTTTCATTCCCATTGAAAGATGATTTGGTAATGATAGTAAGCGTCTTGCCGTCAGCCGACCATTTTGCCGTTGATTTGCTTTCACCCCTGCCGGTTGTATTTACACTCTCTTTTCCATCAAGTGTATACTTGCTGGTTGTTGTAGTGGTCTCACCATCCCTGTTGGTTCTGGTCCTGTCAACTGAAAGAAGATTGCCTTCCTGTTTGGCAACAAAATTACCACCACCCATTCTTTGTCCACCAGCCTGATCCATAGTACTTTTCTCTGCATTTAAAGCCCAGGTACCGGAGAAGTTTGATTTACCTGCCTGTGCATTCATCATAACCGGAGTAACGAACGCCAGCATGATCGTCAGTGAGATTAACCGCATGATAAGAGAACCTTTAACCTGAAGATTGTCATAATTTCGTTTCATAATCTATAAATATTAAGTAGGTTGATAATATAAAATTAGACAACAAATATAGGGTAATTATTCCTTCGATTAAAAAAAGAATGTGATCTGGTGGTTTGGAGTATGGTGTACGTGATGGGTGAGAATCAACCGTTGCGACATCATCCGACACTAGCTCGGTCGAAGTGCAACCTTTTCAATTTTATCAATAGTGATCCAGCCATCCATATTGATAAGAATGCTTCTGTCGATCCGGAAAGGTTCAATCTCTTCAATATCATTCAAACCAATTAAAACAAGGTATCTTTTCCCCGCCAGTTTCTCAAACTGTTTATCGGGTAACTGAAGTTTGTCCTGATGCCTGATAATTGTCTCAAACGATTCTTCTACAGATAACTGATCAGAATTTAAGACGGAAGATACAACTCCTCTGGCTTTTACTTCCCCATCTCCATTGTTATTAATAAAATACAAAACATCGCCTTCATTTACCCTTCCATGAGGGAGCTTTCTTCCTGCTGCTCCGCGGATAATCATAGACTTATTTCCATTCACCAGGTTTTCTAATTCTTTTGTTTTAGTATCGAGACAGACAATATGATCCATGGTAAAATTAGTTTTAGGTTATAAAAAATCTACAAATTGCTCTCTGATTAATTCCATTTTTATCCCGGAAATACTTCCTATGATATCCATTTTAATAACTACAGAGAGCTAAAGTGAATTAATTACGTTATAAAGACGTTTAAAAAATATAAATGTTACCGGATTTTTTAATGAATATCGTTAATGCAGTGTTAATGTTATGTTAATGGAAATGGATTCAGGTAAATAGCCATAAATCCTTAATTATGAGGAGACCAAACCTGATAAACAAGCACGAGGTATTAAGGAGATGCATGGTCAGGTACTCTGGCTATTCATCAATTACTTATTTCTTAACCTTTCAACTGTATTATATCACTTGAATAAAGAAGAAATAACCATTTTTTTTTAAATTGCGATTTATAAACTAATTCTATAATCATGAAAAAAATCATATTTTCAATCGCAATAATTCTGATTTTTGGGAGTTTTGCTCTCCCTCAAAAGAAACAATCACTCTTTAATGGTAAAGATCTTTCAGGTTGGAAAATCTATGGTACTGAAAAGTGGTATGTTGAAAATAGCCAGCTAGTATGCGAAAGTGGTCCGGATAAGAAGTATGGCTATCTGGCTACAGAAAAGTTTTACAAAAACTTCGATCTGACAGTAGAATTTCTCCAGGAGAGTAACGGTAACAGTGGTATCTTTTTCCGCTCAACAATAGAGGGAACAAAGATATCCGGCTGGCAATGCGAAGTTGCCCCTAAAGGACATGATACCGGCGGAATATACGAATCATATGGTCGTGGCTGGTTAAAACAGATTGACGATGATAAAGAAACCATCTTCAAACCGGAAGAATGGAATAAAATGCGCTTGCGTGTAGAAGGAGACAGGGTACAGACCTGGCTAAACGGCGAACCTATGGTCGATTTTACAGATGAAAAAATAGGCAAGGGAGATGGATCAATAGCACTTCAGATACATGAAGGAGGTGAAATAAAGGTGCTATGGAAAAATCTAATAGTTGAAGAACTATAAGAAAATGTCACATCAATATTGAAATTTAGACTGACAAAAATCAGTTACGCCCTTTATATACCTATACTGTTTACAAAGACCCTGGTCAAAAAGCTAATACCTTTTTTTGAGCCGATGGGATTAACTTAAGGCAGAATATAAAACAGATATCTGATTTCCCAATGGGATTCCTCTCCCGGATCAACTTTTATCTTAATATAAGGTTCAGGACAAACAGTAGTTGAACAGCACCAGAAGTTAAGTTTGAGAATTGGCTGATCGCAGGTTATTCTGACACCAGCACCTGTTGTTTTGTTTTCAATTCTAATGTCATAGTCTTTTGAGGTTGTACCAAACCCCTCCAACCCACTACAGAAAACAGTTTCTCCATCGTTTAGCTCTCTCAGGAAAACTATCTTATCTCCTGCAATATCTGCCAGTTCACCAATACCTTCGCCCTCTCCTTTAAGATCGAAGGGTAACTTAACAATAAAGCCCGGACCAATTGGTTGCTTGTCGATAACAAAGAAGTTATGATCATAGACACTGGTTTCAATGGTACGGCTCCCTGTGTTTTTAAGAGTATGAGAAAGAACAAGTTCAGGTTTATCTTTCATAAGCTGAACACGCTTTTCATATAGATATGAATAATCTGTATCGTTAAGTTCATGAATAAACTGAACCTGGTCAGATTGCGTATTAACTTTCCATGTACCACGGTTTAAAACCGGATAAAGTCGACTGAATGTATAAGGTTTATCATCAGGTTTAGAAAGTACCCCTACTCCTATTTTCAGAAAGCTGTCTCCGGCTTTGGTTTCGATGTAATCCAAAGGCATAAACTCTTCAACAGGACCCATTATTACATCATGAATTTCGGGACTGTATTTCTTGAACCACTGTCCAAAATAATTATGACCTTTATATTCAAGACTTTCAATATTTCCCGACCAGTCGAAACGGGTTCCCTGATAATATCCTTTTTTGGAATCGGGCAGATAGATCCTGGCACGAATTAATCCGTTGTTGATCTCTTTTTGTGGAAATTTCATAATTGGTATAGCTACAATAATTAATCCAGACAATAAATAATATAATCTCTTCATATCTTAGGGATTATATGATAAATATATATATAAACTTAACTCTATACAACTTTTTTACTGCATTTTAGCTTCCCTGGAACATTGCAGGCTTGAAAAACAATACTTTTTCCTTGTTAATTGAATAAAAACTGGGTATCCTAGTATAATAATCCTATCTTTGCATGGAATCACAAAATCTTAAATATATGGCTAATAATCTATTTGATATTTTAGACTTACCACCAGAATGGAAGAAGTACCAACCTCAGGTCAAAAAAGTACTCCTTGTCTTATTGCTTATCCTGCTCTCATGGTCAGCCTTCTTCCAGATTGAACCTGAAGAAATTGGCGTTATAACACGTTTCGGTAAATATGTCCGAGAGGTGGATCCTGGACTTAACTTAAGGGTTCCAGTATTAGAAAGAGTATATAGGGTCCCCGTCGAGAGACAGCAGAAAGAAGAGTTTGGATTTCGCACTGTTAGTGCAGGAGTTCAGTCACAATTTACAAAGGCTGGAACTTCTGATGAATCCTTAATGCTAACTGGTGATCTTAATCTGGCAGATGTTGAGTGGGTTGTTCAATATCGTATTGACAATCCTTACAGTTATCTTTTTAAAGTAAGAAATCCAATAAACTCACTTCGTGACATCTCAGAAGCTGCTATGCGTCAAGTAGTTGGGGATCGTACAGTAAATGAAGTGTTAACAGTAGGAAGAACTGAAATAGCCAATAAAGTGCAGGAAGAGATTCAAAGAATATGCATTGAATACACTCTCGGAATAAAAATAGAACAGGTAGTCTTACAGGATGTTAATCCTCCTGATCCGGTTAAAGATGCTTTTAATGCAGTAAATCAGGCTCAACAGGAAAAAGAGACCTTGATCAACCAGGCCAAATCGGAGTACAATAAGGTAATCCCAAGGGCAAGCGGACAGGCTGATGAAACGATACAGAAAGCTGAGGGTTATGCTACTGAAAGGGTAAATAATGCACTTGGGGAAGCTGCCAGGTTTAATGCCTTATACTATGAGTATATAAAAGCTCCCGAAGTGACAAAACGTAGGATTTATCTGGAGACAATGGAAAGTTCAATACCGAAGCTGGGAAATAAAATCATCACTGATAAGAACGGGAGTAATATATTGCCGCTTCTTCAGATGCAACTCAACGATAAGAAATAAAACATAATAACATGGCGAATAAAAAAATATTAATACAGCTGGTTATAGCAATTATAGCCATAATCCTGATTGGTCAGAGTACTTATATCGTTAAGGAAACTGAGCAGGTTGTAATTACACAGTTTGGAAAACCTATTGGCCAGGCCAAAATTACCCCTGGTTTAAAAATTAAAGTACCCTTCATACAAAAAACCAATTATTTTGAAAAACGGTATATGGATTGGGATGGAGATCCAAACCAGGTGCCTACAAAAGATAAAAAATTCATTTTCGTGGATGCTTATGCCCGCTGGCAGATCACTGATCCGCTTCAGTTTTTTAAGAGGCTAACCAATGAAAGAGGTGCGGCATCAAGACTGGATGATATTCTTGACGGAGAAACACGTGATTATATTGCAAACAATAACCTCGAGGAAGCTGTGAGAACCAGCAACAGGATACCTATTCCATCAGGTATGATTGGAGAGGAAGTGGGCGATACACTTGTAAACATAATAGTAGGCCGGCAGAAAATACAGGATATGATCCTGCTATCTGCTAATGCGAAAGCCAGTGACCTGGGCGTTGAAATACAGGATTTCCGGATTAAACGGATCAATTATGTAGAAGAAGTCAGGCAACAAGTATATGAAAGAATGAAAAGTGAGCGGTTCCGTATAGCAGAAAAATTCAGGTCAGAAGGCCAGGGTGAAGCTTCAAAGATAAATGGCGAAAAAGAGAGGGATCTCTTAGTCATTCAGTCTGAGGCTTTCCGGAAGGCAGAGGAGATAATGGGACGAGCCGATGCCAAAGCTGCATCAGTTTATGCCAGAGCATACGACCAATCAGCCTCCTCAAGGGATCTATATAGTTTTGTAAAATCAATGGGGACATTCGAAAATACATTTGACTCAACAACAACTGTTATACTTTCAACTGACAGCGAGCTGTATAAATACCTGATTAATTTTAAATAGATACACATTGCAATAACTGGTACTGTCGCATCTGGATTTCTATTTTAGGTATGAACTTATATAACCATCACTTGTCAGGTTAACATTTTGATTAGCAAGCAAGTCCTCTAGTGAGTCATTTATGATTTGAAGCATAAATTCCACAAATCCAATAGTATCATTTGATATTATCAAAGGTACTAAGTAGCCCTTTATCAAACTACCTCATATGCAGGAACTCGTAAATTAAACACAACGGTTTGGCTATGGTGCGTGCCGCATTAATCTAGCATATTTTTCCTGACACAAATATATTCAAATATTAAACTTAAATGTCATGTTTACAACGTATTGCGGTATGCAATATAGCCTTTGTTGCCAACCGTACTTTCTTTTCATCGTATCAGTTGATAATCTTTAATTAGTAATCCAGCCGATAAATTCAATCTATTTGCTAATTTACGAATCATATCAACAGTCAATCTGCGCTTACGATTCAGAATCTCAGAAACTCGGCTTTTTCCTCCAATCTCTGAAACCAAATCAACTTGCTTCAATTGCATTTCCTCCATTCGAATCTTAATAGCGTCAATCGGGTCTGGAGCATCAATAGGATAATGTTTTTTCTCATATTCATCAATCAATATTCCAAGTATATCTGCCTCATCGCTTTCAGGTGTTCCAATCGGTGCATCAAATATGTCCTCAAGTTTTCTTAAGGTCATTTGATAATCTGATTCTGTTTTTATTAATTTAATATCCATGTCTCTATTTTTTAAATCGTGTTCGCATTAATTTTATTATATTCAGTATGAGTTCCAATGAATCGAATAAACGCCCATTGTTTCTCAAAATTAAATTTCACAATCAATCGGTACGAATTACCTTTAATGTTAAATACAGTCCGTCTATTTTTAAGAATACTAGCATTTGTATAAGTCTGTTTAACATCATTTGGGGTCTTCCAATCAGAACTCATTACTGTATCATACCATGTTTTTAAATACTGTTCCGAGTCTGGATGCTTTTCCCAATATTCTCGTAATGTACTCTTTGCAAATATTCTTTTCATTTCTCATTCAATATTATTGCAAAGATAATAAATAATTCTCAATTTGGGAACTTTATTTTATGCATGTAGTTATTTTGTATGGTTGGCAACGCCGCGCTAAACGAAGTTCCGCACTGAGGGCGATTCCGCTAGAGCTTGCTCTAAGCGGAAGTAAAGCCCACAAGGGCGGGATCAAATTGCGTTTTTGTTAGGTGAAGTGTGATAAAATTATTCCATTTTAAAAAAAATTCCAAATAAATCTTTTAACGAATTGTGTTCTCGATGTAACAACCAAACTATAATCATTCCAAAGACAAAATTAGATGCTATTCCCTCAATCATGTGGCTAAGACGCACACTGGCTATTGGCATTAATGGGTTTTCTAAAATTAGTCCTGAAATCTGTGGTATTGTAAAGAAAAGTCCTAGAAGAATGGCAGTCCACCAAGCATTTACTTTCGAGCCACGAATTATTGGGATTGCGCATAGAGTCCACAGCATGGCACGTAAGGCCTGAAATGGAAATAATCCAGGATCCGTAATAATGGTATTGGTTGTGTGCTCCCAGAAAGGCGTGATATTACCTGGACTTCCGTAAAACGCACGCAGTTCAGGGTTTTGCCAGGCAATGTAGTATCCGGCACTCCAATAAAGAACTATGTATACTATAATGATTGCAAATAATTTCCACATTAACTGCTTAGCAGAAATTTTAAATGCTGAAGCAGGCTCAACAATGTTCTTTGCTCTTCCTTTGCTTAAAATTAATATAGCAAGTGGAATGTAGACAAATGCTATTGGCAAACCCATTATTAATAAAAATGGTAAAAGATTTTTATCAACTGTGATATTTGACATGAAATACCATGCTTCAATTTGTGTTAAAAAAGTAACTGCACCAAAATAAGCAAAAGCTAAAGACAGTGCTAATTTCCACCCACTCCAACGCGAGCTAAGAATTAATCCCATAATGAGGAGCATATTAATAATCCCGAAAATTAAAAATCCGATTTTGTCAGGTAAAAATCCTGGTTCAGATTTGATTTTGGGTAGCATTCCTGAAATAGGAATCGTTCCACTAATGAATATTACATAAAATAACAATAGTAGAAGAGCAATCCGTCCCACCCAAATTAAAATTTGTTTTGCATTCATCTATTTCTTTTTAAGTTAAACATTTCACCTAACGTGTTTGCAGTCGAGTAGGCAAGGGGAATTTCACCCCTGCATGATGCTTTGGTATTCTGCCTCTCCCGCCTAAGCGGGATTGTACATTTCTCTTTACATCATCATACAGGTTCCCGAGTTCCATAATTAAGCCCGGATAAAGTTCATGCCACCTGAATGACGCCTGCCGCACAGCCAGTAAACAGGTGTCCGCTGTGCTTGTCACCGCATATCATACTTTGCAGCTTTTGACAGAATATGGCTACTTCTCGACACCTCATCAGTGGTTACGGTTAGTTCATCTCCTTTATCCATACCTGAATATCTCCTG
>Ga0307376_10002654_pt1 | contig 17302 bp, 16 predicted proteins | sample TR2MG_FD_202536 | JGI IMG/M metagenome (GOLD analysis project Ga0307376, IMG submission 202536) | Soil microbial communities from Risofladan, Vaasa, Finland - TR-2 | ecosystem: Environmental > Terrestrial > Soil > Coastal area > Acid sulfate soil | place: Finland: Risofladan, Vaasa | collected...
ATGAATTTTGAAGCATATGATATGAAGGCTGAATTAGGTTTTAAGAAAAAAATCAATGATTGATTAACAAAAGACATCTCTCTTTCTATTTCGTAATTTCTTAATAACCACCCTATAATTTTCTATCCCCAGCAGCTATTGTCCCTATGTATATTCTTTATTGATCCTTCAAATTCGCAATATTTCTAAAAGAAATATCGTAATTTTTCTAAATATAGCCGCAAAAGATAAACTATAAACTCATCTTAAAAACTTATCTATTTGAAATAACGTCACTTATTAGTATTGCCTCCTTGTGGCATGTTTTATGCTAAAGATATGCTACAGAATAGAAAATAACAACGGGAGGTCAGTTAAAATGAATATAACAGTTGCCAGCGGCAAAGGCGGAACAGGTAAAACAACGTTTGCAGTCAACTTAGCCTATGCTTTGGCTGATCGAGGAAAAACGGTCCGGCTCATGGATTGCGATGTCGAGGAACCAAACGCGCATCTGTTTGTTCAGCCGCGGTTCACCCAAGAAGAGTCCGTGAAGGTTCCAAAGCCCGAGTGGGATGAGACGCTGTGCACTGCCTGCGGTGAGTGCGCTGAGGCGTGTAGATATAACGCCATCGCAATTATAAAAGATAAGGTGTTGATTTTTAATGAACTCTGTCACTCCTGTGGGGTTTGCTCCTACGTTTGTCCAGAAAAGGCGCTGATTGAAAAGCCCGTCGAAATCGGTCGCGTTGAGACAGCACATGGAAAGCAGCCATTTTTCTTTGCCCATGGGACGCTAAATATCGCGGAAGCGATGGCACCCGCCGTTATACGAATGGTAAAGAAGCATATTGCTCCGGATGCCATCAATATCCTTGACGCTTCACCAGGCACTTCGTGTCCGGTGGTAGAAACCGTTGCGAATTCACATGTGGCCGTTCTGGTGACGGAACCGACCCCTTTTGGATTGAACGATCTAAAGCTGGCGGTGGGACTGACGTTGAAGGAGAAGGTACCGACAGGTATTGTAATCAACCAATCTGACGGCACAGATGCATTGATCGTAGAGTATGCTGAACACGTGGGCGTTCCAGTTATCGGCCGAATACCCTTTAAGCGTGAATACGCCGAATCCTATTCCAGTGGACAGATTCTCGTGAACCGATTTCCTGAGTTAAGGAAGAATCTTCTTGAAATTTTCGAGGACATTGAAAGTTTGGCCGGAACAGTGCCTCCGCCACCGCCCAAAGAGGAAGCATTCGATTTAAAGGCGGGAGAGGCGTTTCCTCCTCCTTCCGGTGGTCCTTCGGATTATAAAGAAATCTCTATTATCAGCGGCAAGGGCGGTTCCGGTAAAACCACGGTGGTCGCTTCACTAGCCATGCTCGCCAAAAACAAGGTGCTGGCCGATAATGACGTGGACGCTGCCGATCTTCATCTCCTGCTGACGCCAAACGTTGAAGAAGTCCATGATTTTGTCGGCGGAGAAAAAGCAATGATTGAGGCATCGAAATGTACCGGCTGCGGTGATTGTGCTGATGCCTGTCACTTTAATGCAATTCGTTTAGACGGGCCGCTGAACGACCAGGAAACGGAAACCTATCGAATTGATCTGCTGGCCTGCGAAGGATGCGGGCTGTGTCAATACGTCTGCGCCTTCGACGCGGTCACCTTCAGACCGAGTGTGACAGGCCAGTGGTATGTATCAGACACTGCTTGTGGACCAATGGCGCATGCACGGTTGGGCATCGCTGAAGAGAACTCCGGGCGGCTCGTGACCCAGGTGCGGAACGTCGCTGTCAAGCTCTTAAATAAATATAAGATGGATTATATACTCGGTGACGGCCCTCCCGGGACCGGTTGTCCGGTAATCGCTTCCGTGAGCGGAGCGGACCGGGTGCTGCTTGTTGCCGAGCCGACGATTTCGGGCGTTCACGATATGAAGCGTGCCCTCCAGCTCACCGCCCATTTTGGTATTCCCGCGCTGGTTGTCATCAACAAGGCTGACCTTAATGCCGAGCAAGCCAGGCAAATAGAGATCATTGCATCGGATAGGGGAGTCCCTGTCATTGCCAAGATACCGTTTGATCAGAATGTGACTAAAGCACTCATGGCAGGGAAAACCGTGATTGAGTATGGTAAAGGACCGGCCCTTGAGGTCATGCAACATATCTGGAATCTCTTAGAAAAAGAATTATATAACAAAGGAGGCATATTATGAAAATCGGAGTTACATCCACAGGCCCCACACTCGATGATATGGTGGCGGCTCGTTTTGGACGGTGTCCTTATTTTTTGATTATTGATCCGGATACCATGGAATTTGAAGCGCTTCCAAATCCGAATATTTCACTAGGCGGCGGCGCGGGCATTCAGTCGGCCCAGCTTATGGCTGACAGAGATGTGGCCGCTGTACTAACCGGGAATTGTGGTCCGAACGCTATCAAGACTTTCGGTGCGGCAGGGATTAAGGTGATAAGTGGGGTCAGCGGTCCGGTGCGACAGGCAGTTCAACAATATATTTCCGGTAGTCCGGTACAGACATCCGCCCCGAACGTAGATAATTCATCCGGCATGGGAATAGGTCGCGGGATGGGTGGTGGACGCGGAATAGGCGGCGGCGGACGCGGAATGGGCGGCGGCGGACGCGGAATGGGGGGTGGCGGACGCGGAATGGGGGGTGGAAGACGCAGGTGAAGCAGATTAACTGCCGTTTAATCGGGTTCTCCTGGTCACCAGGATCTACTTCTTTATCCAAATAGGAAGATTTCGATACGTTGAAGGAGTGTGCAGATAATCCATGCAAACAGATTCGAGCGTTGATTGTGAAATTAAAAATTTGGAAAACCAATAAGCAGGGAAGGTCAAAACAATTTAAATATCAATTCCTGGAAAGGGTTGGAGGTAATGTCTAATGGCAAAACGAAACCAAAGTGGCGATGTGGAAGGCCGAAAAGTGCAGAGGGAGTTGCAAGACAGAGAAATCAAAGAAAAATTGCACCACATCAAGAACAAGATCCTGGTTATGAGTGGTAAAGGGGGTGTGGGAAAAAGCAGTGTGGCAGCTTATCTATCCGTGGCCCTGGCTAAAAGAGGCTACCGGGTCGGCCTCATGGATGTGGACCTCCATGGACCCAGCATACCCCGAATGTTAGGACTTAAGGGCAGCCTTGAGCTTGGCAAACAGGGAGAAAAACCTCAGCCGGTTGGATATATGCCGAACATGAAAGTGATATCAATTGAAATTCTCATAGGAGAAAACAAAGATGCGGCGACCATCTGGAGGGGACCGTTAAAAATAGGTGTCATCAGACAATTTATATCCGATCTGGAATGGGGGAATCTCGACTATATGATTATCGATTCACCTCCTGGGACGGGAGATGAGCCTTTGACCGTAGCCCAAACTATTCCGGATGCCAAGGCGCTGATTGTGACGACACCTCAAGAAATTTCATTGGCGGATGTCAGAAAATCCATTAATTTTTGCCGTAAAGTCAATATGGAGATTTTGGGTTTGGTGGAGAATATGAGCGGTCTTGTGTGTCCTTACTGCGGGAAAATGATTGATCTCTTTAAGACGCAAGGCGGCATATTCACCGCAAAAAAAGAAAATTTGAGACTTTTGGCAAGCCTGCCGTTTGAGCCAGAAGTGGTGAAGGAAGGGGATGTGGGAGATATGAGCCTTCTTGATAACGATGAGCTCTTGATCACCCAGGAATTCAACAAAATGGTGGATGAGATTGTGGAAATACATGAGGCGGATCGAGACCTTGCAACTAAAACAAAAGAGAAAAAGCTGCCGGCTGGGGCAAAAGACCCGGAAAATGGTAAAATTGTCGTGATTCCGGTTTCTGGGGGTAAGCTTTCATCGCATTTTGGGCACGGTGAGGAATTCATTTTTATTGAAATAGAAAACGGAAAGGTCAGAAGCCGTGAAATGCGCATCCCTCCACCCCATGAACCCGGCGTAATCCCTCGGTGGCTCCACGAGAAGGGGGCTGATGTGATTATAGCGGGAGGGATCGGAGAGTGTGCTCAGCAACTTCTCAGTGAAAACGGGATCGAGGTTATCATTGGTGCCTCTGTTGAATCTCCCGAGGCTTTGATACATCAGTACCTCACAAACACCTTGATAACTACTGAAAACGTTTGTGATCATTAGTAAAGCCTGAAGCTGGGCCCTCAATGGTTATTTTAAGAGTTAGATATGATAATCAGTGTGGTAATTGAACCAAGCCTTAATGTGAATGCCTTTATCCATAGCATCAACAAAAAGCTGGATAAACAAATGAAGACTTGGGTTAGGTTAAAGGCCACGGGCAAGTGGAAGATATACGATTGTCTCAATTGGATTAGAAGGATCTATATTCAGGTATACGCTTTATTGATAATTAATAAGAGGAGGATAGAAAATGGCAAATATAGGGATCATACGATGTGAAAAAAATGAAGATCGATGTCCGTTAACAAATTGCCTAAAAAGTTTGAGGGATACGCAAGAAGCCTTTATAAACTACGATAGTGGTGAACTCATCGGGGTTTTTACGTGCAAATGCCCCGGGGATAATGTGATAAATCTTGGAAAAATATTGAAAAACAAGGGTGCCGAGGCTATTCATTTTTGTACCTGCACATTTGCTAAGAAGAAAGAAGGTAAATGGACTATGGGAAGCGGATTTTGCGATCACATAGATAATATTTTAAAAGACCTATCAAATGAACTAAGGATTCCTTGTATTAAAGGAACGGCTCATTTACCTAATGGATATATACCGGAGCAGTTTAAATAAAGGACAAATTTACCATGGGTGATAATCTTGATAATTTTGTCCAGCAGCTCCAGGACCAAATTTTTGAAGAGACAAAAAAAGATTTTGGAGAAAAGGTTTACAAGCGTTGGCGCGAACCACTTTACATGGGAGTGATAGACGAACCCGACGGACATGCGAAAGTAAAAGGAAAATGTGGCGACAGCATTGAGATTTTTCTTAAATTTGAAAATAATCGGATAACGCAAGCTTCATTTCTAACGGATGGATGTGGGCCAAGCGTAGTGTGCGGGTCTTATGCTGCTGAGATGGCCATCGGGAAAGATCCCGATGAACTTGTAGAAATAACCGGAAAGATCATTTTGGAAAAATTGGGAGGACTTCCGGAAGAAAATGAACATTGCGCCTTTCTTGCCGCCGAATCACTTCAACAGGCGCTAAATGATTATATGATTAATCAAGCCAGTTAAAAAGGCGAGTCGTTTTTTGGGCATTTAATAAATAGCTTTTTAAGTGTTGCGGGAGCAGTTTCAAATTTAAAAACAAAAGTTGGGTAAATGAAGATGGAAAAAAGTGAATTTGATTTCTGGCAGGACCATTCCCCACATTATCTTGACATGGCTTTTCGTAGAGATAGACGAAAAACCTTGAAAAACCCAGACGGACATGGAAAAAGAACCGGAAGTTGTGGGGATACCGCAGAAATATTTTTAATCGTCCGTAGCGGTCGAATCCGATCGGTTTTTTTTGATATGGATGGGTTGTATGAACCTTAATGCTTGCTGCAACACGGTCGCACATCTTGCAGAAGGAAAGACCATTGAAGAAGCATGGAAAATTACGCCTGATGATATAGTGAATTATCTGGAAACACTTCCTCCGGAGAATACTCACTGTGCCGAATTAACGGCAGGCGCATTTTATCTGGCTCTGACCAATTATTATGAACTCAAAAAAACTCCTTGGAAAAGATTGTATAGGGGGAATTAGATCGGATATTTTATCAGAATGAGAATAACTACAATATACGATAACCTGTACCGGTGTCAGAAGTTTCTACCAGATTGGGGGTTTTCATGGGTCACAGGCCGAGTCATTGAAATTTGATATTTATTCATTAGGATATTAAAGAGGGAGATTTAAATATGGCCATTACCATGGAGCCTATCGGCGTTGTCCATACGGACGCAGATAAAGTTCCCCGTCATTGGACGGTATCTGATGAAAAGGGAGCTCTGGTCATTGATGAACAATATCAGAAAGGGCTTAAAGATATCCAAGCCGGTCAACAGATCGTGGTTATTTTTCATTTCCATAAAAGTCCGATCTTTACTTCCGATTTTCTTGTTCAAAAGCCTTCACACCGTAATGAAAAAATGGGGGTTTTCAGCATCTGTTCCCCCAACAGACCCAATCCTGTGGGGATGTCAGTTTTGGATGTCCTTCAAGTGGAGGATAACATCATTTATATACAGGGGCTTGATATGATAGACGGAACCCCGATTCTGGATTTAAAGCCTTTTGTGAAAGATAAATACAATTGTCCCAGCTACAAGGAAAATCAGTAATCAAACGCATAACATTCTGGTTTTATAATAATTTAAGTCATATCGTCGGCGGTGTTCTTTTCATTCTGGGACTTTGACAAATTTTGAAATGCAACACGGCTGAAACTTGTCTGAAAAAATGTTACGCATCAGAACCATAAGGCGAACTTACTATAATCTGTTCTCTCATCTGTATGATGTGTTTGTAAACCTTCATGCGCGTCGAGATGCCGGAGATACGCGGAACTTTTTGGTAGAGATGGCCCGCCTGGAACAAAATCCCAATTCCGTTATTCTCGATATCTGTTGTGGAACAGGAGCCGTAATTACAGCTTTTGCCACACAATATACCGAGAGCTTTACCGTTGGCTATGATTTTTCCCGGGGGATGTTGCTCAAAGTCCGAGAAAAACCCGGTGCCCGGAAGATCATCTTGATAGAGGGAGACGCGGCCACCCTTCCGTTTGTTGATGAGAGTTTTGATGTGACCACCTGTTCCCATGCGCTGTATGAGTTGAAAGCGCCGGCTCGACAGGCCGCCTTGAAGGAGATGAATCGCGTCATCCGCCCCAGCGGTGTGATATTGATAATGGAGCATGAGGCGCCCCGTCATCCCCTCGTGAAGATCCTCTTCAATCTCAGGATGTTGACAATGGGATCTGCTGATGCCGGAGAATTTGTCAAAGGAGGGCTGGAACCTTTTCAACGGATCTTTTCCGACGTTTCGCTGTTCCATTCACCAAGCGGGAAGAGCAAACTCATTGTTTGCCGGCGATAGTTTCAGGAGCCGAAAGGAATTTGTTCTCAGAATGGACGGAAATATCAATATAAGCGAAGGTTTTACTTAATACTTTCTTTGCGAGGGTATTGATCCATTGGGGAATGATATGATTTTCATTTTCTATTCTTAACCAATTGAAAGTAGCTGTGTTGAAAAAAGCATACATAGAAGCGACTTCAGAAAAACCTCACCGTCATTTTATTGAAGCGGATGGAGCCAAACAGGTCCTGCTGGTGGCCCTGTACGCGTTTGTTCTCAATATCGGTTTATCAGTCTTAAAGGTGATCATTGCATTTTTCTCCGGCAGCCTCGCTGTCGCTGCCAGCGCTGTTGACTCTACCATAGACTCGGTTGCTTCTTTAGCGGTTCTATGCGGTTTAAAACTGTCTACCCGCAAAACCAGGACTTTTCCCTATGGATTGTATAAAATAGAAAACCTGATTTCCGTAATCGTCTCTTTATTTATTTTTATGGCCGGGTACGAAATATTTCGCAGAGCTTTAACGCCAGTCGCCAAACCGACTCATATTACACCTTGGATTATCGGATGGTTATTGGTAGGTGTTTTATTTACGCTTCTATTCGGACAATATGCCATTACGGTGGGCAAACGAATGAGATCGCCGGCTTTGATTGCCGAGGGCCGGCATCGACAGGCGGATGTATTTTCATCATTCATCGTACTGCTGGCGGTTATTCTTGATTATTTTGATGTAAAAATCGATTTTTGGGGCCTCACCATAGATCAGATTGCTGCAGGCCTGGTGGTTCTTTTCATTGGTTATGCCGGTTGGGAGCTTTTATCCGACGGAATGAGGGTATTGCTCGATGCCTCTCTTGCACCTGAGATACTGGGTAAAGTACAAAAAATAATTGAATCCGAGCCCATGGTAACCGAGATCCTCTGGTTAACCGGTCGAAATGCAGGCCGTTTTTGTTTTCTGGAGGCAGATGTCCGGTTAAGAACATTAGAGTTGAAAAAAGCGGAAAAAATCAGTCTGAAAATTGAACAAGAGATTCGTCAACAGGTGCCCTTAATTGAACGTGTGTTGATCCACTATCAACCTTATGCACGTACCTATCTGAATATTGCCGTACCTCTGGCCGATACTACAGGGAAAGTGAGCACTCATTTTGGAGATGCGCCCTATTTTGCCTTTATCGTTTTTAGGTTGGCCGATAAATCGATAGTGCGCCAGGAAATAATGGCCAATCCACATACCGAAATTCCCAAGGCCAAAGGCATTCGTGTGGCCGAGTGGATGGTAGAACAGAAAGTTGATATCGTTGTCGCCAAAGAGAACTTACATAACAAAAAGGGGCCTTCATATGTTTTTGCTGATGCGGGGGTTGAGTGTAAAGTTGCTGATGGTGATGATTTGAGCATTATCATTGATGGTTTTCGTAGTGAAGGTCAACGTTGAAACTTTATGGCATTTCTCCCTTTTCTCGACAAAGATCGACTTTCCTGCAGTTGAAAAAATATTAAAGTTTATATTGATGGTTCTTCTCCAATTTAGTTGGAGAAGAGGGTCCAAGGATTCCAAGGATCAAGGATTTGATGAATCAAGGTAGCAAGGGTTTGTTTTCTAAAGACCTTATCAGTGCCTTTAACATTCTTTCTATTTCTGCGATGTCTTTTTTTAGTGGTCCCAACCCACTTTTTTCAATTAAATCTAAATCCCCTGCTAATAATATCTGTGTTTCCAATTCGCAAACAGAACCATAAGATATGTAAAGCATCCGAACGTAATCCAAGGTTGTCTTTCTTCCATATCCTTCTGTTTACCCTGTTAAATAAAATCTCATTTCATGAAATCAGATTTTAATGCGAAGCATTATTTAACAGGGCAGGTATTAGAAGGAATAGACACAACAGATCTTCTTATCTGTGAAGTTAGACCGTATTTTTCTTCCTTTGGGAATTTTGCTGTTATTCTATATATCTCTAAACAGAGTTCGTATGACTTTTGCCAGACTTTCAACTCTTTGTAATTCTTTAGCATTTCACTCGAACCCTTGGATCCTTGAATCCTTGAACCCTCTGGGATCACACCTGTTCAATTGGAGATGACATACTTATTTTACCCAAATTAACTACAACTAATCGGGAGATGATCCAATTAATTTTATTTTATCGTAGGTACTCACTCCTATTAAAATTTAATCCATTTTACATTTTGTAAAAATTTCTGACACGAATTCTTTCTTATTCTTAGTGAAAATATCATGGGATGTTAAAAAACTTGTCTATTTATCAAACTGTTATCTCAAATTATGTAAAAACTAATGGTTGGCATGTCTTTTGCCTTATGTTTTCTCAGACGATTAAAATATACAATATGTGGGGTTTATAAAAAAAGGAAAAGAAAATGCAGCCTGTAGCACAGCGCTTTTTCATGTCGGATCCGGGGTCTTCAGAGGGTACATGTATAAAAACCACATTGTATGAACTGATCGAAGCGGCGAGTGATGAAATAAGGCCGCATGAAGAAAGATGGCTTACGTTGATACTATACCATATGCTTCGTTTCGGTAGATCGATTTCATTATAATAAAAATAAACGCCTGCCTTTTGGCAGGCTGCGATATTGTTTTTAATTATGTTAAACGGTGCTTTGTTCCCTCAAAGAAGGTTTAAATGGTAAGGATTCGTAAAATCATGGTGGCTTGTGATTTTTCTGAATATTCAGAAGAAGCCTTAAGATATGCTATTGAGGTGGCAGCAGATTTAAAAAGCGATCTGATTGTTGTCAATGTAATTAACCAAAAAGATGTCGATGTAATCCGAATGGTAGCAATAGGGGGGGAAGGTATTTCTGAAGAGGCGTTTATAAAGAATAGAATGGAAAATCGATCAGAACGTATCAATCAACTCCTTGAAGAAACACCTGCATCCCATCTTTCGGTCAAAAAAATCCTTAAGGTCGGGACACCGTTTCGTGAAATCATTCAGGCAATAAAGGATGAGGGCGTCGATCTTGTGGTCATGGGACCTAAGGGCCGAAGCAATCTCGCCGGTATTCTTTTCGGCTCCACGGCGAAAAAAATGTTCCGTCACTGCCCCGTTCCGTTATTAAGTGTCCGCACGAATCGGCACGAATCAATTTGGGATCGGTGAATATGGGAAAGTAGTACAAGGCGGTGGTGCTTTCTTCTGGAAAACGGTGTCGTCAGCGACGATTCTGTAAACCCACTCGAAAACGATTATTCTATGAAGTGTTCAAGTGTCGGCGGCGGGTCAATACATCCCGGGACCGGTTTCCATTCGCACTGCGCGTTCAATTCCACGCCCTCTTGAATAACCGAAATCGGCCGGTCCACGGAGACGACCACGACGATGAGATTAACATTTTCGGCGGTGAACCGCAATGCTGAGTTGAACCGCGCGCCCCGGGCCCGATCCTCACCCGGGATGGCGTGACCGTCCAAGAGACAGGCAAACCCGTGAAGTTTCAGATCCGCCCCGATATGCAGTGCCCCGTCGAGCTTTGCCAGGGATTCCGAGAGCTTTAGAAAACGTTCTTGTCTGAGATCCAAGGCTTGCTCCGATTTCTGTCCTGCAATCTCGATGGGGGTATCGTTAAAGTCGATGACCAGCGTGCAGCCGTACTTTTCTCTTTCGGCCGTATGCACAATTCGCGTGATGATTTTAAACAGTTCATGCCCGGTGGGAAAATCCAGATTCGATCCGAGCAGGGCTTCTTCCACTTCCACCAGCTTGGCCTGTCGGGTCGTCGAATGAAAGCTGCCGTCTGCAAAACTACACACCCGATCTCCGTTTATGCTCAAAAAACCGTATTCACCTCTGAAATCGGCAACGATTCGAAACGTCTCTTCGGCGTCGGCTGCAATTCCGACGATGGTTTTACCGTCAGAGATCAGTTTGCGCGCAGAGTTCTCAACACTCTGAAGGAGCTTGCGCACATGCTTGAAATTGTTTAGGTTCGGCTGTTCCAAAAGGGGAAACCGGGCTAAAAATTCTATTTCTTCGATGGCTTTCGGTTCAACAAAAGTCAGTTCACCCAGCGGCCAGGCCTTTTCCTCGCGGGTCCTGGAAATACCGAGGACGGCGTCCAGAATAGGATATACCCGTATTTGAGTATCCCAGCCCAGAAGGACGTTCATTCGGTCAATAATATAATCCCGCACCGCATGGGTAGCGTATTCACGAAGTACGTTCCCGGAAGTTCCTGTGTATAAGGGATCTTCTGTGGCAAAATCATGGGAAAGGAGCCAGACGGAATGTTCCAGCCAGCATTCAGTGGGCCCGATGGAACACATGTCGGGGTGATGCTCCGTAAACCACATCTGGTAGAAAATCGAACGCGATCGACCGCCGCAGGAAATCAGCCCCGCCAGTTGAAGGTTTTTTTCGGCGTGGATGTGTCCTGAGAGCATCTTTTTCAGGACCTCTTCCGCAACATCCTTGCGCCATTGATTCGATTGAAGATAAAGTTCTTTTAATATGGGTTCATGTCCCTTTAGGAGATGCTGTGGATCGTAGACGCGAATCGGGTCTTCAGGTTTGATGGCATAGATGAGCGCCGCGCGACTCGACCCAGAAAAATGGGTAAGACCGTCCCGAAGCCCATCAAGGGTATGAAAAAGGCACAAGTTTCTGAAAGATTCCCGAGTCATTAAAACACACCTATCCGGAATTTTTTTATGAATAACATCAAACATATTTTTTTAAATTTTACAATCTGCAATTTCGACCATTCTTTAAATTTCAATATAATTTGTTGATATCGTTTTTTTTCCTTTCTGTTTGAGGTTCTTCATGAGAATTCAGGCTAATAAAGACGGCCTCCGATTGCCTTTATAAGTTCCTGATATTCGAGTGCCATGTAGTCTTTTAGATCCATTAAGGAATAATTTATAAGTTTCTTCAGACCTGCCAGTGAGCGTGCGGGTTTTTGTGCAAAATACCGTGCCGTATCTACTGCGGCTTTTTCAAGTTCTTCCTGAGGGACAACCTTGTCTACAATACCCAGTTTCTTGGCTTCATCCGCGGTGATATCCTTGTCGGCCAGCAGTATTTCCAGAGCCTTGCTCCGCCCCAGTCTCCTAGAGAGAAAAAAAGCGCCACCGCCGATGGGCACCAGTCCCAGTTTGAAATAAGGATTCTGGAAAACGGTGTCGTCAGCGACGATTCTGTAGTCGCAGGCAAGGCTAACATTCAAAAACAACGATATCACCCTCCCGCTGTTGGCATGAACCACGATTTTATTTAAATCCACGATTCTCAAAATTATTTGAGCAAATACATTGTGCAATCTGTGAACATACTTGTCATCGAATTTTGAGGTTAACACGCGATGATAAAAATCAAAATATTCTTCACTTCCCGTAGCCTTTGGAGAGCTGATGATAACAACAACCTTGATAGAATCTGTTCTTGAAACCCGTTCAAGATAGTCCAATACCTTGTCTCTGACACTCAAGTCGGTTGCACGAAAAAGAAGGTCTTCTTTTAAACGGAGTATGACGATTTCATCGAGCCTTTCTGCTGTAAAGAATTCACATTCTTCATCGAGATTCATTTTTTCAATCATTCTTTTCTCTCCTTCTAAACCGAAGTGTGGTTCACTTTTTTTAATAGAATGAAGAGCAAGAACCATACCAATAGAAAACTCACTTTTTATCCGATGTATCCATGATCGACTTTTGTAAGTATTGAGGCGGTGTAATTTATAAAATCTTTTAAAAGTCAGGGTGATATTGATAGTTACTCTTTTTAGAAAGCATTAAGGATTGTTTGGATAAATGGCTTTGGCTTCACAGAATAAATCATTCAAAAAATGTTACATTCAATGGAACGAGTATTTTGACTTTACAATTTGTAAAAAATACTGACACCAATTCTTTTCCTCCCACAGAAAATCATTTGCCAAATCTCAAAAAATAATCCGTTTTATCAGGGCGTTATTCCCCATTACTCCTAAATCCATTCTTGGCATATCTTTTGCGACTACACATGGCAGTGATATTGCATTGAGGTAGCTGTGCCGGTCTTAAATTAAAGGAACCAACTGGGAGGAAACTTATGAAGGTAATGAGAAAGATGTACGATATGCTCATGTATGGCGCATATGCCCATGCGAAATGGGACTATGAAACAAGCATGTCAATCCTTAGAAATAAAAAGAAGATGCTTTTCCTGCTTATACTGTGTGTTGCCCTGTTCTGCACGGGAGCAGTCCTGGTCTATGCAAATGACGGCCTAATACTCGGAGGGAACAAGGCATATGCCCCTCCGATCGGTTTTGCAGCGGGCGCCTTCATCGTGGCGATACTCGTGGGTTTTGCCGCAGGATTAATGACGGGCGCCATCGGCGTCGGTGGTGGTGTTGTCATCACTCCGGCCTTGATGAGCGTGGGAATCAGAGGGATCGTCGTGGTCGGCACCGATCTTTTACACATGTTTGCCAAGGGAATTATGGGGACCGCAGTGCACAAGAAACTGGGAAATGTGAACTATCGGCTCGCAATCGCATTTGTTGCCGGCTCTTTTATCGGTGTCACTTGCGGCGGATATATAAACAGAACCGTTTACAACATCAATCCGGTACTGAGCGATGCTTTCATAAGCATTATCTACGTTGCGTTGCTTGGGTTTCTCGGTTTCTATGCTATTCACGATTACTTTCAGCTTAGAAAAGTAGGGAATGCAGCACACGAAGAACATGAACAAAAGGTGGAAGTATCAAGGGCGGCTCGGAAACTGCAATCGCTTAAAATTCCCCCAATGATAAAATTCGACGAAGACCTGGTACCCGGCGGGAGAAAGATATCTTTCAGCTTAGTCACCATAGTTGGGTTTTTTGTAGGTACATTTGCCGCAATAATGGGCGTAGGCGGAGGGTTTCTAACATTTCCTGCCTTTGTTTATCTGCTTGGAATATCTTCTTTCACGACAGTTGGAACAGATATCTTCCAGATCGTCTTCACTACGGGTTATGCCTCCATCGCCCAATATGCGATATATGGATTCATATTCGTTTCATTGGCAATGGGCCTCCTTTTGGGGTCGCTCATCGGCGTTCAATTCGGAGCGCTCACAACCAAAGTCGTGAAAGGAATGCACATCAGGGCATTTTACGGTCTTGTCATGCTCGCGGGCTTTATGAACAGGCTGCTTGCCCTACCATCTAAGCTCTCGGATTTAGGGGTATTCCACATCTCCAAATCTCTGGGGGGTGGCCTGAAGCTGGTCGGAGTCGTAATACTATACGGAATCATAATCTACTTTGCGCTGTGGGTTTTTTACCGCTTTATAACCAACATTAAGACTTTTAGGCAGGAAGGTTTGAGAAAGGAGGGATAGAAAATGGCACTTGTTGTGAATAAAAAGGAATTTACACTGGGGGCGGTACTTGCGGTCACTTTCTTTGTCTCCTTATTTATCATGCATACCACCACTGTAATAAGCATCAAGGGAAAATCCATGGTGAATTATACCGATGAGATGTTTGTATCCGTATCCAAAGGCTCGGTTTATTTTATTCCAGAACTGGTGAAAATAGCAGATGAATATGTTGGGAAACCTCTGGATGTCAAAATAAACGGGAGTGAAAAATCAGCGATGATTTTCGAAAAGGCAAATGCAAAAATTGAACTAAAAAATGGCGAGCTGAAGATAAAAGGCGATTTGGGCGAGATACTAAAAAACGTCCTTAAAGATGCAGACGCCGTCTTTAAGGGTGAGGACAAAAGGTTATACGACAGATATGGATATGCCGGGAAAGAGGTTATACACCAGTGGTGGCTGTCTCTCAGAGAGATAGAAGGCGTATACAAAAAAGCCAAAAAGTTTGATGCAATAAAATCGTTAGAGACTGTAAGAATCAAGGCGCTCGAGCCGACATTTAACTTTTTTGGGGTAGAAGCAGCATCAGCCTCGCAGCATGCTTTAGGCATCAGTGCTGTTGTTGTATTTTATGTGATTTACACAGTGTGGTGGGGATATGCCATATACTTTCTTTCCGAGGGTGTTGGTCTGCTGATGAAAAAATCCAAGGAAAAAAGAGAAGCGTAAACTAAGGTTTTAAAAAACCGATTCCAGGATGCCGTCGATTTCGGCGTTTATCTGATCTTCGGTGGCATGCTTTAAGGTGATGGCCCTTCGCGGGCACCCAGAAACGCAGATGCCGCACCCCCGGCATTTGGCGGGCTGTATCTCGGAAACGCCATCGGCGTTGATAAACGGCGCTTCAAAGGGACAGAACCGCACACACACCAGGCAGGCGGCACAGATTTCGGGATTTACCTGTGCGACGGTGGCCGGAGTGGTCATGGTTTCTCGGCAGAGAATTTTTACGGCCTGCTGAGCGGCGCCTTTGGCCATGGCAAGAGATTCCGGGATGAACCTGGGGCTGTGGGCCAGCCCGGCCAGGTAAATGCCGGGGGAGGCAAATTCTATGGGCTGGAGCTTAACGTGGGCTTCCATGAAAAATCCTTCCTGCGTGCGGGGCAGCTTCAAAAGCCGTGCGACCTGTTCGCTTTCCACATGGGGCCGGATGCCGGTGCTCAAGATCACCAGATCGGGTTCAACCCGAAGATTTTCGTAGGTGCTCTGGTTGTAAAAGTCCACCACCAGTTTATGGTCGGCATCTTTGTGCACCCGAGGTTCTTGCTCCGGAATGAACCGGAAAAACAGAACGCCCATTTTGCGGGCCTTCGCGTAGTAAAGTTCCTTGAACCCGAAGGTCCGCAAGTCCCGGTACAAGATGATGACCTGAACATCCGGGTTGAGTTCTTTGAAAAGGATGCTGTTTTTCACCGCGGCGCTGCAGCACACACGGCTGCAAAAGGCAAAATCCGGATTGCGTGAGCCGACGCACTGGATCATCACCAGCCGCTGTATACTTTTGGCCCAATTAGGATCCTGTTTGATCCGGCGTGTCAGTTCAACCTGGGACAGAATCCTTTCATCGGACGAATAAAGGTGTTCGCGAGGCTCATAGGCCTGGCCGCCGGTTGCAACGATCACGGCCCCGTAAGAGATCCCATGGCTGCCTTCTCGATTTTCCACCGTTCCTTCGAAGGCTCCCACGTGTCCCTTATGGGTGACGAGGCGACTGCCAAGATGGACCGATATCTTAGGCTGACGACAGACTTTTTCTTCCATGTGCCGGACAAGCTTCTGAGGAGAATCTCCCTCCAGGGTTTCGAAAAGGTTGCGGGCAAACCCGCCGAGCCGGTCGTCTTTTTCCACCAGATGTACGGAAAACCCCTGGTCCGCCAGGGTCAGCGCGGCTGCCATCCCGGAAATTCCCCCGCCGATGACCAGCGTCTCATGGACCACGGGGTGGGTGAAATCTTCTAAGATCTCCAGGCGAAGTGCCCGGCAAACGCCTCCGCGGATGAGTTGTATGGCTTTTAAGGTGGCTTTATCCGGCTCTGATCCATGGACCCAGGAACACTGGTTTCGGATATTGACCATTTCAAAAAGATAGGGATTAAGGCCCGCCTTTTGCAAGGTGTCCCGAAAGAGCGGCTCATGGGTCTTGGGGGAGCAGGCAGCCACTACCACGCGATTTAACCGGTGTTCCTGGATAAGATCCACCAGCGTCTGCTGGGTCTCAACGGAACAGGTGAACATAAAATCAGTGGCAAACGCGACTTGGTCCATTTTTTGGACCTGTTCCATGAGTTCGGGAATACGGATCACGCCGGCGATGTTCGACCCGCAGTGACATACGAATACGCCGATCCTGGGCTGATCTTCCACCGGTTTTTCAGCAACGATTTTTAAGGAAACGGTTTCGGCATGGCGCGCAGTCTCGATCAGGGCCGAGGCCTCGGCGGCCGCGGCGCCCGCCTGGATAACGGTTTCGGGAATGTCCTTGGGAGCTTCCATGCCGCCGCAGACAAAAACACCGGGCCGGGATGTGGATACCGGTTCATCGAAGTCGGCGGTGATAAACCCAAAAGGGTTGGCGACAATCCCCAGCCGCTGGACAAGATCCGAGCTGTCATGGGCCGGTTTGAACCCGCTGGAAAGGACCACCAGATCGTATTCTTCTTCAATCTTGCGGTTCTGCTGATGATCGAAGGTCTCGATGATCAGGCTTTCATTTTCCGGGTTCAGGTACACCTGGGAAATCATGGAACGCCGGAACGTTACCCCGTGCTGGTGGTGCGCCCGGTCGATGAAATTATCAAATCCCTTGCCGTGAGCCCGGATGTCCATGAAATAGATGGTCGTATTCGTATCC
>Ga0307376_10002655_pt1 | contig 17297 bp, 38 predicted proteins | sample TR2MG_FD_202536 | JGI IMG/M metagenome (GOLD analysis project Ga0307376, IMG submission 202536) | Soil microbial communities from Risofladan, Vaasa, Finland - TR-2 | ecosystem: Environmental > Terrestrial > Soil > Coastal area > Acid sulfate soil | place: Finland: Risofladan, Vaasa | collected...
TCATGGCTGGCTCGTCAGGTGCCAGCCGCGGCAGGCGGGGCACTGGTAGGCGCGTCTCTCGTGGCGTGTCCCCGCGGCGTCCGCGGTGTTCCGGGTCCTGGCGAGGGCCAGGAGCGCGGCGAGCCGGTCCCGGTAGCGGATCTTCTGGCAGCTCATCCGACTGTCTTCGTCCCGGTCACGTTCACATAACCTTGCGCGCCGGGGTCACCGCCGGCCCAGACGGCCCACACGTACTGGCCGGCCTGGACGGGAGGCACCCGGTCTGTCGAGTCGCCCGTCGACCCGCTGAGCGTCCCGTCAACATAGTTCGGCGGGGAGGCTTCGGAGCCCATGTAGACCCGGCACCGGGCCTCCAGCGTCACGACGACCTCATCGACGTGCACCGCCGTGCGCTCGGGCGTCCAGGCTTCCCGGGCGGCCACCGGCCCCAGCCTCGCCGTGCCGGCCCCCGACCCGTCGAGGATGACCGCGGCGGACTGATTCAGCGGGACGGTCGTCATCCTCGGTAACCCGCAATCACGCTGACCCGCGCGGGAAACACCGACGCGGCCACCCACACCTCGTTAACGCACGTGACGGGCACGACCACGCCCACAGGAATCACGGCGCCCTCCGGGCTGGCCAGGGTCGCGTCCGCGTTGCTGAGCGACTGGGCCTGACCTCGCGAGTCGCACAGGACGACTGCCTTGTCGAGGGCCTGCACGACCGCGTAGTCCCGGCTGCCGGCCCGGCCGATCAGCATCTGCACCGGGTGCAGCGCCGTCAGCGTGAGCGTGAAAAACGATGCGACCACCTTAGGAGGCCCCGCCGCCGCCGGCGCGGTCGTCAGCGGCACATCCGACCCGGTCAGGTGGACCTTCACCGCCAGGGCCTCGGCGAGGACTCCCTCAGCCATCATGCGCTCCCGTCAGCGGCGGTATCCGCTGGCGCGTAGATCTTCCCGAGACCTTCGAGCACGCTGACGACGATGGACAGGGCACCGGCCGGGACGTGTGCCGCGGCGAGCAGCGCGTCGACGACCGGGTTGCCGGCGAGCTGCTCAAGCTTGCCGACGAGCCCCTCGTCGATGCGCTCGGCCTTGACGGCGAGCTGGCGGATGTCAGCCTTGATCTCGCCGAGCACGCTCGGGCCGGGAGTGGTCATGGGTGCCTCCGTGTGGTGGTGGTGGAAATGCCAGATCACGTGACGTACCGCGCTATCTTCGTGGCGACCGGGACGGCGCTGGTGAGCCGTGCGACGCCGACGGCGATGAGGACCAGGCCGAGGACCACCTCAGCGACCCGCAGCCACAATGATGCCTGGAACAGGGGGGCGAGGGGGCTGGCGGTGGCGGGGATCGCGGCCAGCGACGCCTGTGCGAGCCGGCCCGGCGCGCCCATCGCGGTGCCCAGGTCCTGCATCAGGTGCGGTGCCAGCTTTGATTCCTGAAAGAACCATCCTACATAGCATTCTTTCGCGCTGACGTTCCGGTTGGCCGGACTCGCGCAGAACGCCGCGTAGGAATCACCGTAGGACTGGTTTCCGGTCTGGCTGACAATCCAGCTCTCAATCTCGCTGACCTGCTGCGCCCTGGTGCCGGAGATTACCGGCGGCGCGGGCGGGCTCGTCATGTCACTCTCCTCAGCAGCCGGGGGTTGCCCAGTCAGACCAGTTGGTGCCGCCGCCGCTGCCCTGGACGGCTACCCGGGCGTTGGTGACCGGGTCCTGCAGCTGCGCGATGGTGTACCCGGCGCCGACGCCGCCGGGGGTGTCCAGCTGCCAGAGGCCCACGTTGGTGCCGCCGTCCGGGTTGGGGCTGGTGACCTTCGGGTTGCCTCCGGATTCCTGAATGGCGTGGCACGCCGCGTTGTTCGCCGTCGCGGCGCTGCCGCCGGCCATCTGCCACAGGCCCATGAGCTGTGAGTGGCTGTAGCTGCCGCCCGGCGGCGGCGCTGTGGTGCTTCCCGCCGTCGCGGCCGGGGAGGCGATCTCCGCGGCCTGCGCCTGCTTCGCGGGCGACTTGCCCGAGACAATGTCCTGGATGGTCCGCGGAATGCTGTATCCCTTGATGCCCGCATAGACGGCGACGATCCCGGCGGCAACCGCGCCGAGAGCGGGCCCGTTAACGGCCATGGCCTAGGCCGGGACGGCGGCCAGGTACGCCGACGCCTGCGGCGGCACGATCTGCCCCGTCTCCGGGTTGCTCATGATCGCGTGCCGCATCGAGATTTCCATGACGATGATCGCCGCGCCGCCGAGGATCAGGATGTTCGGGTCGCGGGCGATCAGGGCGACGCCGGCGACCAGGATCGCCGCGGTGTAGCCCGCCTTCAGGCGGCTCGCCTCCAGCACGGGATGGTTCGCGCTGCTGGCGTGCACGTTCGCCGTTGAGCCCATGTGCAGCGAGTAGTCGGCCCACACGAGGCCGACGACGGCCAGGCCGGCGACGATGCTTCCCTCGGGCTTGAAAATGGAGCTCGGTGCCATGGTGTCTCCTACTTCTTCCTGGCCGGCTCGTGAATGCCCAGCTCGATGATGGTGTCCTGCGCCACCTTGCTGCCCGCCGCCGGGTTCTGGCTGGCCACCGTGTAGGTGCCGTGCCGGCCGGCGGGGAGCTGGCCCCGGAGGTGCGCCGCGCGGAGCCTGCTGACGGCCTGCGCCCCTGACAGGCTGGTGACCTTCGGGACGGTGACCTCACCGGGGGTGGCTGTCCCGCCGGGCGGCGCGGCGGCCAGGTTGATGCCCGGCGGCATCCCGGTGTGGCCGCTGACCGGCGGGTAGCCCTCGAACGCGATGGCCTGCTCGATGAGGGCCTGCTGCGCGGGTGTCGCCGGCGCGCCGGTGATGTAGACGCCGAGCGCCGCCGCGGCTGTCTCCGCGGTGTGGTTGGCGTTGACCAGGTCGGCCTGCGCGGCCTGCGACCACTGGCTGTTGCTGGTGTACTGGCCGGTCGTGCTGTAGGAGCCGCCGCCGCCGCCGTAGCTGCCGGTGCCGCCGTACCCGTACGCGCCGGACTGCTCGTCGCCGTACGTCTCACCGGTCGATGGGTCCGTGGAGTAAAGGTCGGCGGGATTGCCGACGGTGCCGTCAGCCGGATAGGGGTCGGAGCTGGAGCCGATCAGCGACCCGGCCGTAGCGGCAGCCGGGACCGCGGCGGCGGTACTGGCCGCGGTCGCCGCCGACGCCGATTTCTGCCGCTCATACACGATGACGATGAGGACGCCGGCGATGACCGCGCCGATGCCGGCGGTCTTCTTGCTGATGGTCCCGAACGGGGTCTTCACCGTCCCGCCGCCGCCGCCCGGGGGCTCAGCCATAACTCCACCCGTACGACGACGTGCCGCCGGAGGGCAGCGGCGGACCGGACGGCGGCGGCGGCGGAGGCACATAGCCCGGCGGCAGGCCCTGCAGCGCCGCCCCGGCTACCGACCCGGTGCCCGGGACCTGCCCCGCGAACGGGGACCCCGGGCCGACCGGCCAGCTCTGACGGCCCGCATGCCCGGCGATCATCGGCCGCTGCGACCCGTCCAGCCACAGGTAGTTACCGGGAATAGTTCCGCTCCGGCGCGGCCGGGTCACGTGCGCGGAGTCGAACCCGTGCTCGTTGAGCAGCGCGTAGCCCTGAATGCGGTCCCGGCCGTAGATGCCTCGCAGCTGGCCCGGGACCGGCTCGAGCATCGACTCGCCGGAGCTGACGTAGTCGGCTTCGAGGGTGAAATCCATCTGCTGGTTAGCGGGCAGCATCGTGCCCATCCGGCGCATCATCGGCACGTCAGCCGCGGCGTGCAGGTCCTGGTTAGCGGTCTGCCGGGCCGCGGCCTGGTCACGGCTGTTAACCGCGGAATCACCGACGCCGAACGACGGCCACGGCGCCCCGTGCGAGCCGGTAGCCAGCGGGTCCATGAAACTGTAGGGGTCCGTGCCGGCGGGCAGCCCGGCGGGGACGTCACCAGCCGACGCGGGCAGCGTCGCGGCGCCCTCCGCCGCGGTGGCACCCGCGGCCTGCCACGCGTACCGCGGGGTGGCCCCCCATTCGTACTGGCCGTGCGCCGGGTGCGCGGGGCCGCCCTGCACCTCCGCGGCGGACGCCGCCGGGTTGCTGACGACAGTCGGCTGCAGCCCCGTGAGACCTGCCAGTCCGGCCACGGGTCACGCGTTCCCGGTGATCGCGGTGTGCTCGGTGCCGCTGACGAACTTCTGCGCGGAGGTCAGCGCCGACGCGATGCCCGCCGGCCTGCTGACCACCAGGTACAAGGCGCCGACCGCGATCAGTCCCGCCAGCCACTTCTGGACGGTGGACACGTTTCCCTCCTTCTCAGGGCTTGCTGTAGCCCATGACCTTCAGCAGGTTCTGCAACGGTGTCGGCGCCTGCCCATACGGGACAATGAGCACCGCGGCGAGGGTCAGCCCCGCCAGGCCGACAGCGAACTTCGGGGCGATCCGCTCGAGCAGGCCGAGTGCGAGGGCCAGGCCGAGCGTCGCCGGGATGATCCGCCAGTTGAAGTCCTTCCACGGGCTGCCTCCCTGGCCGGCCAGCGGGGCGAACAGGACCTCATTCGCCGCGGTGATCCCGCCGGCCGCCAGGACAAGGCCCGTGGATGACGCCATGACTACAGCGAGGGGATGTGGCTGCCGAGCGGCAGCGACCTGATCTTGTCCGCGAATACCACTCCGGCGAGCAGCGCGGCCACGATGATCAGCAGGGTCTTCTTGTCCATCTCAGCTCCCTCTAGATTTGCGCCGCGGCGAGGACGCGCAGCACGGTGTCGGCCCGCGGGTGCCCGGTGCCGTCACCGCTGGTGTGATGGGTGCCCAGCTGCGAGCCCGTGATCACGGTGCCGTCGGCCAGGTGGACGTAGTGGGTCGGGGGGGTCAGCCGGGCCGCCGCCTCAGCGGCGTCAGCGGCGTCACGGGCCCGCTTCTCGGCGCGCTCGGCACGCAGCTCGGCCAGCTCGGCGAGGTCTTCCGCGGTGATCGTGACGCCGTCAGGGTTCGGCGGGGCCACGCGCGCCTCCGGGATGCTGAAAACAGCCGCGGGCGCCGGAGTCGTGCTCGGAGTGCTCATCCTGCTTCCTCTCTTTGCTCGGCCGCTCAGCCGATCAGCGCCGCGTAGTTGTTGGCCTTCGCCATCGAGATCCAGTTCGTCATCGCGTACAGGGTGCACGCCGCGCCGAAACTCCCCTGAATGCGGACCAGCGTGTTCGTGTTCGTGTTCAGGTACCGCCTGCGCAATTCGGCGCCGACGGCGAGCATGAAGTCCTGCGTCATCCACACCGGGTAGACGCCCTGCTCCCGGCCATTCGCGGTGTCCACCGTGGTAACGGTGAATCCGAACGCCCGGCCGATCTCCGACTGCCACCGCGCCCGTGACTTCGAGAACAGGATCACGTTGCCGTAATTGAGTTGCGCCGGCGACGGGAAATCGGTATCCGACCGCAGGCCGCTGCTGGTGTCCACCGTCTTGTAAATGACGTTTCGCAGCGGGAAGCCGATGCCGTTGGTCAAATCGAACTCGCTGCTGCCGGAGGGCTGCACGTCATTCTCAGTCCGCCAGTACTGCAAGGTGCCGACCTGAGGAGGCGCCGGGGCGAACGGCCGGCCCAGCGGCGAGCCCGACTCCGGGTCGGTGTAGCTGACCGGGTAGAACGCGCACGTCAGCGTCCCCATGACGGACGGGACCTGGTTGTAAGTGTTTGCCTGGCTGTCCATCCAGATCTCGATGGTCCAGCCGGGCTTGCTCTTGTTCTCCGCGACGCCGAGAGCGTCGCGGGCCACGAACTCGAACGGGATATAGAGCGCGAACGTGAACGACCCGGCCGTGCTCCCGGTGCCTGTCGTCGCCGTATAGGTCAGGTCTGAGCGCGGGTCGCTGACGTCCTGGTAGGCGCCGTGCTTATTGAGGCACATCCAGTCGTAGCCGCCGACCGGGCCGATGACCTCCTGCTGGCCCAGGTCCTTAAGCGTCATCTTCTCGATAACGCTCCACGGGTCATTGCCCGAGTAGCTGACGCTATTCGTCGCCTGTCCCGCCACGGTCATCGTGAAGTCGCACCAGACACCGCGAATCCAGCCCGTGGGACTCACCGAGTAAACCGCGAACTGCTGCGCCGCCGACGTCTGCAGAAGCGAGAAAGTCCCGCCGTCCTGGCTTTCCTGGTCATACACGCCGACGGGGAAGGCGAACGCGGGCGGGGGAGCCTGCTGGCCAGCCTTTGCCGGGGCCTGCGCGGTCGCGGCGCCTGCCGGATTGGTCATGTCTTCTGCCCTTCTAGGCGGAGCCAGTCGCCGCGCTCAAGGGCGGTGATCATGGCGCGGTGATTCTCGGCGGACTCGAGGGTGATGGGCGTACGGCCGCCGTTGCGGTCGTCAGGGTCGGGGAGACGCCAGCCGCGCTCATGGAACAGCCGGTGGGTGTAGAGCTGGCTCTCCGCCGCGCAGACGGTCATGCCGCCCGGGGTGAGCCGGAAGTAGGCCCGCCACTGCTCGTCACCGTGCTGGTGGCGGACACAGTCCCGGTAGCTGTCGTAGAGGGTGCCGTCGCCGCGGCCGTCGGCCAGCGCCACGCAGAAGAACCGGCCCACGTTCGGGTTCCGGGCAAACCCCTGCCCGGCGGCCAGGTGCAGGTTGTTGAGATCCGACAGGCGCTTCGCCGCGTCGGAATGGCCGCCGTCCGCCGGCCGGGCGTACTGGCAGCCCTTCTCATGACGCACCAGCACCGGAACCGGCATCGCACCCCGCCTCGATAGAGGGCGAGAGCACCAGGACCCGGGCGTCACGAGAGCCAGGACCCTGGTTCTCACCGGGTCCCGGCTCTCTCGTGACGCTCGCTATCTTATATGCCCCGGAAGAACAATGCCAAGGTCAGATGCCGATGATGGCCATGTAAGGGCCGTCTTTCCTGATATACAGTTTCTCGCTGATGTTCTTGATTCCGTACGGTGTTTCCACCCGGTGTTTCCTCAGCCGGGCGACAATCCCCGCTACCTCGCCGGAATCAATGCCGCCGATATCATCGAACCGCTTACGATTCTCGACCATCGGGTCCTGGCCGAGGATGATGTGCTGCGGCGAGTTATACGCAAACGATGTCAGCGACCCGCCGCCCCTGGTCCCGGACGGCTTCTGCGACGTGAGCCAGAGGCCCGCGCCGCCGCCGCCGCCCGCCGTCAGGATCTCCTCGCACTCCGGGTTCAGGCCGAGGAGGACGGCGCCGAGGTACATGTCGTCCATCACGGTGATACTCGACCCGCGCTTGAACTGCTGGTGCAGGCCGGCGCGGAGGATGCCCGCCACGTGCTCCCGGTTCGCCTTCACCGTGCCCCTGGCCAGGTGCTTCGGCCACAGCACGTAGCCGGGCGGCTTCTCCTGCCAGGGGAGCCGGCCGGGCGGCGGCCACCGGTCGACTACCCGCATGCCCAGCCGCCCCGCCCATTCCCGTGTCGCCGGGTCCCGCGACTTCGGCATCAGGCTCACCGCCGACAGCTCCGGGCACCTATCCATCGTCACACCCAGCATCTGATACATCAGGTGCGTCTTGCCCTGCTGCGTCGGCTCGAAAAACGCGACATGCTCGCCGGGCTGATAATCCCAGTAAACGTTCAGGAAATCGTCGCGGGAAAGCTCGGCGACCCTCATGCTGCCTGCTGTGCCGCCACCTCGGCAACGCCCATCTGCGACTGGACGTACGCGGCGAACTCATCCTCAGTCCGCGACTTCAGCGCGGCCTTCAGCTCATCCTGCGCCTGCGCCTTAACCGGGTCCTTCTCTGTCCGGATGAGCTTGGCGCAGCCGACCACGAAAGGCAGCGTCGCGACGGTCACGCCGATCACCCACGCATAAGACCCGTCGCCCGCCAGCTTCTCCACGTAGCCGCGGACCGTCCCGTTTTTCTGCGCGGCGACATTCCAGCTCTCAATGAGGCCGGGGAGCGCCTCCATCCACAGCGCGGCGTAGGGCCGCGCGGGAGGCAGCATCGCCGCGGCCATCCATACCGTCTGGCCCAGGCCCGCGAGGTCGGCCCGGTAGTCGGTGACGCCCGCCGCCGTCTGCTTCGGGTCAGCCGGCACCACCGTGGTCGTGCGGGGCGCGTCAGCCTTCCGGCCGCCGCGGCCCGGCCCGGCCGCCTTCAGGTTCGGCCGCCCCGATTTCTTGTTCATGCCGAACGGGGCGTTCGGGGTGCCGTCCTCAGCGCGGCCGTGCGGCGCGTCAGGATCCGCGCTGGGCGCCAGCCGCGGCGGAGCCGGAACCTCAGGAGGGACAGACGCCGCCTCACGCTCCAGCGCCGCGGTGAACACGTCGTCAGCGTCCGGGGCCGTGGTCATCCCGGATCGCCGCCGTCGCCGAACACAATCCGGGTGCCGTACTCAGGATGACCATGCACCCGGTAAAAGTCATCCCAGCAGGCCCACACGCTGTGCGACCGGAACTCGGTCATCCACCTGACCACCACGCTGCCGTCGGCGAAGATAACGCCCTGGTAGTCGCAGCTCTCGCCCGCGTTGGTGATGCCCTTGGCGCGGTACTCCTCCGGCGGATCCGGCCGCCAGCCGGCGAACGTCCGCGGGTAGGTGTAGGTGTGCGTCCGCGTCACGGAGTGCGTCACCGGCCTCACGCTCCAGCGCCCGCCTCGGCCGCGAGGCCGGTGATCGTGGCCACCGCAAAGCGGCGCGCCAGGTCAGCCACTGTGCCCGAGCCACCCGCCGAGCGTGGTGACGATCACGCCAAGCTGCGCCTCGATGCGGTCGAGCGCGTCGTGCAGCTCGTCATGGCGGGCCGTCGCGAGCGCCCGCCCCTGCCCACGCTCGGCTTTCAGCGCCGCCATCTGGAGCGCCGCGAGATCCTCCGCGCCGGCCTGCCACGCCAGGAACCGAGCGTACTGGCCCGCGTCGACGACGTGCTCCGTCTCCTCCGGGAGTTTCATGCTGCCTCCTGCCGCACCAGGTGCGCCTTGCGCCAGTGCGCCCTGGCCGTCCAGGGAGTCAGCTTCCGGCGCCCGCAGGCGGGGCACCGCATGAAACCGAACATCAGGCTGAGCATCATGCCGCCACCTTTCGTCTGCGCACGAGGATCAGGGCCGCCAGGCCGACCAGCAGCGCCAGCACCGCCAGCCCGGCGATCCCGAGGATCGCCGACCGGGTGTCATCCGCCGCGGCGAGTACCTTCCCCGCCGCCGCCGACACCGTCTCGCGGGTCCTGCCCCAGGCCCTAGTCACACCCCGCACTATATCATTAGCGAAACTAATTACCGTCGCTAAGCGAATCGGGGAAACATGAGCCAGCGGCCAGCCGGCGCCGCCTACCCGCACGCCGCGCGGCCCGCCGACCACACCTGGTGCCCCGTCCTCCAGCGCATCCGCGACCGCGTCGACGCCCGCCAGGAGCCGTGGGGCACGCCTCACGTCCTGTCCTGCGCCACCGAGGCCGAGGCCCGCGACGCCGTCCGCGGCATGTACAACGCCAGACACCACACCTCCGCCGGCCGCGCCCAGTGCGGCGACCTGCCCATGTCCGTCCAGGCCACCGCCAGCAAGGCCCTGGCCGGCGACGGCTGGATTGTCACGCTGCGAATCTGGGACCGCAAGACCGGCCGCGCAGAGATCGCCAGCAGGGCCAACCGCGGCGAGAAACTGACCTACAACGTTTACCGGGACAAGTGAGGACATACCATGTCATTCTGTGTTGACTGCGGAGTCGATCATCACCTCGGCGAGCGCACCGCCGCCGAGCAGGTAAACGCCGAAGTGGAAATCGAGCGGCTGAGGACACGCCGCGATATCGAGGTCGCCCGCATCACCGCGTCGGCGAGCAAGGACATCGCCGAGACCGAGGCCGAGCCTGACCTCGCCCGCGCCGAGGGCGAAGTCGAGGGCATGGCAGCCGTCCTCGACACCATCGCCGGCGGCGGCGAGCCCCCCGCGATTCCCGGCGGCCCGCCCATCATCGTCGAGCCCCCCGCCGAGGAAGTGCCGAACGAAACACCGGACATCGAGCCGCCGCCCCCCGCCGTCGAGGTCACCCCGCCAGCTAAGCGCGGCGGATACTGGGGCTGACCAGGTGAATCGCTACCTCTGCCTCATCGGACTGCACTGGTATCTCTACGACGGGTGGCGCTCCGTCATCTGCAAATGGTGCGGAAGCGGGCGGCGAACGTGGTGGGCACCGCAGCCGCCACCTGATTCGCCAGCCAGCTAGCAGAGGCAAAACAGCAGGCCAGGACGGCTAAACCGGTGTCGTGTGCGGTATATTTTACCGCCTAATTTGGCGCACACCGCGTTTCGGGTGTATACGCGCGCGAGGGAGACCCATGCAGACCGTAACCATGATCGACACCATCGGCGGCAGCGCCCATAACGTCCCGGCCGGCACGCCGCGGGTCGCCGGCTACGTGACCGGCAGCGGCGACGTGCCGTGGTCGGCGGCTGACTGGTCGAGGTTCCGCGCCGCGGCGCAGGTGCGCATCGCCCAGGCGCCCGGCACTGACCCGATCACCGCGGATGTCCTCGACGTGGAGACCGGCGCGGCCATGCCGGCTGACAGTCCCGGCTGGATCCTGTCCAGGATCGCCGCCGGCTACACGTGGTCGGTCATCTACGGGACAGCCGGCACCCTGGCGGCCGTCCGCCGCGCGCTGATCGCCGCGGGGCCGGAAGGCTGGTGGTACGGGCACGTGTACTGCTGGCTCGCCGAGTGGTCGCTGAGCGAGGAGCAGGCCGTCCGCGTCCTCGGCACCGAGGTGGCGGGGATGACGTGCGTGGCGGCGCAGTGGGCGAGCCCCAGCAGCAATCCGGGGACGCTGGTCCCAGGCGGGAACGGGGCGACGCTGGCAGCGGCCAACCTCGACCTGTCAATCTGCGACGCGGCGTGGCGGCCGGGGATCGTGACGCCGCGGCAGCAGGAGACCGGCTACCTAGTCACCGGGACTTATTCCGGGCGGGTCGTCCGGTCAGACGACGGCGGGAAGACCTGGGCCTAGCGCGAGTGCTCCCGGTCAGGGGGCTGGTATCCTGCACCCGGCCCCCTGCCCCGGTCGTCCACAAGCCCAACCCGGGTGACACAGCGGTAACCGTGCGCGGTTTGTGGCGGGACGAACGGGAACAGCGAGCATGTGCCGGCGCACCGGACTCGCCTAGTACTAGGGCTCCCAGTACTCCCGGTAAGACGGCCGCTATCTCGCCATCGGCACGACCGTCACGCCGTTCGCCTTCCTGCGCTCCAGCTGGCGCTCGTTCATTCGCGCCCGGTACTCCGGGTCCTTCCTGCGCTCGTTGTCGAGCTCGCGCTCGCGCGCCCGGTATTCCGGGTCCTTCCTGCGCTCGTTCCTGCGCTCGTTCTGGCGCTCGTTCCTGCGCGCCCGGTACTCCGGGTCCTTCCTGCGCTCGTTGTCGAGCTCGCGCTCGCGCGCCCGGTACTCCGGGTCCTTCCTGCGCTCGTTGTCGAGCTCGCGCTCGCGCGCCCGGTACTCCGGGTCCTTCCTGCGCTCCTTCCTGCGCTCGTTCCTGCGCTCGTTCGCGCGCTCGCGCCACTCCGGGTCCTTCCTGCGCTCGCGGTCGCGCTCGCGGTAGTACTCGCGCTGGCGCTCCAGGCGCGCCAGGTCAGCGCCGACCTCGGCGCGCAGGTGCAGCATGAAGGCGAGTGCCTGTGACTCGGCGAACCGCTCGCCGCAGAAGCACACGATGCCACTGGTGACCTGACGTGCCGGCGCGGGCGCCTTGCGCGGCCGTGCCGGCGGGGCCGCCGCCGGCCGCAGGGCCGCTATCTCGCGCTGGTCCATCGTCCTGGTGGCGGACGACGTCCCGCGCAGCACAGACCCGCTCACGTGCCCGCCGGCAGGATCGTGATGCCGTCGGCGACACGGTACGCGACGGTGGCGTACTCGCCGTCGGCGAGCATGGCCAGCTGCACATAGATCGCGCGGGACGCCCAGTCGGCGGGCCGCCAGAGTCTCCACAGCTGCCCGGCCGCGCGCAGCCGGTCACGCCACGCCCGCTGGTCAGGCGACAGGACCCCGGTCGACGATTTCAACTCCGCGAATAGCATCCCGCCGGGGCCGGCGATGGTCAGGTCCGGGTAGCCCGGCCCCGTGGACCGCCGCGAGTCAAACGAGTGGAACACGGCCAGGCCCAGCCAGCCGGCCAGCTCGACGACGTTCGCCTGGAGCTGCTGCTCGTTGCGCGGGAGGTCCCGGCCGCGGGCGGTCACCAGTTCCGCGCGGCGCGCAGCGCCGCGATCTCCGGTCCGGGCGCGGTGCCGCGGCCCCGGACGGCGGCGGTGTACCCGGCCGGCCGGCGGGCGGCCAGCCCGGCCAGCTCGGCATGCCGGCGGGCGTCCAGCTCGGCGCTGCGCGGCGGCAGGGGCTGCCCGCCGCCGGCCGCCCAGAATGACATCCGGTGCCGTAGCCAGCCGGCCGGGTCCCGGACGCGGCCGGCGAACTCGTGCTGCCCGCCGTCGCGCGGCAGGTAGTCCAGCGCATGCAGGATGTCCGCCGGCGCCCAGCCCGCGGACGCGGGCGCCCAGAGTCCGCCGAGCCACGGCCGCAGGATTGACCGCAGGTGGCGCGCTGAGAGCCGCGCGAGCACCATGTGGCCGCGGTGCAGCATCTCGCAGGCGGTCAGCTGCTCGCCTCGCCGCCGCGGTACCTGACCTGCCGGCCAGCAGCGCCTTGCCGGCCCCGGCCGGGGCGGCGGGGCGAGTGAGGATGAGCCCGGCGCGCAGCGCCGGTCCTCCGGTCCCTCGCGCGCGCCCGTACTGGCCTGAGCCGTAGGCGTCAGGGATGGGGTGACAGTGTTATCCCCGGGGATAACCGTCTCCGGGATGGTGAGCAGCCACTCTCGGGCCTCATTCGGGGTGCCGGGGAGCAGGCGGTCCGGGGCGTAGCGCGGGGTGGCGCCGTGCACCAGGAGCGTCAGCCACCCGGTGTGCTCCAGGTGCCGGGTCCACCGCTGCACGGTCCGCAGGCACAGCTTGGTCTGCGCGGTCAGGTAGCTCATCGTCGGCCGGGACCGCATCGTCTCCCAGTCGCACGTGCCCGCGATGAGCTCGGCCAGGTGCAGGACCCGGCCCAGGGTCCTGCCGTCGAGCAGCTGCGCCTCGAGATGCGCCCTGAGGCGGGCCAGCCATTTCCGGTCGGTCATCCGGCGGCGCCGGGGCGCCCGCCGGCGCCGGGCGGGTATCAGCCGCTCCGGCGCCAGCGGGCGAGACGACCTACGCATCTGCGATGCTGTCCGGGCGGTCCCGGGCGGCCCGTGTCCTAGCATCGGGGGCCGCCCGGGACCGGCAGTACCGCTGCCCGCGCCGGTCACGCGGCCGCCAATACCGCGAGCATTTCTTGGCGCTCGTTTCACGTGAAACATGCATAACCACAGCTCAGCCCCCCGATCCCGTTTCAGGCGAAACGGAATCGGCGGCGCCGAACTCGATCGTCGTGAGTTTTAGCCCGGTCATATAGGCCCACCAGCGCCCGCACGTATCGCAGTGATAGATCGCGGACGGCGGAACGTAATCCGCGGAATCGAGGCATTCGGGACAGCTGCAGCCCCGTGACGTCGGGGTGCCGCAATGCCAGCAGCTCTCGGTATCCGCGATCTCGGATACCGCCTTGGGAGGCCGGTGATCCTCGGCGTCCTCCGAATGACAGCCGTGGAAGTGCTCGCTTACCGGACCCATCCTTCCTCCATGCTCATGGTGGCGATGAACGCCTCGACCGCGTCGCGGACCTCGGCGAGCGTCGGCCGGTCGAACATCGAGTCCAGCTCATCCCATGTGCAGCCGGACTGCTCTAGCGGGATCTCGAAGCCACCCGCGGCCCACGTGGCGGGGTGGCGCTCGCACCAGGACAGCCAGCTTAGCAGGTAGTCCTTGCCCGGCCGGGGGCGGAAGTGCCCGATCACCGGACCCAGCCGTCCTCGAGCACCTGGCGGACAGAATCGTCCGTAAAGCCGTCGGATAGCTCCCGGCCCAGCAGCTCCAGGGACGCCGCCTGCCGGCCGCTCATATGGGAGTGCCGCCACGCCAGCTGCAGCGCGGCGATCAGTTCAAACAGCGTCATCGGGCCTATCTCGACGTGGAACTTCGCGCCGTCGTTCTCGGCGCGGTTCAGGCTGCGGATCAGGCCGAGCCTGTCTTCCTGGCTCATGACTGGCCGGCGCCAGCCAGGCCCGGGCTCGATGCGGCCTCCCTCGCTCATGACGGCCACCTGTCCTCGGTCAAGACGGTGACGATGCCGGTCTCCTGCCGCAGCGCCCGGTCAAGCACCCGGGCGGCGCGGTGCTGCTCGTCAGCGTGCTGCGCGAGCAGGGCCGCGCTCATCGTGATGTCCCGCGCATGGGTGACGTCGATGAGCCGGGCCGGATACTCGCGGATCGTCCGCCTGGCCCAGGCGATGTCCAGGTCGGTGACCAGGAGCGGCCTATCCTGGCGCCGCGTGTGGGTGCCGGCATGCCGGCGGAACAGGCCCCTCACGGCCAGGCCCGATGGTCCGGGCAGAAATCTTTCCGCAGGATCGATATCTTGACGTTGACGGCCCAGCCGAGCATCTTGGCTGCGCGCCGCGCATCAGCCACGGTCCAGAGGTACACGTCTTCGGGCAGCCCCGGCGTGCGGGTGCCGAAAAGGCCGTCGCTGACCTGGGCGCGGCAGAAGCGCTCGCCTGGCGGCTGTCCGGTGTCGGGCGCAACGTAGTCGCAGACGAGTTTCGCCGCGGTGCGGGAGCTCACGATGCACCACCCGCCCGGCGGGCGACGCACGCCCGGCCGTCCAGGCAGTACAGCCGGCCGGACTGGCTGCCCGACCAGGATGTGACCAGCGGCCCCTCATCGGTGCCGCAGCTGGCGCACCGGCGGCCGGCGGTCAGCCGCTCCCGGCCGGGCGCCAGCGGGATGCTGGCCAGCCGCAGCTGCAGCTGCGCGGCGCGCAGCACGGTCTCGGACCCGCGGCAGGAGATCCGCGCCGCCCTGCGGCCCACGTGCGCCGCGACGACGGACAGCCAGGCGGACAGGCCGCTGATCACGGTAAGGGCCATCGCGGCGGCCCACCCGGCCGTCACCGGTCCACCTCGATTCCGAGCGAGCCGGCGAGCGCCAGGTAGGCATCGACCTTATCGATGTCCGCGGCGCAGGACCCGGCCGAGTTCCGGTAGGTCACCGCGTCGTCGAGGGCCTGGCCGAGGAGGTCCAGGTCCGCCAGGACGGCATCGGCCATGCCCTCGACGACGGACAGGAGGCGGCGCAGCGCGAATGAGGCGCCCATCCCCACGTCACCGCGTCGAGTCATGTAGTCGGCGTGATCATGGAGGTGGGGATAGTCGGCGCGGAACGCGTCGACGGCGTCTAGGGCGGCGCGGGCACTGGCCAGGGCCGCGGCGAGCGGCCCGGGCTGGGCGATCACGGTGCCTCCTCATCCGGCAGGATGTCCGCGCGCAGGACCAGCTGCACGCCAGACGGCGTCTGCCAGCACGCGGCCAGCCGCAGGCAGCCCTCACTGTCGGCATACGCCCGGTCAGTGGCCGGCATGCCGCACTGCTTGCGGAGCTCGGCATCCCAGCTGTCCCACTCGGCGCCCGCCCCCGCGCCGCCGTCGCAGGTGCCGATGAGCACGCTGCCCGCGGATCCGACGGCCCAGGTGATCGCCGGGAGGCTCGCGAGCGTGCTCAGGCCGAGCAGCTGGCCGAGCAGGGTATGCGCCCGCAGCTGCCACCGCAGCTGGTCGTAATCGGCAGGCATCATGACCGCACCCCCTGGTCGCTGGCGACTGCGTTTTGGAAGCCCAGGGAGGTCACCGGCACGTCCAGGACGGTGGCGATCATCAGCAGCCTCTCGGCGCTCAGGGCCATGCGCCCGCTGAGCCGGTAGTAGGTAGTGGTCGACGGCCAGCCGAGCATCCGGCCTAGCCGCCTCTGGGAGATCTTCTGCCGGCCCAGTTCGGCGCGGATCTCGGCGAGAAATACGTCATTCTGTGATCGTTGTTCTGTCATGCGGTAAAGATAGCCGGCGCCGGAACGCCGGCGCAAATACCTGGATGGAATCTTGTCCCGTGGGACTGCGTCCGCAACCCCTAGTGGCGCTCGAGCTCGCGGATCCGGCGCTCGTGATCCTCTACCCGGCCCATGACGCTCGTGCTCGCGTCCGAAAGGCGCTCTACCGCGTCGACGAGCCGGGTCATGCCGACGACCAGCCGGATGCCGACCCCGCCAATCGACACCATTGTGACCGCGAGCGCGATGTAATCTCCGGCGGTCATTTCAGTGGGTCATCGAGATGGGCTTGACCGTGTCGAGGTCGATGGTGTCACCGGCCGCCGCCCCGGACTGGTACTGGAGCTGACCGCTGGTATTGAGGGTGAAATTGACGGTCCCGTTGCCGGATACGTTGCGGCACTGGATGCTGATCGTCCCCGTCGCCGGGTAATAGCCGGCGGGCAGCGTCATCACGATTGTTCCCGCGGTGACCGTGCCGGCCTTTATGCGGCCGGCGATGGCAAGCAGGCCCACGGGCAGGTAGGTGTACTGGACGGTCAGCCCGCTGGCCTGCGACCAGCCGCCGGTCAGCGCCGGCACGTGCCAGGTCTCGACGACGGGCGCGGGCCCGGGGGTCAGGTGGGAGATCAGCCCGCTGACGTTGAGCGGCATGGCGGTGACGTCAGCCCCGCCCGGCTGCCACCCGTAGACGTACACGGCGCCGGGCGAGGTTCCGTCCGGGGCCAGCAGGTCAAGGGCGGCCTGCAGCGTCGTCGCGCCGTCTACCGCGCCGAGGGACAGCACCGATCCGGCAGGTCCGCCGGCGCGGCTCCCGCCGGTCCATGTGACATTCCCGGTATCCGCGCCGCCGAGCTGCCCGAGCGTCAGGACGCCAGTCGCGAGCCGCGCGGAGATGCTATTCACGTTGTCATAGACCGCCACGCCGGCGGGATAAGTGTTGGTGTAAATGTCGGTGCCGGCAAACTGCGCTATCGATAGCGCGAGGTTCCCTGGCGCCGGCGGCCCGTTGTAGAAGAAAGCGCCGCTCGAATTGATGTCAAAGTCGGTGCCGTCGAATGCGGTGGCCGTCACCACTCCCTCCGCGGTGACCGCGAAGAAATAGGCGGTGCCGTCCTTCATGATCGCCCAGCCTGTTTTCGCGGACACGCTGAAATTGGGTGACTTGATCTGCGGATAGACCAATCCGCCGCCGCCGCCGACCAGCGGGTTAGAGAAGCCGCTCATGGCTGGCTCGTCAGGTGCCAGCCGCGGCAGGCGGGGCACTGGTAGGCGCGTCTCTCGTGGCGTGTCCCCGCGGCGTCCGCGGTGTTCCGGGTCCTGGCGAGGGCCAGGAGCGCGGCGAGCCGG
>Ga0307376_10002656_pt1 | contig 17297 bp, 31 predicted proteins | sample TR2MG_FD_202536 | JGI IMG/M metagenome (GOLD analysis project Ga0307376, IMG submission 202536) | Soil microbial communities from Risofladan, Vaasa, Finland - TR-2 | ecosystem: Environmental > Terrestrial > Soil > Coastal area > Acid sulfate soil | place: Finland: Risofladan, Vaasa | collected...
AGTACTTCATATCCTACCCCAAGATCAACAGAGGCATTCTCAATAATTGTCGTATTTGTCACTTCAAATATCTTAATATACCTGCCGGTAGGAACAACTAACCTTATTGGATCGCAGACATCATTCACAACACCACTTGAACATTCAAAACTAGCCTCAACAAATATTGCTAACAAAAGCAATCCCATCATTAAAATAAATACTGTTTTTTTCATGGTTCCTCACCTTCATTCGTCTTTAATTTATTTAAATCTTTTCATTATATCCTGAAACAATTTGTTTCATAATATAAATCAGTGTGCTGATTGATAAATAGCGTCTTAGTAAAGTGACTCCCTTCAATATCCATATACTGTAATGGATGCATACTTGTATTAATTGTACAGGCAACTTCAGGATCTGATACAATTGCACCATATTCATCAGTCACCCTTGTTTTTATTGTCCAATCTCTCCAATATGAAACCCCATCAATCTGGAAATCAGTCCAATTTATACTTCCATTAACAGGGGATCCAGTTCCATTAATTATCAACCACATAAGATACGCCAAATATGAATCTGTTCTATCCACTGAGTTATTTGCAATTACTTGAGTGTCTAGGATTAACTGATTTGTATAGTTAAAGTTATTTTCCATTGATTCCTGCACAAATGTTATATTTGCAATTGTGTTATTGAAACCCACTTCTATTTGATTTGAAAGATTTGCAACATCTGCAGATATATTTGCTATTCTTGCCACCCAGAACGGATTCTGCCATTCACCCCAGGCTGTCGCCGTTTGGTTCACGCCTGAAAGAAACGCTTGGCACACAAGCTGAGTTAGATAGGTTCCCTGCACAACAGACATATTGCCTTCATAAAGGAAATATCCTTGTGCTAATTGAGTCATAGGAATATCAAATATAAATTGAGTTCCATTTGGATACCATGCTGAAAAATCTGCTGTTGAATTTAGTACTGGCACATCATAAGCATCTACACAAGTACCGAATACAGACATAGCTTCTCCAGATTCATATATAGAGCCTTTTACTAATGCTGTCAGCCGCCTGGTCTCGCTAAGTCCACTTGGTGAATTATTCTCTAAATGACTATTCCCAAATTCGCTTAGCAAGACCAATCCCAACCCGCAGACGGCAAATATAACTATTGAAATCAAAAATATTTCTCCTACATTTGAATTTCCTTTCTGTTTTAATGCTCCATCCATGCTCCTAACCCCTTAATGACTCTTACATATTGCTTAACTTCACCAGTTATACTATCAGTAGAATATCTTGGCAGTATTGAAAGATTACAAGCTAAGCCAATATTACCTATTTGATCCGGTGTCCATTCAATCTCAACCCTATTATTACTGTAAGTTATTGAACCATCATAATTACAATCCAAGTTAGTTACTGTCCCAAAACCCATATCTATCCTCCATCCATTTGTTGCATTTTCTCCTTTAAATACAGTACTAACTCCTTCTGCTTCAACCTGAGCCAATGCCCAAAGATCCTGAACAAAATTAATCACATCAGCAGTTACATTAATTGAAGATTCACACCAAAGAGTATAATCTGTTGCTGAACTTCCACAAACATTATCATATAATATAGGATACCTAAACTGAAGAATCCTATCTTCATTAACATAACTACAATCAATTTCCTCATACAAATATGGACCTAATGACCCACCACCGGGCCAATGAGCAAAATTATATGTTATATTTACAAGATCTTCCCACGATAAAATTAACGGATTCCAAATCTCAACTGCATAAGTTGCATTACAATCATCAACCCCTCCAACTCCTGGACGACCAGTCCAAGTTATCTCATTACAAGACATATTATAAAGTGAATAATTCTCATAAGCATAATAAAGATTATGTGGATTTGTTGCGGCAGCACCAGCACAAGAACCACTAATCCAATTACCATCATTTCCATAACCACATATACCTCCTCCAGTATCATAAAAAGTACAATTAAAAGGATTGCCTGTATTCACATACCATTCTCTCGTAATACCATCTATTATTGTAACTGTATTATTTATTATTATATTTACTGTATTATTTACATCCTCGATTGCATTTAAAATGGGAGTTAAATTTGCATCTTGTACAATTCTTGAAAAATGCTTTACTTCAACTGTTTTAACAGAAATATCCCACAACATTGCTTCTTCCCACCAATATCCTTTTTCAACTAATGACGACACACCATAATCATACCAATTGTTAATAGCACTAATTTTAAAAATTGAATGCGTACTCCAGTTTCCATCAAAAGCATTACTTGATGAATTTGCAATATACAAAGGATAAGGAGATGACATATATGTATAAGAAATTGGAGTGATTCTTTCCCAATCAGTACCATTGTAACATTCCCCATGAGATTCTAACGTGTGAGAAGCATCCATTAAAGAATACATTCTCAAAGACAATTTATCAGTAAAAGCATTCCAACATAACGAAGGAATTGTTACATTTCTTTCAATTGGATCCCAAGTACCATTTAACTCCAAACCATATTTTACAATCCATTTACTATTTGACAAAGCTCCAACTGGCTTTGAATAATTAACATAAATATATTTGTCCTGAACATCATAAGTACCATCTCCTGAAACACCACAAAGACAATCCACTGGCGTTTGATTTGCAAATTCCTGATAACAAATTTCACTTTCTCCATCAAAAATTGTAAATGATCTATCCCATCCAACAGTTAAATTACAACTCATTTCAACAACATTATTCTCAGAATAAACTGAAGAATCCCATGAAGAAGTAGCACTTTTATCATCCCATGTTTCATTTCCAATATCACAAGAAAAATCACAAACTTTCCCGCTATTAATTCTCCACCTTACATCATAAACTCCCCCAAGAGGCACTGCTTCAAGTCCTTCAACTTCAACACCAATAAGCTCTGTAAATACAGCATCAGACTCACTTACATGAAATGATTTTCCAACAATATAATTTTTATTATTTGCTGTACAATTTACACTATATTCATAAACTCCATGTACTGAAGGAATTGTAAAATCATAATATTGCGTCCCCAAATCAATTGAAGTCATTAATTCATCTTGAACAAAATATGATTTATCAGGATACAATATCGATGCTTTACAAGTAGCATTAATTGGATTAAATTGCCTATCTCTTAATTCCACCATTATCTGCCCTGGTTCAAATGGAATATATTCCGTTCCAGAAATAATATTTACATTGTAATCTTCACTTGCAGAAACACTAATTAAATTAATAGCTAGAGTTCCACCTGCAAGAACTACTATAATTCCAATTAAAATCACATAAAGTTTTTTCTGTTCCATCTTAAGAAACTATAGTCATAGACACCCCATCAAATTGAATAACATCACCATCAAACCCAGGCTCCATATCAGTATCAACCTCTATAGCATAAGACAACTCATGCACAACCCTCTCATCAGCAAGCACATTACCGCCACTTGTAGGCTGAGCATCATTGTACTCATAAATAGTCTCATACCACTTAAGATATCCTATGGCACCAGCTAAGACAATAATCACCCCAACCAATATGAAATAGGTTGTCTTCTGATTCATGAAATCACCCACATCTGATCTAATCTTGATGGATCAACCCTTATATTTAACTCCCCGCCACCAGCAACTTCCTTAATTGGCGTTGACACAATCACTGTTGAAGCAGCATTTAACGAATCAATCCTAATTACATTACTCGTAATGTCTGAAGTTCTTTGGGTATCTTTTAATCTAATTCTAATAATTCCTGATGCATTTTTAAAATGTGGAAGTCCAGCACCATCACCTGTAGTTGAAACCATTATATTATTTGATCCATCTTGAGATGGAATTACATTTGGAAAATCAATAAAAGAAGCACTTGTATAATTATAAATCTGCATCTTAATAGTCTCAACAGTATCTGGAGTAACCCTACCCACAAACTGAGCCGCTGCAAAGGTCACAAGACTTTCATTCAAAGATGAAAAATTAAAATAAAAATCATGAACATAACTCCTATTTGACAAACCATTATTCTGCTCTGATATTACATAATAAACACCATCAGTTACAGAAATATCATTAACACTTCCTGATTGATAAATACCCTCAATAAGATTATCGCTTATTGGATTAAATACAGTTGTATTTTCACCAACAAAACATTTCGCACTAACCATGTACACCCCTTCTTCATCAGGAACAGTAAAATCATAATAATACAAACCATCTTCACCAATACTATTCATTAATCCATCATAAATAAGATAAGAAGTACTTCCCTTTATGCTTGCGGGATCATGTATTGTTATCAAACAAACTTCATCATTTATTGGTAAATCATCTTTAATAAGCTTAAGGAAAACACGCCCATTATCACCAGGAGAATAATCAGTTCCCTGAACACTAGCCACATACACACTTTCATTTACCAATTCAATTATTGTTTCTGTATCATTCTTTATTAGATCTGTTGTTTCTATTATTGTTTCTGTGTTATTAAAAGTAACATTAAGAGTCTGCTCCATACTAAGAATCTTAGGCCAGAGTGTTTCTGTAAGCCAAGTCCAAATATTTGACAATACTGATTGAATCCAAGTTAAATGAGAAGTAACGTGCATCTCTGAACTTCCCTTTAGCTCATGAACTGTTCCATAAACTGTTAACACCCTTATATTAAGCCAATTTGTATATTGATAAAAATTAATAGTATTATAAGAGTATGTTCTTATCCTAACTACATTAGTAACATTATTTATAGCTTCTATTGGAACCACATTACTTTGAAAATCATTAAGACCTGTTGGCCCGGCAGTTGATGATTTACCTGAAAAAATAAGCGTATTAGGCAAAATCACCCAACTACTACTAGACCAATTCCACCAATAAAATTCAAGATCCGCAGCATAAGTTGCTTCACCCATATAAAACAACTCAAGCGATGTAACGTTCTCCAAATCTTCATCTGAAAAATGTATGCTTAAATTATAATCATAATAAGCATCACAAACCTTTGGAGCAGTTCCCCCAGATTGACAAGAAGTATATGTAAATTCTCCAAAATCATTTAAAAATAAAGTGCTTCCAGTATACTCTCCTACCGAGACATTCCTTTCTGGACTTTCTACATCCTCCCTCAAATAATAAGCGTAGGCAGCACCATAAGCATAACTACAAGTTGCAGATAACATCCAAACCCCAGTTACATTTGGAACAACCATATCATAAAAATAAACTCCATCACTATCATCTTTGTAAATCATTGGAGCATTCTCAACATATTTTGGGTGACTATCATTAATTAACTCAGGATAATATATATCTAAATAACAAGCAGCATTATTTACAGGCAAACCAGAATCATCTGCTAACTGAAGAAATGCTGTTGAACGATCTCCAACCTCATACTCTGTTCCTGAAACCTCCATTGTCCCTGGCGGATTATTCATATAAGTTAAATCAAGCCAACCATTAGAAGCACCAGTATTCTTTGAAGACATTAGAGAAACATCATAAGTTCCTGGACCAATAATAATATTTGAGCAATCAAAACTAAACCCAGCGTATTCTGTGCTTGCATATGTTGTATGAACAAGATAAGAAGGATTATTACAACTTTGATTATTAACTTTTAAAGTAAACTCTACTGTTGGTGTTAAGAATATACTAAAACCTATTATTGCATTAATAACTCCAGAAATTCCATCTGGCGGATCAACAGTAACTTGATAATCATACCAAGTATCCTCAGTCATACTTTCCCTATAATAAGGATCAATATAAATTTTACTATATTGCTGAGTTGGACTTCCAGCAGATACAAAACTAACTGAAAGTAATAAACATACAATCACCATAACAAGCAATACTCTCTTCATTCCATCGACTCCCAAGCCCAACCCCCTTACCTTATTTTGTAAACCGATAATAGACAAACATTAACAGCAATAAAATAACTGCTGCCACAATTGCAAATGTATCGGCATTCTTCGACTCAGCAAACCACGCACCCCGTGAAGGCAAACTCTTACCCAACTCCTTATACAAAGGATTAAGTGTTTCCTCATATACTAATTGAGATGTATTTGAATTACAAAAAACTACATATAAAAATTCGTTGTAAGCAATTACATCTTTAGAACGATAATAAACATTTGAGATTCCTTGGTGAACTGGAAAATAACCCAGTGCTTCTGGAGAAGTATCCATCCTTGCATTTGGATTTAGAACAATAAGCCTCGATGGATTAATGTGTGGTGGATTTGACTGAACGTGCAGATATGCTCCGCTTTGATTAGCAAAAATCATACTTATACATTGAAAATTCTCATTCGGATATTTAGAAATATTAATCTTTATAGTTGTATAAATAAATTCTGCAAGCTCAGGCACCGGATCTGCATAAACATCAAAATCTGTCCTTCCTGTTGGTATATAATCTGCAGCAAATACCAACGGCAATAATAACAAAAAGGCTAATGATAGAATAGCTATTTTTCTCATGATTCCACCTCTGGATATATAAATCTACAGAACAACAAGCCATTATTACTGGCCAATCCACCAAGTATAGGCATACTTATATTTAAATCTTTCGCCATTCTACTTAAGTACCTTCTTCTCAGCCGGTCTTTGATAATAATATACTAAAATTCCTGTAAATAATAAAGCTAAGGCCCCATACAATATAACTTTAAATAATTGAGCTCTTGCTTGAGGATTTGCAGCTTCAACTTCTGGCTCAGGCACTGCATTTTGATTTGAATTTCCAAATGGACTTGGAGCATCTGCGAGTTGCTGTTGTACAGGCACAAGTGGTGCAACTTGTTCTGGCTCTGGTTCTGGTTCAGGCTCTGGTTCTGGTTCAGGCTCAGGAGGTGGTGGTGTTGGTGTTATTGTACCTCCACTACTACCAGAAGAAGATGATCCACTTGAACTGCTTCCTGACGAATCTGATGACGACCCCGAACTCTCATACTTTACCTCAAAAGTAGAAAACCCAGGAACTTCAAACTTTAATCTCTTTCCAGAATATGATATTACATCACAAACACTTAGTGAACACTCAGAACCATCCTTATATATTACATAGTCATCATCTATTTGATAAAATACCAATAATGCTGTTCTGTCAAGCTCAGGAAATGTATTTGCATTAACAGTCACTTTTCTTGTTCCAAATGAAATATAATTCTCTTTAAATCCCCTCAAATCCATATTGCCACCAATATACTGAATCTCAATAAGACCATCATCAGAATAAACTTCAAGATCATCTACATCAGAAGCATCTGTTGCCTCAGTATAAAGCCTGTATCCATCATATATTAAAGGAATGTCAAAACCCCAATACGTATCATCATCTCCAACCTGGATAAAAAATGAATCTCCAACCTCCATATTCAAACAGATCTCTCCACCACCAGCACAATCCTCATAATAGCTATAATCTATTCTAAATAGACCCTCAAGCTCACTGTAGAACTCTATTGAGACATCCTTAATATTACCAGAATCAAGCGTAAACTGCCTTTCATAAAAATCACCACCCTCTATTTCCATAGGATCTTGAGCATAAATCTTAAGAACCATCGTCTTAGTTTCACTCTCCCCATTTTGCAATTGAAATATAATAATCTCTGATTCATTAGCTTCCATCTCAAAAGTATTGTCATCAAAGTATGGCCTTGCAACCCCAATAGCAGATGCCCCATAAATAGTCAACAACACCATCATCAACCCAATTAACACAATATACCATTTCATTTTTTGACCCCCTTAAATTCCAGAACAATATAAACTGCTCCGCAATTAACACATTTAAATGTTACGTGCTCTAAATAAAATATCTTCATATATTTTTTACAAATCCCACATTGTGGATTTGGACCACGTATAAGCTTCCTCTTTTCAAATTTTTTTTCCACTTTCTTCACCTTCTTAATCAGGAACATATCTTAATTTAAGATCCCATTCCGCCTCACAATCTGTTGGATAATCATCGTCATCATCATGTAAATAATTAAGGAAATAAAATATCTCTCCAAAATAACCTCTTGGAATATTAAAACCAAGCCATTTAAACCCAGAGGACCCAACTACAGCAGCACCTCTATTATCTCTTTCCCCAAACATTGTTTTATTAATTGAAAAATCAATATTATCATCACATTCAACAGGACCACTTATTTCCACACCAACATCTGAAAACGGAATGTTTCCAGTATTTTCTACTTTCAAAGGCGGATCAACTCCAGTCCAATCATTATATGTATTTTCAAAATCAAATAATGGAGAAATTACCTCAGCAGATAAAATACCCCCTACATTTATCCTGTTTGTGAATGTTTTTTGAGAACTCCTAAAACCATTATCTGCAATAGCAAGTACACTATATAGTCCTGGCTGCATCCTATAATCTAAAATCCCAGAACAATTAAATTCTTTTGTGTTACCTATGTTGCTTACCTCAACACAACTCATATTTCCTTTAGAAAAATTAAGATTCTCATCTTCATCCCCTATATCTTCATAATAATCATTATCAGAAGGAGCAAAACTAGCAACCACAGTAACTGGTCTTGCATCTTGAACCACAACAGTAACAGAGACCTTTCTCACCACTAAATTACTATAAAATGGAATCCCATAGCCGTAAGAGATCGATTTGATTTGGGGGATCGTCGTGTTAGAAATACTTACGGCCACAGGATCCGAACACGTCCTGTTATAACCATCAAATGCACATATCCTAAAAGAATGTATACCTTCTGAGAATGAACTTAAATTATAGTCAAGCCCAGTGAAGTTAGCAAGATCTGTACTCCCATAACGCAAAATATAAAGAATAGAATCTCCATCCACATCTACAGATGGAGTTACCATAATAAATTCAACCGGCTCAAATGAAATATCGGCCGGGGAATTTGTTGTAAATACTGGCTTTGTCGGGAGTGTATTTTCTGCATAATATAACCACCCTGCACTTGAATTGCTCTCATTCCCTAATGTTGCATTCACCCCTATTGTGAAATTACCCTCTGTAAAGTATCCTGCTGGAAAAACATAATAACTATTCAAACCATTGTACTCTTCAATACCAAATACACTCATAGAATAAATAGCATTTTCTGTTGCCGCCCAGGATAAATTATGTGGAGCATTCTTATAAGAAAACATTGCATTTTCAAAAATTGGTTCATTTACTGCGATTACCATCGGAAGGATTACCAAAAGCATCAAAGCAAGCCATTTTTTACTCATGAATTGACTTAATATCATGCCTACTATTTAAAGTTTTCTAAAAGAAATAGAATAAAAATAAAAAAATTTACATCACCTCGGAATCATATAAGGAAATCCCTATTTAAACAGGTTGCCCAGCTTAATAAAGATACCTACAATAAATCCTAGTACAATCAGCAATACAATCAAATCAAGCCAGGAAACGAAGGCTGCACCAACAGTTCCAAGACCATCAACGATTATATTCTGAAAGTCAGATTTGTTGTAACTTGCTGTATATGCCATTTTGCAAATCCTCCCTCAGAGTTTTTTTTTACTATCGTTGTAACATTAATAAAATAATTTAAATAATTTTACTTAAACAGGTTTCCCAGTTTAATGAAGATGCCTACAATGAATCCGAGTACGATCAATAAAACAATCAGATCAACCCAAGACACAAAAGCCGCACCAACAGTTCCCAGACCGTCTACTACGATATTCTGGAAATCAGATTTATTATAACTTGCTGTATATGCCATTTTATTTTACCTCCATATTTTAACTTAAAATAAAAAATAATTTATCAACTAAAGTTATTTACTCAATTTTACTTGAATAAATTTCCTAACTTGATGAAGATTCCTACTATGAATCCAAGCACTATCAATAACACAATTAAATCAAGCCATGAAACAAAAGCTGCACCAACGGTTCCTAAACCATCAACAACAATGTTCTGAAAGTCTGCTTTACTGTAATTATTTCCTACATATGCCATTTTATTTTACCTCCAAAATTTATTTAAACAAATTTCCTAGCTTTATAAAAATTCCAACAATAAAGCCAAGCACTATCAGTAATACAATCAGGTCAACCCAAGACACAAATGCTGCACCTGTAGTTCCCAGCCCGTCAACAACGATATTCTGGAAATCCGTTTTTGCATAAGAATTATCAACAAGACATGCTCCTGTTGTTACATTAACAGTTCCTCCAACTCCACAATAAACCATTTTTTATACCTCCTCACATTGATTTATGATTACATTAGATAAACTTATTTATAAAGCTTGGTAGAAAAAGAATTACAAAGAATACAAAAAATACTTTATAATAAAACAGAAAGATTTAAATAAAAGAACACCCATCAGTAGAGAACATGAGTTTAAATGAACGCAAAACACGGGCAGAGGCTGTAAGCGTCAGGATTGACAGCGAGCTATACAAGAAACTTGAAGCACTACGTAAACAAGATCATTCTACAATTCTACTAAGCAGATCCTTCATATATAATGAAACTCTTTTCTATGGTGAAAAAATACAACTCATAAAAAAAGATCTTGGAGATAGAGAGTTCTCCAGAGTGTGGAATTTGCTTAACAAACTTGACTTAAAAAAAGTTAACATTGAAAAAGTAATTAAACTTTAGGGGGATAATATGGGCTTGCTTAAGAACTGGGACAAAGAATTACCTTTCCCTGAATTTGCCAACACCGGAGCAAAAATAAAGGATGGAATTTTTAACTTTATTCTAAGAAGATACAAAAAATTCAAGCATCCTTGGAAACGATCCGACGAAGCAGTTTGGAGGAGATCTATATATTTACTAGGTGACCTCATAGGAATCCTTTTCTTCTTCTGGATTATGTGGGTGCTGATCAACTTCTCTTTGAAAAGATATGGTGAATGGAGAACACTTTTTTATGTTATCATTCTTGTTATCTTCAGAATAAATATGTTAATACAACAAATTGGCAAGCTCAATAAGAAATTCTAATAGAAAATTAATTTATCACAATGATTACACTTATATATATCTCCAGAACTAAACTGATCTGTTGCATATAAGAATTCAAACTCGTGCCCTTCTACAAAACACTCAAATATTCTTTTTACTTTTTGCTTCAGCTTCTGCATCAGCTTTAGCTTTTTTCTTGGCATTTATAGCACTCCGCACTTTTCTTCTGAATGGCTCATAATATTCACTTTTGAATGCACCATCCCACCACTCAAGAACCCAACTATCAGTTACACTCTCAAAGTAATGCGGGTTCCCTTCTTTGATTGTAATGCAATCTCCTGCCTTCATAGGAGTTGTAATTTTCCCAATCTCCCAGCGTTCAATGAAATTAATCTTTCCTTTAAGAACAACATCAAACTGCTTATGTGGATGGATATCAGCTCCCCGCAGACAGTTTTTATTTGTATGTAATAAACTTATCCTCTTCTTGTTCATAACAAGATGGTATATCTCTCCCCGTTCATCACCATGAAATAATTCAATCTTTGGCTTTATCTGTTTCATTCTTCTCCTCCGCATCCAATACACACCTATGAGAACAATAGACCCCTTTTATCTTAAAGTCAAAAGTCATCAAAGTATGCTCCGAATCTGTTATCTTTCCTTTACAAAAATCACACCGGTCCTGGGTTTTCTCCTCTACCAGCTCCTTCGGTATGTAAGGCCGCCTCATCACCATTTAGATCCTCCAATTTTTTCAATTGTTTTTTAAGCTCCTCATCTTCTTTCTTTTCATCTTCTACTGACCTTTTTTCCGGATATCCCACTTCACTTAAAATTGTCTTAAGCACACCAACAAGATCTTTTAAGTCTTCTGAGTCAGATGACAAAGAAATTTTTCCATATATTACAACATTACTCTTTGCTTTCATCATTAAGCACCTCCTCTTTAACTCCTATTTTTTTAGGGTCCTGCCCAGGATCATTAAGATATTCCCTTACTTTTTTTATATCACATTCAGCACATTTATCTTTTAGAAGACACATATTACTGCAGAATGCAAAAATGTTTTTCTTCATAAATGATATGCTTACCATCCCATAATGTTCTTCACCCAATGGTTTTGAATCTAACATAATTTTTCCCCTCCTTATCTATAACATAAAATTGATTGTTAAACTTAGCTCCAAGCAATGATCCCTCTTTACTAGAAATCTTTTCTGCAATCCCATACTGTTCAAGCAAATCAATAACTTCTGGCTTTATCTTTTCCATCAACTTAACTTCCTTAATCATATCTACTAAATCTTTTGTGTCTTGATCCATTCTTCTTCCTCCGCTTTGGTTAAAACAATTTCCTCTGGCTTGCAACCCCAATAATCTTCAAATAACAGAAGACGCAGACTTATTGCACTCATCCCTTGTCTTTCCTTACCTTTGACCTTTATAATGATTTCCTCATCCAAATCAACTTTTTCTTTCAAAGAATCAAATAAATCTTGTGAAGTTGTCTGAGCTACATATGAAACGCCTTTATCTTTTCCAGGTCTCTTAATTGACTTACTTGACTTTATCCTCAACTTCCTCATACCTCACTATAATCTCAATAAGCCTTATTGGCCTTGAAATAGCATTCAATGTATCAAGCATATCTCTTTCGTTTTTAAATACTTTTTCCTTCATATTGCTTTTTCTCCAATCGTAAGAAATTAAGCAAACCAAATAAATGCCTTTTCCTTAACTGTATTTTTTTATTTATTTCAACCCGTTTCCGCTCGAGCCCATATATTTCATCATAAACTTCTGCCAAGTCCTTAAGTATTTTATTTTTATTCATCCTAACACAATCACTATTTTAGCAATAGGCTTAGTTACCAACATAACTTCCGCCCCCGCCTTATTAAAAACAGGAGTGACATTATAACCCTCAAAATCAAATAACTTCTCCCCAATACCTATATAATAAAATACCTCCCCCAAGACTTCAAAATCAGAGCTATTAAATAATATTCTCTCTTCAGATACAACATTAGCCCCTATTCCATTTAACTGCTCATGAGTCAAATCAGTATATAAATAATTTTTATAACAACCATGAAGTTCATTATAATATATATGTGGAAGATTTGAAAACTGAGATTCATGAACAATTACATTTGTCCTTGAACAATTCTTTTCATTAAAATAACCACTCACATCTCTAATTGACCTATCTGTCTGTGTATGAAACTGAATAAAATTAAGTACTGCAAACGCAAGTATAAGAACAAACATAATTTTGACCCACTTCTTATCCCTTAAAACATAAATTGCTCTTGCAGTCAATAAAATAAAAAACCAAGATACAAAGAAAAAAAATCTGTGGTGATACAAACTCATCACAAAGTAATTTATAATCATAAATAGAACTGTTGGTAAAATAAACCAAATTAACATCAATAAAGATAATTTCTTTTCATTTTTAGTCTCTGCCTTACTAATATAAATTATAATTAGGAAAAATGCAATAATAATAAACGCCAACCCCAAAATAGTATTTATTGTTGATACTGTACCACCCCAAGAATAAAACCAAGCATAATAATAAGTTGAAAGAACTGATTGAAAATATGTTGGCTGAAACCCGAGTGTATCAATCCTTACAAGCTGAGCAAAAAAATAAAACAATACAGGAATCATCAAAATAAAAGAAACAAGCCAATATTTGATTGTTTCCTTCTTTTTCATTATAAAACAATAACTCAATTCAAACATCACAAAAAAAGCTGTAAAATAATGTATGTATGGTAAAATTGCTGTTGATAATATAAATAAGACCTTAAACCCCTTTTTCTCAAACATCAACAAAGAGTAAAATGAAAGCAAGCAAAAGAACAATCCAAAAATATACATCCTTACTTCTGTTGCATAATATATTATGGATGTAGATAAGATAAATAAAATTCCAAATATGGTAAATGATTTCTCATCAAATAGTTTCTTCCAAATAAAATACAGCAGAATAAAACAACCAATAGCAAAAATTGCAGAAAGGCTTCTTATTGCTTGATTACTATCTCCAAAAACAGAGATCCACCCATTAAGAACTATATAATATGCAGGTGGATGAACATCTACAGGATTACTAAACTCACTTAAAGGCTGTTCAGCATATAAAATTGAGTATGATTCATCGAACCAAATATCTCTCTGTATGAATATATTTAACAATAGAATTAAAATAAAACAAAACAATAATATTTTAGCAGGCTTATTAATTTCAACCACCACCTACGTAATCATTTGAATAGTTGCATTATCTTCTATTGGCGTCTCTGGCATTAAACCAGGTGGCTGAATCATTATAGGAGACTCTACAGATCCACACATTATATTACAAGAATCTATTTTATCATTACAGAGTTCAACACACCTATTATACCCATCAGCATAGCACGTTTCAACTGAACGCATCTTCACCAAGTTAAACCCGAGCACAATCACCAATATAATTACCAATGCTAAAAGAACCATTGTCAATGTTTTAAACTTCTTAAGCTTCTCATCCAACCCAAATTTTGGTTGAGATGGAATGTTCGGCTGCGGTTGTTGTTGTCCAGGAAATTGTTGCCCATTCATTTCTCACCACCTTTTTCTGGTTCTGGTTCTACTTTTTGTTCTTCCTCAAGCTGAGCACTAATTCTAATTCTTTGTGCCCTAAGTTCTTCTAAAAGCGTTTTATCCTGATCTATAGCTTTTTTTAGATCATCCACTAACTTAACTGCCTGCGGAAGTCCAACATTTTCTATATGCAAAAGCCCCTTCTGTATATCTATCACTCTTTTCTCAATCCACTTTATTTCAAGTTTTGGATCTATTCCTTCCATTTTATTTACCTCCAAAATTTCTCTCTGTGTTTTTTTCATTATCTCTTATAATTAGATAATCATCTGCTTTGAAAAAGCTTAGTCTCCCAGATTTTTCTAGTTTTAAAATCTCTAAGCAAACTTTTCTGTGTTCTGGAAGCCAATTAGAGCAATAATTAATAAAAAACTCCCTACTTGCCTTTTCTCTTTTCATGAACCATCCTTTTGCTTTGTTCTTTTTGTTTAAGCTTTTTCATATGCTTATTTACTTCAGCAATAAGCTTCATGAAACTAAAAACATTTTTCTCTGGAAAATAATTCTTTTTAAATTTATCAAGAAGAACCTCTCTCATAATCTTAATTCCTTCGAGCTTATCTTTTGATTCATTCACAAGAGTCAATAGTTGAATATCATCTGTTACTTCCTTAATCTTTTTTACCTCTGCAAATTTCAGCTTGACAACATCCCACTCATCATCTATTCTTTTTATTATTGCATCCTTTTCCATAGGCAAATTCTTAAAATCACAAGTCGCCTCATCACCTGCCCTACAAACGCCATTAACACACCAATCACATAGAGCCAACATCAAGCTCACCCCACTGAATTTTTGCTTTTTTCATATAAGTTTTCATCTTCTTGAGTTGATCGAGCAGGCCCCTACCTTTTAATGTATAAAATACATTATAACCAAAGCCTGCCTTATTTCTTTCAATCAACCCAAGACTCCCCCAAATCTTCAATAGCTTAAGTGCATGAGAATAATTAATATTAAGTTCTTTACATACTTGTAGAAGTGAACCAAAGCGAAGGTTGAGGTAAAGATCGATATTCTGCTCATTACAGAACATAATTTTACCAAGTCTTTTACCCACACGAACTACCAATTATATTACCTCCTAATCATCTACAAAATAAAAAAAGAAAAAAAAATTTAAGTTATAAATGTTCCGATTTTCAGACACAAACACTAAATTCCACTTACTTTAAAAGTACAGTTGGTGTCCAGTATTCCCGGGCAGAATGGCCTTCAAATGACCTTCCAAGCTTTACTTTTTTGAAGGTAAACTTTTTACCTACAATACACTTAAAAGCTTCAGTTAAGGTCTTTGCCTTTTTTGCCTCAGAAACAATCATTTCTACCTGAGTTAAATACTTATCAAGAACGCTTCCTTCAGGCACAACTTCCTCTGTGCTCTTAGGTGACATTCTTATCCACTCATGTAGAAGTCCTGTCTTTCCTTTTACTTCAACGCTTGTTGGTTTCATAGTGATATGAAACTGGGAGCTTGCATCATCATTATATGTATTCTGCTCCAATACTACATCTACTACTTCGCCGTCAAATTCTTCTAAAAGATTTGCTGTTGTTCTGGTTACCACTTTTACCACTTCTCCGTGACATTTAGCCACTATTTTTTTATTTTATCTCACACATAAAGTGTGCTCATATCTAACTTCCCACAAAAACTTCGTGCACTCACATAATGAAGAATATTCCCTGCAGAAACAAAAGCATCAAGCTTAAACTTACTTCTTTTTTGCAAAGACACCCTGCTCACCTCAACAAATTCACCAGTCTTTATGAGTAGAAAATCTGGAACATATCTTACACCAGACTGAACTTTGAAAACTATTGGTTGATATTCCCATTCAATTTTTTTCCTATCAAGCCACATAGCAAAAAGTAATTCCTCAGCAGATTGCATTTTAACCCCATCATACTCTGCTTTACACTGATGTTTTCCATTAACAGTTGCCAATGCAGCACCAGCCGAAATACTATCTTTATGTTTCTTTGAAAGAGGACCATCAGAAACCCCATTCTGAGCCAAAGAAATTGCGTTTCTATGATCTTTAGAAATATAATCACTACCTTTTTTAATAACCCTTACCTTTACAATTTTAGATAATTTCTTTTTTGTTTCATCACTTACCTTACGACCAATATTCACTGTTTGCAACCTCTTTCTTGTTATAGCATCAGCAGGCACACCCTTATTCCAAGGAACATAATTCTTTTTAGCTTCAGACATTTTCCTCTTACTTTCTTCAGAATGTTTTCTTCCAGAACTTTTTAAACCAATTTTTTTTCTAGTTTCCTTAGAAACAAAATGTCCTTTCTTAAAACCTGGTCTTTTAATCTCTCCTAATGCAATTCTTCTTTTCAGTGTTTCTGAAATTCTTCTTTTTGCATCCTCAGTTTGATTCCAATTTTTTACCAAGCCCATGTTTATCCCCTATAACTCTTTTGTAAAACCTTTGCATTTATATAGTTTTATGTTTTAGAATATATATTCTTGAACATAATATATTAGTTATATGCTTCAAACATCATAGTTTCAAACATCTAACTTCCTAATCCTCAACAACGCCCTTAACATTTCTGGTGCGTGTTTACCGACGCTAAGAGTTGATTCCTCTTCAAAAATATACTCAATATCAGTTGATAAGAA
>Ga0307376_10002657_pt1 | contig 17296 bp, 17 predicted proteins | sample TR2MG_FD_202536 | JGI IMG/M metagenome (GOLD analysis project Ga0307376, IMG submission 202536) | Soil microbial communities from Risofladan, Vaasa, Finland - TR-2 | ecosystem: Environmental > Terrestrial > Soil > Coastal area > Acid sulfate soil | place: Finland: Risofladan, Vaasa | collected...
CCCGCGACAAAGTTGTTCGCGGGCATGGCCCGCTCCTACACACGCGCTGATTCTAATGCGAATATAAAAATTGTAGCGCGGTTCCGCGCTCACCAAGGGTTAAATATTTCAACGCCGGTAGGCTCAAAATCAGCCACGTTCCGCGTTACAACGGTCATTCCATGCACCAGTGCCGTTGCGGCTATCAGTGCATCACGATGCGGTCGTGGGTCGGGTACGTTCAGCCTGGCACAACGTTGTGCAACGGCGATATCGACTGCAAGAATACGACCCTCGAACGCAGGCAATACATGACCATCGAGCCAGGCGCGAAGTATGGTTCCTTGCCCTGGGTCGCGCCGCTCGATCAGGAGTATTCCTGTTTCCAATTCCAGGATAGTGATGGCGGACAGAAATAGGCTCGCAGCAGAGACGCTCTCCGCCCATGCGGTGACGTTTTTATCCGCCTTCCCGCCTTTTGCTTTCCGCAATTCTGAACGATATTGGTATCAAGCAAGTACATCAGGACAAGTCCGCTGGGCGGTAAAGGTCGTCGGTCAACCGAGGCGGGGTGAAATCAATATCTGCAACGCCAGGCATGGCCAGCAGATCAACGATGCTTGTCTGACTGCGAGTAATCCTTTGGTATTCCTCTATGGTCAGCAACACATGCGCAGGCCGGCCACGATCTGTAATGAATACGGGGCCGGATGCAGCGGCCCTTTTTGCCCTACTGGCATCCTGGTTGAACTCTCGACTGGATAATGTAGTAATAGTCATAATTACCTCCATTGCCGAATAGTAGAAACGTTATTACATTAATCGTTATTCAGCAACAAATAACATGCAAGTGGAACCACGTCGTTCAATCCCATCAATACGCATTGCGCCCGCCAAACCCGCGCCATATCGTCAGCCAGACAATTTTCAGATCCAGCCAGAGCGACCAGTTCTGAATGTAGTGCAAATCACAATCGACGCGTTTCTGCATCTTATCCAATGTATCGGTTTCTCCCCGCCATCCGTTGATCTGCGCCCAGCCGGTGATGCCCGGCTTGACCTTGTGACGCAGCATATAACCATGGATCAGGCGGCGATATTCTTCATTGTGCGCGACGGCATGGGGGCGCGGCCCCACTATGGACATGGTCCCTTGCAGCACATTGAAAAATTGCGGCAGCTCATCCAGCGAAGTCTTGCGCAAAAATGCTCCCAATCGAGTAATGCGTGCATCACCCTGCGTCGCCTGCCGAATATCGGCACCATCCTCGCAAACCGTCATCGACCGGAATTTCCATACATTCACCACCTCGCCATTTAAACCATACCGCCTCTGCTTGAAAAGTGCCGGGCCGTGCGAAGTGAATTTCACCGCCAATGCAATGAACAGCATGGGCAATCCAATAACAGCCAGAATGGCAGAACCCAGAATGATGTCTTCCATGCGCTTGACCCACCCGTCCACCCCGTAAAACGGTGTTTCATAAATGCTGATGATCGGCATGCCATTAAAACTGATCCAGCGCGCATTCATCAGTTCAAATACAAAAGAGTCGGGCAGCAAATACAACGAGACCGTGGAATCAGCAAAACGGTTTGCCAGATCGATGATGCGCTGTTCATCCTGCATCGGTAGCGCAATATAAACGGCATCGATTTTTCCGGCATGGGCCAGTACCAGCAATTCCGACAAGTCACCCGCCAGCACAGAGGATGGTTCGGGCGATAACCGTTCAACGGAAAGGTCATCATAAAAACCTTTGAATACCAGCCCTGTCCAGGGCGTTGCATTGATATTCTCAACCATCTGACGGGCCACACGACTTGTCCCGACGATTGCAACTGACCGGGTATTTCTTCCGTGGCGGCGCAATTCGTGCAGCAGCATGCGCACCGACAATCGCGTTACAACCAGCAAGGAAGGGGAAATTATTAACCAGGTCAACACGACACGTCGCGAAAAATTTGCCGATGTCTTGGTAACGAAAGCCATGACCAATACCAATACAAACGCAACAGTCCAGATTAAAATGATTTCGACGATTTCGCTTTTGATGGTACCGATGCGCCAGGAGCCATAGATTCCACGGCCCTGCCCGACCACATAAAAACAAAGCGCAGCAATAACAGCGAATCCAATCTGATATTTTTCGAGGGGTACATCATAAAACCACGCGATAAGATGGAAAGATCCAATTATCAGAAGCGCATCCAACAATCGTTGTAGTGCTGAGATTTCCGGGGTATGGGGGCGAATCAATCCGTTAGACATGGGGGGTAAGCTGCGAAAATATTTACAACAATATGATTGCTCATGCTTGACCCTATGTGGGCCACAACTTTTAAAGGTTGACCTAAAATACTCAGCTTATTGTTCATCGCGGGAGTTATTACTTATCAAATTTAAATTCATGCCGAGCAAATGCTTTTCAGTAATACGCTAGCTTACCCGTGTCGATATCAAACTTTGGAAAATGAGTTCATATTGTTTGGCAACATCTTCCCAATTAAACTCATTTTGAACTTTTTCAAGATTCCGCATTTTGAATTCCTTCCCATACACTGGAGAATCATGAATAATTTGTGCTACATCTTGAGCATTTTTAAAGTAAAGTGCGTCATTGCCTAACACACCTCGATTGAAAATATTGTCATGTGCGGCAATATATGCTTCAGAAGCCATTGCCTCAAGTAGTGATGGATTGGTGCCGCCAACTGAGTGGCCATGAAAATAAATTTCACAAGCTTTTCGTAAACCACTCAGCTCTTCGTAATCATATACACCGCCAACAAATCTAATATTGGAAAAAGATCTGTAATGATCGAGAAGTAACTGGGCGTATTTAGTTGACAGGCCGCCAACAACAACAAACGGTCGTTGATTGCCTGACGCTAAATAACCATCCAAAACCATCCCAATGTTATTTTCAGATTCCAACCGAGCCACCAGCATGTAATATTCGCCCTCAATAAGCCCATGCACACCTAGTTGCTTCATGTTTTTCCCTGAAGGAATAACTGCGCCGTATGGAATGTAGTGTGAATGCTTGTTGTATTCTGACAAGCAGTAACTTTGTATCCCCCGGTTATCGGCAATCAATGCTTGACTTTCACGTACTGCAATCCGCTCACAGTAGCGAATAAACCAACGCAATGGTTTGCTCCATTTGCTGCGCTGCCAGCCCAATCCATCAATGTTTGTCACAAGTGCAGATGTATGCCCTCGTGCTAGCCAAAAGAACACAGCTGCCGGCTCACTACCCAATTCTAAAATGATATCAAACTTGCCTCGCAAGGCATCACGCAAGCAAAAGAAGTCAAACAAGAAAGTCCCCAAAATACCCAGGGTTCGTTCACGGCAGAATATGCGTTTTATCATAATTCCGTGCCAAATATCGCCATTAAAAGGGTGATCGTCTGGATTGTAAACGGTCACGCTATGTCCCATACGTATCAAGCGCACACCAATTTCCTCGGCCGCACGCTCAAACCCACCATAGTTGTTTGGGATACCGCGCGAACCTAAAATCGCAATTTTCATTCTCGATTACCTTGTCTCGTAATACCTTCAACCAACTCAACCAGCCAGAAGTTTTTCCAGCCACGTAAGTAGTTGTGCTTTAAATTTGTTCTACCGCATCAAGATATTGCCTTGCAGAATTTGACCAAGACCACTGTTCCGCTCGTGCATATCCTTTAGCAACAAGATCTGATACTTTGTTTGTGTCTGTTTCCAGCATAAACATGGCAGCAGCTATGTCCTCGATATTTGCTGGGTTCACCAGCACACCACCTTGAGAAATTACATCGGCGAGGGCTGTTGTATCTGAAGAAATCACAGGTGTACCACAGGCCATTGCTTCAATAGGTGGAATACCAAATCCTTCTGCAAAAGAAGGATAAACGAACATTTTTGCTGCGCGATACATATGGGGTAGCAATACTTCGTCTACACCCTCAAATATATGAACACTATTTGAAATATCTAGCTCATGCAGAGCATCAAAAAATGGCTTATAGCCAAAATCTTTATTTCCGACGATAACCAGAGGGCCAATATCTGATTTTTCTCGTTTGAGTAGCGCGTAGGCTCTTAGTAATCCAATGTGATTCTTCCTCGGCTCCAATCGGCCTACGGTAAGAATATAATTTCTTATGCCAAACTTTTTTGAGACAATTTCTGCCGAAGCCACACGATTACCGGGATAAAAAACCGTGCGATCAACTCCGTTTGGAACTACCCAGACTAACTCGGGTGGTATGTGGTAAAGATCAATAATTGCTTGGCGTGAATACTCGGATACAGTGTGAATCTGCGTAGCACGTTTTGCTGACAAACGAACAAGCAGCTTATTCCTGAATACCTCCGAATAGCTGAAATATTGAGAATGGGTTTCATAAAGTACATCATGAATTGTTAGCAACGATTTACATGGCAAATACAACGGAGCAATGTAGTTACTGTGAAAGAGCGAGATGCCAAATCGTTTAACTAACGGGGCGGTTTGAAAAGTTAATCTGCTAAAACGTGAATTGGACGGATAATCTATGTATGAAACGGAATCTCCGAGAGGCTTAGAATTGTTCCAGTGCCCACAGAACATATATCGATTGGATGAATCTTGTAACAGCACTTCCCGATATAAATTGGATAAATATGTCCTGCTGCCCTGGTGTTTGCCTGACAAAATATGAGCGTCAACGCCAATTATCATAACTTCACCTGGTCATCAGCCTTTAATTTTGTCATGGCAAATGGTATGCAATAGCAGACCGCAAATATCCCCCAGAACAGGCTTAATGAATAAGCAAGCGTCGCTAAGCTGACAACCAGTACTGAAACTGCCGCACCCAACCACGCAGCAGCACGACGAACATGTTGATAGTCACGGATATTTCTCAAAATCACGGTTGCTTTATAACCACGTAAAATAATCAAAGCAAAAAAAGAATAGACAAGCAACATCCCCACCAAACCGGTGTCATGCAATATCGCAACGGGCATAACACTTAACCATGCCTGCTCTTGATCGCTTGCTCCGACCTTTTGGTTAAATTCGGGGTGCAAAAACGAAAAACTATAGACCCCATTGCCTATGATCGGTTTATTGATGATGTCAGGTTCCGCTTCGGTTATTGCCGCGAATCTGACTGCTATCGTGTACTCGCGTTTAAAAAAATGTGCATCGACTTTAGAGTTAACCGTTCCAGAGTTAACCGTTCCAGAGTTAACCGTTCCAGAGTTAACCGGCAGTCCAACCCAGGGAAGGAGCACCAGCAAGGCAAAAGCCGACCCCCACAGCTTCAGGTAAAGCCCTCTATCTCTAGTTACGATACCGTAAACAACGAGGCCAGCAACATAGCCTATGATTGGTCCACGAGAAAACGCTAGGATCAAACCTACATGCGACACCACGAGTAGTAGCCATGTCCTTTTTTCGGACTTCTTGAATTCGGCGATACTGAGCAATGAAAAGACGGACATCGCAATACCGAACAGATTGGGTTCCAATAATGTCATTTTTATCCGGAAAGTGTTTCCTTCATCTACGAAAAAATGAGCCCAAATTGAGCCAGTGGCATCCAGGCCATGTGCGTGAACGATACCTGTCAGAATGGCGCCCGTACCTAGAACCATCGACATCCATATAAGCGCACTCGACCGCCTCAAAATGAGCAAATGGAGTGGTGCCATTTGACATACAAAAAAGAAAGCCACTGCCAGGCTTAAATCCACCCAATGACGAAATGCAGCACCTGGCTGAACAGACATGAGTGAAGAAATTAAGCTTAATGCGATCCAGCCCAGCAGCAGCAAAGGAATCATCCGCGGTTTATATGTTGGAATAAACGGAATAATAATCAGCAACAAGATGGATACCAGCACTCTCTCGGGACGAATGGTGTAACCATACATTTTCATAGAAACACCAAAGGCGCAAATAATGGCGACAATGAAAAATGTCCAAACCTGAAATGCAGCACCGCCATCCCCACGCTCATCAGACAATGACACATGATCGGCCTTAATCAAAAGTGTCTCCTGGTCATTGTGCTAACGCCCCGGACAATATCCTTGCGCCACCGACCAATTTAGGCAGTGCTTCCGGAAAACTTGCGGGTAGTATTTGCATAAGAATTGGTCGCAAGGAGTTCAATATCACTCGCCTCTAGGTATGCTGGTAGTCATGGCTTTGATTTGTTCCAACGTATTACCTCTCTGAGTAAGGCTTCTTGGCAAAGCAGGATGCTGGCATGTATCCTCCAGTATCGATGAGTTCAATAAACACATCTCGCATCTCATGGGCTAAAAGAATTCGAAAGATTTGATTGACGTCATAGCTATTCATCTGCATGAATGGCTCATCCCACTTTTCCCCCTGGACAACGTTGACCAGCATGGAAAGTGGCGTGAAATATTTTCTCGCTAGATTTATTGACTTTCTCAGCACGGAGGCCTTGCGCATAAAGGGCATGTGCAGTGCTACTGTTCCTCCTGGCTTTAGTCGCTCCAACAGGCGCTCTATGATCTTTTCGCCCCGCCTAACCGGAATGTGCTGCAACACAATGTATGAATGAACGAAATCATACTGTCCGGGTACACGACTTAACTCGTCATCCGACTCAACAAAGGTTACATTTTCAATTCCTTGTGCCGCACAGTTCGCTCTCGCCTCATTCAACATTGAAAGCGAAACATCAACGCCTGTCACGTGAACAAATCGTTGTGCAAACGGGATAACAAGCCTGGCGACGCCGCATCCAAAATCCAAGGCGGTTTTTCTGTCGTCTAACTGGCCATAGTGTCGGGTCGCCACATCCAAAACGTGGTTAACATGGTCATAGCCAGTTTCGAAAAATTCCAGTTTGGCTTTCTCATCCAGCCTATCACGCCGATACTTTTCGTGTCCCAATACCCCATAGTAAGCATTTTCTTTTCCAAATCGCTCCCAAGTAACATCGCTATTGTCTCTAATCATCAACTATCCCCCATAATTGTTACTTCTCTTCAGGTAATGCCAAGCATTCAAGTCGGTTCGAGAATGCATCATCGATTCATATGTCGGATTTCTGTTCAGTTAACTTGTTGCCCAAATCATAGACTTGATCCGGAGCGATGCCTTGGAGGCATAGCATCTCACGACATCCCTGTCTGCGGTGGCACGGTGCGCACAGTACCGGTTTGGTAATCACAATACAGGCATCACCCATAGGTTGCCATCGCTTTGCATCGGTGATGCCGGAATACACGACAACACATCGAGTGCCGAAGGCGGCGGCCAAGTGCCCTGCGAGCGAGTCGGTGCAATAAAGTAGATCAGCAAAATCTACTGCCGCCAGATATCCGCTCCAACTTAGCCGGTCGCAACCGTTGATGCAATTTGGCAAGCCCATTACGACATGCTCGATATTTTCATATTCCCGTTGACCAACACCCGTAAATAACAGCCGATGTCCGTCTTTCACTAAATGTTCGGCCAGCTTTCGCCAATACTCCACCGGCCACTCCTTCGCCGGTAGACCCGTTCCCATATGCAAGACGCGGAATATGGCAGCCCTTACAGATGGAACATCCAGCAGTTTGCTCAGCTCCCGTACAGCTTCTGTACCTGGATGAGGCAGCGTTGAATGTTGTTTTCCAAAATGCGTTTCGGGGATAGGCAACTGGCGCAGCAAATCAGCCTGATAAAGGGTTTCATGCTTTTGTACCCCCGGAAATCTCAGCCCCGATGTCAGCAACGGCCCGAACCCGCTGCTTACATAACCGATCCGTACCGGTATCCCGGCCTGCCATAGCAACGGGATCATATTGGGGAAGCAGGTGTATAAATCGATTGCAATGTCGTATTGGCACGCCTTGATCTCGGTCAGGGCGGCCGTTCTGGTGACCCAGTAATGACGGAACTTGCCTAGCAGCCCTCCCACGTTCCGATTCAATCGCCAGTGATCCACCGTATGGATGAAATCCACCATCGGATTACCGTCTACAATTGGCCGTGCCCAACTGCCGACCAGGAATCCAATTTTGGCGGAAGGGTAGGCGCTCTTCAGAATAGGCAGAACAGATGTGGACATCACCACGTCCCCCAAATGGGCGCCATTGACGAGCAGAATGCGGCTCGGCGCAAAAATGTTGCTCCCGACGGTCCGTTTCGGCAGTACCGCGAGTACAGTATCCATTGCAAACAGCATGAGGTTGAACAGCCGGTTTCGTTTAAGATACCTCGGTCCGCGCTGATTCGTTGGCACAACCATTTATGAGTCCGTTTTGCGGCGTGCAACCGTCAGCATGTTCATTGTATAAATGCCGCCCATGCGGTTGCTATTCGCCACCAGCATGTAGGCCGAGATCAGCGGCTTGACAACTGCGAACCACAGGGCACGTCGAATCAAGCTCGCCACGCCATGTACATGGGCCGGCAATTCATAATGATGCATCTCGGTAAAACCTCCGATTCGGAGATGCTGCTCCATGCTGTGGGTCGTATAGGCTCGCAAGTGAGTGAGGTCCCAGTGACGGTTTGGAGACAGGGGTGACATGGCATTCGGCACCTGGATGACAAAGGTCCCACCCGGTTTCAGTGCACCTCTGACAGCCTGGATCAACCGCACGGAATAGGCCAATTCCAGATGTTCGAGGACGTCCAGAAGTAAAATGGCATCGTAAGTTTTCTCTGCCCCTTCCAGGGCCGCAACCGCATCGCCGACCTCCACATTGGTCAGGCCCAGACGACTTCTGGCATAGACGATCTGTTCCTCGCTGATATCGATGCCCCGGACATTATCGTAGCCCAACTCCTGCATTGCCTGTAAGTTTCGCCCGTAGCCGCACCCTATTTCAATAATTCGTGCATCCTTATTTTTTGGCAAATGTGGTCGAATATTTGCCGAAAAATACCCAATACTCCACTGGGTCAGTTCCCGCTCATCAAGGCCCGTCAACATGGATGTCGACGTGTAGTCCTTGTATACATCAAACTCTCTATTCATAGGTCAACCCGGTCAGTTATGTTAATTTTGCTAGAGAAATAAATTCGCTTGGACGCCTTCAATGCTTTGGCGGCCAGTATGCCTAGGGTACTTAAACATTGTGCTGCGAACATCGGCATGTTCGAGATCAACAGCAGACGGTAACGGTAACGATCTACATAATATTTTTTCAACTCGCTGGTTCTTTTACTGTCCAGCCAGCCCTCGGCCCGAAGCCGTACCAGGGGCAGGAGCGTCCTATATGAACCAACCGAACGTTTCATTGCCTCTCGTGCGTTGACATCGTAGCAAGGGTGCATTCGAAAATAGAATTCGGGTATCTGCCTGACAGAAATATCGCCTATAGCCTGAGACCACTGCCGTTCACCTTGTCGCAGATAGACAAATGGCTCCTTGAAAATGCAGATGCGGTTACTGCCATTTTTCAAATAATTTCCTGCCAAGTACTCATATACGCCGCCAGCATAGAAATGTGCTGTCCCGATAAATCTCTCCGCGTCCGTTTCATTAAACAAGCGGGCATTGATGACCATCATTCCGAAAGTCAACTTATCGGAATGCTGCTTCAGCAAGTCATTACAGTTTATGAGTAGTAAATTCCGGTCAATGTGGAACTGGCGATCTCGCGGGTGAAGATCATTATCTGTAAGCATTGCATTCAGCAACATGAGCTCACATTGCGGGTCGGCCTCCAGCTCATTGATGACCCGTTGCAGCGCCCCATCAACCGCCACATCGTCATCCCCCAGCAGCCAGGCAAATTCGGAATGAGCCATCCCGATCACGGCTTTGTGGTTCAGGTCATACCCGAGATTGGCCTGCTGACGGATGCTCTTAACACCCTCTTTATACATGGCTTGATATTTCGCAATCACATCGGGGGTGATATCCGTGGATCCGTTATCGGAAAGAAAAATCGGTACGCCGAGCGCCATGGCCTGCGGAACCAATGCTGCGAGGCACTGGTCCAGATACGCCGATCTATTGTAGGTTGGGATGCACACAGCCAAAAGCCGGCTGTAATCCGCTTTGCGCTCCCCGAGCGAAGGGGAAAGAAGTTGGTCGTTCATGCTCATGCAGTGCCGCGAAGGATGCTCCGATGGAGGTTGCGAAGCGGGATGACAACCCGATTCGGGATAAAAAATAACGGGAATACCTTGAGCCAGTAATAGGGAAACCGCCAGTAGAACCTCGAATAAAGGGCGAGCAATTTGAACTGCAATCCCGCCGAAGCACCGTTCGCCTTGAAATTCACCAGATCGCCGCGCATATACCCGGTCAAGGCCATGGACAATACTTCCTTATAAGTTCGAGTGCCTACTCCAAACAGATCACGCACAATTTTCTCGAATGAAGCATGCGCGATCACTTGCCGCCTATAGACCCCGCCCTCCTGCAAAAAAGAATCGTTGCCGCTGCGGTAGCCGACGCACTTCCTGTGGATATATAGCCAATTAGGGTTGGCCTTGAGCATTCGGCCCATCACGTAGACATGCACGAAAGCGTTGAAATAGGGATCGAGGGTTTCTGCATTGACGATCTTGTCCCATAAAGACCGATTCACGATCTGCCCCGGCAAATAGCCAAAATATAAACCAAGGTAAGAAAAACACTCTTCCGCATCGTTGAAAACGCGGTCTGAGACCAGCCTGCCGCCTGCCACCGGGACGCCTTTGAGTTCGGCGCTCAAGTCAGGCGAATAGATTGCTTGGTTCACGCTAGCCCCGGCAATGCCCGGATGGCGATCCAGTTGCGAGAGTATGTGCTGCAAAGCTCCCGGCTCGACGCGATCATCGCTGCCCATAAACCAGCAATAAGTGCCTGTGGCGAGTTCGATGACTTTCAGAAAATTGCGGTCCGCACCGATATTGCTATCCCAGCGAAAATAACGAATTCGGGAAAATTTTTCCTGATACGTCCGGATCAGTGCTTCCGTATCGTCACTGGACCCGTTATCGCTGACGACGATTTCAACCTCGTCAGTTGCCTGGCCAATGATGCTGTCGATCGTTTCACCGATAAACCGGCCTCGGTTATAAGTCGGGATGCACAAGGAAAGCTTGATCATTATGCCGCCTCCTTGAACAAGCGGTAGTGCCGTCTTACCGCCAACGGCAACGCCCAACTGACAGTCAGTACGAACGATGCCAGCAAGCCCAGCAAAATTCCATACAGGCCAAAGATCGGCGCCAAAGTCCATTGCAGGACGACACTGATAACCGCCTGGATCGGTACATAGATCCAGAAAGGCCTCAAGTCGCTCATGCTTTGCAGAATCATGGCGAAGGTATCGGTCCATACCCTAACCATATAGTAGATGCCGAGAAAAACAATCAAGGCAAGAGGAACGACAATTTGCTCCTTTGGTGCGAGGATGCGCACCGCTACCGGCATCAGCCAGATCAGCGACAGGCTGCACAGCGCCATAAAACCAAGCCCCAATGATAGGTATTTCTTCATGCGCGCCTTGACGATTTTCCAATTCTGGTTGGCGATCTCTTCCGCAAAAATCGGCCACAGTGCCGCCAGCACTGCACCGTAAATAAAAAAGGCCAACCCGAAAACCTTGGTGGAGATGTTGTATACCGTTATGTCGTAGGCCTTCAAAAATTGCGACATCACCACATAATCGATTTGCAGCACGGCGGCCGCCATAATGGCAAACCCCCAGAAATGGCTCGCCCGCCGGGCGATCTGAGCAAAACAGCTTGCGTCAAATGTCGAAACCCTTTTGGCGCTAGTCACAATCTGGTAGAGCAACGCAATCAACGGCAAAGCGGCTGTCGGCAATATGTATGTGACCAAGCTCAGGTAGAGCTTGTCGGGCACTGCACTCTGGTTAACCAACGCAATGCCACCAAGCCCGATGAGGGAAGCGATCGCGGGTACGATATTTGACCAATAACCTTTTTGTTCCGCATACCATATCTTGTAGGCGATCCCGCCTATGCTCGCGCCGATCAACAAGGCACCGACAGACGCAAACATCTTCACTTTCTCTTGATCGTCCATGAATGCAAACTGTTTGAGATATAAAGGACCAATATATGGACTCACTAGATACAACAACCCAATCGTCATGACAAGAAAGAAGATCGCCAAAACACCCGCAGCAACCGTATATCCCTCTCGGGGTTTCATTTTAGCCCTGGACTCGGAAACATAGTTTTGGGCGCTAACCCCAACACCGAAATCGGCAAGCACATACCATCCCCCCAATCCCATAAAGAGGGCGAATACCGCATATTGCTCAAGACCAAGCCCAGTTATCAAGGTTCGCACGCTCGCCAGTTGGACCAACGCAACGATAATTCGGCTTATCCAAGCACTTCCTGCCACTAGGAGGTGTTTGGGTAACCAGATACGGAGGCGATTGCTCAAAGGGATGGCGTTAGATATGAGACTCACTCGAAATCCATTCCACCATACGGGTAACGCCATCACGCGCAGACACCTTTGCTTCCCACTGAATCAGGCTTTGGGCTTTCGCCAAATCTGCCACAAAAACTCTCTGATCGCTCTCCCTTGGTGGAAGCTTCGTATACGTTAATTTTGTCCCGGTAATTTCTTCCAGCAACACGAACAACTCCAGCAGCGACAGGCTGTTAGCCATGCCACCACCAACATTGAAGGCTTGACCTTTCGCCGCCTCAATCTTGTCCAGAGCTGAAAAATAGAGCCGAATCATATCGTCCGCGTGTAAAACATCCCTCACCTGCTTGCCATTGCCTGAAATGGTGAATGGCTCCAGCAGGCAACCTTCCTTGGCCTCCAGTGCCTTCTGACAGAACCAGCCCACCCACCCCTGGTCGTAAGTAGCAAACTGGCGTCCGCCGTACATGGAGGAGTGTCTGAACACGATGGTCTTGAGACCGTAAATGCGTGCATAGTCGAGCATGTACTGGTCTGCCGCCCCCTTCGAACACCCGTAAGGCGAGTGAAAGTCGAGAGGGGTGTTTTCTCCGAAGCCGCTTGGTTTGTCAATGCATTCGTAGCGCGTCGCCGTTTCCCGATATTGGTACTGCTCCAAGTCACCGTAAACCTTGTTGGTGGATGAGTAAACAACCAGCGCATGGGGCACGTATTTGCGCACCGCTTCCAACAAATTGAATGTGCCCAGCGCATTGACTTCGAAATCCATACGTGGATTGGCAATGGATGTTGTCATTGCCACTTGACCAGCCAAATGGAAAACCGAATCGGGTTTGAATTCTTTTACAACACGCAACACATCATTAGCGTTGCGGATGTCACCATGAATAAATTTGAATGGACCTTGTGATTGCAACCACGTCAGGTTTTCCAAGCTGCCCGCACGATAAAGGTTATCAAACACCATCAGGTCGTAGCCTAACTTGATGGCATGAGCAGTGAGATTGCTGCCAAGGAAGCCACAGCCCCCAGTGATAAGTAATTTCATGAATACTTTCTTTCTTGGTCGATTGCTTGTTTTAAACCGGTTTCAATGTCGCAAGGGCAACTCCAGCCCAATGCTTCCAGTGCGCTAGTATCTGCTTGCGAGAACATCACCTCACCTGCTCGATAGGGTAGGGCCCCAAAATTCAAACGGGTTGTGGATGCGGTTAAGCGATGGATCATTTCAACAAACTTCTTGACTGAGGTAGCCACGCCACTGCCCACATTGAATTCCATGAAACCTTCATCAAATGATTCTCGTTTATCAAGCAACAACAAATATGCTGCAACCACATCGTCGATGTAAATGAAATCGCGTTGCTGCTCGCCCAGCGTCAATTTCAATTCGGGCACATTGGAAATACAACTATTGATAACGTGCGCGGTGAATTTTGTTTGTTCGTCACCGGGTCCATAAAAGTGTTCCAGTCTCAAATTTAAGAAGCGAATTTTTTTCTGTCCAGAAAAGTACCGCCCCCATTCTGCGAATTGCCCCTTGGATAGCGCATAGGGGTTCAGATATTTATCCAGTACCGTATCGGTGTTCATAAATAGCCCGACATCCGAAGCGGTAGCCGCATCAATCAATTTGAGGGGAAACACCAGATTAGCCTCCAGCACTTGGCTTATGCTTTCACCATTTCGGCCATAACAGGCTGCGGTATGAATCACCGCATCAATCTTTCCATGCTGGGTAAATAACTTGGACACATTCGCTTCATCTACGTCATGCAAAGTGAGCTTGGGCAAAATGCTTTCGATCCGACGCAATGAGGATGACTTCCTTTTCAATCCTACAATTTCGCAATCTTTGGCAAGCAAAGTTGTGGCTAGATGACTACCCAGATAGCCAGTTATCCCCGTTAGCAAAATACGCATCGGCTTCAAACTAGAAGTTCACACCAAAAAACGTTTCGATCTTCTCAACCACGAAACTCAGCATCTCTTCGCTCAGGCCGGGATATACGCCGATCCAGACTGTGTCGTTCATTATCCGGTCGGTATTGGTGAGCTCGCCGCTGACGCGGTAAGTCCGGCCTTCGAAGTAGGGCTGACGGGTGAGATTGCCGGCAAACAGCAGGCGCGTGCCGATCTTGTATTGATCCAGGTATTTCAACAGCTCAACACGCGCGATGCCTGCCGATTCCCGCACGGTGATCGGGAAACCGAACCAGGATGGTTCGCTGCCTGCGGTGGCTTCCGGCAGGATCAGGAATTCTTCGCAGGATTTCAGGCGTTCCTTGAGGAAGGCGAAGTTGTGTTTGCGCGCCTCGACGAAACCCGGCAGCCTATCCATCTGCGCCAGTGCACAGGCGGCCTGCATGTCGGTGATCTTGAGGTTGTAGCCCAGGTGCGAGTAGGTGTACTTGTGGTCATAGCCGAGTGGCAGCGATCCCAACTGCCAGCCAAAGCGTTTGCCGCAGGTGTTGTCCTTGCCCGGACCGCAGTAGCAATCACGACCCCAGTCACGGAATGACTCGATGATGGTGCGCAACTCGCCGTCCTTGGTGAATATCATGCCGCCCTCGCCCATGGTGATGTGGTGCGCAGGATAGAAGCTGCAGGTGGCGATGTGGCCGAAGGTACCGACATGCTGTCCTTTGTAGCGCGAACCGAGCGCGTCACAGCAATCCTCGATGACCCAGAGGTTGTGTTTCTTCGCTACTGCCATGACCGCATCCAGATCGAACGGGTTGCCCAACGTGTGGGCGATCATGATGGCCTTTGTTTTGGGGCTGACTGCCGCTTCGATCTTGTTCGGGTCAATGTTGTAGGTGGGAATGTCCACATCCACGAACACCGGCACCATGCCGTTCTGCAGCATGGGGTTCACCGTGGTGGGAAAACCTGCCGCGACGGTGATGACTTCGTCGCCCGGTTTCAACGCACGTGCCCCCAGCTTGTGCGAAGTAAGTGCGGTAAATGCCAGCAGGTTGGCCGATGAACCGGATGTGGTGGTCAAGGCGTACGGCACGCCGACGAATTCGGCGAAGCGCTTCTCGAATGCCTCATTGAAGCGCCCGGTGGTGAGCCATCCGTCCAGGGACGCCTCGACCATGTTCTTCAGTTCGGCAGCACCGAGCACCTTGCCGGAAGGCGGCACGACGCTGGTGCCGGGTTGAAATTCCTTTTCACGGTATTTGAGTGCTGCAAGATTCGGGATATCTAACGTCACCAAACGGCGCAGTACCTGTTCATATCCTTTGTCGCTAAGTTGTGCGACCGGCTTTTCAATTCGGCTGATATGCAAATTAAAAATCTTGTCCACACGTATGTGGCTTTGGTGTTTGAGCGGCTCTCCCGAAAAGTCTGCTGACCCGAGGGCGAAACCATGTGCTTCATTAACCGCTGTCCTGGTAATGAACGCGATGCGTACATCATCGTTTTCATCCTTGCCGGACAATGCCAGCACGGGTCTTTTCTTTTTGTTGCTCAGATCGCTGAACGGGAAGTGCGCACTGTAAATCGTGCCCGGAATAATCTCACAGGTCATTCCAGCAATCCTCTTCTGCACTGTTGAGGACATTCCTGGCAAAACCGCTTTCATCCATCAGCTGTGCCATAGCCAAACCTTCTTGCTGCGCTGCCGCTTTGGAAGATGCGCGAGGAAAAACGACAACCTCGACTTCGTCCCCCATTTCGGGCGGAAGAACCAGATGAATGGTATGGTTTGCGTCTGCCGTTAATTGTTTGCGTAATACGCCACTCATGTTCGTACCCTTTTTGCGTAAATTTCAATTTGTTCCAGCGTTGCTGCATTCATGTTTTTATTCTGATGATAATCTCTATGCCACTTCACGATTTGTTCCAGCGTTTCATCCAGATGCCATTTTGGATGCCAGTCCAGGCGTGCTTTTGCCTTGGAGCAATCCAGCTTCAGGTAATGCGCCTCGTGGGGATGGTCACCCCCATCCAGCACCCAGCTTGCGCCCTTACCCCATGACTCGGTCAGCTTCTCCACGATCCATTGCACCGGCTTGGCATCTTCATCGTTTGGCCCGAAATTCCACCCTTCGGCGTAGGCCGCACCTTCTTCGTAAAGCTTTTGTGCCAGTACCAGATAGCCGGACAGCGGCTCCAGCACATGCTGCCACGGGCGGATTGCATGCGGGTTGCGGATATTGACCGGCTTGCCTTGCGTGATGGCGCGCATTATATCCGGAACGAGGCGATCTTCAGCCCAATCGCCGCCGCCGATGACATTGCCGGCACGTCCGGAAGCAATGGCGACGCCATGCATTTTGTATTTGTCCGGATGAAAATATGAGTTGCGATAGGCGGCCGTCACCAGCTCCGCACAGCCCTTGCTGTTGCTGTAGGGATCATAGCCGCCCATCGCTTCGCTCTCGCGGTAGCCCCATACCCATTCGCGATTCTCGTAACATTTGTCGCTGGTCACGTTCACGACGGCCTTGACGCTGTCCGTGCCGCGCACCGCTTCGAGCAGATTCACCGTGCCCATCACGTTGGTCGAATACGTTTCAACCGGTTCGATATAGGAATAACGCACCAGCGGTTGTGCAGCCATGTGGATCACGATCTCGGGCTGGTGTTCGGCAAATGCCTTGCGCAGATGGGCCAAATCGCGGATATCACCGATGATACTGGTCATGCCTTCGCCGACCCTGGCGACCTCGAACAGGCTGGGGTTCGTCGGCGGGGCCAGTGCATAACCAATCACCTGCGCGCCCATGGACTGCAACCAGAGCGATAACCAGCTTCCCTTGAAACCGGTGTGCCCGGTGATGAACACTTTTTTTCCCTGGAAAAAAGTGCTCGGTGATGGTTGATTGTTAATTGTTGAACTCATTCACTAACTCGCTTTAGTTGTGATGCGCGAAGGGCGGATATCTTCTTTACCAATTCTATGACTGAATGACGGACGTCCTGGTAATCGTCTGCACCCAAG
>Ga0307376_10002659_pt1 | contig 17282 bp, 8 predicted proteins | sample TR2MG_FD_202536 | JGI IMG/M metagenome (GOLD analysis project Ga0307376, IMG submission 202536) | Soil microbial communities from Risofladan, Vaasa, Finland - TR-2 | ecosystem: Environmental > Terrestrial > Soil > Coastal area > Acid sulfate soil | place: Finland: Risofladan, Vaasa | collected...
GCCGCCTGAAGGTCAACTCGATGCTGCTGGACGTACTCCTCGACCCGCCGGGCCTGCGCAACAAGCAGAGCGGCAAGGCCTTCGAGATCGACCTGGATGGCAGCCCGATGGACACCGCCGACGACGTCACGGTCGAGGTACTGAAGGGCAGCACGATCAAGATCGGCGGAACCAAGGTGCCCGACGGCATGATCGACAGCGTCATCAATGCCTACATTATCGAACTTGGGCGCGAGCCTACGCCCCCGGAGATCATGGACGAGTTGATCAACTCGCCGTACTTCAGATGAGCGAGTTCGACGACATCTTCCGCAACCAGGTCCGCGATCGGGCGAACGTAGAAACGGCGCGCGTCGGCACCGCCGTAACGCTGCACAACACCCAGCCCGACCAGGTCGCGAAAAGCCGCAAGATCGGCCAGACCCTGGGATACCCGACCGGGGTCGTCGAGGCCGCGCCGGAGCTGTTCCAGCAGCGGGTCGATCAACAGCAGGCCGTCAGGCTCCTGTCCGACGCTCCGCAGACCACCAGGTGGATGCAGGACTTCGAGAACCAGCAGCTGGCCCGCGATGACCTGCCCAACCTGACCTGGTGGGAGAGGTTCGGAAACACGCAGTTTGGCAAGGGCCTGAGAACCGGGGGCACCGGCTTCAAGCAGATCGGCACGGCGGTCGGGACAATCCCGTCGGCGTCGATCCGCAACAGGTCGCGCGAACAGCTGGAGCTTTTCGACAAGGTCCGCGAGATGGAGCCGGAGACCGCGCGTCACGAAATGGCAAGCGCGCTCGGCATCGATCCGATGAGCGACGCCGCCTCTCTCGCGCACGGGTTTCTCGTGGCGGACGATGATGGCCGGAAAAAGATGATTGCCCGCTCGGCACGACTGGTGGCCTCCTCCGAGGAGACCATGAAGCCGATCATCGCGAAGGTGCTTGAATACTCGGAACACATGAAGAAAACACAAGGCCGGATGCCGAACTTCACAGACATCAGCGACGCCGAAGATTTCGGCGACTGGCTGGCGTTCAGCACAGGACAGGCAATCCCCTTCCTCGCGGCCATCATGGTTGCTGGCGCGCTCGGAGGCACACCGGCCATCGTCGGCGGCGGTTATGCTATGGGCGTCGGAGACATCCAGTCCCAGCTCATCGATGAAGGCATCACCGACAAGCCTGAGATAGCCGTACTTGGCGGCGCGCCTTACGCCGCCCTGGAGGCTCTTGGCCCGGCGGCGCGCATGTTCAGAGGCGTGTCCGGCGATATGCTGCAGCAGGTCGCGGAGGGATACTTTCGCAGGTTGGGCAAGGAAATCCCGAAAAGCGCCATCGAGGAGTTCATCAACGAGGCGGGTCAGGAGATCGTGGCCGACATCTCCGTCGCGCAAGGGGGCGGCGCGCCGGTTGAGCTGAACGACGAGACGCTCTTGCGCTGGTTCAATGCCGGAATGGCGGGCATGGCCCCCGGCGCTTCGATGGCCCCGATCACGGCGATCCAGAGAAAGGATGCCGCTGCCCACGCGAAGGCTGGAACGACAGCGGAGCAGCTTGGCCAGGTCGACGAGATGGCATCCAGCTCCAAGCTCCGCGAGCGCGCTTCAGAGAAATTCCAGGAGCATCTCGAAGCTGCTGGCCTTGGCGACAGTCACATCCAGATCCCGGCGGCGGAGGTGCAGACCTTCTACCAGTCCGAGCTGAGCGACGAGACGCTCGCCCAGCTCGGGGTCGAGCGCACGGACTTCGAGGCCATGCTGGCAACCGGCGGTGACATCTCGGTGCCGATGGCCAACTACGCCACGCACTTCGCCGGGACCGATACGGCAGCGATGTTTGCCGAGCATGGCGTCTTTGACGATACGGAAATGTCGGTCGCAGAAGCGCGGGCCTACGAGGAGGGTGTCGGCCAGGAGGTCGTCACTGCCCTGGAGGCCGACATGGCCGCCAACCGCGAGCAGGTCACAGACATCCGCGAAAGCATGAGGCAGCAGCTGACGGCTGCGGGGCGCACGACCAGGGTCGCCGACACGGAGGCGCTGGTGTTTTCGTCTCTCTGGGAAACCCTGGCCAGGAAAAAAGGTGCCGCAGCTGACGCTCTTGCCAGTCGGTTCGGCCTAGAAGTTCGCGGCATGAGCGACATCCTCCCAGGTGGTGCCGCGGACAGGGTGGCGGCGGGGATCGACCCGGCAGCAAGTGAACCGTCGCCGCCCACGCCGGAGACGGTGTTCCAGCAGCCCGCCGCGAAAGACATGGAGATCGAGGTAGAAATGGACGATGGAGCAACCGAAACCCTGCCCGCCGGACAGGTCTACGAGGCCTACCAGGCGCGGCAGAACGACGCCCAGTCCCTGCTGAACTGCCTGATCAATGCGTAAGCCACTCAGGATGCGTCGGCGCGACATCGCGCCCAAGGTGGTGGAAGCTCCGCCGCCCCAGGAAGTCATCCGCCTGGAGAAGATCATCGAGCGCGAGCCGTCCGCCGACCTCACAGAGACCGAGGCTCAGTTGCGGGCGCTGCGCAGTGAAGTCAAGGAATTGCGTCAGCTCCTCGCAAAGCTGCCGCAGGGCAAGCGGGCACCGGAAAACTATCGGTTCTACCCGCACCGTGGGGCGGACGGCCTGATCCAGCATGTCGACGGGATCGTCCTCAGTGACACCCCCAGCCTTCTTGAACGCGCTGCCACAAGCGTCCATTAACACCAGAACACAGAGGTAGAACGATATGGCTTTCGTAGCAGCAGACTGGACCATCCTGAGAACGGCTGGGGCGAACCCCAATGAAATCGACTACGTCGGCGACGCCCATGCTGGCGCTTCGCCGAGTTACGCCACGACCATCGAGCTGCACCGCGCGCTGCAGGATTTCGCGGATGACCAGACGGATGGCACCGAGGAACTCTCCATCGTCGATCAGGTGCCATCCCAGCGCGGCGGTGTCGACACCAACATCACGCTTCTGAACGGCTACCACATCACGCCGACGGCGGCAGAGCATGTCTACGACGGCTCGATCAGCCAGACCCACCCGGTCAACGGCGGTCAGATTTACGACGGCATCCAGAACTTCGGAACGGCGAACAGCATCCAGATCATTCAGGATGGCGCGCGCCTGACCAACGACTTCTGGAACGAAGCGAAGATGATTGCGGCGACTGCTGACGCTACATCGAACACCTCGCACCGCTTCATGATCCTTGTGCGCGACACTGGCACCGACATCGACGGTCGGCGACTGATCGGCACGCAGCGCGTCTATAGCACGGTCTATAACGAGTTTGCGATCGGCGGCGGCACCAACCGTGGTAACAACGTCCTCGCGCTCAACGCGACCTCCAACCTCAACAACCCGACGGCGCAGGGCACCATCGCCGCGCTGACGTTCGTCATCGCCGAAGGCTACATCGGGATCGACGGCGACGGCAACGGCGCGGATGAGTTCTACTATGTCGAATGGGACATGAATGGGAACTCCAAGAACGAGGCCTACGAGTACAGCCAGAACATGGTCCGCGAAGGGGTCTCGGTCACGCCGGTCAACGGCACCTTCGGGCTTGATCCGAACATCTTCCGGGGTATTACTCACTCTGTCGCACTTAGCGGCGGCGCGGGCACCTGGGTCGAGCCGGAAAGCCTCTCCTGGGGCACGGGCGCAACGGCTGGCACGGGCCAGTTGCTTGCCGTCGATAACACCGCAGGCGCAAGTTCGACGATCCTCTACATGCAACTCCTGACCGGCGTTGTGCCTGCCGCCAACACCATAACCGGCAACGGCGGCGCGACGGCCACGGCGGGCACGGTCACCACCCAGATCGTCAGCACGCCGCCAATCGGAGCCTCGACGGGCACGAACATCAAGGGCGCGTATGGTGTCGGTATCCAGGAAGCCGATCTGGCTGCTGGCGACACGCTGATCGACCTCACCGGGGCGGCGAACAACGCGCCCAACAACGTGCAGTTCGATGTCATCGGGCTGAATATCACCGGCACAGCAGACTATGTGCTGGTCGGCCCGGACAGTGCAGGTTCGCTGAACACGGCCCAGATGACGCTTGCGGTCACTCTTTCCGGCGCGACGGAAACACAGGTGAATGTGGGCACCGGCAACATCCCGGTCGACACGCCCGCCACCGGCACCATCCGTGTCGAGCGGGACAGTGGCGAGTTCACCCGGCACGCCTATACCGCGATCGACGGCACCCACACGTTCTTCACGATCGCCAGCACCGACTTCTCGACGGACAATGCGACACTGACCACCAACGACGTGTTCATTTCCTACATCGACAAGGTGGCAACCGCGACGACGGAGAGTTTCAACACCGTGTTTAACGCAACCAGGGCGCTTCGGGTGATCGTGCGCAACGGCGGGGTGACAGGGCCGAACCCGATCGTGCCGATCGACGTTGCCGGATCGCTCGGCAGTGGCGGCGGCGCGACGACGATCTCGCGGGTTCTGGATACCTGATAGATGACGGTCGCGACGTACTCCACAAACCTCGCCGACATCTATGCGGGGGCGGGATCCATTTCTGGGTGGTCCGCCCTCGGCGGCGGTGCGTCGGGCCTGAACGCCGAGACCGACTTCTTTATTCAGGGCACGGGCTGTACGTCGAAGAACGCCTTCGCGTCCACTGAGAAAGGCATGATCTACAATAACGGCAGCGATGCGGGCGGGTCCGGCACCGACGGGGCCTACCTGATGTGGATCACCCACCTCACGCCAAACTCGGTGAACACGATCGCGGCGGGCGGTATCTCTATGGTGATCGGTTCCGGGACCGGGGATTATCTGGAGTATTACGTCGGTGGTCGTGACACCATCGAGTTCGGCGGCTGGATACTCGCGGCGGTGAACGAGGCCGACCCGGGCGACAAGACGACCGGCTCGCCATCCGCCACGGTGGAGAGCCACTTCGGGGCGCTGTTCGATCTGCCGTCCGGCGGCCCGACCAAGGGTGCGCCAAACGCGGTCGACGCAATCCGCTTCGGTCGCTGCGACATCGTGATCCTGAATGGCACCGGGGCAGACCCGGAGGCCACCTTCGACGGGATCATCACCAACCTGGAGACCGCGACCAACCGCTATGGCCTTCTGGTTCGGAAGGACGGCGCGTACTACAATTCCGGTCTGCTGCAGTTCGGGTCTGCCGGAACGGCGGTCGAGTTCTCAGATGCGAACAAGACGATCTTCCTGCGCGACCATCCGCACGTCACGGCCAACTTCCACACTTGGGAGGTGCAGAACGCCTCAAGCGTTATTAGCCTGACCAGCATCTCGGCAAAGGCGCTCGGCACCACGTCGCGTGGCAGATGGATCACGACAGACGATGCGACAGTAACCCTAACATCGTGCAGCTTTATCGATTGGGGAACATTTGAATTTGATTCGAACACCACGGTTGATGCCTGTACCTTTCTTGGGTGCAAGCAAATCACACCAAATGGTGCTGATATGGCTGGGTCCAGTTTTCTGCTGTCTGATGTTTCAGCGGATCAGGCCGCAGTCTATGAAACCCGCTCCACAGCAGCCGAAACCGACCTCGTGGAGTATACGGGCTGCACTTTCTCGCAGGGGCCAGCCGCGCACCACGCCATCCGGTTTTCCAGTACGGTCGATGAAAACCTGACACTTACTGATTGTGCCTTCAACGGCTTCGACAGCACGGCCAACGCCAACGGGTCCACATTCAGATTTGATGCGACCACCGGCTCTCTGAACCTGACCCTCAACAACTGTACAGTCGATGGCAGCCCGGCAAGTGCGGCGAATATCGGCATTGATGATGCGGCGGGAATTTCAGTGACCGTCATAACTGGCGCGGTCGCGGTCCAGGCCACCGCCGCCCTGAAGGACGGCACGCCGGTCGAGAACGCGCGGGTCTATCTCAAGGCGTCGAACGGCACCGGACCGTTCCCCTTCGAGGAGACCGTCACGATCACGCGCTCCGGCACCACGGCGACGGTCTCGCATACCGCGCATGGCATGGCGACCAACGACAAGATCGTGCTGGAAGGGATCACCGACAAGGTCGAGGACAACTTCAAGATCTTCCAGATCACCGTCCTGACCGCGAACAGCTACACCTACCAGACCACGGCGAGCGGATCGACCAGCTACACCGGCACGATCCTGTCCACCTTCGTGGCGCTCTCAGGCCTCACCAACGCCAGCGGCATCCTCAGCACATCGCGGGTCTACCCCACCAATCAGCCGATTGTGGGATGGACGCGCAAAAGCACAAGCACGCCGTTTCTCCAGGAGGGCGTCCTGGTCGGAACGGTCAACAGCAACACAGGGTTTGCCGGAACGGCTGTGATGCTGGCGGATGAATGATGGGGGTCACCGATGGCTTTGACAGTAGACTACAGCGTGACGCCGTTCCTGATCACGATCCCGCAATCCGACCTGACCCTGGACACAGGCACCAGGTACACGCTCACGGTCGATGAGTTCTGGCTCCTGCTGCGGGATTTCACGGACAACCAGAATGCGATGCCGCACCCGAAACTCTATTTTCGCATCCCGGCCACCTCGTCGACGCCATCGATCACGACGATCAACGAGACCTACTACGCGCTGCAGTTCGAGGACGGCATGTACTCGGTGAACATCATCAACGGCAACACCAACATCCGCGAGGTCGAGGTCAAGAACCAGGTTTCGGTCAACACCAACAACACGACCGGCTTTGTCACGGTCGCCGCTGGCGTGTCAGAGGACAGGCTCACGGACATCTGGCAGTACCTGAACCTCGACGCCACCAACCCGGTCTCGATCAATGACACCCAGATCAGCGTGGGTGCGATCACGATCGACATCACCGGAACCACCACGAAAACCTTCACGCGGCAATGAGCCTGACACCGCTCGGCCTCGGCACGCAGGGGCGCTATGACTTCGGCGCTGACTACCCGCTGTCTCTCGGAACGCAGGGACGCTTTCGCACCGACGGCATCGTGCCGTTCGACCCGGTCACCGGCGGTGGCGGCGGGTCGCCGCTCCCGGGCGAGGACACTGCCCGGCAGCGTCTCCGCAAAATCCAGCTCGATGATGAAAGGGTCCTCATGGCCGTGATCAAGAAATTCCTGGAGATGCGACGGGATGGCTAGTCTCGCAACCTGCCTCGGGCTGCAGAGCTTTGCGCCGGAGGACATCGCGGAAATCCAGGGGTTCATCCGCTCCAGTGGCGGCGACGCTGCAGCCGGTGTGCAGGCCTATCTCGACAGTCTGACGGCTGACATGCAGGAGCTGGCCGACCAGGTCGCCAGGTCTGTCGGCATGATGGAGGGCGGTATCGTTCCGCCGGAGGGCGCGAGCGGCGAGATCGTGGCCCTGGTGCGCAAGATCAACGAAGGCGTCTCGGCGCAGGACCTGCTGGATGACCCGGCAATGTCCGACGCGCTGGACAAGATGCTCGCGATCCCCGAAACGATGTCTGAGCAGATAGCCGACGACGTCGAGGCGCGCGTCGCATTTGTCGCAGACCGCACCTACACGGACCCGGTCACCGGCGAGAGCATCGAGGGTGGTGCCGCGCTTCTGCGCCGCGTTTGGGAGGAGAGCGCGCAATGGGCGGACGGTGTCCGCTCGGAAAAGCAGATCATTGTCTTGATTGGCGCGCCCGCAGCCGGTAAAAGCACATTGGCCGAGCGGCTTGCCCGCGACACCGGGTCTCGTATCCTCGACGGCGACGAGATCAAGAAGTTCATCCCAGAATATCAGAACGGCATCGGCGCGGCGGCGGTCCACGAGGAAAGCTCCGCGCTGCTCAAGATGCTGATGCCATCCGCGCTGGAGACGGGCGACAATCTGATCTTGCCAAAGGTCGGCGACAATGCCGCGAAGCTGCGAGGCCAGATCGCCGACCTGCGAAGTGCAGGGTACACGGTGGATGTCGTGGCGATGGAGGTCGATCCAGAGGAGGCGTTCCGCCGCATGGTCGGGCGCTTCGTCAATACCGGGCGTCTGATCCCGCCAAAATATGCACTCGACGCGGCCACCAGGCCGCCACAAACTTATGCTGAACTGAGAGCGAAAGGAGAGGCCGATGGCTTCGCCAAGATCAACAACAACCAGCCCTTCGGGCAAGCCCCCACCATCATCGAAGACCGAACGGTTGGACAGGTGGTTGGAGGACTACGACAGTCTGATAGCCTCGCCGGAAGAGATGGAGGGCTACCGCAAGTCAGCCGAGCTGCTGGGGCTGAAGCTCAAGGACTGACGCTTTTCCAGGCACCAGCCGGAGGCCTGCGGTTCGATCGCGGCGGGTACGACTGGAGGGCCGACCCCGCGCCAGGAGCTGACAAGCGGATCGCAACCAGGTTCCCGCAGCAGGTGCAGTCCACAGAAGATCCGGTCGCCGACCCCACGCTCCAGATTGACACGACGACGATGCAGGCCGCGCCAGCGCCGTTTGCGCACAACATGTCGCTGATCCCTGAGTATCCTTCGATGGAGGACATCTCAGGCGACCCGGACGAGATTGCCCGGCAGTTCACGGAGCGGGTCAAGGATAACCTGGTTTGGCTCTACAACGCCGCGCCGGAAATCCTGCGGACACGCGGGTGGCATTGGTACGACGGCGCGCGGCGTATCGCCGAGACCTGGTCGGATAGGTATGGCTTGCCGGTGCAGTCAGTTGCAGGCGCGCTGGCGGCCCTCAGCCCGCAGAAGGATTGGTTCCAGAACGTCTCCCTGGCGGAGCGCGTTCTGGACGTGATGGTATTCGGGCGCGACATCCGCTGGTCGGCGGCGATGACACGCAAGTGGAACTCGATCCCTGCGCTGTCGAAGTACGGCGACACCCTCAAGGCAATCAAAGGCAAGACCGTCCAGCAGCTGATCGACGAGGGCGCGCCTGCCCCACATATCGCCGCGTGGGTGCGGACCTACGACGAGACGTTCAACGATCGCTCCTATTCCGTCCTGACGCCGGAGGGCGATCTGCTGCCCGCCACAGGCAACAAGGTGGCGTGGGGGTCGCTCGCCGAGATAGCCAAGGCAGTCAAGGTGATCCTTGACCCCGACATGGCCAGCGTGTCGGTGGAGATGGGTGGCAACCACAAGGTCCGCTCGTTCTACAACAACATCGTCACCCCAAACGCTTTGGCTGGCGATGTGACAATCGATACCCACGCCGTGGCGGCGGCGCTGTTGCGCCCGCTGTCGCAATCCTCTCCCGAGGTCAGCCATGCGTTCGGTACGGGACTTGAAGCCAAGAAGCAGCCCGAGGGATACAGGGGTGCCAAGGGCGCAGGTATCGCTGGAGCGAAGGGCCTTTATGGTGTATACGCGGACGCTTACCGCGCCGCCGCCCAGGCCGTCGGCATCCTGCCACGGCAGCTGCAGTCGATAACCTGGGAGGCGGTGCGGCTGTTGTTCCCGGACGCGCAGAAGCGCGGCAAGATGGGGCGGAGCGTCGAGGCCATCTGGCGCGGCGAAGGTACGGTAGAGGAGAAGAGAGATGCAGCGTTTGCAAGTGCCGGGGGCATTGGCGATCCGGCTTGGGCAGGAGCCGGTAGTGGAGCTACTGATCCACGACAACAAGCCACTTACCAGGGCGAACTATCTTCTCGTGGCCGGACTGACGGAGGACGAGATGACGCCGGAGCTGGAGATGGAGCTGCCGGAGCAGTTCCAGATAACGGAGGACGGGAAGCAGCCGCCGGAGGTGGAACTGATGCCGTTGACGCCGCTGGAGTACGCGGAGCATCTGGGCGGGCCTCTTTCCGAGGACGAGAAGCGCAACCCATCGCCGTCCACGGCGAAAAGGAAGGCCGCCCAGTCTACGAAATAGACGACCCGGCGCTGTTCAAAGACCTCATTTCAGAAGCACAGAAAGACCTCGGGCCGGTTGGCCCGCAGGTCACCGTCTATGACGACTATGCGGGCAAGCGCCTGTTCCTGTTCGACCAGGGGCTGAGCGGCTTCGCCCTGGATGGCGATGACATCATCTCGGTGTTCAGCGTTCCGGGCACGCCGCCCAAGGCCGCGCAGCGCGTGATGGAGGTCGCGGTCGCGGAGGGTGGCCGCAGGCTCGACGCCTTCGACACGTTCCTGCCGCGCATCTATGCCAAGGCTGGTTTCCGGGCGGTCGCCGCTCTGCCGTTCAGCCGGGAGTTCGCCCCGGAAGGCTGGGACTACGACTTCATGGCCGAGAACTTCGGCGACCCGGAGCCGGATGTGCTGTTCATGGTCTACGACCCGGCCAACGCCTCGCCCGAGACCGACAATGTGGTGGCCGAGTACGACGACGGGCTGGCGGCACAGAAGGCGGCGCTGCCCCGCACGCTGCACCAGTCCGCGCCAGGAACACCGGCCTTCGATGCATGGTTCGGCGACAGCGTGGTTGTCGACGGGAGCGGGCAGCCGCTGGTGGTCTATCGTGGCGAGCACGGCAGGCGTGGCGATGAAGATTTCCAGTCGCGGGCAGGCTCCTTGACCTTCGGCAGCGCCAGCGCCGCCAGCTTCTACGCGGAAAGCCCGAACGATTATAATGACGTTGCGCAGCAGCCAGTCGTGATGCCTGTATACCTCTCCGTCCAGAACCCGATCTTTCACCAGAATGACCCATTCGCCGACGTCTCGGAGATCAGCGACAAGCTCGGGCCAGAGGGCGTGGATTTTGTATTTGAGCATTTCGGCGACTGGATGGAGAACACTAACCGCTGGGAGGATAAACTCAGCCATGAGTTCGGCAGCCCGCAGGAGATGTACAGGGAAGCCCCGGAGCGGGCGATCGCGGAGCTTTATTTCGACGCCTATCCACTCCTCGACGATCCCCGCTTTGTCGCTATGGCCGTCGCTGCCGGATACGACGGAGCGATAACCGACGGTTCAGGTGAGACCGGCGGTGAAAACGAGTATCGGGTGTTCAGCCCAAGCCAGATCAAATCGGTTTTCAACCAGGGCACCTTCGATCCGAACGATCCCCGCATCCTGATGCAGTCCGCGCCGGGCGCACCGGCCTTCGATGCGTGGTTCGGTGACAGCAAGGTCGTCGACGAGGACGGCCAGCCCCGCGTCATGTACCACGGCACGACCGCTGACATCAGCGAGTTCAAGATACCGAGCTTCTTCAGCAGCGACAGCGACGAGGCGAGCGCCTACACGTTCTGGTCCCCCCTCAAGTGGCGTGAGAAGGTTCTGAAGAACCCGAAGTACAACCTCATCGACGGCACAGAGTTCGCCGGTCGCCTCCCCTACGTCGGCATCATCGGCGACATCCCCAACACCGGCGAGGTGTGGGCGACCGACGACGGCGTCGCGCGCAGAAACGAAGGCGGCACGATCGACCTCTTCCCCGATCTCGTCGTCGTCTACGGCACGTATGACGGCAGCCTCGACACGATCGAGGTCGTCGAAGGCGACGCCCGCGCCGCCGCCGAGGAGACCGTGAAAGAGTACCTGGAGGCGATCGACCGCAGGGCGGGGCCAGACGAGGGCGTAGGGGGCAACGTGCTCCCCGTGTATCTGAGCGTGAAGAACCCGAAGGTCATGGGTGCCTTGGAAGCCAACCGGCTGGGCAAGCGTCTCGGCGTGATGAGCGACGAGGAAGTCGCCACCATGATCGAAGAGCTGAAGGCCGAGGGCTACGACGGTATCGTCACGAGGAGCGATGAGGGGGCCATGTTCCCCGAACTCTTCGATGGCAAGATACCGGACCACGTCATCCCCTTCTACCCGGAGCAGATCAAGTCCGTTTTCAACCAGGGCACCTTCGATCCGAACGATCCGCGCATCCTGATGCAGGGCCAGGACGGCCCGCGCGGGAGCATCGAAATCCCCGGCGGCGGCGTCGACAGCGGCACCACGATCATCCGGCTGATGGAAGGCAACGACCTGTCGACCTTCCTGCACGAGAGCGCGCACTTCTTCCTGGAGGTCATGAACACCCTGTCCAGGGAGGGGCCGGAGCTTGACGGCGACCTGGCCGCGATCCGCAAGTTCGTCGGCGCGAAAGACGGCCAGGACGGGTTCACCACAGAGCAGCACGAGACCTTTGCGCGCGGCTTCGAGGCCTACCTGATGGAGGGCAAGGCCCCGAGCCTGGAGCTGGCCGATGCCTTCTCCCTGATCAAGTCCTGGATACTAAACGTCTACAGGAAGATCGCAGGCGGGACCGGCGTGAAGCTCACCGCAGAGATGCGGGACGTGTTCGACCGGATGCTGGCCACCGAGGATGCCATCGCAGAGGCGCGCGCCGAGATGTCCATGAGCGCGCTGTTCTCCAAAAAGCCGCCTGCAATGACGGACACCGACTGGGGCGTGTATCAGCGGATGGCGCGGCGCAGCTCGGAGCAGGCAGAGCAGCGGCTCCTCAAGCGTATGATGGCCAAGATCACCCGCGAAAAGAAGGCGTGGTTCAAGGAGGAGCGGCAGGCTGTCCGCGAGCAGGTCGAGACCAGGATCAACGAGATGCCAGAGTATCGCCTCATCGAGGCCCTGGGCAATGGCCGCTGGCTGGGCGACGAGGACACCGAGGTTCCAGACTTCCGCATCGACCGCGACACCCTGGTGGCCGAGTTCGGCCAGGACACCCTGGCGGAGATCGATCGCTCCCAGGTCGGCGGCAGGCAGGCGATCTACGGCCCGAACGGATCGACGCCGTCCGAGGTCGCGGAGTTCTTCGGCTTCAGGAACGCACGCGAGATGGTCGACGCCCTGAAGGCTGCAGGCAAGCGCGATGCCGTGGTCGACGCCGAGGCCGACCGGATCATGGACGAGCGTTACGGCGACGTCATGAACGACGGCACCATCGAGGAGGAGGCCATGCTCGCGGTCCACTCCGAGCAGCAGTCCGCCGCCACCGTGGTCGAGGCCCGCGAGCTGGCCCGCCAGATGGGGCGCGACGCGACCGGCATGACATCCCGCGTCTACGCCGCCCGCGCCAAGGACATGATCGGACGCATGACCGTGGCACAGGCTTCGAAGCCCGCACAGTTCCTGGCAGCCGAGAGGAGGGCCGCCAGGGAGGCTCAGCAGGCTTTTGCAAGGGTAGCACGCGGCGGAGACGAGATGGCGCTCAGCGACGCTTACAGAGCCAAGGAGCGCCAGGTTCTGAACCAGCATCTCTACACCGCCGCCCGCCAGGTCCAGGAGGAGGTCACCAAGGGCCGCGAGAAGATGATGCGGTATCGCAAGGCCGACGTCCGCCAGAAGCTGGAAGGCGGCTACATCGAGCAGATCGACGCGCTCCTGGAGCAGCACGACTTCCGCAAGAAGGGACCCGGAGAGGTCGGTCGCGCCCAGTCGCTCGCAGCCTTCGTGGACCAGATGATCGCCGATGGCCGCGAGGCAGAGCTGTCGATCGACCAGCGCCTGATCGACGAGGCGCGCCGCGTCCACTACACCCAGCTGTCGGTCTCCGAGCTGCGCGGACTGTTCGACACGATCGCCAACATCGATCGCCTGGGGCGGTTCAAGAAGAAGCTGATCGAGAAGGCCCGCAAGCGCGACCTGGACCAGAGCGCCCAGCGCGTGGTCGCGGCAGTCAGAGCCAGCCAGAAGGCGAAGCCGGACGACGGCAAGCCGAGGCGCGCGCTCCAGGCCCTGAACCTTCTCAGCAAGCCCGACACGATCATGATACGCATGGATGGCGGCGACGAGTTCGGCCCGTTCTGGGAGGAGATCAAGCGCAGCATCGATGAGGGGTCTGCCGTCGAGCAGGAGATGCAGGTCGACATGGCCAGGAAGCTCGGCGACCTGTTCGACAAGCACTACAACCACAGCGAGGTTCGCGCCCAGCTGAAGCCGGTGCCTGTTCCCGGCGTGGAGAACCAGTGGACGAAGCAGGAGATCATCGCCCTGGCGCTGAACCTGGGCAACCGGGACGGTTACCAGCGCGCGACGGACCCGAACGTCGCGGAGAACCGTCGGCTGACAGACGCGGACATCGATGCCCTGCTCGGCACGCTGACCGAAAATGACTGGCGCTTCATCCAGGAGATGTGGGACCTGATCAACACCTATTGGCCTCAGCTCGCCGAGGTCCAGAAGCGCCGCACCGACGTCACGCCGAAGAAGATCGAGGCCGAGATGATGTATCGCGGCGCGCCCAGCTTCGTGACGGGCGGCTACTACCCGATCAAGTATGACCCTACAAAGGGCAAGGCCGCCGCCCGCGACGAGGAGACGGCCACGGACAAGTACATGACGGCGGGCCACGGATCGACGGCGGCGGTCGCCAACGGCATGACAAAGCAGCGCGAGAAAACCAGCGGCGGTCGCACCCTGCTCTACGATCTCTCGGTGCCGATGACGCACATGCGCGAAACCATCCGCTTCATCGCCCTGTCCGAGGCCGTCGACGCCACGCACCGCGTGCTCAACCATCCCGATGTGTTCGATGCGATGCAGGAGACCGGCAACTCCGACACCCACAAGACGCTGAACCTCTGGCTCCGGGATACGGCGGAAGGGCCGAAGTTCAACAACGATCTCGGCAACACCCTGGCCCGCGTCGTGAAGAACAACTTCACCATGTCCAGGCTGGCGTTCAACCTGAAAACCGTGATCCTCCAGGCGACCGGCCTGTCGCAGTCTGCGGTGGTCATCGGCAAGCGCAACATGCTGCGCGGGATGCGGCTCTACTGGATGAAGCCTGCGGCCACGATCGTGGACACCCTGGCCCTGTCGCCAAAGATGCGCGAGCGCCAGAGCACCTTCCAGAAGGACATCTACGATTTCACCAACGACGTGCAGGCGACCAGTCCGTATGTGAACGCCTTCCGCAAATCGAAGCAGGCTGTCGGCAAGGCCGGGTTCTGGCCGATCGTCGCGATGCAGTTCTATGTCGTGGACATGCCGACCTGGGTCGGGGCCTACACAAAGTACATCGAGGAGTACGACGGCGACGTGACCCGGGCGGCGCTGGCGGCGGACAAGATGGTGGAGCGCGCTCAGGACACCGGCGTCCTGCCCGATCGCGCGGCGGTCGAGCGCGGCACGCTTTCGAAGAACACCCAGCAGGCCGACATCGTGCGGGTGTTCACGACGCTTGGCGGCTACATGCTGACCAAGCTCAATCGCGGTTATGTTCGCGCGCTCCAGGGCAAGGCGAAGATCCAGTCCGCAGAGAGCAGGATCGAGCAGATCGCCGAGGCCACGGGCATGGCGTTTGACCTCACTCTGCTGTTCGCGGCGGAGGCCGTGATGATGGGCCTGCTCTGGGAGCTGCTGGATGACGATGACGAGACCGACGACCTGAACGAGTTCCTGCTGCGGGAGATCGGCACCGGCGTGGTGGCAGGCGTTCCCCTGGTTCGAGACGCCGCAGGCGCGTTCAACGGGTATGGCGGCGGCGGCGTGTACGGCGCGGTCACTGAGGTGCCAGCGAACTTCTACGTCCAGGCGCTCCAGGGTGAGAACGACCGGGCGTTGCGCAGGTCGATCAGCGACGTGGTCGGCATTGTCACCGGCCTTCCGACGACCGCCGCGCTGCGGGCTATCGAGGCGGCTGCCGACAGCGATGTGAGCATCTCCGAGGCGCTGCTCGGCATCAACCCCCTGAACAGGAGATAGGGAATGGCAACGATTGATAGGCTCCAGGGCGCGCGGACATCGAAGGCCATCAAGGCCCCGGTGCTGGCCGCGACCACGGCCAACATCACGCTCTCCGGCGAGCAGACCATCGATGGTGTGGCGCTGGTCTCGGACGACCGGGTCCTGGTCAAGGATCAGACCGACGGCAAAGAGAACGGCATCTACGTCGTGGCCAACGGTGCCTGGACCAGGGCGCGCGACTTCAACAAGGACAACGACATCACCGAAGGGACGACGGTGTTCGTCAACCAGGGCACGGTCAACGGAAATATCCAGATGCGCCTGGCCACGGCGGACCCGGTGATCGGCACGACCAGCATGGCGTTCGTTCGCAGCGGCGGAACCCAGTCACCGACACCTGTCGGCGACGGTGAAATACCGGCGTGGGACGGCACCGACGGGCTGGGGTTCCAGCGAACGGATCTGTACGTCAGCGACGGCGGCGTCGGTGACGTGCGCCTCGGCCTCGGCGTCGTGCCCGAAGCCCAGCTTCATATTCTCGATGAGGCACCGCAGATCAGGCTTGAGGATAGCGACCTCGCCAACTCCGAGATGCAAATCATATTCGACGGGCAGCAGGGCACCATCCGCGTCGACCCTAACGCCGTCGTCGCGAGCAGCTACTTCACCGTATTTATAGATGGGTCGCAGGCGTTCAGGATCAACGCCAACGGGCAGATCGGAACAAACGGTGTCAATCCGATTGCCGACATTCATGTCAGCAGCGCCGCGCCCGCAATTCGCCTGGCCGATACCGACGGGGGCTACGGCCAGATCAACGCCCCAGACGGGAGCCTGACGCTTCAGGCTGACCTCGGGAACACGCAGGCGGGCACGTTCCTCCGCTTCACTGTAGACGGCGGCGAGGTCGCGCGCTTCGATGCAAACGGGCGGCTCGGCCTTGGTGCGACGGTGCCTGATTTCATCCTCGACATGGAGGGCGCAACGGATGCGATGCGCATCCCTGTCGGCACCACGGCGCAAAGGCCAACCCCGCAAACAGGGGCGCTGCGGTTCAACACAACTGCGGGAAGCCTTGAGGTTTATGACGGCTCTGACTGGCTTGGCGTGGCCACCGGATACGAGGAGGGCACATTCACGCCGCAGGTTCAGAATGTTAACGCCTCCGAAGTGGCAACCCACACACTCCAGGACGGGAGCTTCGTCAGAAACGGGAAGCTGGTGCATGTTCATGGCGTACTGACGGTCAGCGCGATCGGGACGATGGGGGCGGGGAGTTCATGCTACATTGGCGGGCTTCCTTATCCAGCCGAAATCATCAGCGGGTGGACGCCCTACGCCACAATCCACTACAACACGCAGATCGACGGGCTCCTGTTCGGAGGTCTGAGCAATTCGGTCGGGCGCATGTCACTTATACAGCGCAACGGGGCGACCTGGGACGTGTCCAAAGTGATCGGCGACTTCGGCGGTTATCCGTTCACTCTCGATTTCAACTTCAGCTATATCGCTGACCTGGCGTGAGCATAAGCCTGCGGAAACGAGCGGGCGAGGGAGAACTTTAGCATGGCCACAACTAGCATCGATCGCATCGCGGGGGTCCGAACGACCACGGCCATCAAGGCTCCGGCGCTCGTGGCGACCACCGCGAACATCACGCTCAGCGGAGAGCAGACGATCGACGACATCGCGGTCGTGGCGGGCGATCGCGTGCTGGTCAAGGACCAGACCGACGGCACCGAGAACGGGCTGTGGGATGTCGCGACCGGGGCATGGTCCAGGTC